>OFFQ01000099.1_pt1 | contig 79797 bp, 75 predicted proteins | sample 1521411 | NCBI WGS metagenome assembly OFFQ01 (sample SAMEA3504110, study PRJEB24116) | mouse gut metagenome | biome: mouse gut; feature: mouse-associated habitat; material: faeces | place: Denmark | collected 2011 | reverse complement strand
TTGTTATTCGCAATTCAATTATACCATCAAGTGCAGGTTTGTGCCTTTTTTATGGACTAAAGTATTGATTTTTCAAGGTTCAGCACACCAATCGGTGTGGGAAGTTTGAGTTATATAAAAATAAATTTAAATTTCAGTCGTCTTTTCATCCGTTTTATAGTAGAATAGAACTATTGTATGAAAAGACAGCAATACCTCACTTCGCGTCATAAGGTTTGACAGACAGATGGATGTATGACAGGAGATTCTTCCCTGATTAGGGAAGAGGGATTGCAAAACCGGAATGGAGAATAAAAATGAATGATACAAATACGGTGCCTTTCGTAAAATGGGCCGGAGGAAAACGGCAGCTTTTGGAGCATCTAAGTCTTCGGATGCCGGAGGAATATACAGATTACTATGAGCCTTTTGTGGGAGGGGGAGCGCTGTTGTTCCACCAGAAGCCTGCCTGGGCCTTTATCAATGATATCAACCGGGAGCTGATCCACACCTACACAGAAATCCGGGATCATATGAACCCTTTGGCCGTGCTTTTAAGTTCTATGGACCAGGTGACCTGCACCAAAGAATTTTATTATGAAATGCGGGAGCGTTACAACGATAAGCTGAAAGCCAGAGATTACGATACAGAGATGGCAGCCCTATTTATTTATCTGAATAAGCATTGCTTTAACGGACTGTACCGGGTGAACCAGAAAGGGCAGTTCAATGTGCCATGGAATCAGAAAGAACAGGTCCGCTCGGTGGATGTAGAGAACATCAAGAACATTTCCTATTATCTGAAATCCGTGACCATTACCTGTCAGGATTTTGAAGCGTCTCTGGAGACGGCGAAAAAAGGGGACTTTATCTATTTTGACAGTCCCTATGCGCCGCTGAATCCGGCCTCCTTTGATTCCTATACAAAGGAGGGCTTTACGGAGGAAGAGCACAGGAGGCTGGCGAAGGTGTTTGGTGAGCTGTCCGAAAGGGGATGCTACTGTATGCTGACCAACCACAATACGGAACTGATTCAGGAATTGTACCAGGATTATCTTCGGGAAGAAGTGGACGTGCGCCGGGCAATCAATTCCGATCCCAAGAAGCGGGTAGGGAAGGAAGTGATTATCCGGAATTATGGGGAAGCCATTACCGGGGAGGAATAGAAGGAGCGAATATATACTCAATGCATAAAAATCATTGAAACAATCACCGTAATAATTCCGCAGATGCCAATCGCCAGACCGCTCATAGCGCCTTGCGTCTCTCCAAGCTGGATAGCTCTTGAGGTCCCCACCGCATGACTGCAGGCTCCGATGGAAAGTCCTGCGGCCACCGGATCGTTTACCTGGAAGAGCCGTATCAGGAGAGGTGCAAAGATACTGCCTAAAATTCCGGTAAAAATGACGGCAATTACTGTTACGGGAACAATTCCTCCATGAGCGCCGCTCACCTCCACGGCAATCGGTGTGGTAATAGACTTTGGAATCAGGGAGGCGGTCATGGCTTCATCCAGACGAAACAGGCGGCAGAGCAGGTAGACGCTTCCCATCGAGGTAACGGAACCCACCGTACAGCCCACCACAATCGGCAGCCAGTTTTCCTTCAAGATTTGGATCTTGCTGTAAATGGAAACTGCCAGACATGCCGTTGCCGGGGCGAGGAACATATTGATAATGGCGCCGCCGGCATTGTAGCTTTCATATGGAATTTTAAAAATGGATAAAAACCCTGCAATCAGTATAATCGCAATCAGAAGGGGATTGCAGAGGGCGGATTTCAGCCGCGCCTGCAGCCTGACGCCTGCCAGGAAAGCCAGGATGCTTAAAGCGATTCCGAAAAAGGGGGAAGCCCACAGCTCATTCATGTTGTTGTCCTCCCTTCCTTCGGAGCAGGTATACCGTAAGACGGATGCTGAACGCGGTAGCCGCAAAGGTGATAACCGTAGTCACCAGGCAGATGACCAGCAAGGGCAGCCAGCTTGCTTTCAGTATGTCAAGATAATTGATAACATTTACGCCTGCCGGAATAAAGAAAAAGGCCATATTTGCCAGCAGGAAATTGGACTTTTCCCGGATGTGCTCCACTTTCAGAATACCGGCGAGCAGGCAGATAAGCAGTAAAAGCATAGCAATGACGCTGGCGGGAAAGGCAAAAGGAAGCAGGTGTTCTGCTGCTGTCCCAAGCCAGCAGATTGTAAATATGATTCCGAATTGTCTGATAATTTTCATAATTTCTTATTCCAGTTCTGTAATAATATTCATTCAAATCCACCCGCCGTCCAGTCTTATAATCTGTCCGGTCAGATAAGGCGTCTGGCAGGCAAGAGAAAATGCCAGTTCAGCTACTTCCTCCGGCTGTCCAAAACGTCCGGCCGGGATTTCTTCGGCAAGATCGCTGCGCTCTTCTTCCGTAAAGCAGGCGTTCATATCCGTATCTATGGCACCGCAGGCAATGGCGTTCACAGCAATATGGCTTGGCGCCAGCTCCTTGGCCAGCGCCATAGTCAGTGCATTGACAGCGCCCTTTGAAGCAGAGTAGGCAGTCTCACAGGAGGCGCCCACGCAGCCCCACACGGAAGAGATATTGATAATGGAGCCGGATTTTTGTTTCAGCATATGAGGGAGGGCCTGCCGGGTACAGAGAAAAACGGAGGTGGAGTTCGTGCGCATAATATGTTCCCAGACATCCAGGGAAAGATCTGAAAAAAGACCGACCCTGGAGATGCCGGCATTATTAATCAGAGCATCAACGCCGCCGAAGCGCTTCGCTATCTGTTCAAAGCAGTTTTGGACATCTGCTTCATTTCCCATATCCCCCGCAAAGGTGAGACAGGTAACACCGAAAGAGGTACGAAGCTTATCAGCCAGTGTTTCCAGCTTTTCTTTCGAATGAATACAGGTAAGCGCCAGATTCCAGCCTTCGGCTGCAAATTTTTCAGCAATGGCGGCTCCGATGCCTCTGGAGGCGCCTGTGATAAGTGCGGTATGTTGTTTCATGGAACAAATCCTCTATTTTTGTTCGGCAGTTTTTTTCTTTATGTTTTCGCCCAAATCTAATTTTTTTTTCAGCTTTGTATAAAAATTAATTTGTTCACATACGGAATAGAACTGTTTTATTAAGGAATAAAGACACCAGCCGCCGCGTGTTCCTCCGGGATAAGCAATGTGTTTGAACCGAGACACCGGCGATACGGACGGACCGCACTCCTCCCGGAACTGATGCCAGAGTTATTATAATGCGAAACGGAAAATAATGCAAGATAAGCACATGCTCTTCTTCTGCTGCATATTCTAGATCGTAAAGAATAAATGCAAAAGGAGAGCTTATGGCAACAAAGATTGTAGTAGATGCGGGACACGGAGGGAGCAATCCGGGAGCCGTATATCAGGGCCGCCGGGAGAGCGACGACGCCTTGCGGCTTGCAATGGCAGTAGGGAAGATATTGGAGGCAAACGGGTACGACGTGACCTACACAAGAACCAGTGACGTTACCCAGTCCGTGGGGCAGAAAGCGGCGATTGCCAATGAGGAGGGAGCGGATCTCTTTGTATCCATTCACCGGAATGCAGGAGAATACCCGGGGCAGTATTCCGGAATCCAGACCCTTATTTACGATGATTCCGGAATTAAAAAGCAGATAGCGGAGAATATTGATGCCAATCTGGAAGCACTTGGCTTTCGGAACGCAGGCGTAAGCATCCGCCCTAATCTGGTTGTACTTAACAGCACGCAGATGCCGGCTCTTTTGGTGGAGGCAGGTTTTATCGACAGTGATACAGATAACCGCCTTTTTGACAGCAGGTTCCAGGCAATGGCCCAGGCGATTGCAGACGGAATTATGGAGACCCTGGAGGGGGCTCAGGTGACCTCCAGCAACGTGTCAGAGGAGGAACCGCAGGAGGAAGAACGTCATCGTCCGCCTATGAACAGACCGCCTCACCGTCCGCCGATGCGTCCGCCCATTCCCCCGATGCCTCCCGTGCCGCCTGAAGAGCCGGAGGAGGAGCTTTACCGGGTTCAGGCAGGAGCGTTCCGGGAGCGTCAAAATGCGGATAATCTTCTGCAGCTTCTGGAAAATGACGGATTCCCGGCATTTATTGTATACCAGGACGGTCTTTATAAAGTACAGGTGGGAGCCTTCAGTCGTCTGAGCAATGCAATAGCCATGGAGCGTGAGGTCCGGGAGAAAGGGTATAATACGTATATTACCACTTAATCGATTGGACACAAAAAGTTTGATTCGTAATAAAATGGAGCCATTTTCTGTTATCAGGAAGACAGAATTAGCAGAAACAGGAGATTAGAAGATAAAACTGTTGTTTTGGAAGCCGGACAGGTAACCAGAGCGGCAGTTTTATTTTTCTTAGGGATAATAGTTGAAAAAAATAATTGTATCATATACCATAAGAAAGCAGGAGAGAATAAAAGCATGAGGTTTGCATATGAGATTCAAAATAAAACGGTAAAAATCCGGCGCTGTTACAGCTATGGAGAGGAAATAGAGATTCCGGACAGCTTAGAAGGGTATCCGGTGACGGAGCTGGCGTCTTATATCTTCTCGGCACATTGGGAGGAGCGGAAATTAGCGGAAGAGGCTTTTGCAGGACAAGTTCATTTCACGGGAGAGGAGGAGGCCCCGGCACTGTGCGGTCCACGGCTGCGGAAGGTGCATCTGCCGTCAACGCTTCAAAAAATCGGAGCCTATGCCTTCTACAATTGCAGCAGCCTGGAATCTGTCTCCTTTCACGGCGGCCTTAAGGACTTGGGCGCCGGATTGTTTACGGGCTGCCATCGTGTAAAGCAATTGAAGCTGACGCTTGATCACACAGGCGTCTCCTGTCTCCAGGAGATATTGATGGAGCTGAATGAAGAGCTGCGTCTTATACTCTGCCGGGAGAACCGGGAGGCCAGGCTGGTATTTCCGGAGTTTTACGAGGAGGGCGTGGAGAACACGCCGGCCCGGATTCTGATGACACAGATGCATGGAAGCGGTATGCACTACAGAAACTGCTTTTATGGAAAACAATTTGATTTTCACGCCTATGACAGCTGCTTTTTCCGGGCAAAGGCCCAGGAGCGGGCGGGGCTGGTACTGGAGCTGGCCGCAAGCCGTCTGCGCTTTCCCCTTGGCCTGGGAGCGAAGGAGAAGGCGGCGTATGAAAGCTATCTTACGGAACATCTGCCGGAGGCAGGAGCGTGGGCCGTGGAACAGAGAGATATGGGATTGCTGAGATGGTTTATTGAGGACTTTCTTATTGGAATAGAAGGTTCCAAAGAGAAGGAATACCCTGCAAAAAAAGAATATCCAGGAAAACAGATATATGCCGGAGAGGAAAAACACCTGGGACAAAAGGAGCTTTTGCGGAATATTCTGGGACAGGCGGCAGAGCAGGGCTTTACGGAAGGAAGCGCTTTTCTTCTGGATGCGCTGCATCGGCATTTCCCGGCCGGAGAAGAAAGCTTTGAGTTCTGAATATACGATACTGTTGAAGCTTTATCCGCAATAAAAACTTGATCTGTCTATGAAAGAATCAGGAAAGGAACGAACACGGCAAATGGTAATTTACCAGGAACAGGAATTACAACTAAAGAAGGAAAGACTGGGAGCCAGGATTCTTAGCCAGGCCCGGAACGAACTCTGCCTCCACATGCGCTTTCTGGATCTGGCCTTTGGAAACCTTCCTGTCCGGCCGGGAAAAAATGTTCATCCCGCAGGAACGGACGGCGGCGTCTTATATTTTGCCCCGGAGGATTTATTAAAGCTTTACCGGACAGGCCGTGTCTATGCCGCGCGCCTGTACCTCCACAGCCTGTTCCATTGCCTGTTCTGCCATCCCTTCTATCGAAAGGAGCGGGAGCCGGAAGTCTGGAATCTGGCCTGCGACATTGCGGCGGAATCCATAGTGGACGGCCTGTCACTGAAATGCGTGCATATTCCGGGCGCCTACCGCCAGGCTGTGTATGCCAGACTTGGGGAAAAGCTTTCCGTGCTGACGGCCGGAGGCATTTACCGGGAGCTGTCCCGGATAGATCTGAGCGAGCCGGAGCTTGCAAGGTGGAGGCAGGCGTTTTATGCGGATGATCATAGTTTGTGGGAGCAGGAGCAGCCTCCGGCCCGGATGGAGCGGAACCGGAATCAGTGGGAGAATCTCCGGGAGCGGATGGAGATGGATATGGAGACATTTTCCAGGGAGGCGGCGGAGGGCAGCAGGGGGCTTACGGAGCAGCTTCGCATTGAAAACCGCCGCCGTTACGATTACCGGGAATTTCTGCGCCGGTTTTCCGTGCAAAAGGAAGAAATGCAGGTGGACATGGACGCCTTTGACTATATTTTTTATAACTACGGCATGGCGCTTTACGGAAATATGCCTCTGATTGAACCCCAGGAGACAAAAGAGGTTCGAAAAATCGAGGAGTTTGTGATTGTGATTGATACCTCCATGTCCTGTAAGGAAACGCTGGTGCGGCGTTTTCTGGAGGAAACCTATAGCGTCCTCAAGGAGTCGGAGAGCTTTTTCCGAAACATTCACATACGGATTCTTCAGTGTGATGAACGCGTTTGGGAGGATGCGGAGATCACCGGCCAGGAGGAGCTTAAGAGTTATATGGAGCATTTCACCGTCAGGGGGCAGGGAGGGACAGATTTTCGCCCGGCCTTTGCCTATGTGGAAGAGCTGTTGGCAAAAAAGGTATTTTATCACTTGCGGGGATTGATTTATTTTACCGACGGGTATGGGACATTTCCGGTGAAAATGCCTCCCTACGAGACGGCATTTGTATTTTTGCAGGAGAATTACCGGGATGCGGATGTGCCGCCCTGGGCGATTAAGCTGATCTTAGGAGAAGATGAACTGCTCTAAGGAAGGAGAAATGAACAATATGAACATAAAACGGGCAAAGCAGGAGATAAAGGATACGGTCAGCGCCTATCTGTTAAAAGACGCCTACGGCGCATACGAAATTCCGTCCATTCACCAGAGGCCGCTGCTGCTTCTGGGCGCGCCGGGAATCGGAAAGACACAGATTATGGAGCAGATAGCCAGGGAGTGCGGCATTGCACTGGTATCCTACACCATCACGCATCATACCCGGCAGAGCGCTATCGGCCTTCCTTTTATTGTAGAAAAGGATTTCGGAGGGGAGAAAAAGGCGGTCACAGAGTATACCATGAGCGAGATCATCGCTTCTGTCTATGAGAAAATGGAAAAGACAGGCCTGCGGGAGGGGATTCTCTTTATCGACGAGATCAATTGCGTCTCCGAAACGCTGGCTCCGGCCATGCTCCAGTTTCTGCAGTGCAAGACCTTTGGCTCTCACAAGGTGCCCGAAGGATGGATAATAGCGGCGGCAGGAAATCCCCCGGAGTTCAATAAGTCTGTCCGGGAGTTTGATGTGGTGACGATGGATCGGGTGCGGAAGATTGAGGTAGAACCGGATTTTGCAGTCTGGAAGGAGTATGCGGTTTCCGCCGGGGTTCATCCGGCCATACTCTCTTACCTGAATGTCCGCCCGGCCCATTTCTACCAGATAGAAAATACGGTGGACGGCCGGCAGTTTGCAACACCCAGGGGGTGGGAGGATTTGTCCCGGATGCTGGAGGTCTGTGAGCGGATAGGAAAGACTGCGGACAGGGAGGTGGCTTCCCAGTATCTGCAGCATGATCGGATTGCAGGGGACTTTGCGAATTATCTGGAGCTTTATTACAGATATCAAAAGGATTATGAGATAGAAGAGATTCTAAAGGGAACCATCCGGCAGACAATGCTGAAAAAGCTGGCCCATGCGTCCTTTGACGAGCGTCTCGGCGTAGTAAGCCTGCTGCTTTCCGGCTGTAAGACAGGTTTTTTGGAGGGGCAGCGACAAAAGCGGTTTGTAAAACTGCTGTTTGGAAAAATGAAAGAGTCCGGAAAGGCGCTGACAGGTGAGAAAGAGAGCGGAGGGGCGTCCTGGGAGGTCCTGGAGCGGCTATGCCGGGAAAATGAGGCGCTGCGGGTAAGACAGAAGGAGGCGGAGCTTTTAACCAGGGAGCAGGAACGGGAGCTGGCGCGTCTTTCCGAAACCCTGAAAGCCTATGGGATGGAGCTGAAAAAGGCGTCTCCTGCCACGGGGGAGGAAGCGTTGGAGCTTTTGCGGGGGCTGTTTGCAAAGGAGCGGGCGGCCTACGAGGAGCTTAAGGAAAGGAATGCCTCTTATCTGGAAAATGCCTTTGATTTTATGGAGCTGGCCTTTGGGGACAGCCAGGAGACGGCGATTTTTGTTACGGAGCTGAACCGCGATCCTGCGGCTGTGGGATTTTTGGAGGATTATCCCTGCGAGCGGTATGACAGATATAATCAGAGACTTTTGTTTGAGCAGGGGGATCAGGAGATTCTTGGCGAGATTGACGAACTTCTGAAGTGATGAAGCTGACTTGATATCACTGATTTGATAACGCAGGGTCCATACTTTGGCAGAAGCAGAGGGATGTACGGATAAGAGAAAATTAGAGGAGAAAAACGAATATGGAAAAATTGATAATCTTAGGCACGGGAAATGCCAACGCAACGAAATGCTACAATACCTGCCTGGCCCTTCAAAATGAACAGGGCTATTTCCTGGTGGATGCGGGAGGCGGAAACGGGATTCTGGTTCAGCTTGAGAAGGCGGGAATCCCTCTTGATCAGATACATGAGATTTTCTTAAGCCATGAGCATACGGATCACATTCTCGGCATGGTCTGGGTGATTCGGATGATCGCAGCCCGGATAAAGCAGGGAAAATATGAGGGAAATCTTAATCTCTACTGTCACCGGGAGCTGGTGGAGACGCTGCTGACCATTGTGCGTCTGACGGTTCAGGGGAAGTTTGTGAAGCTGATTGGCCAGCGCATTTTCCTTCATCCGCTGGAGGATGGGGATGAGAGACAGATTCTGGGGTATAATGTTCGGTTTTTTGATATTCAGTCCGTGAAGGCCAAGCAGTATGGCTTTACTTTTACGCTGAACAGCAAAAAGCGCTTTACTTTTGCAGGGGATGAGCCTTACCGTGAGTGTGAGTATGCGTATGTGAAGGATGCGGACTGGCTGCTTCATGAGGCGTTCTGCCTGTACGGTGAGAGGGAGCGGTTCAAGCCTTATGAAAAATGCCATACTACCGTGAAGGACGCCTGCGAGATGGCGGAGAAGCTTGGAGTTCGGAATCTGATTTTATATCATACGGAGGATAAGAATATCGCCAGGCGTAAAGAGCTTTATCTGGCGGAGGGGAAGCCTCACTTTTCCGGGAAGCTTTATGTGCCGGAGGATCTGGAAGTATTCGATTTGGTTTAGAATCTTAAATAATATTGAATAACGATGAAGCATAAAAAGCGTGAAGAACAGGGGAAGCCTTGGTTTTCATGCTTTTTTCAGATAATGGCAGAGGGCGGATTTTGCTGCTGGCTGAGATGTCACATTAGAGATGGTAAAAATTTACGTTTTTTGTAAAAAATATTGACAATTATTGGAATATGATTTATAGTACAAATCAGGACGCAACAAGTCATTGGAAGATTCGGGGAATTCCTCCCTGCTTTAAGTGCGATTCGTCCGCAATTCTTATTTATTCCACAACGTTTTAACCAAGATAAAACAGACGGAAAGGAGTGACAGCAGATCTACGGCAGATAAAATGGAACAAACATAGAACGTATTTTATAACGGAGGTCATATTTGTATGAAAAGGAAATGGAAGAACCTGCTGAAAAGGGCGGGTATTATACTGCTTCTGTCTGCTGTTTTAACCCAAACGGCAGGCTCCTATGTATATGCGGAAACAGAGACAGACACAGCGGAGCACCTGTATCAGGAGCAGGAAGAAATAACGGAAAACACAGAGAGTCAGGAAAATACGGAAGATGAAAAAGAGGTAAATGCCGGAGAAAATAAAACAGCGGAAGAAACAGCAGAAGAAACGGAAAAAGAAACAGAGGAGGAACAGGCGGATAAAAAAGAAGAAATGGAAGAAATACCGGCTTCCGAACATATGGAACCGCTTAAAACAGCGGAACAGTTTCATTTTGAGGACGGAGATGTGGAAAGCGTCCAGGAGTGGATGAAAACCTATCTGCCGGGCGGATACGAAGATATCCTTTCTCTTGGGGAGGACTGGTGGGCGGCTCTTTATGACTATGAGCGGGATTTGGCGGATTTTATTCGTGGTTCACTGGCAGAGCCGGACCCAAACGTATATGACGGACAAGCACTGGGGGATATTCTGTCCTTTTTGAGTCAGGGCGTTTCTCCAAGCTCGTTTTTTACAGGAACCATCTTTGAGCCTCTGGAGCTTTCGGATCTCAATAAGCTGCAAAGCGACGGCTGGTCTTTGGAACATGTTTGTGAGCTTTTAACAGCCTGTCCGGAAGAAAATACGGAGCATACCCTGTACAGGGACTGGCTTGCGGCTGAGGAGGCAGGTGAGGCCCAACGTTTTGAAAGCCTCCTTTATGCGGCGGAAAAGGTAATGGCAGGTCTGGGAATGGTACAAGCCTATTCTGCGGCAGCAGGCAGCCTGGAGGCAGGAGATAAGGTGGCCAATCTGTCTGTTTCGGCTACCGGATATTCCGGCAGCGGACACGGAACAATCTATAAGCTGACTTTGGGAGGACAGCCGGCCCTATGCCTGAGCATGGGGAAATCGGCCAGAAACGGATACAAATATTTTGCAGGGGAAGGCGAATATGAAAGACGGCAGGATGGGATCGGGTATCTGCTGAGCTATGCTTCTCTTTCCGGGAAATATTATGCGACTGTTCAGATAGCCGCCTGGTTTTATCTGCAGTCTTCTACCCTTTCCAGGAATCAGGTGCTCAGCCGGGCGGCTTCCATGCTCGACACCTCTTCGGATGAGGCGGAAAATATGGCGGATCTGGTTTGGTCCTACTATCAGGGAGCTGTTAGTCACTCGAATTATTATTATATTTACCGCTCGGCCAACGGCAATGCACAGGCGGCAGGAACCTCAAGAGAGCCCTCCGCAGGTATTTATCAGCCGGGAGGCGGAGGAGAGGTGCCGGAGCTTCCGCAGGTGGAACCGGAGTTTGCCTCCATTGAGGATTCCGTTACAGTTTCCTATGAAATCCGTGTGCGGAAGGCGGACTGGCAGACTGGTGTGGGACTAAAGGGCTGTGCAGTGGATATCTTTGAAAATGGAGTCAGGATCGCATCCGTTACCACCGATGCTAAGGGAGAGGCATCCTACAGTACAAGCAAATCCGCCTCCTTTCGGGCGGAATACTGCAGTAATTATGAGGATTTGACGCCGGAACAGAAGGCGGCGGTGAGCGGCCATACCTCCCGCAGAGCAGCCCAGGAGGATCTTGAAGCTCAAAAGAGAGATTTTGCCGGTGTAAGCTATACCTACGGCGTCCGGGAGGTGACAGCCCCCGCAGGCTATGTATGGCAGGCAAATGAGAAATCGGGCCCGGTCAGGGGAAACGGAAGCATTACATTTGATCTGACCAATGAGCGGACACTGGGAAGTGCGGAGCTTATTAAATATGATACGGAGAGCGAAAGCGGCGCTGCTCAGGGAGAAGCCGTACTTGACGGAGCCGTATATGGAATCTATGCGGCGGCGGATATCCTCCACGGAGATCAGAAAACGGGCCGTCTGCTCCAAAAGGATGAGCTGGCCGCCGCCGCTGTAGTGGGCAAATCTCCAAAGCGGAACGGGGATGGCTACATATTGAATACGGACGGCAGCCGTCATATAGCAAATCCCAAAGGGACTATAGCGTATGAGGAAACACCGGGAAGAACGGCCTTTGGGGATCTGGAGCTGGGAAGCTACTATATAAAAGAGATTACGCCGGCCCCCGGATATATGCTGGACGAGGCTGTTTATCCCGTAACCTTTACCTACAAGAATCAAATGACAAAGGTAGAAGTCCGAAATGAGAAAGCCTGCGATGCGGATAATACGCTGACAGCGGATGACAAGAACCATTCTCATACCGTATTTTCAGGGGACTATGTGATAAAGCAGGGGATCGGATTCAGAAAAACATCCGACAATGCTTATGACACGGAGCTTTCCCCTCTGGAGGGAGCCGGATTTTCCGTTTATCTGATTGAAGATCTGTCCGGAGTGAAAAACGGAACTCTTACACCCCTGAACGGTGTCTGGGGCAGCGATGATATCAACGCCTTCTATGATTATGATTTCACGAATGAATCCAGAGCAATTTTATATAAGCGCACCGGTCAGGAGGAATGGACCGGAGGCGATGAAAAATGGCTGACAGCAACGGGAATTGCCAACCAATATCAGGTGGCGGAAATGTTTACGGATAAGGACGGCGCTGTTGAGACGCCGGAGCTGCCCTTTGGTACTTATGTGATTGCGGAAACCACAACGCCGGAGCATCATGTGACAGCAAAGCCTTTTATCGTTCACATTACCCGGGACGGAGGCGTACTCTATACGGATGCGGGACGCAAGACTGTAGAAAAGACTTATACGCCGGAGGAGGGTATCCGTTACGGGGATCATAAGGATACAAAGGATCGGGAGGGGCGTCTGCCTCAGAAGCAGAGAATTATTAATAATACCATCACGACGGCCTATCTTCGGATTGTAAAGGCGGACGGAGAATTTTTGTCACCGCCCGGAACGTATGTGAAGCCTGAAGAGCTGGTGCGGGGAACCGTGCTTAAGGAGGGAGCCAAGTACCGCCTGCGCTGTCTGTCATCGGAAGCGGGAGAGGAGAGCTTAAAGGCTCTGAACTGGAGAATGGACGAGGAAGGATATCTCAGCTATTATTATCCGGGCGGGAAGATCCTGACCGGGACAAAAGAGCATCCCTACGAAACTTCTTTTTTAAGAAAGGACGGAAAAATAACGGACAGCTACATTACTCTGCCGAGAGAGCTTCCGGTAGGAACCTATGAGCTGACGGAGCTGACCGCACCGGAGGGGTATGTGTTAAACGGCGCGGAGCAGGAGGTTAAGGACACAAGCGGGGAGGGGAAGAACAGCTATGAGCTTGTGGAAGCGCCTCAGGCCAAAACCATATTTATCATTGAAAACGGTTCCGTTTATCCGGACGGACAGATGGGAATCAGCAAGTATGCTCTCCGCGATGCCTACGGAAACCTCACGGTGACTGTTTTGCAGAAAAATCAGGAGCAGAAAGGCATTATCGAGCTCTATAAGCATGGGGAGCAGGTTTCCGGGGCGGATGCCGGTGAGAAGACGCTTCTTGACAAGCTTGCGGATACGGCTTTTGAGTATCCGGAGCTTCGGGAGGAGGAAGCACAGCACCGGGATGCGGTATTTACCTATGAAGATGCGCCTGTGGAGGGCGCCGGATTTCAAATTGTGGCGGCCGAGGATATCTACAGCCAGGAGCTCGACCGGGAACTGCTGGAGGAGTATGGAATTGACACGCTGCCCTACCGTATCTGGAAGGAGGGCGATGTGGTTGCGGAGATTACGACGGATCGGAGCGGATTTGCCTATGCAGCGGGACTGTATATTGGAAAATATAAGATTCGGGAAACAATTGCGGGAAGCGGTTTTGTGTTGAATACCAAGGAAGAGGAGTTCGTTATCACCCCTCAGAAACAGACGGTCAGCTTTGATATCCGGAATGCGGATTATAAAAATGAGCGTCAGCGTTTGAGGGTTGAGGTGGTAAAGAAGGACAGGGAATCGGGAGAAAATCTGGCAGGTGCTGTTTACGGACTGTATGCGGGAGAGGATATTTGTACCGGGATTGTGTATGATGAGGAAAGGGAAATCTGGATGCTCCGTGAGGAACCGGAGGTACTGTTTTCAGAGGGCGACTTGATTGCCACCTGTATTACGGATTCCAGGGGGAAGGGGGTATTTGACGGGGAGCTGCCCTTGGGACAGTATGATATACGTGAGCTGCAGGCGCCTCCCGGTTACCTTTTGTCAGGGGAAGAGGCGGCTGTGGACGGAAGCTACGAGAGTGAAAAGGGCGGACAGGAGGTCCGTGTCCAGGAGCATGTGACCGTTCTGGAAAATCAGATTACCAGGGTTCGTTTTCAGAAGCTGGATTTGACCAACGGCCAGGAGCTGGCAGGGGCTTTGCTTGAGGTTTGGGAGCTGCCGCTTGCACAGGGACCGGGAGCCAGGAGCGCTGCGGATGGCAGGGAGGTGAAGCGGGATTCCTGGATCTCAACCGGGCCGAGCCGGATGGTACATATGACGGAAGGGCTGCAGCCGGGCCGAACTTACGTATTCCGGGAGGCCGAGCCGGCGCCGGGGTATGTGACGGCCGAGGAGATTTATTTTCGGTTGGAACAGCTTAAGGATGAGGAAGGAAGGCTGATGGATGAGGTAGGCGTCTATCTGGCGGATAAGCCGGGAGAGGAACCCAAGGGAAAGGAAGCTTTGCCCGAGGAAGAGCCTGTGAATCAGGAGGTATTGATTATGGAGGATGACATAACCAAAGTGCGGATTAGCAAAAAGGACATAGCTACCAATGAGGAACTGCCGGGCGCATTATTGGAGCTCTATGATGAAAAGGGCACGCTTGTGGAGACTTGGGTAAGTACGGATACTCCGCATTATATGGAGCGCCTTCCCATCGGGACCTACCGGCTGGTGGAGAAGCAGGCGCCGGAGGGTTACGGCTATGCGGAGGATGTGATTTTCCGGGTGCTTGACACGGAAGAGATACAGACCGTGGAGATGAAGGATGGTGTGGACACGGAACCGGACAAACCGGATAAACCGGAGGAGACGCCGGTAGAGGAAGGAGATAACCCCGCGCCACACTCCGAAGGTCCGGCGCCGGAGGTAACTCCTCAGGATGTAAATGCACCGGAGCTTGGGGACAGAAATTCGGCAAAATTCTATATGTTCATTCTTATATTATTCCTGGCAGCAATCGCCGCCGTTATTTTTCAATATAAAAGAGACGCGGAAGAATAGGAGAAAGGAAAAATAGCTAATATCATACAACACGTATTGGCAGAATACATGTTGTATGATATTTTAGAAAGAGATACATATAATGCAAAATTAAATGCGGTATACAAAGGAAGAGGCGGCGGCCGGGAGGGCAGCATGGGGAGACAACTGGACGGGGCAATTTTAAGTTTAAGTGGCGATGAATTATGGGAATTATTGGAACAGCATCAGGGGGAAGCCTTCTACACGGCCAAGGGCCTGCCCTTCACCTATGAGATACGGGGCGGCGAGATGTTCGTGGACCGCAGATCCAAGTCCATTACGAAAGCCACATTCCAGCGGGCCCTGGAGCGTGTGAAGGAAAATCCGGAGAAGGTGACGGGGCCTAAGTCTCTGAATGTTTTTGGGGCGCCGTATATATTTGCTTTATTATGGAAGCTATTTGAAGATGTGACAGCAGGCTGAGAGGCAGGCTGTCATTTTTTTAGAAAAATAGTATAAAGGTATAATATATTTATCGCTTTGGCCGATATTCAAAATAGAGGTATTTAGTTTTGAAAAATAGGAATGTCAATACTTCACTTTTAAACAAATTTTTGATAAAATAAGAGTTATGAAAACAAGTCAGCATATAGTGCACATAAACATATAGAAAGAAGGAGCGGAGGATCTATGAGGAAAAGAGGAACATGGTTAAAAAGGACGGCCTGGCTTACATTGGGCCTTGTTTTGATGTGTGGAACAGCAGGGGATACTGTATGGGCATCGGATCTTTCGGAGGGCGGTTCTGTGGAACAGCCCGCTGAAGGTGCGGAGAATGAGGGCAGTACAGATAGTAATGTAAGCACGGATACCAGCACAACGCTCATAGTTAAGTATTTTGATTCGTTGGATCCCAAAGTCCAGACACAGAATCTGGAAGCCGGACAGGATCCGGTGCTTCCGGATAAGCTTGGCGTAACGGTAGGTATTGATGTACAGGGAAAAGAAGAAAAGAATAATTCAGGCATGGGTGCATCGAATGCGGTTCAGACGGTAGGCGAGGTCAGCCGTCTGCCGGAGTCTCATATAACTTTGACGGGCGTTGACTGGGAGGTTGCGTCCACTTCGGAAACAAATGCAGGTACTGTTTATAACTATACTGCGGTACTGCCGGAAACCTATGGGGAGCATACGGTGGAAGTGCTGAATTCTCTGGCACAAGCGCCGGTTATTTCGGCGACGGTGGCACCGATGGCGGCTTCGAATTCTGCCGGCGGCGGGAGTAGAGAGGCTACGCCAAGTGAGAATCAAGATGGAAAATGGGAGTTTAAAGGTCATGGCATTACAGTTATCGGATCGGAAGAAACCAGCGCAGTATGGGGAACACAAGCCAATCGTATTCGGATTACGGAACCAGGAAGCTATGTGATTAAGGGGACACTGACGTGGCAGGGTACTCCATCAGAATCCACAGACCCATTTATTGTGTTGGAGAAAAAGGGTCAGTATGATATACACTTGGTGGATGTAAACATTGATATCAGTGATAAAGCATATACGGCTCTTTTTTCCATACCGAGCGGGGCGATTGTTAATTTATCCACCCAAAATACAGTGAAATTGACATGTTCAAATAAAAATGTCGTTCAGAAAGTTATGGTGAATAATGGTACTCTTAATTTGACAAAGGGAGCAAATCTGACATGTGTTGGGGCGTTTCAGAATGGCAATGAACTATCAATAGCAGACCAAAGCCAGCTAACAGTTGACGGAGATGTTGAGAATGGCAAAAAGATTACCATATCAGAGTCCAGCAAAATGACAACCAACAATTTCATTAATAATGGAACTGTTGATATTCTGGGGAAAAAGGAGCTTGGTGGAACGGCGGTCAGTTCTTTGACTGTATATGGACGTTTTCTGAACAGCAGCGGCAAGACAGTAACTCTTGATGAAGGAAAAGTAGTAGTTAATCAAGCGAAAAACCCAAATGAAGATGGAACATGGGACCAGGTTATTGATAACAGAGGAATTTTTAAAATGCTCAGCGGAGCAGTTGCAGAAACAAAAGATGTTGAGAATGCCAGCGGAGCGACGCTGACAGTCAATGGATTGAACACCAAATTGACAGGCACCGGAACGCTGGAGAATCAGGGAGAGCTGACAGTCGATGAGGGCGGCGCTGTAGAAACAGCGATTTTGAACAATATAAATAATCTGACGATTGGAAAATCTCCGATTAATTCAGGTTCTGTGACAATAACAGCAGGTGGTGCGAATAATGAAAACACAGGAACGATTGTAGTTGAGTCGGGAAGCCTTTTGCAATGTGCAACAGGTAAGAATGTAACATTGAAAAATGAGGGGTCTCTGACAATCCGAAAGAGTAACTGTATGGGTACTCCGGGAGTCAATGGTATCCATTTGACTGGAGGCGGAACATTTATTTTTACTGGACTTGAGCCCGATATGCTGTCTATTGATGGGGACGAGAACAGATTATTTGATTATGACGGAACTCCTCACACCCAGGAGATTTTAGGCCAGCAGGTAGGCGGAGACTGGATTCTGGAGAGCGCAAAGGGAGAAGATACAGAGGATACAAGCAAGACAAATGGTAAGGTTTCCATTGCGGGAACATGGCCGATTAATGATGCTGAGTTTCAGGTGGATGTAAAGGCTACTTTAAAAAGCATGATGTTGACAAGGGAAGCAAAATCAGAGGATTCATCTGGCGGTTGGACACCTGGAAATAACCCGGCTGATCCTGTTACGCCCTCAGCTACAAAAGAAGTTCGGGATATTGAGGAGCCAGGAGATTATAAACTTATTTATTATATTAAGGATGGTACTGAAAACACTAATAATGAACAGTCAGCTGAGATTGGATTTACCGTGTTCCCATGGAGTATGTCTATAGTAACTGACAAGGGGGATGACGAAACAGCAAGGGAAAAGTATGGAGAGGGTGTGTCAGCAGTATATGAGAATAAGGAGCCTATCACAGCTACAGTTAAGATAGCTATATTCGATGAAAAGGATTCTACTGGTAGAGTAACCTTGTATTGGGATGCATATGAAAAGGATAACCCCACTGTTTCTACATCAAGAAAGAGTATAGGTCAGATGCCTGTTCTTAATAATAAGGGTGTAAAAGAAGTGACCTTTACTATTCCGACAGAGAATCAGAATTATATTCTTAAGCCAAAAGTAGATCCGGATAATTTAGACAGTGAGGCTACAGCATATGATGAGATTTACAGGCTGACTGCAGTATATGAGCATAAGCGGACAGACGGTACGTGGAAACGATATCATTCAAATGGTACACCACAGGATCAGCATAAAGAATTAATACGAGAAGAAAATGATACAGATGCGAATTGTCAATATTTTAACGGAAGATTAGAAGGCTGGTACGCGGATAAAAAGCTGATTATAAAGAGACGCGTGTCAAAGATTGCATTTGACGGGAATTATTACAGTGTTGCTCATGTTTATGATGCTGAACCTTTGGTGATGCCAAAGATTGATACAGATATCAGAATTCAAAATACCAACGAAAAGGAGCCGGGCTACGAATGGTATAAGGGAACGGACGCGGCAGTACATGAAGCTTATGAAAAGAAGACTACAGATGTTTCAGGCTTGGATAGCATACAGAAAGATCTGGAAGCAGCAGGGTTGGCTGCGCCTAAGAATGCGGGCTGGTACATCATTAAGGCAAAGCTTCCGTCTTCTGAGGATTATTTGGGGTGTGAACAGCTTCAGCTGATAAGGATAGAACCAAAGGATGCTACTATAACCGTTGACAGGTCATTGAAAAAGTTTTACGGAGCAGATGACCCGAAAGAATGGGAGCAGTTTCAGATTACCACAGAGGCAAATCTCATGTACAAGGCCGAAGGCTTTCTGCCACAGGATATGGGCGAAGACGGGAAGCTGATGGGAGCATTGCAGAGAGATGAAAAGGGTGAGAAATGCGGCAGATATGAAGTGACAATGATCACCTGGGTGGATGATGCCAATGATCCCACTAAGGATAACTACCGGATCAAGGTGCTTCCGGGCCAGATGGAAATTAAACAAAGAGAACTGGAATGGGATACGGAGCATATGGTACTGGTCATCACAGAGGATGGAACAGCTTCGGTAGTAGGAGGACTTAAGACCAAGTATCGTTTGGAAGAGGGTGAGACGGAGGAAGACAGAGCCACGATTGAAAATAATCTGAAAGACGATGATATGGTAATTGCTTACAATCGATTGGATCTGAGCGCAGATAAGAGCAAGATAACCATAGACGGCCCAAGGCCAAATGGGGAAGATAAGGATAATTATGTCATCCAGAATAAGAGTCTTCCGGCGGTTCTCAGTCCGAACTATAAGGTATCTGTTAAGCCGGGTACTGTAGACGCGTCCACAATGGAGAAGCTGAAAGAGGGCGGAGCCGGATATAGTACGGAGCAGCAGGTAATAAGTGAGCTGGAATCACAGATTCAGAACGTGGGCAAGGAGGTTTCCAAAGAGAATATTGCAACATATGATATTTTACTTACCAACATAGACGGCTCTCCGTTAACCGACCAGCAGATAGCCGATTTCCCGTGGGGGGCGCTGACTGTTACCATACCTTACCCGGCAGGAACCTCAAAAACAACTTCCTTTGTAGCTGCTCATATGTTTACAGAGGACATTCATCTTGATCAGCCGGGCACAAGTCCGGGAAATGTGGAGACCCGGGGCTGGAATGAAGTAGCTAGAGTGGATGACGGTGTTCGTTTCCAGATTACCAGTTTGTCGCCGGTAACTATCGGATGGACAGCAACAAGGAATAATGGCGGTAACAACAATGGTACCAACGACGGCAATACCAACGATCCCAATGGTGATAATAATGGGAACAACAATGGAACGAATAATGGTTCAGGAAATAATAATGGAACGAACAATGGTACTAATAACGGAACGAATAATGATAATAACAAAAATAATACCAACAATAATTCAACGAAAGCTACCAATTCAAACACAACACGTACATCAGGCGTAAAGACAGGTGATACTGCCGAGATTGCATTCTATATGATAGCAACCTTAATTGCCTGCTTGCTGCTGATTCTTATCATTTGTCTGATAAGGATGCAGTTTCGCAAAAAAGAATAATAACTAACAATACCTGCCGGAGCAAATGCATCTGGCAGGTATTTAAAATTTTGACGGGAAAACAACAAAGAATTGTAAAATATATACGGAACATTGCCAGAGCTGTCAAAACCGCTTCAGACAATATATCTCCGAATAATTGATTCTCTGGAAAAAAATCATAGCCATTACATGGGGAATCACAATCGGCATCAGCACCATATCAAGCTGGAAGAAGAGCTAGCGTAGCTGATAGAAGGGTGGACGAGAAAAGATGTTGGATAATGTACCCAAACTATGGTAAGATAAAAGTGTGGAAGACGGGGAGGTGTGGCATATGGCGAGAACTGTAGGGATTGGGCTGCAAAGCTTTGAAAAAATACAACAAAGACAATGTTTTTATGTAGATAAAACAAAGTTTATAAAAGAGTGGTGGGAAAATCTGGATGATGTTACCCTGATTACCCGTCCTAGGCGCTTTGGAAAAACATTAACTATAAGCATGACCGAGCAGTTCTTTTCCATAAAATATGCCGGACGGGGAGAGCTGTTTGAGGGACTTTCTATCTGGGAAGATGAAAAGTACAGAAAGCTGCAGGGAACTTACCCGGTGATTAGTCTTTCATTCGCCAATGTAAAAGAAACCAGCTATGAGTCAACAGTACAGAGAATAAATCAGATTTTTACAAATCTGTATTATGAGTATAGTTTTTTGTTGGAGGGCGATGCTCTGTTATTCGACGAAAAAGAAGATTTTCGCAGTATTTCCAAAGGTATGCCAGAGATTATGGCTACGATGGCTCTTCACCAGTTATCAAGGTTTTTATATAAATATTATCATAAAAAGGTGATTATTCTTCTGGATGAGTATGATACTCCTATGCAGGAGGCATATGTAAACGGATATTGGGAAGAGCTGGTTTCCTTTACCAGAAGTCTGTTTAACTCAACCTTTAAGACGAATCCCTATCTGAATAGGGCTATTATGACAGGGATTACAAGAGTGAGCAGGGAATCTATTTTTTCGGATTTGAATAATCTGGAGGTGGTGACAACTACCTCGGAAAAGTATGCCGATTGCTTTGGGTTTACGGAAGAAGAAGTATTCACTGCATTGGATGAATTCGGAATGTCGGACAGAAAGCAAGAGGTTAAAAACTGGTACGATGGATTTATCTTTGGGAATCATACGGATATTTATAATCCCTGGTCTGTTTTAAACTATTTGGATAAAAGAAAGGTGGGAGCATATTGGGCAAATTCCAGCTCCAACAGCCTGGCAGGAAAGCTGATTCGAGAGGGAAGCAAGGAGGTTAAGCAAAGGCTTGAGGGGTTGATGCGCGGTGAGGCTTTTCGGGTGGAGATTGATGAGCAGATTGTGTATGGAGAATTGAATACAAAAAGAAACTCTGTCTGGAGTCTCCTCCTTGCAAGCGGTTACCTGAAGGTTCTTCAGGTAGAATATGTGGAAACAGCAGGACGCTGGTACCATACTCTGGCCCTGACAAACCGGGAAGTACGGATGATGTTTGAAAATATGATTCGGGGATGGTTTTCAGAGCAGGATGAAAACTATAATGATTTTATCAAAGCATTGTTGGCGGATGATTTGAAAGCAATGAATTATTATATGAATAAAATGGCGCTTGCGATGTTCAGTGCTTTTGATACGGGGAACAAACCCTCAGAGGCTGCGGAACCGGAGCGTTTCTACCATGGCTTTGTATTGGGACTGTTAGTAGACTTAGCTGACCGCTATGCGGTAACTTCCAATCGTGAAAGCGGCTTTGGAAGATATGACGTGATGCTAGAGCCTAAAAAGGATGATGACGGAATTATACTGGAATTCAAAGTACAGGATATGGAGGATGAAAAGGAGCTTGCGGATACCGTGAAGGCGGCGCTGCAACAGATAGAAAAGAAAAAATATGAAACGATTCTGATGGAAAAGGGAATATCCCGAGAAAAAATACGCAAGTACGGCTTTGCTTTTTGCGGAAAAAAGGTTCTGATTGGCACAGCGGTCTGACATCCGGAAAATCAAAGAAAAATATATTATATGCAATAGAAATATGTAGTCCAGGAGGTGCTTTTTGCATCTCCTGATTTATTAGATAAAACAACAAAGAACTGCAAAACAAAAGCGGAACATTCCCGGAGCTGTCAAAACCGCTTCAGACAGTGCTTCTCCACAAGGTTTATCCCCTGGTAAAGAATCATAGCCATCACACAGAGAATCACAATCGACATCAGCACCATATCAAGCTGAAACACCTGGCTTCCGTAGATAATCAGATACCCCAGCCCCTGCCGGCTGCCGATAAATTCCCCGATTACCACCCCCACCAGGCAAAGGCCGATATTCACCTTCATGGTATTGATAAAAATAGGAATGGAGCTTGGAAGAACCACCTTTCCAAGTACATCCCGGCGATTGCCTCCCAGGGTCCGAATGAGCTTGATCTTCTCCGGATCTACTTCGGAAAATCCCGTATATATGGTAAGAATACTTCCAAACACAGCCACCGACATACCGGCCACAACAATGGTTTTCATATTAGCTCCCAGCCATACGATAAGAAGAGGCGCAAGGGCGGATTTGGGCAGGCTGTTGAGCACTACCAGATAAGGCTCCAGTACCCTGGAAAGGCTGTGAAAGAGCCACAGCAAAACGGCAGTCAGGAGACTGAACAGAAAAACCAGGAGAAAGCTAATCAGTGTTTCCGCCAGAGTAACCCCCATGTGCAGAAAAATAGAGTGATCCATGGCCATAGATACAAACATTTTGTAAACACGGCTGGGACTGCTGAAAATAAAGGCGTCAATCACATGAAGCCGGGCACTCATTTCCCAGATAAGCAGAAAGAGAAGAAAAATAAAAATACGGGCAAAGGTAATAGCCCGCAGCTTACGCTTTCTCTGTTCCAGAAAGCTCTGTTGTGCAAGGGATGGTTCAGCCACTTATATTCAACTCCTTCCAGATAAGATTAAAATAGTCCTTAAATTCCGGTGCATTTCTGGAACGCATGGGCGTGCGCTCCTCCATGGCAAAGGTTACGGGAACCAATTTTTGTACCCGTCCGGGGCGTTTGGACAGTACAAGAACCTGATCTGCCATGCTGATGGCTTCGGACAGATCATGCGTAACAAGAATCGCTGTTTTTTCCTCTTTTTTAATAATTGCTGCAATATCGTCACAGACGGAAAGCCTTGTCTGGTAATCCAAAGCGGAGAAAGGCTCATCCAAAAGCAGAAGATCCGGCTCCAGAGCCAGGGTGCGTATCAGTGCTGCCCGTTGACGCATGCCTCCGGAGAGTTGTGAGGGTCTGGCATCCTTAAAGGAGGAGAGACCATAGACCTCCAGCATATGATCCACAGAGGATAAATGCCGGGGGGTTAATTTTTTCTGTATCTCCAAGCCGAGGGTCACGTTGCTGTAGACCGTACGCCATTCAAACAGGTGATCCTTCTGCAGCATATATCCAATGTTGGCGCCTGCCTCCTTGAGAGGCCTTCCCAGAAAAGAGACGGTTCCCTCCTCCGGCTTAAGAAGGCCGCAGATTAGTGAAAGCAATGTAGATTTACCGATGGTTCAATAGCGGAAACCTTTGAGGAACGAAGAAAACGAAGACCTGGTAAGAAGCCGGGACTTTTCGGAAAGAGTACGGGCAGTAACCGCATAGAATGTATCAATATCGAAAAAGAGGACCGGGCCAGTATGAGAAAGCATACTGTAAATTGCAGGATTGAGGGTGACAGGGCGGAAGCCGGCAAAATTGTATGTCAGGCGGCAAATCAATTTTATGCGGAACTGATTGAACGGCTCCTGGAGCAAAGCGGCTGGAAAAAAGAGGTACGTCTGGAGCTGCTTGACCGGATGATTGATATTATAAAAAATCAGACAATATCTGGCACAGACAGTAAGAGCACAGCACCTTTGTGCGGGGAAGGCAGTATCTCTTGTTTTCCCAAAGGGGATATATTATAATAAAGATATTCTTTTAGAATAACGGAGGAGAAGCATATGGCAACAATTAAGGATGTTGCTAGAAAAGCAAAGGTTTCCATATCTACGGTGTCCCATGTAGTAAATCATACAAAAAATGTCAGCCCGGATACGGCTCAGCGCGTGGAGCAGGCAATAAAGGAGCTGAATTATAAGACCAATATATTTGCCAAGAATCTTAAAAGTCAGAAGACCCGGCAAATCGGTGTAATTGTACTTGACATGTGCGGAATGTTTTTTCCCTATGTCATCAAAGAGATCTGCAGAATTGCTAACAAAAGCGGATATGCGGTAAACTTGATGGACTCAAGCGGCAGCATTAAGGTGGAGCGCCAGGCAATGTCCGCTTTGGTGGAAAGCTGTGTGGACGGGATTATCCTGAGTTCCGTAATTCAGGAATCTCAGAAAGAAGCCTATGCGGCCGAGCTTTTGGAACAGCTGTCCATGGGTCCGAAAGCAATTCCGCTGGTTACTATGGAGCGGGATTTTTCCGCATTTGGCATTGATTCTATCTGTACGGATACGTATGCGGGCGGCGCGAGCGCAATGGAGCATCTGGTAGCTCAGGGCTGCCGTTATATTGCGCACATATCTGCGCCGCAGTTTGAGGCCGGCCGGTATCAGGCATACCGTGACGGACTGAAAAAGTATCGGCTGCCCTATCATCCCGCCTATGTAGAGGAGGGAGATTTCACCCATGAGAGCGGGTACTCCTGTATGAAGCGTCTGTTAGAAAAGCAGATTCCCATAGACAGCGTTTTTGTAGCCAACGATCAGATGGCGGTGGGAGTGCTTCGGGCGATTCACGAAGCGGGAATACGGATCCCGGACGAGATGAAGGTTATCGGTTTCGACAATATATTTATTTGCGATAACATAGAGCCGTCTCTCTCCTCAGTCAATATGGACAAGACCCTGCTGGGACAGAAAAGCATTTCCCTGCTGCTTGACAGGATACAGCATGGGCCGGCTTCCGTTCCCTATAAGGAGGTCCTTGAGAATACGCTGGTGGTGAGACGCTCCACGGACAGGAATGCGGAGCTGCGGACCGGATGGTAGGCATCTATCCGTTGATTTGTACCTGCAGCCCGAAGGAACGCATAATTGCAGCCATTTCTTCCACATCCTCTTCGTGGAGTGTCTTTTCCTCTTCATAATCATAGGTACGTCCCAGAGCTCTCCATTTTCCGAGTCCGAACTGATGGAAGGGCAGAAGATGTACCTCCCCGGCCCCGATTTCGGACAGAATCCGCCCATATTGTTTTGCCGTATCTGCGGAATGGTTAAAGTGCGGAATCACCGGGATACGCACCGCAAGAGGGACCTTTTGTTTGAGAAGCCAGGTGAGGTTTTCAAGGATGCGTTCATTGGGAACCCCTGTCTTTTTTTTGTGTATCTCCGAATCCGGATGCTTGAAATCCATATAAATCAGATCGAGATACGGCAGGATACTCTCCAGATATTCTTTTTCCGTATATCCTGTGGTTTCAATGTTCGTATGATATCCTTCCGCTTTCAGAGCTTTTAACAGTTCCCTTACAAATTCCTTCTGCAGCAGAGGCTCGCCTCCTGACAGGGTGATACCGCCCCCGGATTTTTCATAAAAGGCGCTGTCCTTGCGAAGCTCCGTAAGCAGCTCCGGGACCGTATACCAGCTTCCCTCAACCGTCAGCGCATGAGTGGGGCAAAGAGAGGCACATGCAAAGCAGCCATTGCAGAGGAACGCGTCATAGTGAAATACCCCCTTCGGAAAAGCAATGGCTCCCTGCGGGCATGCGGCGGCGCAGCTTCGGCACCCAATGCAGGATGCCGGGGTATGCAGAAGCTCCGCACCGCTGCGGTTTGATTCCGGGTTGGCGCACCAGCGGCAGCTTAAAGGGCAGCCCTTCAGAAAAACGGTAGTCCTGATGCCGGGGCCGTCATGAACGGAAAACCGTTGAATATTAAAAATCAGTCCTTTTCTCATAATACATGCTCCGTACGTTCGATAATATCATTTTGAGTTTCCGTAGACAGTACGTTAAAGAATGCGCTGTAGCCGGCCACTCTCACAATCAGATCTCTGTGATTCTCTGGATGCTTCTGGGCGTCCAGAAGCGTTTCCCTGTCCACCACATTGTACTGCACGTGATATCCTTTCAGCACATCGAAGAAGGTGCGCAGCATCAAAATCAGCTTTTGAATATCCCGGTCCTCCTTCATGGATTGCGGCGTAAGCTTCTGATTCAGCAGAACGCCTCCGTTCAGCTTCAGAGTAGGGAGCTTGGATACGGACTTGAATACGGCCGTCGGGCCGTTTACGTCTGCGCTGTGGGAGGGGGAACAGCCCTCAGCCAGCGGCTCCCAATTTTTCCGCCCGTCCGGAGTTGCGCAAAGCCCTGCTCCTTGGGGAACATTGGCGGAGATAGAGGAGGTGCCGGGGAAATAGCCGCCGCCAATGGGACCTCTTCCATAGCGGGTATTGTGGTACTGTGCAATCTCGTCAATAAATACCTGATAGGCATCCGCGGTCAGCTGATCCACATAGTCGTCGTCATTTCCGTACTTCGGTGCATCGTGAAGAAGCATTTGGCGGATTCTCCAGCCGTCTTCATTTTCGTAATTGCTCATAAGGGCATTCCAAAGCTCGCCCGGAGTGAGGCGCTTTTCCTCAAATACAAGCTTCTTAATGGCAGCCAGGGAATCACCCAGATTTGCAATGCCTACCTGCAGGGGACCGATAAAGTCATAAATTGCGCCGCCTTCCTTCAGATGCTTTCCTCTTCCGATACAGTCATCTACCAGGGCGGAGCAGAGAGAATCCGGAACCTCCAGCTCCAGGGCGTAATCCGCGCAGTTATCCAGAGTCACACTCAGGGGAGTGAAGAACTTCACGGTATCCACCCATGCCTGCCATACCTGCTCAAAGCAGGTCATATCCCGAAAATGGAGGGGCGTATCATACAGCTTTTCTCCGGATGTTACATCTACACCCTGATTTAAAGCTATCATCAAAATCCGCGGAAAGTTCAGGAAATTCATTCCGGAGCAGCGCAGGCCGAACTTGCCGGGGATGGAGACCTCGATACATCCGATGGAGCTGTAGTTGACGGCATCCTCCGGCGCAACCCCCTTGTCAATAAATTGATCAATAATAATCTCGTCATTGTTAAAAGAGGGCATACCGAAGCCCAGCTTAATCATTTGAATACAATCATACATGAATTCATTGGAAATCCCTTTGTGATAGCGGACAGAAAGGTTGGGCTGTGTCAGCTTCAGCTGTCCGATGGATTTCAGTACCAGGAAGGAGAGAGGATTTACCGCGTCTATGCCGCCGGCCAGCTGTCCGCCGATACACACATTCTGGTAAAGAGGGCTTCCCGCCGAAAATTTAGTATGAGAGTTGCTCCGTATTTTATTGATGGTAAAGGTCTTTAGCCAAAGGTTTTCAAGAAGCTCCAGTGCTTCGGCCTCACTGACAGCGCCGCATTCCATATCTTTTTTGTAATAGGGATACATAAACTGGTCAAAGCGGCCGAAGGACAGGGAATGTCCGTTGGATTCTATCTGAAGAATCAGCTGCAGGAACCAGACACTCTGTACGGCCTCATAGAAGGACTCGGCCGGATACTCCGGAACACGCCGGCAGACCTGCGCAAGCCGCAGAAGCTCCGCTTTTCTTTCCATATCTTTACAATTTGCAGCCTGTTCGGCGGCTAAATCAGCATAACGGTGGGCAAAGGCAATGGAAGCATCCGCTAAGATTAAAATTGCATCATAAAAATACAGCTTTTTCAAATCATTGTAGTCGCTGCAGCGAAGCTGTTCCCTGGCGGCAAGAGCCTCCCTGCGGATTCCGCTCAATCCCTGTTTCAGCAGCTTTTCATAATTTACGGCCAGATGTCCGTCCCCTGCCGTGATATTGCCTTCCACCTTAATAATTCCCAGATCGTAGCATTTTCTGGCAAGGGGCGGCATCAGGGCCAATCCTTTATCCTTCAGAGTCCGTCCTTCCCAAAAGGGAGCAATTTCACGGATTATCCGCTTGTTTTCCTCAGAAATAGAGAAAGCGTCTCCATCCCGTTTCTCCCAAAGATCCAGCTCCTCCACCACCCAGTCAATGGCATACTCGGGAAAAATAGGGGCCGCACGGTTTACGCTGGCCTGATTTCCGGCCAGCAGCCCGCCCTCCTCAATGAAGATGGTCATATGCTTCAGGGTATTTTCAATGGCATAGGCTCTCTTCAGAATCTTCATCTTATCCTTATGCTTTTTGTAAGCCTCCGTGGTATGGATTGCCCGTTCCACACATACCTGCGGTTTTGCGGACAGCAGCTCCTCGCGCATCCGTGCAATTCTTTTGCTTGGTTCACCAAAATAATTCATAGCATCCTCCTGTTATTCCTGTTTTACTGAAAAGCGGTATCCAGTGCAATTTTGCACCCAATCAGGCCATTATCTCCGGGCAGAGCGGCCTTCTTTATGTAAATTTTCTGGTTTTCCTGGGTATTCAGGAGATCCGCCTGCTCCTGAATCCGTTCCAGCAGAAAGTCTCCCATATTCGTCAGCCCGCCGCCGCATACGTAGCAGTTGATATTAAAGGCAATAAACAGGTTGTAGATGTGAAGGGATGCATAATAGATTAGCTGCTCTATCAGCTTTTTCCCCAGGGCGTCGCCCTGCCTGTAAGCCTCTGCTATATGCTTTGCGTTCAACTCAGATAAATCCGTTACCATCTCCGTCATACGGGTACTTGCGCCATTTTCAATAGCCAGAAGGGCATGCCGCACCAGACAGGAACCGCAGGCATAGCTCATAAAACAGCCCGGATTACCGCAGCCGTCCGTGATTCCCTTTCCCGGCGTAATGAGCATATGGCCCGATTCCCCGGCGCCGCCGTAGCTTCCGCGGAAAAGCTGATCGTTCACAATAAAGCCTGTGCCCAATCCGGTGCTTAAGGCCACATACACCATATGGTGAAAGCCTTTTCCCGCCCCGCAGCGGTGCTCCGCCAGAGCCGCCATATTGGTATCGTTATCAATCAGTATGGGAATTCCTGAGAACCGTTTTTTAAGAATATCACGAGCCGGATAATTCTTAATATGACGGATGCTTCCCGAGGTTACCACAATTCCGTTCTCGTAATCCACATAGGACGGCATTCCGACAGCGATACCGGCCAGCTGTTCCTGTGCGCATCCGGCCTGTTTAAGAACCGTGTCAATCTCCGTACAGAGCTTTTGGGTAAATTCCTCCGGCATAATCTCCAGGGGCGTGAGCGTCTGATAACGGTATGTAATCTCATTCTTCTCATTGAGCAGACCATAAGCAATCTTGGTTCCCCCTACGTCGATCGCCAGCTTGAGTTTTTCCATATTGCCCTCCCTTTTACGGTTTTTGTTTTTTATTATAAAAATGCTTCCCGGAGAGCGTCAATTGGATTCCTCCGAAAAAACAGAAAAATAACAGATTTTTTGGCTGAAAACCAAGTTTTTTGAAAAAATCAGTGATTTTCTTGCAAACAGGACGTTTTTTGTTACAATAAATCATGTACTGGCTGCCTGAAAATCGGGTAAATGTATGTCAGGAATCCCATGGGGACAAGAAGGCGGCAGCTTGAAGGGGCTGCGGAAAAAGAGGAGGAGAGACTTTGAAAAATAAGGAGATTTTAAAGCGAAGAGAACAGATTATGAATATCGTTCGTACCACCGGCCGGCTGGATACGGAAGATGCAGTCAGGCTTTTTAGGGTGTCCGCTGAAACCATCCGTCAGGATTTTCTCTATCTCTCCCAACAGGGAATTTTAAAAAAGGTATATGGCGGGGCCGTTATCTGTGAGAGCGACCGTATTGAGTCTCTGCCTGTCCGTGAGAGCGTGAATCTTTCCGCTAAGGATCGGATTGCCAAAAAGGCGATGGAATATCTGCCGGAGGGGGATTGTATCATCGGAATGGACAGCGGGAGTACGGTTGCGCTTCTGGGCGCCTATGCCAGTTATCGAAGGGATCTGTTGGTGGTCACCAATTCTCATCGGATTCTTCAGATTATGACAGCCGGCAGAAATCGTCTGATTTCCCTGGGCGGAGAGTTCAGCCAGGAGGAGATGGCCTATTACAGCGGAGAATTTCCTCAGATGCTTCGGCAGATTACACTGGATGTCTTTTTCCTGGGCACCAGCGGCGTAAAGGGGCGAAACGGCGTCTGTACCAAGAATTTTCAGCAGAGCCTTCTTAAAAATCAGCTGATTTGTCAGAGCAATCGCAACATTGTTTTGGCGGACAGCAGTAAATTTCAGACTTCATCCCTGATTGAGGTGGCTCCCTGGTCGAAACTGGATCTTCTGATTACGGATGAGGATATTCCGGAAGAGAGCAGGGAACAGTTGGAACAGGTGATTAAAGTTGTGATTGTATAATATGGCAAAAACAACCAAATGATAGGGAAATATGGATGGACCGCGCAGGCTGATCTCAGGCTGCACGGTCCTTTTCTACATAGTGCACAAAATGGAACCTTCATTTTTGTGAAATATAGATGTATTGACAGCTATGGTAATACGGTGATATAATCAGCTTATCAAATAGAAAAACGTTTTTCCGAAAAAACGTTTTTATGGGAAAACGTTTCTAAAAAGACAGGAACACGCAGATGGAGGTTACAAAATGAAAAGATCAGAAGCAAACAGTATTATTCAGCATACTATCGATGTGGCGGAGAAGATGGCATTTCCATTGCCGAAATTCGCTTACTATACACCGGAAGACTGGAAGAATCTGAAGGAAGATGAGATTGAGCTTGTAGAGAACATGCTGGGGTGGGATATCACGGATTTCGGAAGCGGAGATTTCAGCAAGATCGGCCTGACGATTTTTACCTTCCGCAACGGCAATTTTTATGCAAAGGATAAGTATCCGAAGCCCTATGCCGAGAAGCTGCTCTTTGTAAACGACGGACAGATTCTGCCCTTCCACTATCATTGGAGCAAGATGGAAGACATCATCAACCGCGGAGGCGGCGATCTGGAGGTTACGCTGTACAATTCCGTGGAAGCGGACTTTAAAGACGTAGAGGGCGGACGTGCGGGCAAAAAAGGACAGTTTGCGGAAACGGACGTAACCGTGACCATGGATGGCAGGAAGGTGACAGTTCCGGCAGGCGGCAAGGTTATCTGCAAGCCGGGCAGCAGCATCACCCTGATGCCGGGGCAGTATCATTCCTGGCAGGGGGTTCCGGGAACCGGAGATGTGATGCTGTTTGAGGTGTCCACCACCAATGACGACACCATTGACAATCGCTTCCATACCGCGGGAGAAAGAATTCCCACCATGGAAGAGGATGAGGAGGCAAGATATCTGATGTTTGCGGACTATCCGAAGTATACGGCTTTTGAATTTATTAAGAAATAATGCAGGGAGCGTTGAGGCAGTCATGAGAAATTTATCAAAACGGGATATGGAAGCATATTGTGGAGATCCCTCTCAGCTGTTTTACATAAGGAAATGCCGCCTGGAGGAAGGAAAATCAAAAGGCACCGACGCACTCCGGATTCGCAATGGCCAGGGACTGGATATGCTGGTTCTGCCGGATAAATGCTTTGCTATTCCAGAGTTGACTTTTCAGGGTATTAACGCAGGCTTTATAAGTAAGACGGGAATCTGCGGTCCGCAGTTCTATCAGGAGGAAGGAACAAGAGGCTTCCTCAGAAACTTTGAGGCAGGCTTTCTCACAACCTGCGGCTTAACCTATATGGGAACACCGGGGACAGAGGATGGCCAGGCATACGGACTTCACGGAGTAATCTCCAATACTCCGGCGGAGCATGTGAGCTACGGAGTGTACTGGGAGAACAAAGAAGCGGTAATCCGGTTTGGAGGCGAAGTCAGAGAGGGATATCTTTTCGGGCCGAATATGCGGATTATCCGGGAGTTTGAGGTAAGCACCGTGGAGAATAAGCTGAGAATCCGCGATCGGGTGGAAAACCTGGCTTTTGAACGGGCGCCCCTGATGCTTTTGTATCATTTTAATATCGGTTATCCCATGCTGGACGAGAGCTGCAGGCTCTATACAAATTTCGGGGAGATTGGAAGCAGGGACGGCCTGCCGGAGGAAAAAAAGGCCAAAAGCTGTGAATTCCAAAAGCCGGAGGCGGGCTTTGAGGAGGAGGTCTATTTCCGCACCATGAAGGAGCATACGAAGGAAGGCTTCGCGCTGCTGCATAATCAGGAGCTTGAGAAAGCCGTGGTGCTGAAATTTGATCCGGAGCAGCTTCCCGTACTCAATGAATGGAAAAGCCAGAGAGCAGGGGACTATGCTTTAGGGCTTGAGCCGGGAACCGCCCATGTGGGCGGCCGGATTCGGGCAAAGGAGGAAGGAATCCTCCAGTATCTGGAGGCAGGAGAGAGCCGTACCTTTGAGATAGAGGCGGAGTTCATCGACTGCAGAACACAGGATGAAAAGCGAAAAGCTTTCATTAATACATTATAAAACGGGAGGTTTTAAAAATGAAAAGAAGAGTACTGGCATTACTACTCGCAGCAACAATGACACTTGGCCTGGCAGCATGCGGCTCCAAGGAAGAGGCACCGGCAGACACACCTGCACCTGCGGAAACGACAGATGACGTGGAAGCGCCTGCGGAGGATGCAGAGGCACCGGCAGAGACAGCAGGAGAGGAAATCAAGATTGGCGTTCTTCTGAAACCGGAGTCCAATGAGTACTGGTCTTCCATGAAAGCCGGTATCCTGGAGTGGGCCGAGGGTCAGGACGGAGTGACCGTAGAGGTTCTGTGCGCTGAGTCCGAGGACAACATCACAGGTCAGCTGGAACAGCTGGAGAACATGATTTCCAAGGATTATGATGCTATCTGTGCGGCTCCCCTTTCCTTATCCAATTTGGTAGAGGGCGTTGCAAAGGCATGTGAGGCAGGTATCCCCATCGTCAACATTGACGAGGCGATTGATGCGGATGCCGTGAAGGAAGCCGGCGGCAACATGGTTGGTATGTACACCACGGATAACGTTCTGGTTGGACAGAAGGGTGCGGAGTTTATCACCGAGCAGATTGGTTCCGGCCAGGTAGCAATCATCGAGGGTACCGCAGGAAATGCAACCTCTAATGACAGAACCAAGGGTGCAACCGACTACTTCACCGAGAAGGGCATCGAGGTAGTGGCAAGCCAGCCGGGTGACTGGGATCGTCTGACCTCTATCGATGTTGCCACCAACATTATGCAGGCTAACCCGGATGTAAAGGCATTCTACTGTGCAAATGATACCATGGCTCTTGGCGTATACGAGGCAGTTGTAAATGCAGGCAAGCAGGATTCCATTATCGTAGTCGGTACGGACGCCGTGGCAAATGCGAAAGAGTCCGTTAAGAACGGCGAGATGGCCGCAACCGTAGGACAGGACAACGTTGGTATCGGTATCGCATGCTGCGAGCTGGCCGTAAAGGCTGTAAAGGACGGCTGGACAGCAGATCCTTCCGCAGAAATGCCGATTGAGTACATTGATTCCTTCCTGGTAACAAAGGACAACGTGGATCAGTACCTGAACTAGTAGAAATCAGAAAAGACAGATGAAGTGATTTCCGGGCCTCCGGGTCTGGAAATCACTTTTTAAAAGAGGGAATGCGTATGGAATATTTAGTTGAAATGAAAAATATGACCATGAAATTTCCCGGCGTAGTTGCGCTCAACAAAGTATCCTTTAACTTAAGGCCTGGAGAGGTACATGTGCTTTTAGGGGAAAATGGTGCGGGGAAATCTACACTGGTTAAGATGTTAAGCGGAATCAACAAGCCTACGGAGGGAGAAATCGTCATTGGGGGAAAGACCTACTCCAGCTTGACGCCGAAGGAATCCGCAGAAAACAAAATAGCAATTATTTATCAGGAGCTCAGCGTAGTTGACGAGCTTACCATAGCGGAGAATTTATATGTAGGAAAGCTTCCTTATAAAAAGCTTGCAGGCTTAAAGCTTGTGGATTATAAGTATATGAATGGGGAAGCGAAAAAGTATATGGATGAGATTGGCCTGAAAAAGAGTCCGTCGACTTTGGTTCAGGATATTTCTATTTCTGAAAAGCAGCAGGTGGAGATTGCCAAGGCACTGGCTGCCAAGGCGCGTATCATAATTATGGATGAGCCCACCTCGTCGCTTTCCATTGAGGAGACCGAGGAGCTGTTCCGGATCATTCGCCGGCTCAAGGAAAACGGTATCGGGATTATCTACATCTCCCATAAGCTAAAGGAGATCAAGGAGATTGGAGATCGGGTAACCGTCTTGAAGGACGGCGGCTATGTGGATACAAAGGATGTGGAGGATCTGGAAGTGGAGGATCTGATTCCCATGATGGTAGGCCGTAAGATTACGGGCGATCATTTGGGTGATCGGGAACAGATCGAGAAGGATAATGAAGTTATTTTTAAGGTAGAGAATTTAACCCGCAGGGACAAAACGGCCAGAAATATCAGCTTTGAAGTGAGAAAGGGCGAGATTTTAGGCTTTGGAGGACTGATCGGCGCAGGGAGATCCGAATGTATGGAGGGAATCTTCGGAGCAAAGCCGATTTCCAGCGGGAAGATATATCTGCGCGGCAGGGAGATTAAAATTAAGAATACCTACAGTGCATTGAAGCAGGGAATTGCCATGGTAACGGAGAACCGGCGGGAGACGGGCTTTTTCCAGAACTTTAATATCTGGAAGGAAACTTCCGTTACCACAAATCTGAAAAAATCCAAGGCAGGCGGATTGACAGGCCTCTTAAATGAAAAGGCCGAGCGTGAAATAGCCGAGGAGGAAGTAAGGACGCTGAATACCAAATGCTCCGGTGTGGATCAGATGACGGTCAATCTCTCCGGAGGCAATCAGCAGAAGGTCATTATTGGAAAGTGGCTTGCGGTTGACTCGGATGTGTTTATTTTTGACGAACCCACCAAGGGAATTGATGTGGGAGCAAAGGCTGAGATTTACAACATCATGAGAGAAATGGCAAATGCGGGCAAGGCGATTATAGTGGTGTCCTCCGAGATGCCGGAGCTTTTGAAGACCTGCGACCGTATCATCGTGTTTCGGAACGGTGAGATTTCAGGTATATTAAACAGCGAAGAGGCAACTGAGGAAAAGATCATGTTTGCGGCAGTTGCGGTAGATTAAGAGGTGAGAAGATGACAAGAGCAAAATTTAAAAGTTTTTGGGATAAGTTTGGTACATTAAGTATTTTGATTTTAATTATGATCTGTCTGTCCATTGCATCGCCGAAATATTTCATGACCCCGGACAATGTGAAGCAGATTGGTCTGCAGAGTACGGTATACATACTCCTTGCATTTGGAGAATTTTTTGCTATTTTGCTGGCCGGAATTGATTTGTCCGTAGGCTCGGTAGCCGCGCTGGTAGGCACCTTTATTGCAATGATGCTGAAGGCAAATGTTCCGGTGCCCGCCGCAATCCTGGCAGGACTTCTGATCTCTCTTGTGCTTGGAGCTGTGAACGGAGTTTTGATCAATGCGCTGGATCTGCATCCCTTTGTTGTCACTCTGGGAACAAATACCATATTCCGTGGGGTTACGCTGGTTATTTCAAAAGGATCTCCGATTTTCGGTCTTCCGGCCTCCTTTAAGGGAATTTCCGGATATGTGCTGGGATTTCCAATTCCTTTCATCTTTGCCCTGGTGATGAGCGCAGTACTTATCTGGTTTACCAATCAAACGGTAGTGGCGCGAAATCTGTATGCCTTGGGCGGCAACAAGCAGGCGGCCTGGTATTCCGGCATTAATACAAGGCAGTTTACACTGTTTGCCCATATGCTGGCATCCTTCCTGGCCGGAGTGGCGGGCGTCATAATGACCTCGCGTGTCGGAGCGGCGGAGCCCACGGCAGGTGAGGGCTATGAAACCTATGCCATTGCATCCTGTATCATCGGAGGAACCTCATTTTTCGGAGGAAAGGGAAAAATCTTCGGCGTACTGCTGGGAGGCCTGACCATCGGCACAATTACAAACGGTTTAAATATTCTGAACGTGTCCAGCTATTGGCAGAAGGTAGTTATGGGAACGCTGATCATAGCATCCGTTGCTCTGGAGAAGCTGGTAGGAAGCACGGTGAAGGATTAAACAATCCCAATATCGGTCTTTTCGTTTTAGTAAAATTATCATATAATAAAGCTATGAAAAAGGAGAAAAAAGAAAATGAAGTTTTCACCGTCTCTCATGTGTATGGATTTTCTCAATATGAGAGAGCAGTTTGAGGTTATGAATCGTCATGTGCCCCTTTACCATGTGGACATTATGGACGGGCATTACTGTAAAAATATTACCCTGTCTCCGGATATGGTGGCAGCCTTTCGGAAAGTAACAAAGGTTCCTATGGACTGTCATCTGATGACTACCAATCCGGGAGATTGGATTGAGCGCCTAGCAAAGGCGGGTGCGGCATACATTTCTCCTCATGCGGAGACCATCAACGGGGAGGCGTACCGTATCCTGAATCTGATTCAGAGCCTGGGCTGCAAGACGGGGATTGTTCTGAATCCCGCCACCCCGCTAAGCTATGCGGAACCGTATTTGAACCGCATTGATTTGCTGACCCTGATGACCGTGGACGTAGGGTTTGCCGGGCAGAGCTTTATTGATGAGGTGCTGGATAAAATTGCCCTGGCAAAGAAATGGCGTGAGGAAAAGGGATACCATTATGAGATCCAGATTGACGGTGCGTGCAATGCGAAGAGCTATAAAAAGACAACGGAAGCCGGAGCGGATATTCTGATTGTGGGATCGTCGGGGCTGTTTGGCCTTGATTCCGATCTGGATCGGGCATTTGAAAAGATGTATCAGGATTATGAGAATTGTATGAAGGGATAAAGGGAGTTGCGGATGGACAGATATGTTTTGAGCCTTGACATAGGGGGAACACACACGCGCATTGGTCTGGTAGACGAGCGGTATGGACTGACAGATTTTGAGATTGTTAAGACAAAGGAGATCCAAAAGGCCGGAAATACGGTGGATAACTTTGTGGCGGTTCTGCGCGCCTATTGGAAGGAGCATGGTGCGGGGTGTACGATTGCCGCGATCAGCGCAGGCTTTCCCTCCACCATAGATCGAGAGCGCCGGACAGTCCTATCCACACCCAATATCAGCGGATTCAACAATATTGCAATTGTCGAGCGTCTGGAACAGGAATTCTCGGTTCCGGCTTATATTGAGACAGACGTGAATATGCTGCTGCTCTTTGATATGATGGAGAATCATATTCCGGAGGAAGGAATCACCTGCGGCATCTATTTTGGAACAGGCCTGGGAAATGCGGTGGCTGTTGACGGAAAGCTTCTGGTGGGAAAAACAGGAGCGGCCACGGAGCTGGGACACATTCCTGTTCGCGGAATTGACGGGGTATGCGGCTGTGGAAACAGCAGTTGTATTGAGTTGATAGCTTCCGGTTATCACCTGCAGGATTTGTGTGAAGAAAGATTTCCGGATACGGAGATTGGAGAGATTTTTACGAAGCACGGCAGTTCTCCGGAGATTCTCAGATTTATTGATGATTTGTCGCTGGCTGCGGCTACGGAAATTAATATTTTGGATCCCAACTATATTATTATCGGAGGCGGTTTGACCTCCATGCCGAATTTCCCGTTTGCGCAGCTGGAAGCGGATATCTACCGATATGCCAGAAAACCCTTTCCGGCAGAAGAGCTGAGCTACATCTATTCCCGGCAGGGACAGGAGAACGGCGTAATTGGAGCCGGAATTTTAGGATTTCGGAAGTTAAAGGAAATAGAAAAAAGAGGAGACGATACAATATGAAGATAGGCTTTGGCTGTGATCATACCGCAGTAGAGCTGAAGCTGGCACTGATGGATCACTTAAGAGAGCAGGGCCATGAGTGCGTGGATTACGGTACAAAAGAGGCGGGAGTGAGAATGGACTATCCCGTAGTTGGCAAACGTGTTGCCGAGGCCGTGGCAGGAGGAGAAGTGGAAAAGGGTGTCCTTGTGTGCGGAACAGGTGTGGGTATTTCCCTTTCCGCCAATAAGGTTCCCGGTATTCGGGCGGCTGTCTGCAGCGAGCCTTATACGGCCTGCATGACGGTACGGCACAACAATGCCAATATCCTTGCCATGGGCGCCCGCGTTGTGGGTACGGAGCTGGCCAAGATGATTGCGGACGCGTTTTTCCAGGCGGAATATGAGGGCGGCCGTCATGAGGTTCGTGTCAAAATGCTGGCAGATATTGAGCAGGAGTATTGCATGGGAGCCCACGGTCCGCTCAATTAATTTTTGACAAAGAGAATAGAGATACGCAAGAAGCCGTAGGATGTATAAAGATATGTCCTGCGGCTTTTATATGGTTGAGATGAGATTTACGGCGGGTATTCTGCGGCAGGATTCTTTTTTGGGAGAATAGAATATGCGGATAGCGATTTATGGCAGAAAATCAAAATGGACCGGCAAAGGCGAGAGTGTGGAGAATCAGCTGACTATGTGCAGAGAATACATTGAACGGTTTGTTGACGGAGGGAAGGAAGCGGAGATTGTGGAGTACGAGGACGAGGGATTCTCCGGAAAAAATGTAAGGCGTCCCCGGTTTCAGCAGATGATGCGGGATATGGAAAGTCAGACTTTTGATTATCTGGTGTGCTACAAGCTGGACAGACTGGGAAGAAATCTGGCGGACCTGGCATTGCTGATGGAGAGTTTGGAGCATCGGGGGATCTCCTTTATCAGTATCAAAGAACGGTTTGACACAACCACGCCTATAGGAAAGGCCATGCTCTATTTTTCAGGAGTTTTGGCGCAGATGGAGCGTGAGCAGATAGCGGAGCGCGTCCGGGACAATATGCTGATGCTGGCCAGGAGCGGAAGGTGGCTTGGAGGGAATACACCTCTTGGATTTGTTTCAAAGAAGCTGGAAAAAGAGGATTCGGAGGGAAAAAGAAGAATATCCTGCTATCTGGCGGAAAAGCCGGAGGAGCTTGAGCTGGTGAAATTTATGTTTGCCTATTTTTTGAAAGAGCAGTCTCTGACGAAAGTGACGGAATACCTTTGGCAGCACCAAATCAGAACCAGAAAGGGCAAAGAATTTTCTATTATGGGCGTCCGTGACATTTTGACGAATCCTGTTTACTGCATGGCAGACAGAGAGGCGTATGAATACTTCTATGATTTGGGCTGTCAGATATGCATTGAGGAGGATGAACTGGATAATGAGACAGGTCTGATGAGCTATGCCAAGACCTCCTCCGGCGTCTATAAAAATCAGACGGCGGAATATGGAGCCTGGATTATTTCCAGGGGAAAGCATCGGGGAGCCATATCGGGCAAGGATTATGTAAGTGTTCAGCAGATCTTGTCCCGGAATAAGAAAAAAGGAGAGAGCTTCCGCAGCCCGAGAAACCATACGGCCCTTTTATCAGGGCTGCTTCGGTGCGCCTGCGGACATCGGATGCGGCCCAAAAATTATCCGCCCTCCAGGCTCAATGAAAAGGGAGAGAGAACCTTCGCCTATCTATGTCCCTATAAGGATAAAACCCACGGGGAGGGCTGCAGGGTAAAAAACGTACACGGAAATACTCTGGATGCGGCTGTTTTCCATGAGGTTTTGGAGCTGGCAAAATTGGACGGGGGATTGCTGCCTGTGCTGGAGGCGCTAAGGCGTAAAATAAAAAATGCCGATGAAAGCATTTCCTCGGAACAAAGGCTTCTTTTGAATGAATATAAGAAAAAGAGGGCGCAGATTGATAATCTGGTTGATTCATTGAAAGAGATAGGGGAAGACAGCGTATCCGTACATTATATTAAAGAAGAGATTCAAAGGCTGGACGAAACATGTAAGGACCTTCAAAAAGAAATACATCATATGGAAAAAAGGGATGAGGAAGCGGGAGGAAGCTGTGAATGGCCGGAACAGGCGGAAAGGGTGCTGCGGGATCCTTTTGAGCTTTTTAAGGAGCTGACGGCGGAGGAGCGGAGAGAATATTTGCATGGGATTGTGAGGGAGGTTGTGTGGGACGGGGAAACGGCGCATATCTATGTTTCCGCTGTGCTGCCAGCGCATTACCGCAGCCGCTAGGCCCGACAATGGCAAGAAAACTGCCGCTTTCCAGGGTAAAGGAGATGTCAGACAGAGCGAGTGTTTCACCATTCACTTCATGGTAGGAGTAGCTGACGTGCGAAAGCTCCAGTAAGGGGTTCATAAGCATGCCTCCTATTGTAATATATAGCTATTTTATGAGAGCGGCAGGAAATGGTGCTTTTCTATATCGGGGGAAATGTATGATGAGAGGGCGGAGGAATTTAAAATTTAGAGACATTTTTGATGCAACTATGATACACTAATGATGTAAATTTTTAATCATAGTTTTTATGCCCTGTTTTCATTTGGGAAAATAACCCCGGACAGCACATGGTAATTTGACAAAAAGAGGAAACAAAATGATACAGATTTTAGTAGTCGAGGATGAAAGACCCATTTCCAATCTCATAGCCGTAAACTTAAGAAAAGCAGGCTACTCCTGCCACTGTGTCTTTGACGGCATGGCTGCGGCGGATGCCCTGGATAAAACCAGATACGATCTGATTCTCCTGGATGTAATGCTCCCCAAGGTGGACGGCTATGAGCTGATGAACTATATTACGCCCTTGGAGATTCCCGTGATTTTTCTCACGGCCAAGGCGTCTGTCACCGACCGGGTGAAGGGCCTGAAGCTGGGAGCGGACGATTATCTCACCAAGCCCTTTGAGATCATAGAGCTTTTGGCAAGAGTGGAAACCGTGCTTCGGCGTTACCACAAAACGGAAAATATTCTGACCGTGCACGATCTGGTCATAGACACCTCCTCCCGGATTGTAAAACGGGACGGGGACCCCATTAACCTCACCAAAAAGGAATATGAGCTTTTGCTCTTGTTTGTCCGCAACAAAAACGTAGCCCTTTATCGGGAAACCATCTACGAACGGATCTGGGGAGGGGAATACATGGGAGACAGCCGCACCGTGGATCTTCACGTGCAGCGGATGCGCAAAAAGATAGGCTGGGAGGATAAGATTGTCACGGTCTACAAGGTTGGATACCGTTTGGAGGGATAGATGAAATTTTCCTGGAAAATATGCTTTTCAACCATTATGTTAAGTCTTTTGATTTTTACCATCGGCGGATATGTACTGATATCCGCCTTGTTTCAGTCCACCTATGAGCGGGAGGCTGCCAATGCCGGGGAGGAGAACCGGATGCTTCAGTATTCTTTTGCGGCCTATTGGAGCGCCACCATACAGGATATGGAGCCGAGCCTGGAAAATGTGCGGCGCACGGCGGACGCTATGGTGGACGGAATGGCGGGAAGCGATCTGCGGATACGGATTTCCGACGGGGACGGCAATGTGCTTTATGACAATGCAAAGACAGAACCGGACACGGGGCTTCTGGAAGCCATCACAAGGACCAGCCGGGGACATATGCTGCGCAAGAACAACGGCGGCTATGAGCTTCAGACGGCAAGCATGGTCTGTCTGGGGGAGGAAGCGTTTCTGTATCTGGAAAGCATCCGGGATGTGACGGAGCTGTTTGAGGAGCGGGAGTCCCAGTATCGGATCTACGGTCAGTGGCTTGCGGGACTTCTGGCGGTTCAGAGTATACTCTGCTATGGAATGGCCTCCTGGCTTCTGCGTCCCCTCAGACGTCTTTCCAGAGCCACCCGGCGTATTGCGGGAGGAAACCTGAGCGTCCGCGCCAGAATGGAAAGCAAGGATGAGATCGGAGATCTGGCGGCAGACTTTAACCATATGGCGGATAACCTGGAGCAGCAGTTTCAGGAGCTTGAGGATGCAGCCAGGCGGCAGGAGGATTTTATCGGAAGCTTTGCCCATGAGCTGAAAACGCCGCTGACCTCTATGATAGGGTATGCGGACATGCTCCGTACTACGGAGGTGACGCAGGAAGAGCAGTTTCAGGCGGCAAATTATATTTTTAAGGAAGGGAAGCGTCTGGAATCTCTCTCCTTTAAGCTGCTGGATCTGATGGTGGTGAAGAATCAGGAACTGGAGCTTCGGCCGGTGAAAATCCGCTGGATGGCGGAGGACATCAAGGGGATGCTGCAGCCTTCGCTGAAAAAGCTGGGGATTGTGCTGAAGGTGATCGTGGAGGATGCAAGCTTGATGCTGGAGCCGGATTTGATGAAAACGGTGCTTTTAAACCTTCTGGACAACGGGCGGAAGGCTATAGAGGGGGAGGGAACCCTCTATCTGCTTGGACGCAGGGAGGAGGACGGCTTTGCCCTCTATGTCAGGGATACGGGCAAGGGGATTCCAAAGGAGGAGCTTTCACGGATCACGGAGGCATTTTATATGGTGGATAAGTCCCGGGCCAGGCAGCAGGGGGGAGCCGGACTTGGCTTATCCATCTGTCAGGAGATTGTGAAGCGGCACGGAGGGACCATGACCTTTAAGAGCATTCCGGGCAAGGGAACTATGGTGCGGATTTTCCTGGAGATGCCGGAAATTGATTTAGGCTGAAGTGTATTGCGAGGGATATTACGGAACTGGAATCAGTAATATCTTTCGAAGTGCACAAATCGATTTGCGGACACATGCATTTGTGGCCGGAAATTGATTTAGACTGAGGTGTACTGCGAAAGATATTACGGAACTGGAATAGGAGACCGATTATGAAAAATTATGTGATTGCCGGATTGCTTCTGTTTCTTCTGGCTGCGGCAAGTCTGTTTCTGCCTTCCCGGGTTTTGAAGTGGCAGGACAGGCAGCGGACCGGCAAAAGTGAAATTGAGGAAGTGCAGGAGGTTGTATTAAAAGAGCAGATTTCCATGACACTGTCGGAGAAGCTTAAGCTTCGAAGCCAGGATACGGTCAACACACTGACGTTGGTCAACGGAAAAAATTATAATAAGGATACCATAGAGGAGCAAATAAAAAAGGAAATCAAGATCCTTGCGGACCGGAACATTCTTATTGATTTTGATACGGGTGAGCTGACGCTCAAAGAAGCTGCGGTTACATTTTATGTGGATATGGAGGACAGTGAAAAGTCCATTATGCTCTGGCAGGGATTTGTGGAAACATCGAAATACCAGCTGCTGTTTTTCCTGGACGATGAGACAGGAAAAATCGTGAGCTTTTCTCAATATGCCGCCAAACCTGTTGTGGATTATGAGGCAGTAGCGGATGCATCTGCGGAGACGGACCAGGCTATTTACGTGGAAAAGTATTTTGCAGATATGGATGCGGAGGAACAAAAAGAACTGGCCGCCCGATGGGGCGAATATCTGGGCTGCGAGATGGTGAGCAGCCAATCTTACCCTAATGGAATCATGCCGGGTGCGGAGGAAGAGTTATTTCAGCAAGAGATTGATAACTTTGTAAGCAAGGGCTACAGCTACGAAGAGGCGAAGATTAAGACAGCGCTTTCCTGGGGAATAGACCCTTTGCTGGGGGAGACATTTCGGGTAACTTTTGAAGACAGCGGCGGTCAGATTGTCTATACAATGGGAGTCACAGACAGAGTTTTCCAGATAGATGTTTATATGTCTAGGTAAGACAGGAAGAAAAGATTTGGCCAAAATATTTATATTTTGATGCGTTTTTGATGCAAGGCGCCTCTATGATTAACATACGAGGTGATGAAAAATGCGTAGATACGAAGAATATGAACAGGAAAGCAGAGGAGCAAGGAGAAGAAAACGCAAGCAGGCCATGCAGAGGAAGATTTTAGGCTTCTGCCTGTTTACCTTTTTGCTGGGGGTATTGTGCGGAAGAATTGTATTTGCGAAGAGTGCGGAAGAAGATTACGTACAGGACATGGAAGAATATGCGCAGCAGGCGGAATACGGCATGGAAGAAGAGGAATGGGATCAGGAGCCTTCTAAAGCGGAAGGGATCTCAGGAAAACTTCTGACAGAGGGAACGGAAGCCGGTGAGGAAGAAGCCTGGATGCTGACCCTGGTAAATAAATGGAATCCTATGGAGAGCGGCTATAAGCCGGCTGTTGCGGAGATTGAAAATAATTACTACTTTGATGCGAGGGCCGTGGGGTATTTACAGGAAATGCTTGCGGCAGGCCGGAGAGAAGGACTTGACTTTTGGGTTTGTTCGGCGTATCGTACCATAGAGAAGCAGACGGATTTGTTTGAGGATAAGGTGCGCAGAGTGACGGCGGAGACGGGCCTTACCGGGGAAGCGGCCAGAGAAAAGGCGGGCACGGAAGTAGCTTTTCCGGGCACCAGCGAGCACAATCTGGGGCTGGCCGTGGATATTGTGGCAAGAGATTATCAGATTCTTGATGAAAAGCAGGCCCGGACGGAGGAAGCCCGGTGGCTTAAGGAAAATTGCTGGAAATATGGGTTTATTCTGCGGTATCCGACGGATAAGACGGAGGAGACGGGAATTATCTTTGAGCCGTGGCATTATCGGTATGTGGGTGAGAAAGCGGCTAAGGAGATTATGGAACAGGGGATTTGTCTGGAGGAGTATTTGGACGAGACAGGCGGCCGGTGATGCAGGCAGAATGAAAGACAGGATGTGTGGACACAATGAATCAGAGAAATTACCAGAAGGAACTGAACGGAACTATAGAAAAGCTTGTAGAAGCAGGGCGTACACCCAGGCTTTTACTGCATAGCTGCTGCGCTCCATGCAGCAGCTATGTGCTGGAATATCTTTCGGAGTATTTTTCCATTACGGTATTTTATTACAATCCGAATATATTTCCGGCCAAGGAGTATGAGAAACGGGTGAAGGAGCAGGAAGCGCTGATCGAACGGATGCCGGCGAAGCACAGGATTTCATTTCTGGAGGGACCCTATGAGCAGGAGCGGTTTTACGAGACGGCAAAGGGGCTTGAGCTTGAGCCGGAAGGGGGAGAGAGGTGTTTCCGCTGTTATCACCTGCGGCTTTTGGAGGCGGCGCAGATGGCGCGGGCCGGCGGGTTTGATTATTTTACGACGACGCTTTCCATCAGTCCTTTGAAGGATGCGGGGAAGCTGAATGAGATTGGGGAAAAGCTGGCCCGGGAATATGGGGTTGCTTATCTGAACAGTGATTTTAAAAAGCGGGACGGGTATAAGAGGTCGATTGAGCTGTCGCGGGAGTATGGGCTTTATCGGCAGGATTATTGCGGGTGTGTGTATTCGCGCCGGCAGAGTGCCGGACAACCATATGCCGGCAAATAGCCGGTCTTTAGAAAAAGAGAGAAAATAAAAGGTGATTGAGGATAAAACAATCGTTTGAATCAGATTGTTTTATCCTCTTTTTATAAGGAGCGAACAATATTAGTAAAATAAAAATGTTGTTGTTTGTGATTGCTTTGTAAACGTAAAATTTTGATATGTTCTTGAAAATAATAATAAACGATAAAATAGAGGTGTAAAATCCGTCGATATATATAAAAAAATAAAAGATTATAAATTTATATTGACATTTATTACGATATATGATAAATTATCAGCAATAAATAACAATAAAAAGCAATTATAAACAATAACAAACAATAATGGAGGCTGGCCGGAATCCTAATAAAAATCCGGATAATATTATAAAACTATAGAAGGAGGGTTACTATGAAGAAGGTAGTAGCAATGTTACTCGTATTAACCATGACCCTGAGCATGGCCGCATGTGGGTCCAAGGCGGAGGCCCCAGCGGAAACTCCGGCAGCTGAGCCGGAGACAGAGGCTCCGGCGGAGGAACCGGCAGCACCGACGGAAGCTCCGGAGGAGGGAAAGACCTATACCATAGGCGTTTTAATGAAGACACTTGCAAGTCCGTACTGGCAGTCTATGGCGGAGGGACTGGAAAAGCGAGTGGCAGAACTGGATAATGTGACAATTGAGATCTTCGGCGCGGAATCCGAGGAAGATTTGACCGGACAGCTGAATATTATGGAGAATATGATTACCAGCGGCAAGTATGATGCCATTTGTGTGGCGCCCATTACACCGACGAATCTAATCAGCGGCGTCGTAAAAGCAAATGAGGCCAATATTCCGGTTGTGGATATTGACGAGAAATTTGATATGGATGCGCTGCAGGAAGCCGGGGGCTATGTAGTAGGGTATGCAACCTCTGACAATGTGGCAGTTGGAAAAATGGGTGCGGATTTGATTATGAAGCAGTTTCCGGACGGGGCAGGCGTATGCATTATAGAAGGAATAGCAGGAGCAACCTCCGGCGAGCTTCGCCGTGACGGATGTAAGAATGCGCTGGCAGCCGCAGAGGGTTACGAGATTCTGGACATTCAGCCGGGCGACTGGGACAGGCAGACGGCACTGGATGTTGCGACGAATATGATCAACAAATACGGCGATGATTTGAAAGCAATCTTTACGGCAAATGATACAATGGCCAAGGGAGCGCTTCAGGCCATGATTAATACGGGCAGAGAGGATATTTTCCTGGTATCCACGGATGCGGATACGGAGGTACAGCAGGCAATTGCGGACGGTCAGCTAGTGGCGGTTGTTCAGGATCCGGCAGGAATTGCACTTTCCTGTGTGGAACAGGCAGTAGCGGCGCTGGAGAGCGGAGAATTCGGTTCCGTGGATGTTCAGCCGGAGGATACGCTGATACCGGCTGCCGTTTATACCAAGGATAATGTGGCGGAGCTGATGAACGCGCAGTAAACGATTGGATTTGGAAGCTTTAAATGGAAGTACATAGGGGCTGCCGCATCGCGGCGGCCCCATGTAAATCCCGGAAAATGATAGAGGTAAAAGAATGGAAGCATTGGTAGAAATGAAAAATATCCGCAAGGAATTTTCCGGTGTTGTGGCATTGGATCAAGTTTCTTTTGATGTAAGACCCGGAGAGGTGCATCTGCTTCTGGGGGAGAATGGAGCCGGGAAATCGACGCTTATGAAGATTTTAAGCGGTATTTATACGCCCACACAGGGTTCAATCCTTCTGGGCAACGAGGAATTCTCCGAGTTGACACCCAAAAAGTCAAAAGAGCTGGGAATCAGCATCATCTATCAGGAGCTGAGTGTTGTAAATGATTTGTCGATTGCGGAGAATCTTTTTGTGGGCAAGCTCCCGGTAAAAAAATGGTTTTCCGTCCTCCCGGTGGTGGATAAAAGGGCATACCTGAAACAGGCGGAGGAAATGGCAAAGCGGGTAGGACTGACAAAGCCGGTAACCACCAATGTAGGTCAGCTGTCCATCTCGGAAAAGCAGCTCGTGGAGATTGCAAAGGCTTTGGTGGAAAATTCGAAATTACTTGTTATGGACGAGCCGACTTCGTCCTTAACAGAGGAGGAAACAAAAAATCTTTTTAAAATTATCCGGGAGCTTCGAAGCACCGGGATTGGAATTGTGTACATTTCCCATAAGATGAAGGAATTAAAGGAGATTGGTGATCGGGTCACGGTTCTAAAGGATGGGAAAACAGTCGGAACGAAGGATATGGCGGAGATTCACTCGGAGGAAGAGATCATATCCATGATGGTAGGAAGAGAGCTTCAAAAAACATTTTTTGGCGAAAAAGATGTGGAATATACGCCGGAAAACATACTGTTCAGAGCGGAGCACATCAGCAGAAGGGATAAAAAGACGAAGGACATTTCGTTTGAACTGTATAAAGGAGAGGTACTGGGAGTGGCCGGATTGGTCGGAGCGGGACGCACGGAGCTGATGAATGCATTTTTTGCAGGGGAGTCCTACGAGGAAGGAAGAATCTGGTTAAACGGGAAGGAGCTTCCCATTGGAACGCCCTACACCTCCATTCAAAACGGAATTGCCATGATTACGGAAAACAGAAGGGAAACGGGGATTTTCCCTAATTTCGGAATCAAAGAAAATCTTGTTCTGGTAAATCGTTTGTTAAAATCCAGATGGGGAGGCTTCTATGGCAGGATTCACCCAAGATGGGATCAGGAGCTGGCAGAGAAGGAACGGGAAGAAATGCAGGTAAAGTGTTCTTCGCTTGCTCAGATGATTACGGAGCTGTCGGGAGGAAATCAGCAGAAGGTAATCGTAGGGAAATGGATGGCTGCCAACGCGGAAATGATTATTTTTGACGAGCCCACAAAAGGGATTGATATTGGAACCAAAACGGAAATGTACCGAATTATGCGCGGTCTTGCCCAAAAAGGAATCGGGGTCATTATGATTTCTTCGGAGATGCCGGAGCTCTTGGGTATTTGTGATCGGATTATGGTTTTGAATGACGGGCGGCTGAAGGGGATTTTGAACAAAGAGGAAGTGACGGAGGAAAGAATCCTTCAAACCGCAACAATGTAAAGGAGTGGATCAAATGAAGGGAAATGCTAAGATTTTTAAATCATATTGGGAAAAGTTTGGTACATTGGCCATATTTGCAGTAATGTGGTGTGTGTTTGCGGCAGCGGCGCCGCCGGCTTTTCGAAGTGGCGGGAATTTTATTCAGATTATTACGCAGAGTGCAACGATCATGCTTCTCGCCTGCGGTGAGTTTTTTGCGATTCTGATTGCCGGTATTGATTTGTCTATTGGTTCCATCGTGGCTTTTACGGGCATGATCACGGCAAAGCTGATGGTAGAGTTTGGGGTAGATCCCATTCTGGCATTTTTACTCGGATCCGTGCTGGGAGGGATAGTCTGCGGTTTTATCAACGGAACCCTGATCAATCTGACGGGTGTTCATCCGTTTATCATAACGCTGGGGACACAGTCCGTATTTCGGGCTCTGACGCTGATTATCTCCAATGCACAGGCAACCTTTGGCATGCCCAAGATTTTTCTGCAGAGCTTTGGCGGTTTGTTCCATGGTGTTTCCATGGCCATTGTGATTGCCATGATTGCGGCGGTGCTGTGCTGGTTTGTGACTACAAAACTCACATTTGGCAGAAATCTGTACGTATTGGGTGGGAACAGAGACGCCGCCTGGTTTTCCGGAATTCATGTGAAGAAGCATGTTCTTGCGGTACATACGATTTCCGGCCTCTGTGCAGGTATCTGCGGAGCCGTTATGGCGGCGCGTCTGGGCGCTGCGGAGCCGAATACCTCTATTGGAGCCGAGACAGAAGCGATTGCGGCGGCAATTATCGGAGGAACCAGCTTTTTCGGAGGTAAGGGGAAGATTCCCAATGTCATTGTGGGAGCGTTGATTCTGGGATTGATCAGCAACGGTCTGAATATGTGCAGCGTACCTACCTTTTATCAGAATTTGGCAACCGGATTGCTTCTGATTGCAGCCGTAAGCCTGGATCAGGCGATTGCGCGAAAATAAAAAGAATTTGAGGAGGAGACTATGAATCCAAAATTTGCACCGTCTCTCATGGGGATGGATCTGATGAATGTTCGGGAGCAGATAGAAGGCCTGAACCCTTACGCCGCATTTTACCATGTGGATATTATAGATTGGCATTATGCCAAGAATATGTGTCTTTCTCCGCAGTTTGTACGACAGCTGCGGAAAATTACACAGGTGCCCATAGATGTACATCTTATGGTGAAGGAGATGGATCTGGAGCTGATAGATGCGGTGATAGATGCGGGAGCGGATATTATTTCCCTTCCGGCGGAGGAAATAGGGCAGAACGTATTTAAGTATCTGACCCATATTAAGGAACGGGGAAAGAGGTTTGGCGTGGTTTTAGCGCCGTCCACACCTCTGTCGTCCGCAAGGTACTATCTGAATGAGGTGGATCTTCTGACCTTTATGGGAGTTACGCCCGGATTTGCAAAGCAGAAGCTGATTGAACCTGTGCTGGAGAAGATACAAGAGGCCCATATGCTGCGGGAGGAATGCGGTTATCATTTTGAAACCCAGATTGACGGCGGCTGTCATGAAGCTACCATGAAAAAGGTCAGCGAAACAGGCGTGGACATTATTATTATGGGAGCTACCTGCCTTTTTGAGCAGGATCCGAATATGGAAAAGGCTTGGGGAAAGATGGTCAGGCAGTATGAGGAATGGGTATATGGATAAGAAAGCAATCGGAATTGATATTGGAGGAACAAATTTCAGAATGGGAGCAGTTACATCGGATGGGACGGTGACATGTTTTCGAAAGGTTTCAAGCCGGACAATCTGTGAAGGAGGGGAGGCGGTTTTGCTTCTTGCGGAACAGATTCGTCATTTTATTTGTGAGCATGGTCTTGAAGGGCGGATTGCGGCCATAGGAATCGGCTTTCCTTCTCCGGTAGATGCGGCAAAGGAAGTTGTGTATAACTGTCCGAATCTTCAAAATGAAACAGGAGGCTTTGACGGCCGGAATGTTGTGAAGCTGTTGGAGGAAAGGCTTTCCGTTCCGGTATTTATCAACAAGGATGCCAACAATCTTCTGCAATACGAATTGGAAATACACGGGTGGAAGAATCAGGGAACGACGATTGGGATTTACTATGGAACAGGCATTGGAAACAGTGTATATCTAAACGATCATTTTTTGTCGGGAAAGCATGGGGTGGCCTGTGATTTGGGACATCTTCCCTTTTATTTGAGTGATCGCTGCTGTACCTGCGGAAACCGGGGATGTGCGGAATGTTATGGTTCCGGCCGGGCGCTGCGCGAGCTTTGGGAGACGCATTACGGAGAGGAAGAGCTGTCGGATATTTTTACGCACCACGGCGGGGATCAGGTAATACTGGAATTTTTGGAGGCAATGGCCATTCCTTTTGCAGCGGAGGTTAATATTTTTGATCCCGATCGGGTTGTAATCGGCGGCGGAGTGGCGGAGATGAAAGGTTTTCCCTTTGAGAGACTGATGGAATATGTATATGAATTCACCAGAAAGCCTTATCCGGGCAGAGATTTTTCCGTGATAAAAGCCAGCCGGGAACCGGGGGCAGGAGCTGTCGGTTCCGCCCTGTATGCGTTAGAACAGCTGGGGTACGGAAAAGGAGAATAAAACAGTAAAAGGAAAAGGAGCAGACAATGAGCGAAAATAAACTACAAAAATTGCGGCTGGGATCGGCGGCTATCCGGCTGGAAACTTTAAAGATGATGCGGGAAAAAGGATATGGACATCTGGGAGGCGCAATGTCCGTCGTGGAGCTTTTGTCCGTATTATATAATGAAGTGCTTCGCTACAATCCTCAAAAGCCTGACTGGGATGAACGGGATTATGTGGTATTGTCCAAGGGACATTCCGGACCGGCTCTGTATGCGGCATTGGCTCTTCACGGATTTTTTGATTGCGGCTGGCTGAAAACACTCAACGACGGAGGAACGAAGCTTCCCTCTCATCCGGATCGGCTGAAAACACCGGGGGTTGATGCAACCACAGGATCCCTGGGACAGGGAACCTCTGTGGCGGCCGGGCTTGGAATGGCGCTGCGTCTGGAGAAAAAGGAGCAAAAGGTATATCTGATCGTGGGAGATGGGGAGCTGAATGAGGGACAGTGCTGGGAAGCGTTTCAATTTCTTGCCCATCACAGGCTTCATGAGGTGATTGTCATTATTGATCACAACAAGCGGCAGCTGGACGGAAAACTGACAGAGATTCTGAATCCCTTTGATTTGGGAAAGAAGATGGAGGCTTTTGGCTTCCGGGTGCTGTCTGCGGACGGACAGAAGGAGGCTTCCATTTTAAGTGCCCTGCAAAGTGCAGGTGAGGTGAGAGATTCCGCCGTCTGCATTTTGATGGAAACAAAGAAGGCCCAGGGGGTTCCCTATTATGTTGACAGGGACGACAATCATGCGCCGAAGTTTGACGAGACGGCAAAACGAGAACTGGACCAGGTGATGGAACAGCTTCGCTTACAGATAGAAAATGGAGGCAATTAGTATGTGGAAATTAGCGGAACAGAAAGGCGAACAGGAAATGCGGAGGGTTTTTGTCCGGACCTTGGAACAGCTTATGGATGAAAATGAAAAAATAGTTGCTCTTGAGGCGGACTTGGGAGGCGCTTCGGGATTTTCAAAGCTGGGAAGCAGCCATCCAAAGCAGTTTATCAATGTGGGGATTGCGGAGGCCAATATGGTCGGCATTGCGGCCGGCATGTCGATGAGAGGATGGATTCCTTTTTTACATACCTTTGCACCTTTTGCGGTACGAAGGGCCTGTGATCAGATTTTTTTAGAAGGAGCATATGCCGGAAATACAATGAACCTGTATGGATCGGATCCGGGTATCTGTGCAGCAACAAATGGGGGAACCCATACGACCTTTGAGGATTTGGCCATTATGCGGGCAATTCCGGGGGTAGAGGTTTATGATCCGGCGGACGGAGTACAGCTTGCATGGCTTCTTAGAGAGCTGGCAGGAAGAAAGGGCGTTCATTATATCAGAACAACAAGAAAGCAGATGCCGGATATTTACCGGGAGGGATCGGACTTTCAGACAGGAAAGGCCAACGTGCTTCGAGAGGGAAGGGATATCCTTCTGATTGCGTCCGGACTTGCGCTGAAACCGGCGATAGAGGCGGCCGGACTTCTGAATGAAAGAGGTTTGGAAACGGCTGTGGTTGATATGTTTACGATTGCGCCCCTGGACGCGGATACGATCAGAAGTCAGATGGCAGGAAAGAAAATGGTTGTTACGGTGGAAAATCACAGTATTACCAACGGACTGGGAGCAGCGGTTGCTGAAATTATGGCGGAGGAGGCCGGCGGAATTCTCCTGCGCCGGATTGGAATAAGGCGGGAATTCGGACAGGTGGGAAGTGTGGACTATCTGAAAGAATATTATGGACTGACAGAGCGGAATATTGCGGATACTGTCATGGAAAGCTTGTAATAAATGGAAAATTGTGTTATTGTTTAAAAAAACAGTTACCTCCGGAAGAAAATGTTGTTCGGAGGTTTCTGTCAGTCTGGGAAAGGGACAGGCATGAGCGGAAGACAAGATCCGATACAAATGTTTGCGGAAGAGAGAAAACAGGAGATTATTAAGATTATACAGCAGCAAAAAAAGATTGTTGTGCCGCAGCTGTGTGATTATTTTGGAGTGTCGGCCTCCACCATACGAAATGATTTGCGGGAGCTGGAAAAGAAAAATCTGTTAAAAAGAACTCACGGAGGCGCAATTGTATTCTCTAAGACCGGCCGGGAGTATCTTCCGGAAAGCAAAGAGAACCGTATGGCCCTTCAGAAGCGGGCGATCGCTTCGGCGGCCCTTGAGCACATCGAGGACGGTGATCGGATTGCGCTTATGACAGGAACTACCGTGTATGAACTGGTGCGCCGCCTTCCGGAAAAAAAGAATTTGATGATTATTCTCAATGACATTCAGTTTGCAGGCTGGCTGGAACAGAATACGGATTTTGATATTCTGCTTATGGGGGGATTTCTCAGGAAAAAGTACCACTATGTTACATCTCCGATTCCCAATGAGATGCTGAAAATGATTAATATAGATAAAATGTTTACGACCTGTAATGGGATTACTTTGGAGAGAGGCGTTACGAATTCGGATTTTGATACGGCTATGATTGCCCGTGAGGTGATGAGTGTATCAAATGAAAAGATTGTGCTTTCCGACAGCAGCAAGATTGGACGGGTAACATTTACACAGATAGCTGCCCTGGAGCAGATGGATGAACTGATTACGGACGAGGGGATTGAACAGGAGGATCTGGAGGCGTTCCAGAGAGTGATTTCCGTTACGGTAGCCCCCAATTCGTCGGGAGAAGGATATTATAGAATGCCGGACTAGGAATAAAAGGCTTTCAAAGGTTTATTTTAATAAGGAAAGATGAGGAAATAACAATGGCACAGCTTTGGGGAGGACGCTTTACGAAGGAGACGGATCAACTGGTCTACAACTTCAACGCGTCAATTTCATTTGATAAGAAGTTTTACAAACAGGATATGAAGGGCAGCATGGCCCATGTGCGGATGCTGGCAAAGCAGGGGATTCTAAGCGACGAAGAGCGGGACATAATTCTGGACGGAATCGAGGGGATACTTAAGGATGTGGAGAGCGGGAAGCTTGAGATCAGCGACGAATATGAAGACATCCACAGCTTTGTGGAAGCGACGCTGATTGACCGCATAGGCGATCCGGGAAAGAAGCTCCATACAGGGCGCAGCCGGAATGATCAGGTGGCTCTGGACATGAAGCTTTATACGAGAGATGAGATTTGCGGGATTGACGGTCTGGTGCGGGAGCTTCTTACGGTACTGCAGCGGCTGATGGAAGAGCACACGCGGACCATTATGCCGGGCTTTACCCATTTGCAGAAGGCGCAGCCGATTACGCTGGCTCATCATCTGGGGGCATATTTTGAAATGTTTAAGCGGGATCGGGGGAGACTTGCCGATATCTATGAGCGGATGAATTACTGCCCTCTTGGATCAGGGGCTTTGGCGGGAACGACTTATCCTCTGGATCGGGAATATACGGCGGAGCTTCTCGCATTTGCAGGGCCGACGCTTAACAGCATGGATTCCGTGTCGGATCGGGATTATCTGATTGAACTGCTTTCGGCGCTTTCCACAATTATGATGCATCTGAGCCGGTTTTCCGAAGAGATTATTATCTGGAATACCAATGAGTATCGGTTTGTGGAGATTGATGACGCCTACAGCACGGGAAGCAGCATTATGCCCCAGAAAAAGAACCCGGATATTGCGGAACTGGTTCGGGGAAAGACAGGCCGGGTGTATGGTGCGTTGATTTCGCTGCTTACGACGATGAAGGGACTGCCGCTTGCTTATAATAAGGATATGCAGGAGGATAAGGAGCTGACCTTTGATGCGTTTGATACGGTGAAGGGATGCCTGGCCCTCTTTACCGGGATGCTGGATACCATGAAGTTCAATAAGTCTCAGATGGCCGCAAGCGCTAGAAATGGTTTTACCAACGCCACGGACGCCGCAGATTATCTGGTAAATCACGGCGTGCCCTTCCGGGATGCTCATGGGGTGATTGGCCGTCTGGTGCTTTACTGCATTGAGCAGGGGAAGGCGATTGAGGAATTAAGCCTTGAGGAGCTTAAGGAAATCAGTCCCGTATTTGAGGAGGATATTTATGAGGCGGTCAGCATGGATACCTGTGTGAATAAGCGGCTGACCTTGGGAGCGCCGGGGGAGAAGGCTATGGAACAGGTGATTTGCAAAAACCGGGAGTGGCTGGAAAGTCATGGGAGCTTGGGATAAAAATTTTTATATGAGAAAAGCAGATCTTGTGTGTTAAAACGCAGGGTCTGTTTTTCTTTGGCTAAAAAGCTTGTCTAAGCGTGTCAAAATATCGGAAAGAAATTTGACAAATTATAGATTTTTTTACTTGGATATGGTAAAGTGTTAAATAAATGAAATGACAGGGATATTACGGAACTGGAATCAGTAATATCTCTTACAGTTCAGAAATCGATTTACAGGCACATGCATTTGTGACTGGAAATTGATTTAGTTAAGGTGAATGGTAAGGGATATTACGGAACTGGAATCAGTAATATTCTTAACCATGCACAAATCAATTTCCAGTTACATGACTTTGTGACTGGAAATTGATTTTAAACCGGTGTATGGTGAAGAATATTACGGAACTGGAATAGAAAGGGAAAAGAGTGCTTATGTTAAGAAAAACTTTTCAGGGAGGCGTGCACCCGGCGGACGGAAAGGAATTTGCCAGAAACATACCCTACCGCGTCTATCTCCCCAAAGGAGATCTGGTCTTTCCGCTGAATCAGCATATCGGCAAGCCGGCCAGACCGGTTGTGCAAAAAGGGGATCTGGTTCTTACGGGCCAGCTTCTGGCAGAGGCGGACGGTTTCGTATCCGCCAACATTGTCAGCTCATGCTCCGGCAAGGTAAAGGCTGTTGAAAACCGCAAAACCGTAGCAGGCCCGTCCGTCCCCTGCATCGTAGTGGAAAACGACGGAAATTACACCTTAGCCGAAGGCATCGGAACAGAAAATGACGCCTCCAATCTCACAAGCCAGGAGATCCTGGAAAAAATCAAAGCCGCAGGTATCATCGGCCTGGGAGGAGCAGGCTTCCCCACCCATGTCAAGCTTGCGCCGAAAAATCCCCGGGAGATTGAATACGTTATAGCCAACGGCGCCGAGTGCGAGCCTTACATTACCTGCGACGATCAATTGATGCGGACAAAAGGCAGCGAAATTGTGGAAGGGCTGAAAATTATGCTGCGCCTATTCCCAAATGCCGAGGGCGTGATCTTAATTGAGGAAAATAAACCGGAAGCCATCAAAGCAATGGAACAGGCCTGTGCCGGACAGGAAAAGATTCACGTCCGGGCCGTACATACAAAATACCCCCAGGGCGGCGAGCGTTCCGTTATCAGCGTAATAGCCGGAAAGCATCTGAAGCTTGGCATGCTCCCGGCAGACGCAGGCTGTGTGGTGGATAACGTAGCTACGGTCCATGCCATTTACCGGGCCGTGTGCAAATCGGAGCCGGTGATGGAGCGCGGCTTTACCGTATCGGGAGACGGGGTCAAAAGTCCCTGCAATCTGATGGTGCGCATAGGAACCAGCTTTGCGGAGGTGCTGGAGGAGGCCGGAGGCATCCGGGAGGGTGTAAAAGCCCGGAAGATGCTCTGCGGCGGTCCCATGATGGGAATAGCCCTTGCTTCCCTGGATATTCCCATTTGCAAAAATAACAATGCGCTGACTGTTCTAACTACGGACCCGGTGGAGGAGGCGGAAAAGGCCCGGACTGCCTGCCTGCGCTGCGGACGCTGCAATCAGGTCTGTCCTCTGGGGCTGACGCCGCAGATGATGGCCGTTGCCGCAAAAAAGAAGAATTATGAGCGCTATGAGAAGAAGCTGTATGGCCTGGAGTGTATCGCCTGCGGTTCCTGCACCTATATCTGCCCGGCAAAACGGCCTTTGATGCAGCTCTTTAAGCAGGCGAAGGCCGAGATTATGGCAGCGAAGAGAAGATAGGGGGGCTTTAATAATGGACAAATTATACAATGTTTCTTCCAGTCCGCATGCAAGAAACAGGCTGACTACAGGCAAAGCCATGTACCAGGTGATTCTTTCCCTGATGCCGGCCACAGTATTTGGTATCTACCGCTTCGGAACAGGGGCCTTTCTGGTGATTGCTGCCTCCGTTTTGTCTGCGGTTCTGACAGAATATATATTTGACCGGATCACCGGGCGGCCCAACACGGTAAAAGATGGAAGCGCAGTTGTCACAGGACTTCTTCTGGCGCTTTGCCTCCCGGCCTATGAGCCGCTTTACGTGCCTTGTCTGGGAAGCATTTTTGCGATTTTATTTGTAAAATGCTTCTTCGGCGGTATCGGACACAATTTTATGAACCCGGCCCTGGCAGGAAGGTGCTTTCTGCTGATATCCTTCAGCGGCGTGGTAGCTGATTTTTCTCTGGACGGAATGAGTTCGGCAACGCCTCTGGAGGCTCTTGCTTCCGGGCAGACGGTAAATGTGACGGATGCCTTTCTGGGCTTTGGAAACGGCGTAATCGGAAGTTCCATTCTGGCCCTGTGCATCGGCGGAATCTACCTGCTGGCGGTTCGGGCCATTACCTATGAAATTCCTCTGGCAACTTTGGTGTCATTTTCCGTGTTCCTGGCGTTGTTCGGCGGACATGGTTTGGACCTGGAATTTATTATACTTCATCTGGTATCCGGGGGAATTATGATGGGCGCCCTGTTTATGGCAACAGATCCGGTGACCAGTCCGGTGACGTCCAAGGGACAGTTTATTTTCGGCGGATTGATTGGCATCTTAAGCGGAATCTTCCGGGTGTACGGAAGCGCGCCGGATTCCGCAAGCTACGCCATTATCATTGCAAATATGGCAGTTCCCCTTATTGATGAGATTTCCGTGCCCGTGCCCTTTGGCCTCAGAAAGCCTAGGGAGGGGAAGAGGGGGATACTCAAATCGGCTGTGATTCTCTGTGTGATTACATTGATTGCCGGGGCGGCCTTAAGCAGCGTGTATGTGATGACAGAGGATCAGATTGCGGTACAAAAGGCAGAGGCAAAGGCGGCTTCCTATCGTGAGGTATGTCCCGACGCGGCTGATTTTACCTTGGATGAGAAGATTAACGGCGCTATCGAAGCTCTGGAGGGCGAGGTTTACGGCACGGACTTTGGCAAAGCCTACATCAATGAGGCAGCCGTGGGTGTGGATGGAAGCGGCGTTCCCGTTGGGTATGTGCTCAGTGTCACAAGCGGCGACGGCTTTGAGGGAAATATCACCATGTCCGTGTGTATTCTGCCGGACGGAACAGTTGGCGGCATTGCCTTTACGGAGCTGAATGAGACGGCAGGTATGGGAATGCTCTGCGGCGAAGATGCATTTAAGGGTCAGTTTGCAGGAGTGAATGCAGAGCGGTTTACCCTGAATAAAGCAGGAGATTCCACGGCGGACAATGAGATTGACACGGTGTCCGGAGCCTCCACTTCTTCGGGAGCGGTGGTCAACGCGGTCAATGCGGCCTTGGATTTCTTTGGCACATACATCAAGTAAGGGGGGAACGAAATGAAACCATGTATGGAGCGTATTTATAATGGGATATTAAAGGAAAATCCGGCGCTGGTGCTGATGCTCGGCATGTGTCCCACCCTGGCGGTTACTACCTCGGCGGTGAATGGGTTCGGTATGGGAGTGTCTACCCTGGCGGTGCTGGTGGTGTCCAATTTGGTGATTTCCCTTCTTAGGAAGGTGATTCCCGACGAGGTTCGGCTTCCGGCTTATATTGTAATTGTGGCTTCCCTGGTTACGGTGGTGGAGCTTTTGACAGAGGCTTATGTTCCGGCGCTTTACAGCGCTCTTGGAATCTACATTCCTCTGATTGTGGTGAATTGTATTATTCTGGGAAGGGCGGAGGCGTTTGCCTCTAAGAATCCGCCTGTGCTCTCTGCTATGGACGGCGTGGGAATGGGGCTTGGCTTTACCATTGCTCTGACGGTGATTGGGCTTGTCCGGGAGCTTTTGGGGGCGGGGACGGCCTTTGGCTTTGAAGTGATGCCGGAGTCCTTTCCTCCGATTGCCATCTTTATCAAAGCGCCGGGGGCGTTTCTGGTGCTGATGATTATTATTATGATCATGAATGCGATACATATCAATACACGGGCAAATAAGGTGGTGGAGGGCTGTGACGGCTGCTGCGCGTCATGTGCAAAGTCCTGTGATACGGAGGAAGGGGGAGAGGAAAAATGACTTCGCTGATTATGATTGTGATTTCTACGGCGCTGATTAACAATGTGGTGCTGAACCAGTTTTTGGGCATCTGTTCCTTCCTGGGAGTATCCAGACAGATTAAGACCTCCGCAAGCCTGGGGGGAGCGGTTATTTTTGTCATTACGATTTCCTCTGCGGTGGCGAGCCTTTTGTATGACTTTGTTCTGGTTCCGCTGAACCTTACATATCTTAAGACTATTGTATTTATTCTGGTGATTGCGGCGCTGGTGCAGCTGGTGGAGATGTTTTTGAAAAAGACTTCGCGGGCCGTTTACCAGGCTTTGGGTATTTATCTGCCTTTGATTACGACCAACTGTGCGGTCCTGGGCGTGGCCTTAACGAATGTGCAGAATGGATTTAATTTGTTGGAAAGTGTTTTGGCCGGCTTTGGAACGGCGGTTGGATATACGGTTGCCATTGTGCTTCTGGCCGGTATCCGGGAGCGGATTGACGAGGACGCGATTCCGGCACCCTTGCGGGGAGCGCCCATAGTACTGCTGTGCGCTGTGCTGATGGCGATTGCGTTTATGGGATTCGGGGGATTGTCGTAGCGGCTTTGCCCTTTAGTGCCGTCGCGCAGCGATAAGGCAAAGTCGCAAAGACGCCCGAGAGGAACTTTCATGAGGTCCTTTCGAATGAAAGTTTCTCTCAATACCAGTGTGTCGAAGCGACTTTGCCCTTTAGTGCCGTCGCGCAGCGACTTAAAATAGGAGGATAAGGATGCAGGGAATTGTAATAGCTACTCTCATTGTGGGAGTGATCGGGCTTTTGATAGGCGCCGCTTTAGTGGCCGCCGGGAAAAAGTTTTATGTGGAGGTTGACGAGAGAGAAGCGCTTGTACGGGAATGTCTGCCGGGAAACAATTGCGGCGGCTGCGGTCAGGCCGGTTGTGACGCGGCTGCGGCTGCTATTGTAAATGGAGAGGCGGAAGTAAATGTATGTCCCGTCTGCAATGAAAAGGCCATTCAGGAAATCAGTGCGATTATGGGAGTGGACGGCGTTCAGACCGTGAAGAAGAGAGCCTTTGTCCGCTGTGCCGGAACCTGTGAGAAAACTTTCGTGAAATGTAATTATGTGGGAATCCGCGACTGCCGGTCAGCAGTTTTGTCCGGTCTGTCCGTCTGGGAATGTGATTATGGTTGTCTCGGCTTTGGCTCCTGTGTGGAAGCCTGTGCCTTTGACGCCATTCATGTAAAAGACGGCGCGGCAGTTGTGGACCCGGACAAATGCACGGGCTGCGGCCGCTGTGCCTCCGTTTGTCCTAAAAATCTGATTGAGCTGATTCGAAGCAACGCAAAAGCGGCCGTTGCCTGCTCCAGCAAGGCAAGAGGGCCGGAGGTTAAAAAGGCATGTTCTGCCGGCTGCATCGGCTGTAAGCTCTGTACAAAACAGTGTGAGGCGGAAGCGATTCAGGTGGAGAATAACCTGGCCGGCATTGATTATGATAAATGCGTGGGCTGTGAGAAATGTATGGAGAAGTGTCCGGCAAAGGCCATTGTGCGGCCATAATTATTTACGCAATGTGTACTGACTGCGGGGTGAAACGCAGTCAGTCCGGTCAATGTGGTACTGTCAAATTCGCCCATAGCGGGATTCTATCCCTGGTCGGATACAACAGCCTTACCCGACAAACCATATTCCTCTGTAAAAGAAAAGACAGCCATCGGAGCGGTATACCACCAGTTCGTGAATCCAAGAAAAACCACATCATAATCATCCATATTATCAAAATGATTCACCAGCTACGGGCGAGCATTTTCTGCCGTTACTTCATTTATACAGGAAATAGCGTTTAATGTCCTTGGAAATCCAATAAACGGCAGGCATTGGGTAATTGCTTCAATCAGCATTTCACGGGTATTGCCCACGCTTAAGTTTGCGCCCGCATGAGCCTTTGCCTGCGGTTCACAGCCTCCGAGACAGCAAATCGCACAGAATGTGATCAGCTCCCGCATTTTCAAATCCAAAGCTCCTCTAGTATAGAAATCGCCAAAGCAATAAGCAGACAGATAATCCTGAATATGCTTTAACTCCTGTGGTGCAACGCGGCGCATCGCTTTGATATTGTCCTCTCCAAAAATTTCCTGCTGAACAGAGAGACCTTTATCAAACCTGCTTTCCTCCGTAACAGAAGCCTGTTTTTTCGGCGGAGCAGTAATACCGGCAGACTGAAATGCTTTATTTGCTTCGTCCAGAGCGCAATGTACCTTTTCCACACCAATATAAGGAGCACATTGATACAACGTTTCTTTGATTTCTTCCGGCGCCGTTCCCATATCCAGCGCTGCCTGCACATATTTTGAAAGTGGTTTCCACGTCTGGGTGGCTGTCAAAGCGGTAAGTATAACAAGCGCCCGCTGCACATTCGACAATGTGCCATGAACAAGAACATCACCGCAAAGAAATTTCCTGACAATTTCCTCAAATTCAGGATCAAATTGCTGGTCAAAAAAACAATGACCTCCGAACCAATCCTGATGATTCTTTTCCGTAATATTTAATCGTTCCATTCCAACGCCTCCTGCAGTCAGATTTTCTGATTCCCTGCAGACCACACATGACTTTCCTTTGCAGTATCCTGTGTATTCTGCGCCATCACGCCCACCAGTTTGTGAGGTAAATAAAGTTCCTCCAAATAGGAAAGTTCTTCTTCCGATAATTTAAGCTCCGCTGCCTTTGCCGCGCCTTCCACATGATGAAGTTTCGTTGCGCCGACTATCGGCGAGGTTACTTTTGCCATAAGCCATGCAAGAGAAATCTCCGTCATAGAAACGCCTCTTTTCTCTGCAAGGAGCGCAACCCTGCTGATAATTGCGCCGTCCTGCTCTGCGGTAGCGTCATATTTCAGCCTTGCATAGCTGTCCTCCTGCATACGCTTTGAAGTTTCGCCGGGATGTTTCGCAAGTCTTCCTCCTGCCAGTGCGCTGTAAGGCGTCATGGCAATCCGATCTTCACAACAGAGTTTTGCCATTTCCCGTTCTTCTTCCCGGAAAATGAGATTGTAGTGATTCTGTACGGATATAAATCTTGTGAATCCTTCTTTTTCCGCCAGTGCATTTGCCCTGACAAGCTGGTAAGCATAACAGTTGGCAATGCCGATATAGCGGGCTTTTCCCGCCTTCACTACATGATCCAGCCCTTCCATGATGTCATAAAGAGGTGTTTCATAGTCCCACATATGATAGATGTATAAATCTACATAATCCATGCCAAGATTGACAAGACTTTTGTTTATCATCCGCTCGATATGCTGCTGTCCGGTAATGTCTGCCTTGATTTCTTCCTGCGTGCGGGGAAGGAATTTTGTAGCCACAACCACCTCGTCACGCCTTGCATAGTCCCGCAGCGCACGCCCAAGATACTGTTCGCTGGTTCCGCTCTGGTATCCTATGGCTGTGTCAAAGAAATTAACGCCCAATTCCAGCCCCCGGCGGATGATTTCACGGGAATGATCCTCATCAATCGTCCAGGTATGCTGTCCGTTTCCCGCCTCGCCGAATCCCATACACCCCATACAAATGCTGGAAACATTCAGCCCGGAAACGCCTAATTCACGGTATTGCATGCTCTCCACCTCCTCAAATTACAACCCCATATTTTCTACCCGATTTTTCAGTTCCGTCTCCGACAGGTTGCTGTTTAACATTTTTTTCGATTTCCTGTGCCAGTGCAGTATCATAAATGCCTCCTACTTCAATTTGCTGTAATCTGCCTCTGAAACTGCTTCCAGCCATTCATTGGAAGTACCTTCGCCGGGAACCTCTATGGCCACATGGGAAAACCAGCTGTCTTTTGCCGCCCCATGCCAATGTTTCACGCCCACAGGAATTGTAACCACATCTCCGGCCCGAAGCTCCTGTGCTTCTTTTCCCCATTCCTGATACCAGCCCCGCCCTCCGGTAACGAGCAGAATCTGGCCGCCGCCGTTCTCTCCGTGATGGATGTGCCAGTTATTCCGGCAGGCAGGTTCAAAAGTTACATTTGCAACACTGACGCCATTTAACTGTGTCAGCATTGCCAGATAAGACTGTCCTGTAAAGTACTTGCCAAAGGGATTCGGAGTGCCTTTTTCAAAAATAGTTCCATGTTCTAATTCATTCATGTATAAACCTCCTAGCTTTTCTTAATTTCATGGATCATATAATCCAACTGGTCTAATAATTGCTGCTTGGAATGTATTTCATCCAACAGTTGTAATCTGTTTTTTCTTAAAATCCGTATTTGTTCCTCCTTTGTTTTTCCGCTCTTTTTTACCTGCCTGGTTACTTCCTCTAATGTCATTGTCAGCCTCCTTGATTCAAAGAAAGCACTCTTTGCAAATTTTCTGCTACATAAAAATGCAGGTGCAGAAGAAAAGCGGCTACACTTTTTTCTACACCCACATTATAATTTACGTTGCCGGTTATATCAAATGCTTAGTTTTTATATTTAAGTTATGCCTAAAAGGTATTTCATGTGTTCTATAAATTTTGTTGCCGCCAGACTAAACGGCTGTTGCTTTTTCCATGCCAGCACACTGCTTGCTGTCAGTTCCGGCGACAGCGGCCGGTAAATAATTTTTTCTTTATCCCAAAAGGGTACGGAACCCTCAATTACGATGGAGTACGCCAGTCCCCGCTGAACCATAATGGCGCTGTTTGTGGCCAGATTACTGGTAAAGAGAACCTGTTTTTCCTGAAAGGAATCGCCGAGCCAATGAGATAATTCGTTCTTCACATTTGTCCGTCTCGGAAGAATGAGAGGCTTATTCTCTAAGTCCTTTGCGCTCACGGCTTCTCGTTTTGCAAGCGGATCATTTGGGCGCATTAAAACAATCCATCGTTCTTTTCCCTTCAACCGAATAAAATCAAACTTTTCTATGTCAACCGGTTCCAGTAAGACACCAATATCAATCAACCCTTTTTCCATCTGCTCCGTCACCAGATCGGCATTTCCTGTAAAAATGTCGAAAGTTACAAGGGGATACTTGTCTCGGAAAGTTTCAATGATTTCCGGCAGCACCTGCATGGCTGCCAACTCCCCTCCGCCTATAACGATTCTGCCTTCCACAAGCTCGTCCTGCTCAATCAGCTCTCTTTCCGTCCGGTCAACTAACGACAGAATTTCCTCTGCCCGCCGCCGCAATAAAATTCCCTCGTTTGTTAAAGTAATCTTTTTTGCACCTCTGTGAAACAGCTTAACACCAACTTCTTCCTCCAACTGTGATAGCTGGCGGCTCAATGTCGGCTGGGTAATATGTAAGACTTCTGCTGCCCGATTGATTCCTTCCTCGCGAACCACAGCTAAAAAGTAACGAAGTACCCGTATTTCCATTATAAAACCTCCTCGCAAAAGCGTTTGATTAATCATACAAAATATATGCCTAAAAAGCAATATTTTATTTGAGCTATTGATGTTAAGTATATCTTTTAGAAATTAGAGCTTGCTTTCACAGAAAAAATGTGTAAGCTGTCATTCACGTTTGAGCTATTTAACGGGCATTTCCGGAGATAAGTACCCAAACAGCCCCTAAAATTTAGTGACCATTTTTCTATTAAAGTTTGTTCCTTGATATTTGCCCAAAAACAGCATATAATAAACTTAGCCAGGATGGCTAAAGACGCTGATTGGAATGGAGGTATCATTTTGACACAGGTAAATATGTTAGAAGCCAAGACGGATTTATCAAAACTGGTAAGAATGCTTGAAACAAAAGAGGAGGACGTTATTTATCTGGCAAGGAACGGAACAGCCGTTGCGCAGATGACGCTGATCCCAAAGTCTTCCTGTCAGAAGCGCATTGGTGCGGCAGAGGGAAAATTCAAGATTCCGGACGAGTTTGATGCATGGGATAAAGAGATTGAAGAGATGTTTGGAGGAGAGGTATGAATATTTTATTAGATACACATATTCTTCTCTGGGCGCTTTCCAATGATGACAGACTGCCGGAAAAAGCGAGAGAGCTGATTGAAAACACCGAAAACAGAATTTACTATAGCCTTATTTCTTTGTGGGAGGTAGAATTAAAGCACCTGGCACACCCGGATGCGATGCCGGTTTGCGCAAAAGAACTTTCGGAGTACTGCGGACAGTCGGGGTATCAGAAGCTGTTGGTCAGAGAGAATCATATTTTTGCTTTGGCAGGATTAAAACGAAAGGAAACTGCTCCGCCTCACAAAGATCTCTTTGATCGGATGCTTATATGTCAGGCATCCGTGGAAAATATGGTTTTTATGACCCATGATTCCCTTATTCCGGATTATGATGACCCATGTATTTTGGCCGTATAATTTTGCGGTTCATTTTGTGATTTCTGAGAAAATAAATACTTGCATTTTCCCTAAAAATGCGATAGGATACATAGAAAAAAGGCGGTTATGTAGGGAAGCTCAGGCGGATTTCATTATCCGGGCTGCCGCGGATTCCGGATACCGCACATCAGAGGAATTAAGAGGAGAATATGAAAAATGAGTGACAGATTGAGAGTTGGAATCTTAGGAGGCACCGGAATGGTGGGACAGCGTTTTATTTCCCTGCTGGAGAATCATCCCTGGTTTGAGGTTGTTGTGATTGCGGCAAGTCCGAGAAGCGCCGGAAAGACCTACGAGGAGGCCGTAGGAGGACGCTGGAAGATGGATACCCCTATGCCGGAGTCCGTAAAGAAGCTTATTGTTATGAATGTAAATGAGGTGGAAAAGGTCGCCGCAGAGGTAGACTTTGTATTCAGCGCCGTTGATATGACCAAGGATGAGATCAAAGCCATTGAGGAGGCATACGCAAAAACCGAGACACCGGTGGTTTCCAACAACAGCGCTCACCGCTGGACGCCGGATGTACCTATGATCATTCCCGAGATCAATCCTGAGCATGTGAAGATTATCGAGGAGCAGAAGAAGCGTCTGGGAACAAAGAGAGGCTTTATAGCCGTGAAGCCCAATTGCTCCATTCAGTCTTATACTCCGGCATTGAAGGCATGGGAGGAGTTCGAGCCTTATGAGGTGGTGGCAACTACATATCAGGCGATTTCCGGAGCCGGAAAGACCTTTAAGGATTGGCCGGAAATGGTCGAAAACGTGATTCCCTATATCGGCGGAGAGGAAGAGAAGAGCGAGAAAGAGCCTTTGCGTGTTCTTGGAACCTGTGAGGACGGCGAGATCAAGCTTGCCAAGGAGCCGGTTATCACCTGTCAGTGCATCCGTGTTCCCGTGCTGAACGGCCATACGGCGGCTGTATTTGTAAAGTTCCGCAAAAAGGTGACAAAGGAGCAGTTGATTGAGAAGCTTACGAGCTACCGCGGACTGCCCCAGGAGCTTGAGCTGCCCAGCGCTCCGAAGCAATTTATTCAGTATATGGAAGAGGATAACCGTCCCCAGGTGAAGCTGGATGTGGACTTTGAGAAAGGCATGGGCATATCCATCGGAAGAATCCGGGAGGATCATGTCTATGACTGGAAGTTTGTGGGTCTTTCCCACAACACCGTCCGCGGCGCGGCCGGCGGCTCCGTGCTCTGTGCGGAATTTCTGAAGGCACAGGGGTATATTGGGGCGAAAGGCTAGAACCGGAAATTGGAGAATAATTGTGAAACAGTTAAAGTGGGATTCTATGAAAATGGTCATTTCCGTTGCAGGAATGACCATTTGCCTGTTATGCGGATGCTTGCAGGATAAAAATGAAGAGAAAAGACAGCCGGAGCAGGAAACAGATCAGGAATATGCCGAATCGGGAAATGCCGGACCGGAGGAGTTGGAAACCTGGAGAGCGGCAGAGCAGCAGGAACAGGAAGAACTGCCGGGCGGGGAGGATTCCGAAAGCGTCCCCCGGCCGGAGCCGGCGGAAACGGAAGAGGAAGAGAATGAGCCGGACTACCGCACCTGCATGTCCGGAACGGTTGTGGAGCAGGAACTGACCCAGGAAGAGGTTTCGTCCCTTTTTTATGCGCAGGAGATACCGGAGGAGGTATTTGCCCGGATGGATGGTGTTTCCTATGTGGAAAATGAGGATATCGCCTTAGAAGATCTGCGTTACCTGCGGCTTTTGTATGTGGGCTTTGATGAGCAGACTCACGTAGGGGAGCTGATCGTTCATGTATCCATTGCGGATACGATTCTGGAGATTTTTCAAACCCTTTATGAAAGCGGCTACCAGATTGAAAAGATGCGCCTGATTGATGATTATGACGGAGATGATCACGCCTCCCTTCTGGACAATAATACATCGGCCTTTAATTATCGGGTAGTGGAGGGGAGTAAGAAGCTTTCCCGTCATGCATACGGCCTTGCCATTGATATTAATCCTTTTTACAATCCTTATGTGACTTATCCCGGCGGTGTGGAGCATATTTCTCCCGAAGGAAGCGAGCCTTACGCGGATCGGGAGGCGGATTTTCCTCACAAGATTGGAAAGGACGGGGATCTGTGCTGGCAGCTCTTTTCCGAGCGTGGCTTTACCTGGGGAGGAGATTGGAAGAGCTTGAAGGATTATCAGCATTTTCAGATTTCGGAGTAAAGAGATGGAAAACAGTGTGTAAGGGTTTTTGAGGAAGGAGGGGCCGGTGAAGAAAAAAATTGTTTTTGTATCCGTGCTTTTGGGGTTGCTGCTGATATTGCTGGCAGCATTTGATACAAGACTTAAGGTCAGAAGTTATACCGTTTGTTCGGATAAAATAAGCGCTTCGATTCGTATAGTTCTGATAACGGATCTGCATTCCTGCAAATACGGGGAGGAGCAAAGAACGCTTATTGAAGCCATTGACAGGCAGAAGCCGGATGTCATTTTGCTGGGCGGCGATATCTGTGATGATAAGATTCCGAATGATAATACGGAAGCTCTTTTAAAAGGAATTGCAGATCATTATCCCTGCTATTATGTGACAGGAAATCATGAGTATTGGAGCAATCGGATTGAGGATATTCTGGATTTGTTTCGTGCCTATGGAGTGACTGTTTTGAGCGGGACGAGTGATATCATAGAGCTTCGTGGCCAGCACATAAATATCTGCGGGATTTCCGATCCGGATGTTACAAGATATACGGATTCGGGTGTGGGAGCGGAGGAGCAGCTTCAAGCTTTGGAGCATGTGGCCGGCAGCGGGCTTTATACAATTTTGCTGGCTCATCGGCCGGAATGGATAGACGTTTATGGAGATTATGATTTTGATCTGGTTCTGTCCGGCCATGCGCACGGAGGACAGTGGCGGCTTCCGGGGCTTATCAACGGTGTGTTTGCTCCGGATCAGGGCGTCTTTCCAAAGTATGCCGGAGGAAGCTATACGGCTGAGAATTTGACTATGATTGTAAGCCGCGGACTGGCAAGGGAGAGTACGTCTGTTCCGAGGATTTTCAACCGGCCGGAGCTGGTTGTGGTGGATTTGGAGCCGATAGCGTGAGATGTCGTAAAATAGCGGATATGTGCGGATAAAAGCTGCTGAAATTTTGAAAAATTGCTTGCAGGGCTGCCCTAACGTATGATAGGATAAACCTATCCGTTAGGGCAGTTCGCCGTTTTCCCATTTTACCAATTAAGTGTTGTGGAAAAGAGTATAATATTTATTCATTCAATTCAGGGTTAGGAATTAAGTGAAGAATCATGTGAGGAAGGAGAAAGGATATATGGCAACAGAGGAAAGGAAGGTATTCTGCAATATCAGTGAGATTCAGATGGGTATGTTGGTCAATCAAAAGCAGTTAAGAAATATTTATGGGTATCATATCGTTTTAACGGGCGTAAAAATAACTCAAAATATAATCACAGGCATTGTTTCGTTTATAGGTAAGGAATTGAATGTGGAATCAAACAGATTGGAAAAACCTGTCTTTGATTTTTATCAGGATCTTACGGAAATGGAGGAAGGTGTGCACTATGACGAATAGCTATATAAAAAGTGTTTTGGAGAAGGGAACATTTAATGTATCATCAAGTTTTCGGCTTTTTGGCGAAATGAAAACCTGTGAGTTTAAAATTGATACCGGATGCAGCAAGACTTGTGTTCCTATAAAAAGATTAGGTGTGGACAATAACATGGCATTGGAATTAAAGCAGCAGGCATTGCGAAATGGCGTAAGGTATGTGAGAAGTTATGGAATAAGTGATACATCAGAAACAAGAGAAAAGGACAGTTGGTTAATAAAGAATGACAAAGCTATAGATTGTAAAGCACTGAAATTTTATCATTTAGTCGAGGACTGGGAATTAAGCCAATTTCATATCGGAAATGCTATAATTGGGATAAACTATGATCGAACAAGCAATATTTTACTGGGGATGGATATTTTGAAGGATTGGGACATCCATATTGGAAAATCAGCTGTTACAGGTGTAATAACCTTTCTTGGCTGCCCGAAAAATGAAATAAATCCGGGATACATTCAGGCGTTGGAGGAAGAATTTTTGCTTTATACGAAAAAAGCGTGTTAATCTTAGTTTTTGTATAATTACACATACATATGATAGGATAATCCTGTCTGTCAGGGCAGTTCGCCGTTTTCCCATTTTTACTTGACAGAAGAAGAAAAATATAATAGTATAGTAACCAGAAAACGAACAAACATTCGGAAAATGTATGTTTGGTGCAGGAATCAATAATATTCTTCACAATGCACAGATCGATTTACAGGCATACGATTCTGCGACTGGAAATTGATTTAGTCAAAGTGCATTGGGAGGGATAATACGGAACTGGAATAGGAGATTAAGATGGTAAAAGAAGAAAAATTAAAAGCATTGGATGCGGCATTGGGACAGATTGAGAAGCAGTTTGGCAAAGGCTCCGTGATGAAGCTGGGAGACAAGGGAGCACATATGCAGATAGAGACAACCCCCACAGGCTGTCTGAGCCTTGATATGGCTCTGGGACTTGGCGGTGTTCCCAAAGGAAGAATTATCGAGGTCTACGGACCGGAATCCAGCGGTAAGACCACAGTTGCCCTGCATATGGTAGCAGAGGTCCAGAAGCGTGGCGGAATCGCAGGCTTTATTGATGCGGAGCACGCTCTGGACCCTGTCTACGCCAAGAATATCGGAGTGGACATAGACAATCTGTACATATCCCAGCCGGACAACGGAGAGCAGGCCCTTGAGATAACGGAGACTATGGTGCGTTCCGGGGCCGTAGATATCATCATTGTGGACTCCGTGGCAGCGCTGGTGCCAAAAGCGGAGATAGAGGGAGATATGGGAGATTCCCATGTGGGCCTGCAGGCGCGTCTGATGTCCCAGGCATTGAGAAAGCTGACAGCCGTAACCAGCAAGTCTAATTGTACCGTGATCTTTATCAACCAGCTTCGTGAGAAGATAGGCGTGATGTTCGGCAATCCGGAGACGACTACGGGAGGCCGGGCACTGAAATTTTACTCCTCTATCCGTCTGGACGTGCGCCGTGTGGAAACCTTAAAGCAAGGCGGAGAGATGGTAGGCAACCGTACCAAGATCAAAGTGGTAAAGAATAAGATTGCACCGCCGTTTAAGGAAGCGGAGTTTGATATTATGTTCGGCGAGGGTATTTCCCGGGAAGGTGATATTCTGGATTTGGCCGTGAATACGGGCGTGGTCAATAAGAGCGGCGCCTGGTATGCCTACAACGGCGACAAGATTGGTCAGGGGCGTGAGAATGCCAAGACCTATCTTCGGCAGAATGCGGCTGTTTGTCAGGAGATCGAAGAGCGGGTACGGGAAGGCTTTGGCCTGGAATCCGCTGTGATTGCCGAGGAAAAGCCGACAGCGGAATCCAAAGAAAAGAAATCCAAGGTGGCTGCTGAAAAATAATGGATGAGTTAAAGCGTGCAAAGCATCGGGCACTTTATCTTCTGGAACGGTGCGATCGGACAGAACAGGAGCTGCGTACCAAATTGAGCCGTAATTACGAACCGGAGATTGTGGAGGAGGCCATTCGCTACGTGAAGCAGTACGGCTACATTGACGATAAGCGGTATGCCGTCAACTATCTGAAAAGCCGCTGCCAGATAAAGAGCCGCCGGCAGGTGGAGCAGGAGCTTCTTTACAAAAAAGGAATTTCCAGAGACATATTAGAGGAGGCAGGCGAGGAGACAGAAACCCCGGATGAAAGTCTTCTGATTCGCAGATGGATGGAGAAAAAGCATTATTCCGCTGAAACCGCCACCAGGGAGGAGCAGCGCAGATTCTATCAGTTTTTGATGCGCAGAGGCTTTCAAAGTGAGGATATACTGCGGGAACTCAAGGGATGAAGTGAATTGTTAGTAAAGTGGGTTTTGCCAAAAACAAGTGGAAGAAAAGCTGGTGTGCAGGTGGTTCTTATAAAATGAATATGGTAAAATTTTATAAGAAACGAGGTAAGGCTATATGGAAAAGAAAATTTATATCACAGAGGAAGAACGGACAAAGTGTCAAAAGGTGGCAGATGCGTTTGCAGAGCTGTATGAGATGGAGAATATCGTAGTGCTTGATGTAGGCAGGTATGGCTTTGTAATGCTAAAATATTATAATCTGCCACATGGTTTTGAAGATGCCATAACTTTTACAGACAGTGTGGAACTATTTGAAGATTTGTGGGAAGAATGGCTGAATACAAAACTGTATTTACTGGCAAAAGGCACACCGTTGCTGGAGAAGGGCTATAAAGGTGTGTTTGAGGGTTTGCCGGAAGAAAAACAGTCGGAACTTATCATGAGGAAAGCTACTTTTGCAAAAGCGGCAGAGATATATCTATAATGTTGTTTTTGTGAGGAAAATGGAACGGTAGTTGGCGAATAATCAAAGGTTAGAAAGGCTCTGTGAGATGCAGAGCTTTTCTTATTTGTGTTTTATGAAAAAATGGAATGAATGAGTGGGATTTCGCCGTAATCGGCATTGTGGAAATGTCGTATAACTGGCTATCTTATGGAGTTGTGGGTAACTCTGTTTGCAGGATGTGGGAAAGCTGCACTTTGCTTTTCCATGTCCTGTGAATAGAGTTATCCATGACGGAATAGTCAGTTATGCACATTTCCATGATGCAGTTTTTATGGAAAGTCTGTTCATTTTACAAAAATTTGACATAAGTTATGTTTTTGATTTTACAAGCAGTATTTATGATAAAAAGCGTAGAAGAAAATATCACAAAGAAAAAAGGAGAAAATTATTATGAAAAAAATTGTTACTTTTGTTGCCACTTTATCACTTGCACTCGTAGCTATGACCGGATGCGGGAAGGCGGACAGCAAAACAGTATCTACGGATGGCTCAACCTCTATGGAAAAAGTAATCGGTGCTTTGGGCGAAGCTTTTGAGGAAAACAATTCCGGTGTAACCTTTACATATAACCCTACCGGTTCCGGCTCCGGAATTACGGCTGTGGCAGAAGGACGCTGCGATATTGGTCTTTCCAGCCGTAACTTAAAGGAAGAAGAAAAAGCGCAGGGATTGACTGAAACGGTGCTTGCGCTTGACGGGATTGCTGTCATTGTAAATCCGGATAATCCGGTAAATGACCTTGACCTTGAAACGATTAGCAGGATTTATAGAGGGGAAATAACAAACTGGCAGGATATAGGCGGCAATGATCTGGAAATTGTCCTGATTGGACGTGAAGCCGGGAGTGGTACAAGAGATGGCTTTGAATCCATTACGGACACGGAGGATGCCTGCAAATACCGTCAGGAGCTTACATCTACCGGGGATGTGATTACAACGGTGGCAGGCAATCCGGCGGCAATCGGATATGCTTCCCTTGCATCTGTAAAGGATACGGTAAAAACCCTTTCTGTCGGCGGTATTGTACCTGCGGAGGAAACGGTAAAAGATGGTAGCTATGTGGTGCAGCGTCCGTTTGTGTTAGTGACAAAGAGCGGCGCAGAGCTTTCGGCAACTGCACAGAAATTCTTTGATTATATTACTTCATCTGAAGCAGGTGAGATTATCTCATCTGCGGGTGCAGTACCAGTAAATAAATAATCCGGCGGATTATGAAAGGTTTTGGAAGGTGAAGTCAAATGAACAAAAAACAGTTCATGGAGAATGCCATACATGGCATATTCCTGATACTTGGTCTGATTACAGTTGGCTGTGTACTCCTGATTACTGTTTACCTTGTCATATCAGGGATTCCGGCTATCCGAAAAATAGGAGTTTTGAATTTCCTTTTCGGGAAGAAATGGGCTTCTACAGCAGCACAGCCGCAATATGGGATTTTTCCGTTTATCCTTACCAGTATTTATGGTACGGCTGGCGCAATCGTACTTGGAGTGCCAATTGGCTTTATGACAGCAGTTTATCTTGCTAAGATTGCGCCGTTAAAAATAAAAACCGTTATTGAAACAGCGGTAAGTTTATTGGCTGGCATTCCGTCGGTAGTTTATGGGCTTGTGGGAATGATGGTGCTTGTGCCAGGGATACGGATTGTTTTCCATATCCCCGATGGAGCCAGCCTGTTTGCTGCTATCATTGTACTTGCAATTATGATATTACCCTCAATCATTAAAGTGTCGCTTACGGCATTAGAAGCTGTTCCAAAGGAATATGAGGATGCTTCCCTTGCGCTTGGTTCGACACCGATTGAAACATACTTCCGTGTATCCGTTCCGGCGGCAAAAAGCGGCATTGCGGCGGCTGTTGTGTTAGGCGTTGGCAGGGCTATCGGCGAGGCTATGGCTATTATGATGGTGGCGGGGAACGCCCCAAATATGCCGAAAATTTTTCAGAGCGTCCGTTTCCTTACAACCGCTGTGGCAAGTGAAATGTCTTATGCGGCTGACGGAAGTTTACAGAAACAGGCATTATTTTCGATTGCGTTGGTTTTATTCCTCTTTATCATGCTGATAAATGCCGTATTAAATTTCTTTTTGAAACAAAGCAAGGAGTAAATATAGATGGAAAAACAATCAATTTCCCTTAGAAGGAAAACATATATTACAGCCATGCGTGTGTTGATGGGGATTTCCGTATGCATTACTTGTGCATTGGTATTATTTTTGATTGGTTATGTATTGTGGAAAGGGCTGCCGAATGTATCTTGGGAGCTGCTTACTACGAAACCGAGTTATCTGTCTGACCGGATCGGGATACTGCCGGATATTCTTAACACAGTCTATATTGTAGCGGCAACTTTGGTATTTGTTCTCCCGCTTGGAGTTGGTGCGGCGATTTATCTTACAGAATATGCCAAAAATAAGAAACTGGTAGAAATGATTGAGTATGCAGCCGAAACCTTATCAGGGATTCCGTCTATTATTTATGGACTTGTAGGTATGCTGTTTTTCTGTCAGTTTTTTGGTATGAAAACTTCCCTCTTAGCGGGGGCATTTACTTTGGTAATCATGAATCTGCCTACGATTATGCGCACAACGCAGGAAAGCCTGAAAACAGTACCGCAAAGTTACCGTGAAGGTGCTTTTGGGCTGGGAGCTGGAAAGTGGCGTGTGATTTATACCGTTGTGCTTCCAGGTTGTATTGATGGAGTCATAACAGGCTGTATATTGTCAGTGGGGCGAATTTTGGGAGAATCAGCGGCACTTCTTTTTACGGCTGGTTTTGCCCATGCCCTGAACGGGATTCTTGAAGGGCTTGGCAGTGCAGGGGCAACATTGACGGTCGCATTATATGTCTATGCAAAAGAAAACGGGGAATTTGGTATAGCCTTTGCAATTGCCGCTATCCTGATGATTTTGACCATGTTCATCAATCTGTCGGCTACACTGGCGAGCAGATATTTCCAAAAAAGGAGAAATGTATGAATAATATAATGAATCATGACAAAAATCCTGCCATGGTGGTAAAAGACCTGTGCCTGTGGTATAGCAGTACACAGGCTTTGAAAGATGTAAATATTGAGATTGAAGGACAGAGCATTACGGCACTGATTGGCCCCTCCGGGTGTGGGAAGTCTACTTTCCTTAAATCGTTAAACCGAATGAATGACCTTATCGCTGGTGTACGGATTACAGGAGAAGTGTATTATAGGGGCGATAATATTTTTGATGCAGATGTCGATGTCAATGAGCTTCGCCGCAGTATTGGCATGGTTTTTCAAAAGCCGAATCCTTTTCCTATGAGCATCTACGACAATATTGCTTACGGGCCGAGGACACACGGAGTGAAAAATAAGGCAAAATTGGACGATATAATAGAACGCTCTCTGCGTGGGGCGGCAATCTGGGATGAAGTAAAGGACAGGCTGAAAAAATCGGCATTAGGACTGTCAGGCGGTCAGCAGCAGCGGCTCTGCATTGCCCGTGCATTAGCGGTAGAGCCGGATGTGCTTCTGATGGATGAGCCTACAAGCGCACTTGACCCTATTTCCACATCTAAAATAGAGGAACTTGCAATGGAACTTAAAGAAAAGTATACTATTATCATCGTAACGCACAATATGCAACAGGCTGTGCGGATTTCCGATAATACGGCTTTCTTTCTCCTTGGCAATTTAATTGAGTATGGAAATACGGAAAAGATGTTTGAGCAACCAAAGGACAAGCGGACGGAGGATTATATTACGGGGAGGTTTGGATAATGAGAAGTCGTTTTGATGAACAGCTTGTTATGCTGAATAAAGAGCTTACCCAAATGGGGGCAATGTGTGAGGAAGCGATTGCCGCTGCTTCAAAAGCATTAACTATGGGCGACATAAAGCTGGCAGACAAGGTTTTATCCCTTGATGGAGAGATTAACCGGATGGAGCGCACAATCGAAACACTGTGTTTGAAACTGCTGTTACAGCAACAGCCGGTAGCAAGGGATTTACGGCAAATATCTGCAGCCCTTAAAATGATTACTGATATGGAGCGTATTGGAACACAGGCGGCGGATATTGCGGAAATTATCACGTTTCTTGACGGAAGGACTGGAGGGGAATGTGAACAGATCCGGTTTATGGCAGATGCGGCGAGCCAGATGGTTACAGAAAGCATTGACGCTTTTGTAAAACAGGATGTAGTATTGGCTGGTGCGGCGATTGACCGTGATGATGTGGTTGACGATTTGTTTTTACAGGTCAAGTCATCTCTGATTAAGCTGATAGCAGAAAAACCGACAGACGGAGGATATGCGCTGGATTTACTGATGATTGCCAAATATTTTGAGCGTATCGGGGATCATGCGGTAAATATTGCAGAGTGGGTGGCTTTTTCCGTGACAGGAGAACATAAAGGAGCATGATTATGAAAGTATGGTGTGTGGAAGATGATGACAGTATCCGGGATATTGAGGTATATACGCTTAATTCCACTGATTTTGAAGCAAAAGGATTTTTGGATGCAATAGCCTTTCGTGACGCTTTATCTATGGAAAAGCCGGATTTGATAATTCTTGATATTATGCTGCCCGGAGAGGATGGCGTGGAACTGCTGAAATTTTTAAAAGACAGCCCTGACACTTGCAGGATTCCCGTCATCATGGCAACTGCAAAAGGCATGGAGTATGATAAAATCCAGAGCCTTGATTTAGGTGCGGATGATTATCTTGTAAAGCCTTTTGGGATGATGGAGATGGTTTCCCGTGTGAAAGCGGTACTCCGCCGGTGCAATCCTACAGAGGTAGAACATCTTTTGGAAGCCGGGGGGCTTGTTGTCAATCTGGACGAACATACAGTTTCCATTGATAATGAAAGAATACAGCTTACCTTAAAAGAATTTGAACTTCTCCGGCTGTTCCTTTCCCGTCCGGGCATCGCATTTTCCCGTGACCAGCTTTTTAATGACATATGGGGAGCTGATTATGTCAGTGAAACGAGAACGGTTGATATGCATATCCGTACTCTGCGTGTAAAACTGGGGGATTATGGGAAAATGATTGAAACAGTGCGTGGTGTTGGTTATAGGTTGGAGGTGCAGGCATGACAAAGAAAATTTTTAAATCAATTATGGTTGTAGCGGGGGCTGTCCTGATTGCAAGCCTTGTTATCATCATGGGATGTCTTTACAGTTATTTCAGTAATGTTCAGGGAAAACAGTTGGAGGATGAACTGTCTTTAGCTGCCATAGCCGTTGAAAAGGATGGACGGAACTATCTGGAGGAATTACAGTCAAGGGAGTACCGTCTGACATGGGTTGCTGAAAATGGAGATGTTATATATGATACACAGTCTGACGGGGAAAGTATGGAAAACCATGCGGACAGGGAAGAAATTCAAGAAGCCCTGCGGAATAAAGAGGGAAAAAGCTCACGTTATTCCACGACTCTTTTAGAAAAAACACTTTACTGTGCAAGGCGGCTTAATGATGGTTCAGTATTAAGGATTTCTGTCAGCAGCGTTACGATATGGGTGCTTGTTTTGGGGATGATACAGCCGATTTTAATTGTAGTTGTTGTAACACTCATTTTATCAGGAGTATTAGCAAGCCGTATTTCTAAACATATCATGGAGCCGTTAAACAGACTTGATTTAGAAAAACCGCTGGAAAACGATACTTATGAGGAGCTGGCTCCCCTATTAAACCGTATCAATAAACAGCATAAGCAGATTGATATGCAGTTGTCGGAACTCCAAAGGAAAAATGATGAATTTGCACAGATTACATATGGCATGACGGAAGGGCTTGTCCTTTTGAATGAGAAAAATATAATTCTGAACATTAATCCTGCCGCGCTGAAGCTGTTTCATACGAAACGTTCCAGCATAGGTAAAGATTTTCTGACAGTAGAGAGAAGCCATAATGTGAGCCACGCCATACAGGACGCATTTTCAAGTGGACACAGCGAAATCCGCATAGAACGTGAGGGAAAAGAGTATCAGATCCATGTCAACCGCATTGAATCTAACGGTATTGTAATTGGGGCGGTTGTTCTTGCCTTTGATATAACAGAAGCAGCTTTCGCAGAAAGGAACAGACGGGAGTTTACTGCCAACGTATCACATGAATTGAAAACTCCGCTGCAATCCATAATGGGGAGTGCGGAGTTAATGGAGAACGGTCTTGTAAAATCGGAGGATATGACACGTTTTGTAGGGCATATCCGCACAGAGGCAGGGCGGCTTGTAACATTAATTGATGATATTATCCGTTTATCCCAATTAGACGAGGGATGCGATATGCCGTTTGAAAATGTTGATTTATGTGAGATCGCATCTGAGGTGATGGCAGGACTGGCAGATATAGCAGCGGCAAAAGATATTGAAGTGGCTTTAACAGGAAAAAAGGTTTATATTAAAAGTGTCCGGCGGCTCTTAACAGAAATTATTTTTAACCTCTGTGATAATGCTATCAAGTATAATAAGAACGGCGGTACGGTAGAAGTAGCTATAAGCAGTCAGGAAAATAGTGCCTCGATTACGGTGAAGGATTCGGGAATTGGCATACCGCCGGAACATCAGGCAAGAATCTTTGAACGATTTTACCGTGTAGACAAGAGCCGCTCTAAGGAATCAGGTGGAACGGGATTAGGACTATCTATTGTAAAACATGCTGTACAATACTTGAATGGCAAGATTGAACTGCAAAGCAGCCTGGGGCAAGGAACGGTTATACAGATTATTTTTCAGCAAGATAAAAGTGATGTGGTGCAGTTTTCCTAAAAAACCTGTATTTTACATAAATTATACAAAACATAACTTTTATATTTTACAAAGCATTCATAAAATTATCTTTATAAATATTCAAAGCAAACGCTGACGGTAATTTTATGAAAAATATATAGCGCATGAGCTTAAGAATGGCGGTTTTATTTGAATGTAAAACTGCCATTCTTTTTTATAGACTATCAGTAAGGGAAAAGATATGATTAGAAAAAAGCAAAAACTGTATACACACCAAAGACAAAAAATAAAGAATAATTGCACACATAAAGGTGTACCGCAAGGAAGAAATAAACTTCACTGCGGTACACCTTTTTTAATAGTGCGAAATTTGTCTGATTTTGGCTTTTATTACAGTTTATCTGTTGCGTATTTGTGTGCAAAATCTGGCTGGAACAATTTTGATTCTGGAGGGGGATTCCGTTTGGGCTTACTGCTTCATGGTGGGCTGTTTTGAGAGCATGGATTTTTGTGTATCCCACACCTGTTTCATCAGCTTTTTCACTTCCTCCACATCGGCTTTATAGACGTTGCCTGTGGCGTTCATTCGCTTGGCGATCTGGTTTAAGTTGCCGCTGATTTTTCCAAGCGTGTAGTTGTATTCCCGCAGGTCTGAATAGTCAATGTCATAGACAAAGCCGTACAAAATCAGGCGGCGGAGGAAAGTGGACTTGCTTTTCATGCCGGAGATTTTTACTTTCTGCTCCAGTATGTATTGCTCCTTGTCACTTAGGTATATTTTCAGCTCATTTTTGCGTTCCCTGTTTGCCATTTATTATCTCCTTTCGTGTGGGATTTTTGAAAGGATTTTACACAATCTTCAATCCTGCTGTGGGGGTTGTTCGTGCAAAAAATAGTGAAAAAAACAGAAATACCGGCAGGAGATTTTATGATTTTGAGCGCAGAGGGGGCTAGGGGGATTCTTCCCCCTACAAGCAGATTTTCCAGATTCCCGCTCCGGGGGGATTTGGGAAAATCGGAGCCTGTGAGGGAACACAGGCAGTGCTTGCTATTACTTCAAAGAGAAAGTTTCTGGTTTTAGCTGACTGTAAGAAAAAGCAGAAAATTTTTTGAGGAACGTACCCATATACGGGAACTTCCTTTATCTACAATTAACATCACAAACAGCGGAGAAAGGGGGTGAAAAAATGTTAGACCACGCATTCCAGCGGCGGCGGGAAATCGAGCGTATGCTGCTGTCGGGGAAAAGGCTGACCGTGCCGAAACTCATGGCTATGTACAGTGTCGGGAAGAACGCCACACTGGAACTGTGGGAGCGTGTGCAGGAAGTCAACGGGAAGCGCAGGCGGATGTGCAA
>OFFQ01000092.1_pt1 | contig 85226 bp, 59 predicted proteins | sample 1521411 | NCBI WGS metagenome assembly OFFQ01 (sample SAMEA3504110, study PRJEB24116) | mouse gut metagenome | biome: mouse gut; feature: mouse-associated habitat; material: faeces | place: Denmark | collected 2011 | reverse complement strand
TGATTGCCTTTCTTTTGATTAGGGATACTCAAAAGTCTATCACAAATGGCTTTTTATTTTTTCTAACTTAATTTTACAAACGGCGTTACTAAAAGATGATTTAAAAAATAAAAAATGAGTATATGCTTAATGGCGTTAACTGATTTATATATTGTTTTTTAGGAGGAATAATTGTATGTTATCGAAGAATAATCGAAAGGAACAATTCCGCAAGCAAGAGCCGAAAAAGCAACGTTTTGCAATTAAAAAGCTCACTGTCGGAGTTGCTTCAGTCCTTATTGGTTTTACATTCATGGGAATGAATGCTTCTGCTAATACAACTGCGGAAGCAAATAGCGATGCTGATCAACTGGCAAAAGCAGCACAAACGAGTGATAGTTCTGTGCAAGGCAGCGCAAGCCAAGTTGCTTTAACTTCTACCAGTGCTACTAGCGCTTCAGCTTCTGCGACAACGAGTGATCAAAATTCAGCCGATCAGCCGTCCGCTACATCTGGTTCACCTGTACCAGACGGACATGCAAATAAAGTTGAGGCGGAAACTGCTTCGTTTGTTCAAATGCCATCTTCAAGTCAAGCTTCTGATAATGAATCAAAAGCTGCTGTTGCTACTAGAGCAGGTAATTTAACAGGGGCTGATAAAGCTGCTATTTTAACTGCTGCTCAAGGAACTTCAACAAATAGTCAAGGTCAAACTCAAGAAGTATCTGACTGGAACTCATTTGGGGCTGCTTTAATTAACCCTTACGTTGGTAACATTGTCTTAACAAACGATATTACCGCTAACGGAAATGTTGCCAATGCGATTAAGGATAACTATGGTGAACTAGATGTAACAGCAAAGGATATTGCTCGTCAGGTAACTATTGATGGTCAAGGCAAGTATGCACTTAACTTTGGTACCAATTTCTTATCATTTACTAATGCTAACCAAGGTGATAATAATTCTGCGTGGGATTTAGCTTTCAAGGATTTAACAATCAACGCTGATGGTTACCAACGTACTATTTATAAGGGTGGATACGGCACAATTTACTTTGGTAATGTAAGTGATGCTAATAGTAGAAAAGATACTATTACTTTAGATGGTGTTACTGCGAACATTAAGCAAGGTTCACTTATTGCTGGAGACCAGCATGGGGTAACTGGTTATAATGCCGCTATCAATGTAGTCTTAAAAGGCAAGAACACTATTAATAATACAGGGGTTAACGCTAACAGTGATGCCCAATATAACTATGCTTCTACTATTCAAGCTGGTACCGTAACAGTTGAATCTGGTACGACCACGATGAATGTTGGTACCTACAAGACTAATAATGGTAGCAATGTCGGTGGTAATATGATCGAAGCCGACATGGGTAAAGTAATTATCAATGAAGGTGCCACCCTTAACTTAAATGCAGTTTCTAGTGATGGAGCTACCGCAACCGATGTACGCGGAATTTGGACTAATGATGATCCAGGTGCAGCCTATCTTAAATACGGTCGAGACGGAAACATTACCGTTAATGGTACCTTGAATGCAAATATGGGTGCGGGCCACTCCTCTGTAATGACCACAGGTAGCGTAAATATTGGTAAGACCGGTGTGGTTAATATCAAGACTAAGCAAGATAACAATGGAGTTGCAGTAGGAAGCAACGGTAACGCAACATTAAACGGATACCACTATGCGCCAATTTCAATTGCCGTTGGTAATGCAAGTAATACTATCAGTCACGACGCTAGCTTAATTAACGAAGGTAGTTTAACCATTATCCGTGACACTACTGATGCCAATGGGACGATCTTGCCAGCTGTACAACCATTAATTTCCTTTGGTTCAGGTGGTGTTAACAACGATACTTATACAGTAAAAGTTGGCGATGGTGCTACTTTAGACTTACAAGATAATGCAGCTATTCCAAAAGGCTGGAATGCAGTTGGTTTGAATAATCCAAAGATTTCTCAAACTGGTCTAATTACTTTATTTGGTACCAGTAATGAAGCAGTTTTAGATATCATTAATCCATACTACTTAAACTTCCAACGCTTAAATAGTGATTCCGTTGGTAACTTCATCCGTCTTGAAGGGACAGTTAACGGTGCTTACTTGAATTACAACGGTGTTCAAGTTAACAGCAATAAGGATAATATTTTAGGTACTGCTTCATCAGAATACAACACTCCAATTGCCCAATGGGAACAAGGCAATACTAGTGATGCTCCATCATATGTTTGGTACCTACAAAACTTAATGACAACCAACCAATGGGGGAATTATGCAGATGCCTTTACCCCTGGTACTTCTAAACCAGCAGCTAGTCAAGGTACTGATAAGTTAATTAACTCTGATACTAACGCAGTTACCCTCGGTAAGAACCAAGGTGGTCAAAGTATTACTAGCGGTGTTGATTTGACTAACTTATCCGATAAGACAGTTCAAATGCTTTACTTAAACCAATTGCTCAACAACTTTAGCTGGTGGCAACCACAACGTTTGGCAATGGGTACTAAGTTAAACCAAGACCAAAACATTAAGGATAATATCAAGTACCAACCAACAGTAAAGGAAATTGATACTAATACTCAACATAAGTTAGCTGACTTTACCGTTAAAGATGGGATTGAAAATATTCAAGGACCAGATGGTATTATTGCCGGTGCTTTGGATAATGATAAGACGGTAGATTGGACTAAGACTCACTGGTACAATGCTGCTACCGACGGGGCTGAATTCAATGACCAATACAAGAATTTCCCATTGGTTCAACCAAAATCTGTGCCAACAAGCAGTGATGGTAATTTTGCAGTAACTGGTACTACCCCAGCATACCAAACTGCTACAGTTGTTTATGCTGATGGTTCAATTGATTTCGTTGATATTCCATTTGTAGTAACCAATAAGATTGATGCAGAAACTTACACGCCATCATACAAGCCAGTAAATGTTGAACAAGGCCAAACTGCGACTGTTGACCCATCATTTACTACTCAAGATGATAAAGATGCTACTGCGCCAACTGGAACTACATTTACTACAGGTACAGATACACCAGATTGGGCTACAATTGATCCATCAACTGGTACTGTAACTGTTAAGCCAGGTACAGATGTAACTCCAGGTGCTTACAATGTTCCAGTAACTGTAACTTACCCAGATAAGAGTACTGATGAGACGACGGTACCAGTAATCGTTACTAAGGCCGGTCAAACTGTAACTTGGGGTGATAACGGTGCAGTTGTAACTACCGTTGATACTTCTAAGCTTAACGCCCATGAAACTACTGAAAATTCACAAGTTCTTTCTGCTGCTGGCGTTGTAACTGCAGAAGGTTACGAATTAACAGATGGTAAACTTTCAACTACAGCAACTTCAATTACGATTGATCCATCAGCTGTAAGTTGGACTACTACTCCAGATACTAATGTTGATACTGCAACTGCAGCTGGTAAGGAAATCACTACTAGTGTAAATGTTGACTTTACTAACAATGATGCTGCTAAGAATATCTTGGGCTCAAAGAATGGTGTTGTAACTACTAATCCATTCACTATTGATGCTAAGGGTGCAGGTGCTAAGAATGTAACTACTCCAGTTAATGTTGATCTTGGTTCAGACTTGACTAGTGAACAATTCAGTCAATTAGTAGATAACAACATTCCAACTGATGAAATTGCTTCTACTACTTGGGCAACTAAGCCTGATGCAAATGGTCAAGGTGGAGTACTCAAGATTACTTTTACTGATAAAGATGCTAATGGTAACCCAACTTACTTGAATGTTAATATTCCAGCAAGTTCAATCAAGGTAACTACTGATGCAGATAAGTACACACCAGCAGGTCAAGACGTTTCAACTAAGGCAGGCGAAGTTCCTGATGCCGAAAAAGGTATCAAGAACCCTAGTGATTTACCAACCGACACTAAGTACACTTGGAAGGATACTCCAGACACTACTACTCCAGGTAAGAAACCAGCTACAATTGTCGTAACTTATCCAGACGGTTCTACGGATGAAGTGCCAACTAATGTAATTGTTAACGCTAAGCCAGAAATTAAGCCGATTACTACTACTGTTGACGGTACTCCAGCAGCTACTGAAGGTATTGCCAACTTAAATAATGGTGGAACTAGCCCAGTTGACGGCTACCCATCAAGTGCAACTTGGACTACTAAGCCTGATACTTCAAAGCCTGGCGCAACTACTGGTACTGCTGTCGTAACTTACCCAGATGGTACAACTGAAACAGTTACAATCCCGGTTGCTGTAAATGGCAACGGCGATGTTACGATTATTGACGATAAAGGTCATACTTTCAGTCTTCACGCTAATGATGTCGTAACTCACAAGACTTCTGATAAAAATATTATCGGTGGTCCAGTAATTGAAAGCTTCAAGTTAAGCTACTACCAAGGTGGTCAAAGCTACAGTAAGCCATACATTTACACTTTGAATGCCGATAAGACTGCATATGTTCTTACCCAAACTGGTGATAATCCAGCTGGTGTAACTGTTAACGCGCCACAATCTATTAATGCTAGTGACATTAAGATTAGCTGGACTGAAGCAAACACTGTTCTATTCAATAATGCCCTAGGTGCCATCATGGGTAATGGTCAACCATCAAGTTTAGCATCCGACAACAATGGTGGTACTGGTACTATTGAATACACTAACTGGAAAAATGATCAAAATGGTTATCCTAAGTATTCAGCTGTTGTTGACAGCTCAAGTGTAAACTGGCCAATTTATGGTAAAGGTCCAGTATCAACTTACCCATTCCCATCAGTTTACATTTATGGTGCAGAAGCTAACGGTACTATTCCAAATGTTAACTCTGATGTTACTGATTTGAAGGCTGCTTTAGGGGATGCTTCAAAGCTTGTAAATACTAGTGATTTAACTGTTGCTCATAACGCTGAAATTAGTTCAGTTGACTGGCAAACTTTACCAAGTCTTGATAAAGCTGATGCTAAGGCTCCTGCAACTGTTCGGATCAACTTTACTGATGGTAGTTACCTTGATGTTCCAGTAGCTGTCAATGTAATCAAGGTTGATCAAGGTGTTGATGACAAGACTAACCATGACCTTTATCGTGATATAACTCGTACGATTACTGTTCAAGGTGAAACTGCTCCAGTTGTACAACACGTAATTTACAGTCGTGCTAAGATAACTGATCTTTCTAAACCAGCAGGTCAACAAGTAACGTATACTGATTGGGCACCTGCTAAGAATAGTGAAGGCCAAGTAGTAACTAACTTCCCACAATATGAAGTAACTAAACCTGGCTACACAGCTACTGCAACTGGTGCAACTATTGAAACTATTGATGGTAAGCAATATGTTCCAGCTTCAGGAACAATTACTGAAAATTCAGCAAATGAAGTTGTTAATGTAACTTACGCTGCTAACGAACATACTTTAGTAATTAATTATGTTGATGGTAATGGTACTGTAGTAGGTACTTACAATGTTCCTGGTAAGACTGATGAAACTGTTAATGTTGATGTATCGGGACATGTTCCAACTAACTGGAAACTAGTTCCAAATCAACAAACTATCAGTTCTTACAAGTTCGGTTCAGATGATCCACAACCTGTAGATTACAAGGTTGAACACGGTACTAAGGATATTACTCCAACTGATCCAAGTGTTAACCCAACTGATCCTAAATACAAGGACATGTTCACTACTGTAAGTCGTGACATTTACCAGACTAAACCAGGTCAAGCCGAGACTAAGATTGATACTCAATACGTTGAGTTCGGACGTAATGGTGTTGAAGACTTAGTAACTGGTGTAGTAACTGGTACTGGTGACTGGAAAGTTGGTAAGATTGAAAACAACAAGTTCGTTGAAGGTGGCAAAGCAGAGTTTGCTTCTGAGAATGTTCCACAAATTAAGGGTTACGACTCATATGTTGATGGTGTTAAGTCAACTGAAGTACCAGTAGCATCAGCACTTAAAGACGGTCAACCAGTAGATGGTGAAGCTGTTCACATTACTTATGTAAAACAAGACTCAACCCCAGTGCCATATGATCCTTCAAACAAGGATATGAAGATGTCAGTAACTCGTACCATTAACTACGAAGTACCAGCAGGACATGAAGCAATTGCCCCAGTAACGCAAACTGTAGAATACACTCGTGATGTTAACGGCGTTGCAGGTTACCAAGACCCCGTTACAGGTGATATTACTTGGAATCCATGGCACGTTAAGAGTGGTAACGGTGAATTTGCTTCTGCTAATGTAGAACAAATCAAGGGGTACGATTCATACGTCAATGGTGAAAAGTCAACTGAAGTAGCAGCAACTCAAGTAATTGAGAAAGACGGTGTACCACAAAATGGTGCAAACGTCACCGTAAGTTACCAAAAGCAAGGCGACACTCCAGTACCATACAAGCCAGGTCAAGACGGCGTTAACGATGACATGAACCAGTACGTAACTCGTACCATCGTGGTTCATGAACCTGGTAAAGACCCAGTAAGCCATAACCAAACCGTCCACTTTACTCGTGAAGATGCCAACGGTAATGCCGGTTATACTGATCCAGTAACAGGTGAGACTACTTGGAACGCATGGCACGTAGCAGGTGAACTTGATCAAGCAAATGGTACTTGGGCAGAATTTAATGCACCAACAGTTAAGGGTTACGATTCATACGTCAATAGTGAAAAGTCAACTGAAGTAGCAGCTGAAGAAGTTACTGCAGAAACTAAGGATATTACTGTTGACATTAACTATGCTCCAGTAGCTCCAACTGGTCAAAATGTAACTACTAAAGTTGGCGAAACTCCAGATGCAGACCAAGGTATTGCCAACAAGGGTGACTTACCAGATGGTACTAAGTACTCATGGAAGACAACACCAGATATATCTACTGAAGGTGAAAAACCAGCTACAGTTATCGTAACTTACCCAGGTGGTTCAACTGTTGAAGTTCCAGTTACTGTAACTGTAACTAAGAACCCAACGGATGCGGACAAGTACACACCAGAAGGTCAAGATATTGATACCAAGACCGGTATCGTCCCAGACCCAGCTGAAGGTATTAAGAACAAGGGCGACTTGCCAGACGGCACGAAGTACACTTGGAAAGATACGCCGGATGTAACAACAGCCGGTGAAAAACCAGCCACGATTGTGGTAACATACCCAGATGGTTCGAAGGATGAAGTTCCCGTAACTATCCACGTCACTAATCCAGCAACGGATGCGGATAAGTACACACCAGAAGGTCAAGATGTAAACACCAAGACTGGTGAATTACCAAATCCAGCAGACGGTATCAAGAACAAGAGCGACTTGCCAGACGGCACGAAGTACACTTGGAAAGATACGCCGGATGTAAGTATTGAAGGTAATAAACCAGCTACGATTGTGGTAACATACCCAGATGGTTCAAAGGATGAAGTTCCCGTAACTATTCACGTCACTAATCCAGCAACGGATGCCGACAAGTACACGCCAGAAACACAACCGATTACTACTCCAGAAGGTAAGGTTCCAGACGCATCAGATGGTATTAAGAACAAGACTGATCTCCCTAACGACACGAAGTACACTTGGACTGATCCAGATCAAGTTGCACAAGATGTCAAGAAGCCTGGTTCACATACTGAAACGATTACTGTTCGTTATCCAGACGGTTCAGAAGATACGGTTACAGTAACTGTTAATGTTCCCGCACCTGAGGGACAAAATATTACAACTGATCAAGGTAAACTCCCTAACCCTGCAGATGCAATTAAGAACAAAGATCAGATGCCGGATGGAACAACTTACACTTGGAAGCAAGAACCTGATGTTTCTACTCCTGGTGATCACACTGGTGTAGTTGAAGTCCACTTCCCAGACGGAACTACCTATGAAGTAACCGTTGATGTTCATGTAGATGCTATAAACCCAGATAATGGCGGAAACACGAACTCTGGTAATGGTTCGGATGATCATCAAAACGGTATTGCAACCAAGACTGATAACGGTTCAGTAATCGAAAATGTAACTGGTCAAACACAAAATAGTGTAACTAACAGTACTAGCCAGCAACCAGCGAAGACATTGCCACAAACTGGTAATGATTCTTCTAAGTTCAGTGCATTAGCTGGCTTGAGTCTTGCCGCTTTCGCAAGTCTCTTCGGTTTTGCAGGCCACGATAAGAAACGCAAAGCTGATAAATAATTAAGATAACATCATTTCTCCCCCTGAAAGACATAACTTAATTAAAAGCGCTGAACTAAAGAAGTGCGGATACTCATCAAAAATGGTGAGTGTCCGCACTTTTTTGTGTTATTTATATAACGATAAAATGCTTAGTGATAGATAGGGGAAGAGGACTGTGGAGGGGGTGGAAATAGATTGTAATTTAGGGGGTGATTCTTGCACGGGCTTGGTGATATGGGTTCGAAATAGATGGCGTGCTTTTTATGGTGATAAATAAAATTGATTAATTCGTCCCGAAATCGAATGAAATATTCTTCATATCTTCCCAAAATGTTTAATAAAAAGTCTAAATTTTTAAAAAAGATAAATGCTGATATATCAAGGATTTATCAACAAATAAGCAGAAATGGCAAGAACACATTTTAAAAATACTTTCTAAATAGGTTGCTTTTTTTCTTAGAAACTATATATTAGTATTTGTAAACAGGTTATATGTACTGTTAATCTGTATTATTTACTCGTCAATCAAACCTAACAAGGGGGACGTAAATTTATGTTATCGCATAATAATTGGGAAGAACAAATTAAAAAATATGAACCCAAAAAGCAACGTTTCACCATCAAGAAATTATCTGTTGGTGTAGCGTCTGTTTTACTAGGTGTAACGTTTGCTGCAGGAACTGCCTCAGCAGATAGTACGACTGCAAATGCTGATTCTGCTTCTGGGAGTGATTCAGCAGAACAAACAGATCATAACCTTACATTAAATTCAGCAAGCACTTCTACTTTGAAGTCTGCTACTGCTGAAAATCAAAGCAACAATGCATCTGCTGCTGTGCAAAATCCAGCAGGGGATATTAAAGCACAAGCAGCTAACGATTACGAAGCTGCTGTTAATGCTGCTGTTGCTAATGCTTCAAGCGATATTGCTAGTGAAGCGACCCAAAACAGTGCTTCTGCTGCGCAAAATTCTTCAGCAGCTAGCTCAAGTGCTCAGACAAGTGCTGCTAGTGCGGTTGCTACCCAATCATTTGAGGTTAGCTCAGCTGCCACAAACAATGATGTTAACTATGCTTCGGTCTTTGCTAGTTTAGCAGCAATGCCAGAGGCAAATACTGCTGCTAGCTCAAGTGCTACTAGCGCAAGTACAGATGATGAATACAGTAATTACAAGACTGTTACTGACTGGAATGGTCTCCAAAATGCTGTCTTAAGTGGTGCCCAAGGTGTAAATATTAAGGGTAATATTACTCCTGGATTTTTGGGTACTTTGCTAGGTAATGGTTTAACTATCAATGATACTTTTACAATTCATGGTATTGATGGTGCGGTCTTAAATCTTAATGGTCAAAAGATTACTAATAACGGCCAATTAACTCTTGCTGATGTAACTGTTAATGGATCAATCATGGGTAACGGTACTGTTAATATTAAGGGAAATGTTACTTCAAATGTTAACGATCTTAATGGTTATACTCTTACAGAAAACGATGGTGCTAGTACAAGTGCTATTAACCGTAATAAGGGTATAAAAGTTAACTACGACCAAACTAAGGGTTACAACATTGAAGCTAACACAGTTAATGTTGAAGAAGGCGCTTCATTAACAGTAAATCGTTCATCAATCGGTGACGGTATTCACTTAGTAAATAGCAATAGTGCAGTTAACGTTGCCGATAATGCGCAATTAACTGTAAATATGAATACTAACAACGACTTGAATACAAAAGCTCGTTACCATGATGCTGGTATTTTTGCGGAAAGTACAGGTAACTTTACTACTGGATACAAGTCCGTAGTTACCTTTAATACTAGCATTGGTCAAGCTATCTCGATGACTGGAGTAAGACCAAATGACTTTGATAATGACCGTTTTGGTGGCTATAGTTCCGCTCAATCTCGTTCAAATGGTTCTGGTCAAATCAATTTAGGTCGTTATTCAACAATGAACTTCACTGGTCGGGACGGCGTTATCTTAGGTGATAACTCACACTTTAATGTTGGTGAATACGCTAACGTTAACTTTGAAAACAAAGGTCGTGGTGTTGCACTTGATTTAGCCAACAATAGTGATATTAACATTAGCGATCACGCAGTAACCTACTTCCATTCAGTTGGTAAGTCTACTACTAATGCTCGTGGACAAAATGTAGGACCTTCAGGTAGTTATGATGGTTATAACTATATTGGGGTTAACGAAGGCGGTAACATTACTGTTGGTAATGACGCAACATTCCGGGTAATCCTTGAAGGGCGTGGTAGTAATGCTTGGGACGATGTAGTATCTCTTGACTCTCGTAATGCAAGTACTAGTGCTGCCTTTACTTCTAAGAAGGGTGCAGTTGTCGATATTCGTGATGATAATACTGACTACTACGCAGAACTTCTTTCATTCCCATTAGGAAATGCACATTCAAGAATTGATATTCAAGATCCGCTATTATTGAACTTACAACGTTATTCAGCTGGTGGTGCTACTCAAGGTTGGATGCCAATTGGTGGTACTAAGATTAACGATACTTCAACTAGATATACTGCCAACTTAATCTATATGAGTGATAGTAACGGTGTATTAAGTATTGGTGGTTCTGATTATATTGTTTACCAACAAATTAAATCAGAAGGTACTAAGCAATTATGGTTGAATGTAAATGAAGTTTATATTCCGATGAATGGGTTCCAAACTAAGGATCCATATAATAACCAAGCTAATGCTGATCTTTCGGTTTCTGGTACTGACTTAACTGCTGGGATTAAAGCAAACCAAGTCCATAACTATAATGGATCTCCATTAACTGGAAAAGATGCACCATATTACGGTATTTCTACTCAACGTGCAGATCATCAAATCTGGATTGCGCACAAGACTTCAATCCAATTGAAGGGAACACACAAGCATACTATTACTTATGTAAACGAAGATGGGACTCCAGTTCTTGATGCAAGCGGTAATCCATTAGTTGTAACCCAAGACTTAAACTTAACGCGAGATTTAGATCTTGATATTACTGCGGATCAAGCTGAAGCCATTAAAGATTATGCTTTAAACCACAACTCTGATGAAATCTTGCAATACATCCGTGACGCATACAAGGTTGTTAACGATTCAGGATGGAAGATAACGGATAAAGACGGAAAGGTTGTTGAGAATCCTTATAGTGCCGTTGCTTCACCAAAAGAAGATGGTTATGTAGCTACTATTAAATCTTCTAATGCCCCTGGCGTTACTGTTGGAGCAGATGGTTCTTCAGTTAAGGCCAACTTTAGTTTTGATCCAGCAGAAGATGTCGTACAGAACGGAAAATTATCTAAAGATTATATAGATAACGGCACAACTGGTATTCCAGCTAACTATGAAACTGTTGTTGTCTACAAAAAAGCCGCCGAAAAAGGTTCCGTGAAGGTTGTCTATCATGATGACACCACCAACACTGATATTCCGAATACTGAATACAATACTGGTTCAGTAGATGCTGGAACTAAGGTTGATTACAGCACTGCAACTACTATTAGTAATCTTGAAAAGCAAGGTTATGTATATGTAACAACTGATGGTACGATCCCAACTGAAATCCCAGCTAACGACAACGTGACGGTAACAGTTCACTTGAAGCACGGCCTTGAAGATGTCAACAAGAACAACCCTCACGACCAAGTAGTATCCGCAACGGTTACTCGTAAGGTTAACTACACGGTTAATGGCCAAGCTAATAGTCAATTGCCAGCGAAGACGGAAAGTGTTGACTTCTCCGCAACTGGTCACTGGGACAAGGTATTGCACCAATTAGTTGATGTGGTAAACGGCAATATCGTGGTTGAAAACGGCCAGGTAAAGCAAGGCAGCTTAACTTGGACACCAGATTCAGCAACCCTTAATGGCTACGATGTCCCAGTTCTTGCGGGTTACCACGTAGATTCCGTTTCTGCCACGCAAAACGGCCAAGATGTCACGGCCCAAAACGTTAATGGCAATGGTGCGGTTAACAACGTTACGGTAAACCACAACGATAAGGACATCAACGTTACGGTTAACCTGGTTAAGAACGCTGAAGAAAAGGCCAACTTAAAGATCGTTGACGATACCACTGGTCAAACTCTGAACACCCTTAACGCTCAAGGGGACGAAAACACTCCAATTAGTTTTACTAACGGGGCTTCGACTGTTCAAGGCTACCTTAACAATGGCTACAAGTTCGTTAAGGCTGTAAACGATCAAAATGGTCGGACTCTTTCAACAACTGACTACGCAAGTGCCAACTTTGGTAACTATGACACGGATGCCAACACTGACCAAAGCTTCACGGTTCACTTGGTACATGGTACGAAGCCGGTTAACCCTGAAAACCCAACTGACAAGTACACGAAGAATGACTTACAAAAGTCAGCTACCCGGACGATCAATTACGTTGACAACCAGGACAACAAGATTGCGGACTCACAAACTTCAACTGTTGTCTTCACTGGTAAGGGTACCGTTGATACTGTAACTGGTAACTTAGTAAACTTGAACCCAGATGGTTCAATTAAGGACCAAAATGGTCAACTTACTTGGACTTACTCAGTAGATGGTGGAGCTGCTCAAAACGGTACTTCATATGAATTTGCCCAAACTGCAAACCGTCCAACTATTGAATACAATGGCAATACTTACAACTTTACCTCAGTAAACCCAGGTAACTACAACGCTGGCAACGGCGCAGTATCAAGCTACTTAGTAAACACTAATAATGCACAGGACTTAACCGTGAATGTTGTTTACAATAAGCAAGCAACTTACCACGCAGGTAATACCGAAACTAGAGAAGTAACTCGTACGATCAACTACATAGATGGAACTACTAATGAAAAGATTCCAGCTAACTTGATTCAAGATAACCCAATTGAACAAACATCAACTTTAAGCCGTACTCAAATCGTTGATAATGATGGCAAAGTGATCGGTTGGGGTACTGTAAGTGCAGACGGTAAGTCATACACTATCAATAATAATAACGATGGTTGGACTATTAGTGGTAACTGGGATGCAGTAACTTCACCAGACTTAACTGCTAATGGTTACAAGGCACCACGCTTTGACAATGGAACTTCTGCCGCAACTGTAGCAGGTGTAACTGTAGACCAAAACACAACTAATACTACTGTTAATGTTTACTATGATCACAACCAAATTCCAGTTGGTCCAGATACTCCTGATAAACACGGTGTTGATCCAAATGAATTAACCAAGAACGTTAAGGAAACTGTTCACTACGTTGGTGCGGACGACAAGACTCCAGCTGATAGTGTTCAAAACTCTAAGTGGACGCGGACAGTTACTGTTGATGCTGTAACTAACGAAATTGTTCCAAATGGTCAATACACTACTGACTGGACAATTCCGGATGGTCAAAAAACTACTTATGACCAAGTAAATACGCCAGTTGTAGAAGGTTACTACGCAGACCAAGCAAACGTACCAGCAACTGCCGTAACCCAAGACGACATTGAAAAGACGGTAACTTACAAGCCTGTTGGTAATGTTGTTCCAGTTGATCCAAACGGAAACCCAATTCCAGGTGTACCATCTACACCATTCCCTAACGACCCAACTGACCCAACTAAGACTACTCCAGGTACAAAACCAACTGTTCCAGGCTACCACCCAGAAACTGGTAAGCCAGGCGATCCAGTTGACCCAGTTCCAGGTAACCCAGGTGAAGATGTAAAGGTTCCTTACGTTAAGGACCAAGGTGCAGTACAAGTTATCTACCACGATGACACTACTAACACCACTATTCCAGGCGTTGGCTACAATTCAGGTGACTTAGACGCCGGTACTAAGGTTGAGTACACAACAACTACCACGATTGCTGATCTTGAAAAGCAAGGTTATGTATATGTATCAACTGATGGTACTATTCCAGCTGAAATTCCAGCAAACGATAGTATCACTGTAACTGTTCACATGAAGCATGGTGTACAACCAGTTACTCCAGATACGCCAACTCCAGATGTTCCAAAGAACACTCCAGCAGAAGCTCGACCAGATCGATTAACTAAGAAAGTTAACTTGACTGTAAACTACGTAAATGCTGATGGTACTACATTTACTGGTACGATCCCAGCAAATGCTAAGCAAACTGCTACATTTACTGGTACTGCTTATGTTGACAAAGTTACTGGACAATTAGTAAATGCCAAGCAAGAAGATGGCAAGTGGGTAATTGATACTGCTGATACTGCTGCTCCACAAATCACTTGGACTAGTGACAAAACCAGCTTTGATAGTGTAACTTCACCAGCTGAAAAGGGCTACCACGTAACTAATGTTTCTGCTCATAAAGATGGTAATAATGTTGCGGCAATTACTGGCTTAACTAAGGATTCTAGTGATATCACTGTTACCGTAACTTACGCTAAGAACGGTACTAAGATTGAAAACCAACAAACTATCCATACCAAGGCAACTGTTCACTATGAAGGTGCTGGGGATCAAACACCAGCTGATAACGTTCAAGATGGCTTTACTTTCGAATATACTGGTGATACTTACGATGCCGAAACTGGTGACAAGCTTAGCGATGGTACTTGGAATGCAACTTCACATGCATACAATGCTGTAACCGTTCCTACTATCAATGGTTACCATACCGAAATCAGTGTCGTTCCATCGAGTGACTTAACTGTTACTCAAGATAAGCCAGAAGTTACTGTAACTGTTAAATATGTTAAGAATGGGGAAGAAGTTGTTAACAAGCAAACTCTTCCAGCATCACAAACAGTTAAATATGTTGATGAAGACGGTAATGCTCTTCGTCCTGAAAAGAAGCAAACTGCTGAATTCATTTACTCAGGTGATACTAAGGACAGTGTAACTGGTCAAATCACTAAGCAGGGTTCATGGAATGAAACTAACCACAGCTTTACTGCTGAAGATGTTCCAGTAATTGATGGTTATGTAGCAGTATCTGGTTACACTAACGAAGGCGGTCAGTACGTTGCTGGTGGCTTTAACGCTGCAAATACTGGTAGTGACGCAGATCGTAACAAGGTATTCACTGTTGTCTACAAGAAGGTTGGTAAGATTATTCCAGTTGGTCCAGATGGCAAGACACCAATTCCAGATGCACCAACGCCAAACTATCCAAACGATCCAACCAACCCAACAGATGTAAAGCCAAATGAGCCAGTTCCAAACGTACCAGGCTACCGTCCAACGGTTCCGACAGTAACTCCAGATAAACCAACTGAAGATACACCAGTTATTTACAACCAAGTACAAAAGGCTGACTTGACAATTGTTGATCAAGATAACAACAATCAACAAATTATTGTTGACGGTGTTACTACTAAGTTCAATGCCGATGGTATCAAAGATGAAAACATTGTCTTCACTGGTACTGAAGCTGCTCAGGCTGCCCTTGAAGCTCGCGGTTACGAATTTGTAAGTTCAAACTTCACTAGTGGCACTAAGTTTGATGATGACGCTAACACGGACCAACACTTCGTAATTGTTATGAAACATGGTCAACAACCAGTAACGCCAACTAACCCAGGTAAGCCAGGCGAACCGATCAACCCTAACGATCCAGATCCAAATGGTCCTAAGTATCCACAAGGTTCTGATCAAGTAACTAAGGACATTACCCGGACAATCCAATACGTTGACGAAAACGGTGATACAGTAAGCGGTTCAGTAGAACAACCAGTTCACTTCACTGCTCAAGGTATTCTTGATAAGGTAACTGGTCAATGGATTACCCCATTAACTTGGAGCGGTAGTCAAGCGGTTGCTAGCGTTAAGTCACCTGTAATTGCTGGTTACCACTTAGTAAGCGTTGACCGTGATGCGGCAGGTAATGATGTTGCAGGTGTAACCCTTACTCACGAAAATGATAGTTACACAGTAACGGTTAAGTATGCTAAGAACGGAAAGATTATTCCAGTTGATCCAAGTGGCAAGCCAATTCCAAATGTGCCAACACCACAATACCCAACGGATCCAAGCGATCCAGCTAAGGTAACGCCAAACGAACCGGTACCAACTATTCCTGGCTACACGCCAGAAACGCCAACAGTAACTCCTGATAAGCCGGGCGAGGATACGCCAGTTGTTTACCATCAAAATGTTCAAGCTACAGTAAACTACATTGATGATGTTACAGGTCAAACTCTTAAAACTGATACATTACAAGGTGTTGAAGGCAACAAGAGTGATTATTCAACTAAGGGTTCAATCGCTAACTACGAAAGTCAAGGCTACAAGTTAGTAAGCGATGACTTCCCAGCTGATGGCTACACATTTGCTACTGGTGAACATGTCTTTAATGTCCACTTGACTCACAGTACTTCTCCAGTAAACCCTGATCATCCAGGTGCTGGTTATAGTGCAACTGACTTGAAGAAGACTGTTACTCGGACGATCAACTATCTTGATGGTCAAGGAAATGTTGTTGCAAACCAAGTAAGTCAATCATTCGACTTTATCGCTAATGGTACGGTTGATAACGTCACTCACAAGTTAGTTACTGTTGAAAATGGTAAGATCATCGGCGATGGTCAATTGACTTGGAACGCTGCTAGCCATGACTTTGATGCTGTTGTATCACCAACGATCAAAGGGATGCACGTAACAAACGTAACCCCTACAGATCAAAAGGCTGGCGATAACGTTGCTAAGACAACTGTAAACAACCAGAGCGGTAACATTATTGTAAATGTTTACTACGGTTCAAATGGTACTCACCAAGATGGCGCTAAGACTGTTCCGTCAACACAAACTGTTACATTCGTTGATGAAGACGGCAATGAACTTCACGCTCCAGCTGTTAGTGACTTCACCTTTAGCCGGACTCCAGATGTAACTGATCCAGAAGGTAATGTTACTGAAGGTTCATGGAACGCTACTAGCCATACTTACGGTACAGTTAATGTTCCGGTAATCCCTGGTTACGTTGCTGAAGTTACAACTGCCGGTGGTAAGACTGCTACAATTGATAACCCTAACGTTACTGATAAGGTTGTCTACAAGAAGGTTGGTAAGATTATTCCAGTTGACCCAACTGGTAAGCCAATTCCAGATACACCAACGCCAAGTTACCCTAATGATCCAACCGATCCAACGAAGGTAACGCCAGATGAACCAGTACCAAGTATTCCTGGTTACACTCCAGATACGCCTACAGTAACTCCAGATAAGCCAACTACTGATACACCAGTAACATATCGTCAAAATGTTCAAGCTACTGTAACTTACATTGATGATGTAACTGGTTCAACTCTTAAGACTGATACATTAACTGGACTTGACGGCAAACCTAGTGACTACTCAACTAAAGGTTCAATTGCCAACTACGAAAGCCAAGGTTACGAATTAGTAAGCGATGACTTCCCAGCTGATGGATATACATTCTCTACTACTGGTACGCATAGCTTTACTGTTCACTTAACACATGGTACTGAACCAGTTAACCCAGAACATCCAGGTGCTGGTTACGACAAGACTGATTTACAAAAAGAAGTTACGCGGACCATTCACTTTGTTAATACGCAAAACGGTAACCAAGTAGCTGATCCAGTTTCTGAAACTGTTAACTTCACTGCTAATGGAACTGTTGATAAGGTAACTGGCAAGTTAGTAACGGTTGAAAATGGTAAGATTACTGGCCCAGGTCAATTAACGTGGACCCCAGCTCAAGATGTTAAGGCCGTCGAGTCACCAGCTATTACTGGCATGCACGTAACTTACGTAAGTCGTGACGCAAATGGTACTAACGTTAAGGGCGTATCACTTACTCACAATGACTCAAGCTACGACGTTTACGTAAACTATGCGCCAAACGGTACAACTAATGAACATGGTCAAAACATCCCGGCTTCGCAGACAATTAAGTTTGTTGACGAAAATGGCAACACGCTTCGTGAAAACAATGTTCAAACCAGTGAATTCACTCGGACACCAGATGTAGTTGATTCTGTAACTGGTAAGACAATTACTGAAGGTTCATGGAATGAAACTAGCCACAAGTTTGGCACAATTAACGTTCCAGTAATTGATGGCTACGTTGCTGAAGTTACAACTGCCGGTGGATTGACAGCAACCACTGACAATCCAAATGTTGTGACAGAAGTCGTTTACAAGAAGGTTGGTAAGATTATCCCGGTTGACCCAACTGGCAACCCAATTCCAAACGTACCAACCCCAAGTTACCCTAACGATCCAACAGACCCAACTAAGGTAACGCCAAACGAACCAGTACCAACAATTCCTGGTTACACTCCAGAAGTACCAACAGTAACGCCGGGTGTACCTACTGAAGATACACCAGTTGTTTACCACCCAGTAGATAACACGCAAAATGCTCAAGTTCGTTACATTGACTTAACTAACAATGAAGAACTTGCTAACTCTGGTAACTTAAGCGGTCAACCAGGCGACAAGATTAACTACAGTACGGCTGACGAAATTAAGAGCCTTGAAGATAAGGGCTATGTTCTTGTAAATGACGGTTTCCCAACGGACGCTGCTTTTGATAATGATAAGGACCATGACCAAGTCTTCACTGTGACCTTCCGTCACGGTACTCAACCAGTAACGCCAACTAACCCAGGTAAGCCAGGCGAACCAATCAACCCTAACGATCCAGATGGACCTAAGTACCCAGATGGTTCTGACCAAGTAACTAAGGACGTTACTCGGACAATCCAATACGTGGACGAAAATGGTAATAAGGTTAGTGAACCAGTAGAACAAACTGCTCACTTTACCGGTGAAGGAGTTCTTGACAAGGTAACTGGTCAATGGATTACACCAATTACTTGGACTGGTAATGGTAACTTAACTGGCGAAAAGACACCAGTGGTTGAGGGTTACCATGTTGTACGGGTAAGCCGGGATAGTACTGATAACATCAATGTTGATGGTACGACCGTTAACCATGAAACAAATGATTACACGGTAACAGTTAGCTACGCTAAGAACGGGAAGATTATTCCAGTTGACCCAAGTGGCAAGCCAATTCCAAACGTACCAACACCACAATATCCAACCGATCCAACGGATCCAGCAAAGGTAACACCAGATGAACCAGTACCAAATGTACCGGGCTACACCCCAAGTGTTCCAACAGTAACACCAACGGATCCTGGTAAGGATACGCCAGTACCATACAACCCAATCGTTAACGATCAAACAGCTGTTGTTAACTACGTTGACCAAGATAACAACAATGCTCAGATCGCAACTTCTGGCAATTTGACTGGTAAGCCAGGTAGTGTAATCAATTACAGTACCGCTGACCAAATCAAGCAGCTTGAAGACCAAGGTTATGTCCTCGTAAGTGATGGCTTCCCAGCTGGTGCAGTATTTGACAATGACGACAATACTACCCAAACTTACACGGTTGTCTTGAAGCACGGAACCACGACGTTCAAACCGGATAAGCCAGGTACACCGGGTGAACCAATTAACCCTAACTACCCAGATGGACCGAAGGTAACCAATGAAGATGTTGACTACCTTAAGAATGTTAAGTTTACTGTCCACTATGTTGGTGCAGGAAACGATAACCCAGCTGACAATGTTCAAAATGCGCAATGGACTCGTTCCATTACGGTTGATAATGTGACTGGCAAGATTATCAGCTCAACAGAATGGGTAAGCAACAAGGGAAGTTATGATGGTGTTAAGACCCCAGTTGTTAATGGTTACCATGCAGATCGGGTACAAGTTGAAGGGCCAAGTGTTACGATGGAAGATCAAGAAGCGACAGTTACTTATGTACCAAATGGAAAGATTATTCCAGTTGATCCAAATGGTAACCCAATTCCAGACGTTCCAACACCACAATACCCAACCGATCCAACTGACCCAACGAAGGTAACACCAGATGAACCAGTACCAACTATTCCAGGCTACAAGCCAGAAGTACCAACGGTAACACCAACCGATCCAGGTGTTGATACACCCGTTAAGTACACGCCAGATACGGTAAATCCAAAGCCAGCGGTTGATCAAATTGCGATTGTTAACTACGTTGACCAAGATAACAACAACGCTCAAATCGCAACTTCCGGTGACTTGACTGGTAAGGCTGGCGACAAGATTAACTACAGTACGGCTGACCAAATCAAGCAACTGGAAGCACAAGGTTATGTACTAGTAACCGATGGCTTCCCAGCAGGCGCCACCTTCGATGATAACGCGGATCAGAATCAGGTCTTCACTGTTGTCTTGAAGCACGGTCATGCTCCAGTAGGACCAAACAATCCACATGAACCTGGTACACCAGTAAACCCTGATGAACCAAACGGTCCAAAGTGGCCTGCTAAGGATACTTACACGAAGGAATATACTTCAACGGTCCACTTCGTGGATAACAACGGTAATAAGATGCGTGATGACGATGTGCAAACTTCAACTTGGACACGGACATTAATCATCGACAAGGTAACTGGTCAAATTATTAATCCTGACGAAGGATGGACTGCTGATAAAGGCAGTTATAACGAAGTTAAGGTTCCAGTAATCAATGGCTATGTTGCGGATAAGGCTAACGTTCCGGCTAAGGAAACGGTTCAACAAAATCTTGAAGATACGGTTACTTACACTAAGGTTGGAAACATTGTACCGGTTGATCCAAACGGCAACCCAATTCCAAATGTTCCAGCTGTGCCATATACCAATGACCCAACTGATCCAACCAAGGTTGTACCAAATGAACCAGTACCTTCAGTTCCTGGAATGACACCAAGCGTTCCAACGGTAACGCCAACGCATCCAACTGTTGATACACCAGTTGTTTACACGACGCCAACACCAGTAACTCCTGAGACGCCAGTAACACCACAACCAGATGAACCGGCAACTCCACAAGCCCCTGCTACCCCACAAGCAGAGACGCCAGCTCCAGTGAAGACTGAGTCAGCTGCACCTGCTAAGCAAAAAGCTAAGAAGTTACCACAAACTGGTAATGAAAATAATTCAGCTGCTGCCCTTGGATTAGCTGCATTAGGCTTAACTGGTTTATTGGCTGCAGGAAAGAAACGGCGCAAAGAAGATTAGTATAATTCTTTGAAGTGTCAAAGATAAGTTATGCGGAGAGTTGTGGTTAATTTGAAGATGGTTTATTGCAATGACTTAACACATAATGCAATGGATAGTGGCTTAACAGATTCATAGCAACAAACTCGAAGCAGACGAAAAAGCTCATGTCTAAATGACATGGGCTTTTTTGCGTACTTGGTTGATTGGCGATGATCAAATGATAAGAAATGAGAGGGGGCTATTTATACATATGACTAACATTTCATTTATAAAAGTGAATAAAAAAGAAAATATCATACTATTATCGCTCTTAAAAGCTGATATAATAACAATGGTAGTTGCTTTTTATTAAGAAAGTAAATTTTCTGATGATAAATCAGTTGAAAAAAGTTACTAAGAGTGTAGAATGGCAATTGAAAGTTATTATTAAAATGTTGTCTCAACAAGATAAATGATTAATTATCATTTAATTATCAGCTTTTTAATAAAATGAAGTTCTTAAAAATTGCTAGTTTAGCCACTTGTTTAATAAATGATTGGTTGTAACTTGCCAGCAGGTGCCACCATTCATCTGGTCGACAGCTACAGATGAAATGCCACCTGGTAGTGATCTTGATGGTTACTATTTATCTCGAGGAGTACTTTACCTTTTATTTATAAAATGGTTTATTAAATGACTTAACTTACTCCAAAAGATAGTGGTAAGTATGTGCCAGGTGGCTTGGGATAATCTCCTTTTAAACTGGCGGATATAGGCTATTATAATAACCTTAAAGAGGCGCCCCCCGAATGCCTACTTAGGCTAATTATAATGGTAGCTGTCGCTTGACTGGATAGTGGTAAAGCCAAGTTATTAAGTGTTAAGCAACAATTTTTGTGCATTGTTTGTTGCGACTACTACTCCCTAATAGATATAAGGTTTATCGCCTTATATAGTAGGTATCATAAAATAGTTGAACACTGTTTAGATAAATTTGTCAAACGGTAGAATGATAATGCTTATAAGAAACCCCCGAATACTTAACTTTAAGCATGAGTAGCAATATCTCCCCCAGATAACTTAAAAGTCTTATTGTCTACGCCAACAGCAATAAGCAGATAACAGTTTAGTTTTATCATATAAGTGTATTTGCTACTAAAAGTTTTTTACTGTTCATGACAATTGTGCTAAACAATGATTCAACAGTACAGATAGTATAGTGATGCCTCAAAAGTCGGCACAGAAATTACAACAGTATGGTAAATGTGCTAGCCTACTGTAGTAAGCCGCTTGGTGATAGGTTTTAAATGTTGAATGGTGGACTTATCACCAAAGTTAGTTGTGCGTAAACTAACCAAAAAAGGATTTTCAGAAATGAAAATCCTTTTTTGTTTTAAAGAAAAATTCGATTGATAAATTAGGAAAAGTGTAATAAGATAATTGCAGAATAGAAAACACGAGTGCATTTCAAGTAGGTTGTTCAGAGAAGCAGCGGGTGGTGGAAGCTGTCAACCGAAACTCCGGTGCAAAAATATGTGGGCAGGTAATTCTGCACGGATAGTAGCCGTTATCTACTTCGAAGGGTGACTAAAGATAGTCAAACTTGGGTGGTACCGCGGAACTAGAGCCATTTCGTCCCAAAATATAAAGGATGGAATGGCTCTTTTTTATATAATTAGGAGGAAATACGATGTTAGATATTAAAAAGATTCGTCAAGAACCTGATTTTTATAAGGAAAAGTTAGCTACGCGTGGTGTAAAACCAGAAGAAATTGATGAAGTTATTGCGTTAGATAAAAAGCGACGGGAATTGCTCCAACAAACTGAAACAATGAAGGCGCAACGTAATGAAGCATCAAAGAAGATTGGAGAAGCTAAACGTAATGGTGAATCCGCCGATGCTGCCATTAAGGAAACTCGTGAACTTGGTGATAAGATCAAGGAATTGGACGCTGAAGTTGAAGCAAATGATGCTGAACTCCATGATAAGATGGCTCACCTTCCGAATGTTCCTCACGATGGTGTTCCAGTTAGCTTAACGGAAGACGGTGCCGTTGAATTACGGAAAGTGGGTAAGGTTCGCGACTTTGATTTTGAGCCTAAGCATCACTGGGATATTGGTGAAAACCTTGGTATTTTAGACTTTGATCGCGCTGGTAAGGTTTCTGGTGCGCGTTTTGTCTACTACTTAGGGCTTGGTGCTCAGCTTGAACGAGCAGTTTACAACTTCATGCTTGATGAACACATGAAGGAAGGATATACCGAAGTCTTACCACCATATATCGTCAATGCTGATTCAATGTACGGTACTGGTCAATTCCCTAAGTTCAAAGAAGGAGTTTACCAAGTTAACGGTGAGGATATGACTTTGATTCCAACTGCTGAAGTTCCATTGACTAATTACTACCGTGGCGAAGTTATCCCAACTGAAGAATTACCAGTTTACGTTACTGCTTTAACACCATCATTCCGTTCTGAAGCGGGAGCAGCGGGTCGTGATACCCGAGGATTGATCCGGATGCACCAATTCAATAAGGTAGAAATGGTTAAATACACTAAGCCAGAAAACTCATGGGATGAACTTGAAAAGATGACTGCTAACGCTGAAAACATCTTGAAGAAGTTAAACTTGCCATACCATGTTATTACCTTAACTACTGGTGACATGAGCTTTACTGCATCTGAAACCCATGATCTTGAATTGTGGATGCCAGCACAAAATAAGTATCGTGAAGTTTCAAGTTGTTCAAACTGCTTGGACTTCCAGGCACGGCGGATGCACACCCAATACCGGGATGAAAATGGTAAGTTACAATATGTTCACACACTTAACGGTTCTGGTTTAGCCGTTGGTCGGACAGTTGCAGCTATCTTGGAAAACTATCAAAACGCTGATGGTTCCGTAACGATTCCAGAAGTATTGGTACCATACATGCATGGTGTTACTAAGATTACTAAGGAAAATGCGGTTCCTTTCCGTAATAAAGTTAATAAATAAGAATAGAAGAATATTTTTCGCTAAAGAAGTTCGGATTGCTAAATCTGGGCTTCTTTTTTGATTAAAAAAATCTAAGAAAAAGCGAAAGATAAATAAATTATACTTAATAAAATTAACTTATCGTTGGTTGTTATCTTTAAAAATCATTGTTTAAAACGCTGACATCTTGGATAAACACAAACTTTGATGAAGAATATTTATTTTGTTTTCTAGCGATGATAAAGTAGTATCAACGTTAAAATTTGATTAAAAAGGAGTCGGTACAGATGCATAGCAGCAAGATAAAAAATATGATCATCACCATTGTTGCAGTTCTTGGAATTGTAGTGGGGTGGCAAATGGTCGAACCTCAGCAGGTATCTGCTGCCGAACCGACTTATACGTTTGCAACTAATAACACCTTTGAACCTTTTGAAATTCAAGATAGTAAAGGTGGGTACTCAGGAAAGAATCCTGGGATTGAAATTGAAATACTTAAGAAAATTGCTAAGCATGAGCATTTTAAGTATGAACTGAAGCCAATGAGCTTTAATGGTGACTTACAAGCTCTTGAAGCAGGACAAGTTGATGCAGTAATTGCCGGAATGAGCGTTACTGATGAACGAAAAGAAAAGTATGATTTTTCAACACCTTACTATACTAGTGGGGTTGTTATGGCTGTTGCAAAAGATAGCAATATTAAGTCGATGAGCCAATTAAAAGGCAAAACAGTTTCGGCAAAGTCAGGAACGAGTGCGGCATTATTTTTGAAGAACAACCAAAAGAAATATGGTTACAAAATTCGCTACTTTGATTCCTCAAATACGATGTGGAATGATGTGAAGACTGGGAACACAGCAGCTACTTTTGATGATGGCCCTGTTCTTGAATACGGAATTAAAGAAGGTGTTCCACTTAAGGTTGTGACAAAGAAGCCAATTGATGCACAACCAGTTGCCGTTGGATACCAAAAGGGCAAGAACTTAGAATTACAGAAAAAGATGAATGATGGGATTAAGTGGCTAAAAGATACTGGCCAAATGGATCAAATCATTGATAAATATACTAAGAGTGACAAAACAACGAAGGACAGCGCGACTGATCGGACAATTTTGGGATTAATCCGTGCCAATTATCCAGCCTTGCTTCGTGGATTATGGATGACAATTGAATTAACTGTTGTCGGCATTATTTTTGCGATGATTTTTGGGGTAATTCTAGGTGTATTAGGTATTGCACAAAACAAATTTGCCAATGCTGTTTCTAGTACCCTGATTTATATCTTCCGTGGTATTCCAATGATTGTTTTAGCCTTCTTTATTTACATGGGGATTCCAAATGTTATTGGCCATAAAGTTCCATTATTCTTAGCAGGAATCTTAACGCTGACTTTTAACGAAGGGGCCTATATTGGAGCCATTGTTAAAGGTGGATTTGAATCCGTTAATATTGGACAGTGGGAAGCAGCGCGGAGCTTAGGGTTGCCATATAGTAAAGCCCTGATTAAGGTTATCGCTCCTCAAGGATTTAAGTTAATGATTCCTTCGTTAGTTAACCAGTTTATTATTACCTTGAAAGATACTTCAATTCTTTCTGCAATCGGTGTAATGGAGCTTACACAAACAGGAACTGTCATCATTTCCCAGAACATGGAAGGATTTAAGATGTGGTTAATCATTGGGACGATGTATATCATCATCATTACCCTGTTGACTTGGTTATCAAACTACATACAAAAGAGGATGGGTTAATATGGATAAAAACTATAAAGTACAAGTAAAGAATCTGCACAAAAGTTATGGAAGTAATGAGGTGCTGAAGGGTATTAGCTTGGACGTAAAACCCAATGAGGTGGTTTGCATGATTGGACCATCAGGCTCGGGTAAAAGTACCTTCCTTCGTTGCATTAATAAGCTTGAGGAACCAAATAGCGGTCATATTTATATTGATGGCTACGATATTGCTGATCCGCAAGTAAATATTAATAAGGTTCGGGAAAATATCGGAATGGTTTTTCAGCACTTTAATCTCTTTCCAAATATGAATGTTTTAGAGAATATCACTTTGGCGCCTGTTCAACTTGGAAAGATGACCAAGGAAGAGGCAGAAAAGGACGCAATGCATTATCTTGATTTAGTTGGACTAGCTGATAAAGCAGGAGCGGATCCAACCAAGCTCTCTGGAGGTCAAAAGCAACGGGTAGCGATTGCCCGTGCCCTTGCAATGAAACCGGATGTAATGCTCTTTGATGAACCAACGAGTGCTCTTGACCCTGAAATGGTAGGGGATGTTTTGGAAGTAATGAAACGGTTAGCGCAAGAGGGAATGACCATGATCGTGGTAACTCACGAAATGGGATTTGCTAAGCAGGTTGCCGATCGGGTGGTCTTCTTCCATAATGGTGATATTCGGGAACAAGGCACCCCAGAAGAGATTTTTGATAATCCACAACATCCAGATACGAAGAATTTCTTGGATAAAGTGCTAAATATTTAATTATCGACTGACTTTTAGTAATTTAAATTTGACAAAGTTAGGATAATCATTATAATAATGAGTAACTTCTAATAATTGGTTGACAGAGAATCTAGCATTTGCTGAAAGCTGGATCCAATTAAATGGCATGAGCGTTTGAAATGGAGTGGTTTCCTTATCAACCGAGAGGTAGTTCGCAAAAGTGAGCTATAAAGATGGGTGGAACCGCGTTAAAAAACGTCCCTGGTATATTGATTACCAGAGACGTTTTTATTTGTTTAAGAAAACGTTTTTGTTATTAACTAAATTTTTTAAGGAGGCATATTATGGACGAAAAACAACAACAGAAGTTAGAACGATCGCTTAAAAGTCGTCACGTGACGATGATTGCTATTGGTGGGGCTATTGGGACCGGTCTTTTTCTTGGATCAGGAACAGCTATTCACCAAGCAGGTCCATCAATCATTCTTTCATACCTGATCGTCGGTATCTTTTGCTTCTTTATGATGCGGGCGTTAGGGGAACTTATTTTAGCTGATACTTCAAAACATTCATTCATTGATTCGGTTAAGGAATATTTGGGTGACCGAATGGAATTCGTTGCTGGATGGATGTACTGGGCATGTTGGCTGACATTAGCAATGGCTGACCTTACTGCAACTGGTATTTACTTGAAATATTGGTTTCCGAATTTACCACAATGGGTTGGGCCGTTAATTATTGTTATTTTATTGATGTTAGTAAACATGGTAAACGTTGGGCTGTTTGGTGAACTAGAAAGTTGGTTCTCCATGATTAAGGTGATTGCAATTTTAGCCTTAATAGCAGTTGGCGCGGTCTTACTTGTGATGCATGGTCATGTCGAAGGACGGCCGGTAACCCTTTCAAACCTAGTTAACCAGGGTGGCTTTTTCCCTACTGGTCCGATGGGCTTTTTAATATCTTTCCAAATGGTAGTTTTTGCCTTTGTGGGAATTGAAATGGTCGGTTTGACAGCTGGAGAAACTAAGGATCCAGATAAAGATATTCCGAAGGCGATTAATACCTTACCAGTCCGTATTGGTTTATTCTATATCGGATCAATGATTGCGATGATGTCAATTTACCCATGGTTCCATATTAAGACTACTTCTAGCCCGTTTGTTCAAGTGTTTGCGGCAATCGGTGTTCCAGGAGCAGCTGCGATTTTAAACTTTGTGGTTTTGACGGCTGCAATGTCTGCAACTAACAGTGCGATCTTTAGTACTAGTCGTTCCCTCTACTCATTAGCTCGAAGCGGAAACGCACCAAAACGTTTTGGTGAATTAAGCGCAAAGGCAGTTCCTAATCATGCATTAACTTTCTCTTCATTGATTCTTTTTATCACAGTTATCTTGAATTATATTATGCCAGCGGGAATATTCGATGTGATTGCTGGAATTTCAACAATTACTTTTATCTTTACGTGGATCATTATACTGGTTGCTCACATTAAATTCCGGCGGCAGAATCCAAAGGGAGTTACGAATTTCAGAATGCCAGGATATCCGATTACTAGTTGGTTAACAATTATTTTCTTCTTGGCAGTTCTAGTGATTTTGCTCTTTATTGATTCAACACGAATTCCATTAATCCTTTCAATTGTCATTTTTGCATTGCTTGCTTATGGTTATGGATTTTTGAAGAAGAAAAATTAAAAACTTGGCAGAGGCTCGAAAATTTTGAGTCTCTTTTCTTTTGCATTTGATAATGAATAGTTTAAGAGAGAGCTAAAAAGTAATAGAAAAGTTGGTTTTGTTTAATAATTATAAGGGGCGCAAATCCCGCTATGACGCGGTTTTGTTGTCTTTTTGTTGGGGAGGGATTATACTGAAAGTGTGGAAAGATAGAAGGCCGAATTTAACAAACATCTTCTCATAATGAAACTACTTTGAAGTACGTTAATTAGACTTTTTGCATGAAAATACCAACACCCCACTCCACATGAAACGCTTTAGTTTCCGTAAAAAGTATGTTAGCTAAAAGTAATTAGTGGCCATATCTACAACGAACCTATAATGATAAGCTTAAGTTCCTCGTATTAAACAGATAGATAAGTTACCAAAAATTAAAAATAATAATGCTCGGCCTTTCTTCCCACTTCTTCATGGTTGAGAAGCTCGGAATGTTATATCGATAAACGTTCCGGGCTTCTGCCAGTTTAAAGCCTAAAGATTTCGTATTATTTCCTGGGAAATAATAAAGTTAGTGAAACTGTAAATTACTTCTTTAAATATTTGAACATTTGCTCAATTGGTTTTTATTGAGTATAATAGAAAACCTTGGCAGGGGCGACGGAAAGACACGTAGCAAAGACGATCTGTTACGTGTAACTTTCCGTTTCTTTTTACTAACATATGATAGCGTTTTCGTAAATTCTAAAAAAACTTTGTGAAATTTCCGGAAATTGAAAAGTTAATAAAATGAGCGAATTGTAAAATTATAATTTAAAAAATGATAAAAATTCACAAATTGTCTACAAAACAGCGCTTTACAGGAAGCAAATTTAAAGATATTCTTAAATAGTTAACTCGCCACAATTGCAATTATAGTATCTTAATTTGGAACGGCTGTTAACGAATATTCTATTTAAGGAGGGTACACAGCCATGTCTATGTATCTTATTATCAACATTATTGGGTTGATTGTCTTTCTTGGAATTGGGTGGCTTTTCTCCAAGAATCGAAAGGAAATCAACTGGAAGACTGTAGGAATCATGGTAGTATTGAACTTACTTTTAGCATGGTTCCTAGTAAGTTCAGCAGCTGGTCGTGCTGGGGTTAAAGCGGCCGCTGATGGTTTTGCTTGGATTGTTAATGTCTCTGCAAAAGGAACTGTGTTTGCATTAGGTGATTGGTACACACCAAAGAACCTTAACTTCATTTGTTCTGCATTGATGCCAATCCTTATGATTGTTCCATTGTTCGATATCTTAAACTACATTGGTGTATTGCCATGGATTATTAAGTGGATCGGACGTGGACTTTCATTCATTACTGGTGAACCTAAGTTTGAATCATTCTTTGCTGTAGAAATGATGTTCTTAGGTAACACCGAAGTTTTGGCTGTTTCTGGTATGCAATTACGTGCCATGAACAAGGAACGTAATTTGACGATTGCTATGATGTCAATGTCTTGTGTTACTGCTTCAATTCTTGGTGCATATATTGAAATGATGCCAGGACAATATATTCTGACTGCTGTTCCAATTAACATTATTAATTCATTGATTGCTGTAAGTATGTTAAACCCTGTTAAGGTTCCAGCTGAAGATGACACCATCGAAAAGGTTGGTGCGGAAGTTGACTCTGATAAGCGCGAACCATTCTTCAGTTTCTTGGGCGACTCAATTTTAGGTGCTGGTAAGTTAATCCTTATCATCATTGCTAACGTTGTTGCCTTCGTTGCTTTGGCAGCCTTGATCGATGCTATCTTAGCATTGTTCTGGAAGGACCTTTCACTTGAAAGTATCTTAGGTGTTATCATGTTCCCATTCTCATGGTTACTTGGTTTACCTGTTCACCAAGCATGGATGCTTTCCCAAGATATGGGTATGAAGTTGATTACTAACGAATTCGTTGTTATGGGTAAGGTTACTGGTGAAATCAACAGTTACGCACCTCACTTGCGGGCTGTCTTGACTGTCTTCGTAACTTCATTTGCCAACTTCGGTACTTTAGGTATGATTATTGGTGCCTTCAAAGGATTAGTTGACAAAGAAAACAACGATTACATTGCTTCAAACATTGGTTACTTAATGCTTTCTGGTATTTTGGTTTCATTATTATCAGCCGCATTTGTTGGTCTCTTTGTTTGGTAGAAATGGAAAAGCAGCTGGCAAGGCTGCTTTTTTCAACATTAAATCCGAAAACGCTTGCATGATAAAAAGGAGATAAGATTATGACTACAAAGATTATTATGGATACTGACCCAGGTATTGATGACGCAGCTGCTTTAACGATGGCTATTAATGACCCATCATTAGATTTGAAATTAGTTACAACAGTTGCTGGTAATGTTACGGTTGATAAAACCACTGCTAACGCTTTGAAGATTATTCACTTCTTCGGTAAGGATATTCCAGTTGCAGCAGGTGCCAAGCAACCATTGATTAAGCCTTTTGAAGATGCTGCCCGAATTCATGGTGAATCAGGAATGCCTGGTTATGACTTTGGTGACGATTATGGTAAGCCACTTGATAAGACTGCTGTTGAAGCACTTCATGACGCAATCATGGCTGAAGATGAAGTCATCCTGGTTCCAACTGGTTCATACACTAACATTGCACTACTCTTTAGCGAATACCCAGAAGTAAAGAGCCGCATTAAGCAAATCGTTGCGATGGGTGGTTCGTTCTCCGGTGGTAACATGACTAGTGTAGCTGAATTTAACGTCTTCACTGATCCAGATGCTGCTAAGATTATGTATAATGCGGGTGTTCCAATTGTAACTGTTGGATTGGATGTTACCTTAAAGGCGCTCTTAACTGCGGATACGATTGAGAAACTTGGTAGTCTTAATAAGACTGGTGAAATGCTGCATGGATTAATCACGCACTATAATGATGGTAATGATCAAGGGCGTCCAATGCACGATGTTAATACTATCTTCTACCTTCTTCATCCAGAAGCATTTACTACAAAGGATATGTGGGTTGATATTCAAACGGATGGTCCGGCCATCGGTGCTACTGTTGGTGACATTCGTGCTGCTTATCATGATGGTAAGACCAACGCAAAAGTTTGCTTAGACATTGATGCTGAATACTTCAATAAGTGGTTCTTAGAAGAAGTAAGCAAAATGAAATAAGATACTGGGAGCTGAGAGCTTGCTTTCGGCTCTTTTTATTACTTTCTTATGTAAGCGCTTCACGATATAATAGCAGTAGTTAAAGTAAGGAGGAAATGTAAAATGAAGAATATTATGATTGCTGGCGCTGGTGTATTGGGTAGTCAGATTGCATATCAAACGGCTTTATCTGGCTTTAATGTTAGTGTATATAACCACCATATTGATACCGCTGAACGACGGATTAAGGCGCTGAAAAGTGATTATGAACGTGACTTGCATTTGACTGATAAGGAATTTCAACAGGGCCTTGATAATATTAAAGTTATTACCGATGATATTGCGACTGCAGTTAAAGATGCTGATTTAATGATTGAAGCATTACCAGAATCATTAGAGTTAAAGGAGCAGTTTTACGAAGAGGTTTCAGGATTAGCCCCTGAAAAAACAATCTTTGCTAGCAACTCCTCTACATTTATCCCTAGCCAACTAGCTTCTTATACTGATCGGCCAGAAAAATTTCTTAATATGCACTTTGCTAACCAAATTTGGAAATTTAATGTGGTCGAAATTATGGGCACCTCCCAAACAAATCCAGAGGTGATCGAAGAAACTACAAAGTTTGCCCGGGAAATAAAGATGGTTCCTGTTATCCTTAATAAAGAACAACACGGCTATATTCTGAATTCCCTTTTGATTCCGTTACTTGCATCTGGTCTTAGCTTATGGGCTAAAGGAGTTGCTGATCCAGCGATGATTGATAAGGATTGGATGATTTCAACAGGTGCACCAATGGGACCATTTGGTATTTTAGATATGGTTGGTTTACGGACGGCAGCGCAAATTGAACGGAATGCCTATGCCCAGACTAAGGATGAAAGTCATAAGGAAATTGCCGATAAGATGGAACAGATGATTCAAGAAGGGCACGAAGGAAAAGAATCGGGACAAGGATTTTATAATTATCCCAATCCGGCCTTCATGGATCCAGATTTTCTGAAGCATTAAGATTAAGTATTGAAAACGTTAGGAAAGGGAGCAAGATAAAAGTCGCTCGTGACTGCTATCTTACTCCCTTATTTTGCGCTCCAATTTTCACGTAATCTGGTTGCAACAATGGCAAAATTACGGTACAGTAGTAGAGAACGTGAAACAAAAAATGTTTCACGAAAGGAGACCTAATAAATGAATCCCGAACAATTTCAACAAGCATTAGCTGATCATGGTATCACCTTATCAGCAGAACAAATGCAACAATTTGCTGACTATTATCAATTATTAGTTGAAACTAATGAACATGTAAATTTGACACGAATTACTGAAAAGGATGAAGTGTATTTAAAGCATTTTTATGACTCAATTACAGGAGCGTTTGCTGAACCACGCTTAGAGAGCGAAGAACTGACATTATGTGATATCGGTGCTGGGGCCGGCTTTCCTTCCTTACCGTTGAAGATCGCTTTTCCACAATTAAAGGTAACGATTGTCGATTCATTAAATAAGCGGATTGCTTTTCTTGAAGCCTTAGTTGCCAAGCTCGGTTTAACCGACGTTACATTGATCCATGATCGGGCAGAGACTTTTAGTGCTAAGAACAGTCCATATCGGGAGAAATTCGATATTGTTACCGCCCGCGCAGTTGCCCGCCTATCAGTTTTAAGCGAATTATGCTTGCCAGCTGCTAAAGTTGGCGGGGAATTCATTGCTTATAAGGCAAGTGCAGCTCCGGAAGAACTTCAACAAGGTGGGGCAGCGATTAAACGGCTTGGTGGAAAAGTTCAAAAAACGGTGACATTGACTTTACCAGGAACTGATGAAGAACGTAATATTATTGTGATTGATAAGATAAAGGCGACCCCTAATAAATACCCACGTCGTCCAGGCTTACCAAGCAAAAAACCAATTCAATAAGATAAGGAGTTGAAAATATGGCTTTTTCATTATTTGGTATTGGAAAAAATAATTCCGATAATACAAAAAATAAGGTCGTAGAAGTAAAAATTGATCAAATTATTCCTAATCGTTACCAGCCACGGAAGGTATTTGATCAAGACGGTATCCGCGAATTAGCACAAACAATTGACGAACATGGGTTGTTACAACCAATTGTTTTACGTGAATACGAACCAGCAAAATATGAGATTATTGCTGGGGAACGTCGATACCGGGCGATGAAGCTCTTGAAGTGGGAAAAAGCGCCAGCGATCATTGAAAAGATGAGTGATCAAGAGACGGCTTCACTTGCCCTCATTGAAAATCTGCAACGGTCGCAATTGAGTTCGGTAGAAGAAGCGCAGGCTTACCGGCAATTAATGGACCTGAACCATCTTACGCAATCGCAATTAGCAAAGGGAATGGGGAAGAGTCAGTCCTTTGTTGCCAATAAATTACGGTTGCTTCGCCTGATCACTCCTGTTCAAACAGCTATTTTAGACCACCGGATTACGGAACGTCATGGTCGAGCATTGTTAGATTTAGATGAAAAGCAACAACGTGATATGTTAATGCGGATTGTTAATGAACGGTTAACAGTTCGGCAGACGGAAGATGAAGTTGCTCGCTTGCTAGGACGTCCTTTACCTTCAGAGATTGCAGAATTAAAAGCAGCTGCTAAACGGAAAGAATTAGCTTCTATTGAGGACCATACTGAAGAAACAGTAGACGTTGAAGAAGTACCAGTAGAAAAACCTGCAGAAAAGAAGCGGACTCCTAAACGAAAGACAGCTAAGAAGGCCCGAAGCAAAAAAACTCAGCAGGCTAATGATGCGCGTTTAGCTTTAAATACGATTAAAAAATCAATTAAGCTAGCGACAAATGAAGGCTTTGAAATTAAAATGCATGAGAAGGAAAACGGCGATACTTATCAATTAACAATTGAGATTCCGAAGAAACAGTAGGGAGGCCAAAAAATGGGTTCTGTAATTGCCCTTGCAAATCAAAAAGGCGGTGTTGGTAAAACAACAACGAGTGTTAATTTGGGTGCATGCTTAGCTGAGACTGGCCAGCGCGTCTTATTAATTGATCTTGATCCTCAAGGAAATGCAACGAGTGGTTTGGGCGTTGAAAAACAGAATATTAAGCAAAGTATTTATGATGTTTTAATTAATGAAGTGCCATTAGAGGATGTTATTCAAAAGACAAGTCACGAGGGAGTTGACATTGCTCCCACAACAATTGCCTTATCTGGGGCTGAAGTAGAATTAACTAATTTAATGGCCCGAGAAACACGGCTTAAGGATTCTTTTGGGGAAATTCGTCAAAAATATGATTTTATTTTAATCGATTGCCCACCATCCCTAGGGCTCCTGACAATCAATGCATTTACTGCTTGTGACTCAATTCTGATTCCTGTCCAAAGTGAATACTATGCATTGGAAGGTTTAAGTCAGCTTTTAAATACCATCAAGCTTGTTCGTAAACACTTCAATCCGCAACTTAAGATTGAAGGGGTTCTTTTGACAATGTTTGACCGGCGCACAAATCTTGGACAACAGGTAAATTCTGAGGTCAAAAAGTTTTTTGGTGACCAGGTTTATGATACGATTATCCCTCGTAATGTCCGTTTATCAGAGGCACCAAGTCACGGCTTAGCAATTATTGATTATGATAAAAATTCAACGGGGGCGCACGTCTACCAACAATTAGCAAAGGAAGTGTTGGCTAACCATGGCAAAGAATAAAAAAGGTGGGCTTGGTCGAGGTATTGAGGCCCTCTTTGCGGAAAATGAAGTAACTGAGCTTGCGGATGAAACGGTTCAAGATATCAAGTTATCGTTAATTCATCCTAATCCCTATCAACCACGGCGAACGTTTGATAAAGAGGCGTTGGCAGAGTTAGCTTCATCGATTGAAAAATCAGGAGTGTTTCAACCGATTATTCTGCGGCAAACGGATCCGAAAATTAACCGTTATGAGCTAATCGCTGGGGAGCGACGGTTTAGAGCTTCTAAGATCGCCAAACAGAAAACTATCCCAGCAATTGTGCGTAAGATGAGCGATGACCAGATGATGGAAATCGCGGTTCTCGAAAATCTTCAACGTGAAGACCTTACACCACTTGAAGAAGCGCAGGCCTACCAAATGTTAATGGACAAGTTATCATTAACTCAAGCACAGGTGGCGAATAGATTAGGGAAGAGTCGGCCTTATATCGCTAATTACCTGCGATTACTAGGCTTACCAAAAGTGATCAAAGAGTTTCTTAATACCGGTAAACTTTCTATGGGACAAGCACGAACAATTCTCGGTTTAAAAGATAAGACAAAACTTGTTCCGCTTGCCCAGCGAGCTGTTGAACAAAACCTTACAGTGCGACAATTAGAAGAGATTGTAACGCAAACTAACGGAACGGCCAAAAAGAAAGAAGAACGACGGACGCAACGCAAACCAGTTTATATTCGAGAAGCTGAATCACAGTTACAGAGCAAATTTGGTACAAAAGTCGCGGTTGCGCAAAGTCGGAAAAAGGGCGCAGGAAAGATTGAAATACCTTATACGTCAAATGAAGACTTTACCCGAATTCTTGAATTATTAAATATAACCTTAGATTAAGGAGGAATAACTCATGGCAGCATATGATAAAGGTGACATTGTAATGATGAAAAAGGCTCACCCATGTGGAACTAACCGTTGGAAGATTACGCGAGTGGGTGCAGATATTAAAATTGAATGCCAAGGCTGTGGTCATATTGTCATGATGACCCGTCAGAAATTTGATAAGGGATTAAAAAAGGTTATCGAAAAAGCTGATCAGGCTGATTAATATTTTTAATGATTGATGATCACAAATAACTAATTGTAGATTAAAATAATAAATGATTAATTGAAAAGGAAAGTGAACAATTTATGTCATTAACTGCAGGAATCGTTGGTTTGCCAAACGTTGGTAAGTCAACACTTTTTAACGCAATTACTAAAGCTGGTGCCGAAATGGCTAACTACCCATTCGCAACAATTGACCCCAATGTGGGGATGGTTGAAGTTCCAGATAGTCGACTTGACCGGATCCAGGAATTAATTCCAGCGAAGAAGATCGTCCCAACTACCTTTGAATTTACCGATATTGCTGGAATTGTTAAGGGTGCTAGTAAAGGTGAAGGACTAGGAAACAAGTTCTTGGAAAATATTCGTCAAACAGACGCAATTGTTCATGTTGTGCGGGCATTTGATGATAATGATATTACTAGTGTTTCTGGTAAAGTGGACCCAATTGAAGATATCGATACTATCAACTTGGAATTAGTAATGGCGGACTTAGATGCTGTTAATAAGCGCTTGGCAAAAGTGCAGCGGGCTGCTAAGGGACGTGATAAGGATGCTTTGGCAGAATTAGAAGTGCTCAATAAGATTAAGCCAGTTCTTGAAGATGGGAAGAGTGTTCGCTCAATTGACTTTAGTGATGATGAACAAAAGATTGTCAAAGGGCTTTTCTTATTAACAAGTAAACCAGTCTTATACGTTGCTAACATTGCTGAAGAAGATATGGCAGATCCAGATAGCAACAAATACATGGATGCAATTAAAGAACATGTAAAAGATGACGGAGAAGTTATTGGCGTTGCAGCAGCTGCTGAAGAACAAATTGCCGAAATGGATGAGGCAGATAAGGCTGATTTCCTTGAAATGGAAGGCGTTACAGAACCGGGATTGAACCGGTTGATTCGGGCAGCCTACAAGCTCTTAGGTCTTGAAACATTCTTTACTGCTGGTGGGCCTGAAACGCGGGCTTGGACTTACAAGAAGGGCACAAAGGCTCCACAAGCAGCGGGAATTATTCACTCTGATTTTGAACGTGGGTTTATCCGGGCCGAAGTAATGAGCTTTGAAGATCTTGATGAATTAGGTTCTGAATCAGCGGTAAAGGAAGCGGGGAAGCTCCGTCTTGAAGGAAAAGATTATGTAATGCAAGATGGGGATATTGTTGAATTCCGGTTCAACGTTTAAACCTCTGAAGCTAAGAGAGGAGTAGTTTTATAGTGAGTGAAGAACAACCACGGAATGCACAAGCTGGTCAACGTCAAAAACAATTAGAAAAAGAACGGCGGCAAGCGAATGGGAATGCTTTTAGCAACTATGATCTAACACGAAAAAATGAAGATTTTATGTATCAATTAAATAAACAGTTGGATCGTCTCGGTGTTCCTTCAGATAAGAAAGACTCGATGCTAAAGGAAACCATTGATAAATTGCTAGCAGGACAAAAGAAGGGGCAAACTGCGCGGGCATTATTTGGTACGCCAACCGAATATGCTAAAGAATTGAAGAACCCTAAGCCAACTCCTGCTGAAGCAAGTAAGCAATCAATTAAGTTGTTAGCAATTGATAATATGCTGATTTTCTTGAGTATCTTTACTTTTATGTTTGGTTTAATGTTCTGGTTATCACCAGCTGCAATGCAAACAAAGAATGCTGGAAGCAGTGGTATTACTGCAATCTTAATCGTGGCGATCACTGGAGGATTGATTTTTGGTTATGTGGCTACCCAAGTTCAACCGCAAATTGATAAGAACGGTAAGCGGGTAAGTAAGAAGCCATTATGGCAACGAATCCTTTTGATAGTTGCTGGATTAGCAGCTTGGTTGATTATTTACATGCTTGTAAGTATGTTGCCAAATGTAATCAACCCACGACTTAATCCATGGGTATACATTGGCATTGGGGTTATTACTTTCATTGGGGATATGTACTTCAGGTCCAAATTCCATGTTACAGGTTCCCTTTACGGTAATCGTGCGCCACGGCGTTAACCAGCAAATAGTCTTAACAACGGAACTATTTTCCAGGGTATCTTTAAAATAACTGAGAGTGAGAAAAGGCAAAAGTTTTTTCTCACTCTTTTCTTTTTGCTCTTTTTTGAAATAAATTTCTGAAAATCTATGGACAAATGTTCAATGGATTGTTAAGATATAAACGTAATCTTATGAAAACGCATTCAAAGTTGAGAGGAGATCATATTATTATGAAGTTAACGCAAGCACAATTAGCAAAATACATGGATCACACAATGCTTAAACCAGAAGCTACTCCAGAGATGATTGATAAGACAGTTGAAGAAGCTCGGAAATACAACACAGCTTCAGTTTGTATCAATCCTTACTGGGTTAAGCGAGTTCATGAAGGATTAGAAGGTACTGACATTAACACTTGTACAGTTATTGGCTTCCCTCTCGGTGCAACTTCAACAGAAAGCAAAGTTTTTGAAACTAAGCAAGCAATTGAAGATGGCGCCGATGAAATTGATATGGTTATTAATATCGGTGAATTAAAAGCGGAAAATGATGATGCAGTTGTTGCTGATATTAAGGCGGTTGCTGATGCTACTCACGAAAAGGGTAAACTTCTTAAAGTTATTATTGAAAATGCTCTTCTTACTGACGAAGAAAAAGCACGTGCAAGTAAGCTTACTGTAAAAGGCGATGCTGACTTTGTTAAGACTTCAACTGGTTTTTCAACTTCAGGAGCCAAGGTAGACGACGTAAAGATTATGCGTGAAGCTGTTGGACCAGACTTTAAGATTAAGGCTGCTGGTGGAATTCACAGCCTTCAAGAAGCTTACGATATGATTGAAGCTGGTGCTAACCGTTTAGGTGTTTCCGCTTCTGTTCAAATCTTAGAAGAAGCCGCAAAACAATAAGAATAAAGTTTAATTACTAATCTTAATTTACAGAAATAGGAGGAGTCAGAAAATGTCATATAAACGTGTTTTTGTTATTGTAATGGACTCAGTTGGTACAGGTGCCGCTCATGACGCCGCAAAGTTTGATGATGTTGGATCAGATACGCTTGGACACGTTGGTGAGTATTACAAAGGTGCCTTGAAGCTACCAAACCTTGGTAAATTAGGGATTAGTAATTTGCGCGATACTCCGATTGAAGGGGTTCCAGTTGCTGATCCAGCTATTGGTGATTACGGTAAGATGGAAGAAATTTCTGCCGGAAAAGATAGTATGGATGGTCACTGGGAAATGATGGGTTTACCAGTAATGAAGCCATTGTCAACGTTCCCTAATGGTTTTCCACAAGAAATTGTTGATAAGCTTGAAAAATTCTCAGGACGAAAGGTTATTGTTAACAAGCCATACTCAGGAACAGAAGTAATTCATGACTATGGTGAACGTCAAATGGAGACCGGAGAATTAATTCTCTACACGTCTGGTGATTCAGTAATGCAGATTGCTGCTCATGAAGATGTTATTCCTGTTGAGGAACTCTACAAGATTTGTGAATATGCCCGGACACTTGTTAATGGTCCAGAATATACTGTTGGTCGGATTATTGCCCGTCCATATGTTGGTCCCGATAAAGACCACTTTACTCGGACTGCTAATCGACATGACTTTAGTTTGAAGCCAATTGGTGAGACTGATATGGATCGTCTTCGTGCAGCAGGGTACGATGTAATTGGTGTTGGTAAGATTAATGATATCTTCTCTGGTGAAGGGATCGATAAAGGATACCATAACGAAAGTAACATGGACGGAATGGATCATGTTGATGAAGTAATGAAGCAAGACTTTACCGGTTTCTGCTTTACAAACTTGGTTGATTTTGATGCAATGTATGGTCATCGTCGTAATCCAAAGGGCTTTGGTCAAGCATTGATGGACTTTGATAAGCGTCTAGGCAAAGTTCTTGATGAAATGAAGCCAGATGATCTTTTGATGGTAACTGCTGATCACGGTAATGACCCTGGCTTTAAGGGAACTGATCATACTCGTGAAAATGTTCCATTGTTGGTTTACTCTCCTTCAATGAACAAGCCAAATCAATCGCTTGGGTTGCGGAAGACATTCTCAGATCTCGGGGCAACTATCTTAGAGAACTTTAACGTTGAACCAGTAAAAGGTACCAGCTTCTACAAGGAAATTAGTAACGATTAAGATTAATTAAGGAAAGGGGCGAAACACGATGCGAATGGTTGATATCATTGACACCAAAAGAAATGGCGGAGTCCTAAGCGATGAGCAATTACAATTCTTTGTTGATGGCGTCGTTAATGGAACGATTCCTGACTATCAAATCAGTGCTCTTCTTATGGCAATTTACTTCCAGGATATGACCAAAGAAGAACAGACGAGCCTAACAATGAAGATGATGGAGTCTGGTGAACGATTAGACTTGAGCCGAATCCCTGGAATTAAGGTTGATAAACATTCAACGGGTGGTGTTGGTGATAAAGTGAGTTTGCCACTTGCAGCAATGGTCGCCGCTACAGGAATTCCGGTTCCAATGATTTCAGGTCGTGGCCTTGGTCATACAGGAGGCACGCTTGACAAGTTAGAAGCGATTCCGGGATTTCGGGTAGAACTTTCTGAAGATGAATTCATTAATCAAGTTGCTAAAGAAAAATTAGCAATTGTAGGTGCGACTGGTGAGGTTGCGCCAGCAGATAAGAAGATTTATGGATTACGGGATGTTACTGACACTGTTGACTCAATTCCGTTAATTGCTAGTTCAATTATGAGTAAGAAGATTGCTTCTGGAACAGATGCGCTTGTAATTGATGTTAAAACTGGTACTGGTGCCTTTATGAAGACGCTTGATCAATCAAGACTACTGGCTAAAGCCTTGGTTGAGATTGGTAAACAAGCAGGCCTAAAGTGCATGGCAGTAATCTCAGATATGAATCAGCCGCTTGGAAATAAAATTGGTAATGCCCTTGAAATTGAAGAATCAATTGATGTCTTAAAAGGAAAGGGACCCAAAGATCTTACTGAATTAGTCTTAACACTTGGTAGTTATATGGTTGTAATGGGTGAAAAAGCACAAAATACTACTGAAGCACGAAAGATGTTAGAGCAAACTATTCAGGATGGATCAGCCCTTGAACAGTTTGCAGCAATGATAAAAGCACAAGGTGGAGATCCTACTGTTGTTGATAATTACCAATTAATGCCGCGAGCTAAATACAAGATTCCTTTCAAAGCTGATCGGGATGGCGTATTGACAAAACTTTCAGCAGATGAAGTTGGAACTGCTAGCATGTTATTAGGTGGAGGTCGTCAAAAGGCAGATGACACCCTTGACTATAGTGTAGGAATCGAATTGCACCATAAACTGGGTGACCATGTTAAAGATGGCGAACCGATTTTAACAATCTATAGTAACCGCCAAGAAATTCCAGACGTAGAACAGTTGCTAAGAGAAAGTATTAAAATTAGCGATGATGGCAAAGTACCGACGCTAATTCATGAAATTATTGAATAAAGAGACAGGAGGAATCTTTCAATGAGTACACATATTAATGCAAAAATGGGTGACTACGCAGACACTGTATTACTTCCAGGGGATCCGCTACGTGCAAAATATATTGCTGAAAACTTCCTGGAAAATGTTAAACAAGTAAATTCAGTCCGGAATGCCTTTGGTTATACTGGTGAATATAAGGGTCACCGTATTTCAGTACAAGGATCTGGGATGGGAATTCCTTCGATGTCAATTTATATTAATGAGTTAGTACGTGAATTTGGTGTTAAAACCATTATCCGGGTTGGTTCTTGTGGCGGAATTGCGCCAGATGTTCATGTTCGCGATGTTCTTCTTGCCCAAGGGTCTTCAACCGATTCAGCGGTAACGGTAAATACATTTGGACCAGGATTCCATTACGCACCATTAGCTGATTTCAAGTTGTTAGATACTGCCTATCATGTAGCTGGTAAATTAGGCATTGAAACAAAAGTTGGGGATATTTTTGCTGCCGATCGTTTCTACAATGATGAGCTTGATATGGAAAAGCTTCGGGACTATGGAATTTTAGGAACAGAAATGGAATCGGCTGGACTTTACTTGTTAGCGGCTAAGCTTCATTTCCGGGCACTTTCAGTTCTGACTGTTAGCGACTTAATCTTTGGCGACGAAAAAGCAACTGCTGAAGAACGTGAACGAACATTTAATGATATGATTAATATTTCGCTTGAAACGGCGATTGCTGGAAAGTAGCTTCTTGCATAGGTTAGAGAGTGCATTTTATAATAAAATGTGGTTTAGATATTAAAAGAGACTGAGGTAATGCTCAGTCTCTTTTAATATGGGAAAGGAGGGGAATTAGATGGATGATAAAAATAAGATTGAATTAGCACTGAAAGTAGCAACCTTATATTACCGTGATGGATGGAACCAAAGCGATATTGCAGCTGAACTGAATATTTCCCGGGCAACAGTGTCACGATTATTACAATTTGGTCGGGATCGAGGATTAGTAACCATTAAAATTCATAATCCAGTTGCTCCGCTTCACCAGTTGGAAGTGGACTTGCTCGCTAAATATCCATCTTTGCATAAAATTATTATTGTTCCAGGCGCGGATGATCCACTTGAAGAAGTTGGCGCAGCGGGTGCTAAATATATCGAACAAGTCGTAGAAGATAAAGATATTATTGGGTTAGGCTGGGGGAAAACAGTTTATCAAGTAGGATTGCATTTGAAACCTAAAGACGTTACTGATATCACTGTCGTTCAAATGAAAGGCAGTATGGCAAATACTAATACGCGAAACTATGCGTTTGAAACTGTTAATATTTTTGCGAATGCTTTTAATACTGTTCCGCAGTATTTGCCGTTACCGGTTATCTTTGATCATGCAAAAACGCGTGAACTAGTTGCTAACGATACTCATATCAAGCATATTATGAAATTAGGGGAGCAATCCAATATCGCGGTTTTCACAGTAGGAACAGTACGCGATTCAGCTTTACTATTCAAATTAGGTTACTTTACTAAGCAGGAGCAATTAACATTACAACATGAGGCGGTAGGGGATGTTTTCTCTCGTTTCATTGATAGTAAGGGTCAGATAGTAAATGAAGATATCAATCAACGAACAATTGGAATTGCACTTCCTGAATTGCGAAAGAAAAAACACAGCATTTTAGTGGCGGCCAATGTTGCTAAAGTACCAGCAGTACATGGTGTTTTGAGTGCTGGATATGCAAATACATTGGTTATTGATCAAGAGAGTGCAAATAGTCTAGTTAATATTTAAATTAATTTAAATATTTAGATTGACCTCAGTGCGAAATCCTAGTAGAGTATACCTAATTAAAAATCAAAGGAGTTGCACTACAGATGTCAAATTGGGACACGAAATTTGCCAAGAAGGGCTTAACCTTCGATGATGTATTACTTATCCCAGCTGAAAGTCATGTATTACCAAATGAAGTTAACTTGAGTACACAGTTAGCTGATAATTTAAAGCTTCATATTCCGTTGATTAGTGCCGGAATGGATACTGTTACTGAAGGACCAATGGCGATTGCAATGGCCTTACAAGGGGGGTTAGGGGTTGTTCACAAAAATATGTCAATCCAAGCCCAAGCAGGAGAAGTGGCTAATGTAAAGAGCGTAGTCGTACCTGCAGGCGCAACTAAGGCTGCTGTTGATGATAATAATCGATTATTGGTTGCTGCAGCAGTTGGGGTTACTAGTGATACTTTTGAACGTGCTGAAGCCCTTTTGAAGGCGGGCGCAGATGCTATCGTTATTGATACAGCTCATGGACATTCAGCAGGTGTTCTTCGTAAGATTGCAGAAATTCGCGAACACTTCCCAGACGCAACCTTAATTGCTGGTAATGTTGCTACTGGTGAAGCTACCCGCGCTTTGTTTGATGCTGGTGTTGACGTCGTAAAAGTTGGTATCGGCCCTGGTTCAATTTGTACTACTCGGGTGGTCGCTGGAGTTGGTGTTCCACAAATTACTGCTATTTATGACGCTGCTAGTGTTGCTCGTGAATATAACAAGCCAATTATTGCCGATGGCGGTATTAAGTACTCTGGTGACGTTGTAAAAGCTCTTGCTGCTGGTGGTAATGCAGTAATGCTTGGTAGTATGCTTTCTGGTACGACCGAAGCACCTGGTGAAATTTTTGAAGACAATGGTAAGAAGTATAAGGCTTATCGTGGAATGGGTTCTGTTGGCGCCATGGCTCAAGCACATGGCTCTTCTGACCGTTACTTCCAAGGTGGAGTAAATGAAGCTAATAAGCTTGTTCCAGAAGGTATTGAAGCTCGCGTAGAATATAAGGGCGATGTTTCTGATATTGTTTTCCAAATTGATGGGGGCCTTCGTTCAGGAATGGGTTACGTTGGTGCTGGTAATATTCCAACATTAATCGAAAAAGCCCAATTTGTGCAAATTACCAACGCAGGGCTTATTGAGTCACATCCTCATGATGTCCAAATTACTCGTAGTGCACCTAACTATAAATAATTAATTCAATAAGAAACTGCTATGACCTTATTCGTGAAGAATAGTCACGGCAGTTTTTATTTCCCGAGAAATAATGGAGGGTAAACTTTTTGTTAAGGCTATCCTAGAATGATCGCTTTTTTCTCATAGTTAGTTATAATATTAAATAGGATATTATGCTGTAAAAAGGAGTACCTCTTATGAAAATTCTAGTTGTTGATGATGATAAAGAAATTGTTCAATTACTTGAAATTTACATCCGAAATGAAGGATATGAGCCAATTTCTGCTTATGACGGAAAAGAAGCATTAACAAAACTAAATACTAATCCTGATATCGGCTTGATTATTCTTGACTTAATGATGCCCGAAATCGATGGAATGGATGTAATTAAGCGGGTGCGGAAAGACTCTGACATTCCGATTTTAGTGCTTTCAGCTAAAACGGCAGATATGGATAAGATTCAAGGTCTAATCACTGGAGCTGATGATTATGTTACTAAGCCATTTAATCCACTCGAAGTGATGGCACGAGTTAAGTCATTACTTCGTCGGAGCCAAGGGGAAGTGACGAATGATCAACCAGATATTCTTAATGTCGGTCCATTATTGATCAATAAAGATTCTCACGAGGTTAAGACGATTAAGGGGGATGTAATTCAGTTAACCGCCCTTGAATTTGGTATCTTATATTTACTTGCCAGTCACCCTAACCGTGTTTTCTCAGCAGATGATATTTTTGAGCGGGTATGGCAACAAGAAAGTGTCGTATCAGCAAAAACAGTCATGGTTCACGTGAGTCATTTACGGGATAAAATTGAAGAAGCAACTAACGGTGAAAAGGTTATTCAAACTGTTTGGGGTGTTGGTTATAAGGTGGAAGACCACTAAAACCTAGCCTTAATGATGTGGAGGAAAGATTGTGAAGTTAACGGGGCGTGAAAAGAGTTCGCTTATTTTAGAAGGGGTAGTAACGGTTATCCTCTTGTTATTGCTGAATATGGCGATTATCGTAATTATTCAAGATGCCATTCAGTCAAATCCGGGAGTAACCAATGGAATCTTTATGATTAAGCAATCATTGAAGATTGGCCCTCTTCAAGCACAAATATGGAGCTACCAGCGGATCTTAATTGCCCTTTTAGTAATTATTGATGTGTGGGTGGTATGGTGGCGATTACGTCGACGGTATCATCTTTATCAAATGGATCATATTATCGCAGAATTACACTATATTGCGCAGGGGCACTTAGATCATCGGATTCCGTTTCGACTAAAAGGGAATCAACAGCATGTTATTACTAGTGTAAATGCATTAGTTGATAGCGCGGTGCGGTCGATGGATGATGAACGGAAGATTGAAAAGTCAAAGGATGAGTTAATTACTAATGTTAGCCATGATTTACGGACGCCATTGACTAGTATTATTGGCTACTTGGGACTGATTGAAGATAAGCAGTATCGTAGTGAGGAAGATATTCTAAAATACACCCATACTGCTTACGAGAAGGCTAAGCAAATGAAGAACTTGGTAGACGATTTGTTTGAATATACAAAGGTTCAGCAACATGGGGCACCAGTAAACATCATGAAAATCGATCTTAACCAGTTAATTGAACAGTTAACGGCAAGTTTTGAATTAGAAGCTCAGCACCGCGGCATTGAAATTACTTCCTCAGTTATTCCGAATCCATTAATGATCGAGGCAGACCCGGAGAAACTTGGGCGGATTTTTAATAATTTAGTTTCAAACGCCTTTAAATATGGCAATGGTGCAAGTTACATCCGGATCGATGCTCGGCAAGAAAATGATATGGTGGTCGTCAAAGTTGCTAATGACGGTACACCAATTCCTGAAAAAGCACTTGACCACCTATTTGAGCGTTTCTACCGCGCGGAAGCTTCCCGTTCACGAGCTACTGGAGGAACAGGGTTAGGCTTAGCGATTGTTAAAAGCATTGTTGATCTTCATCATGGGAGTGTCAAGGTTACCTCAAATGAAGACGAAACAGCATTTATTGTCACTTTACCTTTAAAGCAAGAAATTAAAGAAAACACCCAAAAATGAGAAAAAAGTCTAAAATCATTTGATTTTAGACTTTTTTCTTTTCCAATTATATTCAACTAATTTTATATGTGGTAGACTAAAAGAGCATTGTGTCACTTGATATTATAAAAGATACAAATTATTGGAGGAAATTCTGTGGCTAAAGCACAAATAAATCCAGAAAGGACACGCTGGCTTGAGGTGCTTGGTGTCTCAATGCCACTGTGTCTTAGTTATATTCCGATTGGATTGGCCTGCGGAATCTTACTACACGCAGCAGGTTTAAACTTTATAATGATTTTATTGGTGTCAGTATTAGTGTTCTCTGGTGGGGCACAATTTATCCTGGCATCGTTATTAGCAAGTAACGCTCCATTAGGGACTATCTTTATCTCACTTTTCTTCTTGGAGTTACGATATGCATTGTTAGGATCAAGTTTATCTAAATATATTAAGGATAAATCAGCTCGTTTCATCTTCATCTTTTCTGCATCAATGAACGATGAAAACTATGCTGTTAACTATATGAAGTTTGCAACTGATAAGAAATGGAACCCCGATGACGCGTTGTTAGTGGAGTATTATTCACTTGCAGCATGGTCGATTTCAAACATGGTTGGTGGTTTGATTGGTGGTGCAATTTCGATTGACCTTGAAGTGGTTGATTTTGCATTAACTGCCTTATTCTTATATATGATCGTAATGCAGGTTCAAAATCACTTGACCCTAGTTATTGGAATTTTGGCAGCTGTTCTTGGTGTGTACTTCCAGGCATTGACTAAAAGTACACTTGGGATTATTATTGCGACCTTAATTGCTTCCTTTGTTGGATTCTTGATTGAAAATACAGTTCGTCACCATAGTAAGCATCCAAACTCGAACTGGTTCTTGACAAAAATGTTTAGGCCGAAGATCACAAAGACTACGATCGAGGATAAACAAGCGCAACAAAAAGAAATTAAGGAAGTTGAAAAACTGGAAACTAAGATTGAAGATGTTGTTGAACACCATGATGAGAAACATGAAGAGAAAAAACATGATGATCAACATCCTGATGAGGGCTAGACATGGAACAACTATTAAGTAATAAAATCGTTTACCATATTATAGTGATTATCTTGGCAGCTTTAGCGGCATTTATTCCCCGTTATCTACCAGTACTATTCTTTTCAACGCGAAAAATCCCAGAATGGTTTAATGAATGGATGAAATATGTCCCAGTTAGTTTATTTGCGACCCTGGTTGTAAAAGGAATCTTCTTAACTGGTTCTTATCATTTTACTTTATTCGGTTATCCAGAACGAATCATTGCAGCAGTGATCGTGATTGTGATTGCGTACTTTACACGGTCAATGTCAATCTCAGTAATTGCTGGATTAGTTGCTGTTTGGCTTCTGAGTTTAGCGTTCTAAGAATAGTTTTGTTATAATTAAATTAAGCTTTAGACAGTGGATTGGTTTCTAACTTACGAAGAAGTCAATCCCTTTTATTTTAGGAAGTGAGTACGTTGGACTTTAAGCAAACAATTGCATTTGTTAATCTTGCTAATACTTTAGATTATCAATATGCAGCAAAAAAATCAGGTATGACAGTTGATGAATTAGTCCGTACAATTAAATCACTCGAAGAAGAGCTTAGCATTAAGCTTATTAGACCTGAAGGCGGCGTAGTTGAATTAACTGAAATCGGAGCAAAAAGTTTACCGTTGATTACTGAAATTGCTCAAAAACACGCTAAATTATTATCGGTAGTTACGGATTATCGAAAAAAAGAAGCGGAAGAAGCAGTTAAAGTTGATGTCGTTCCAGGCTTTGCTAATTATCAAGCAGCTCCGGTTATGAAACAATTGGCACAGGAGCATAAGATGAATATTGTTGAAGATGTCGATCCAATGGTACAGCTACAACAAGGGGAAAGCGAGTTGGCGTTTATTAGTTATGCCAGCAGACTTCCCGATGATTTTGAAGTGCTTTCAGTGGGAACTGATGATTTAGTAGCTTATATCCCAGCGCGGAATCCACTTTCTAAACAAAAGGAATTAACGCTTACGGATCTAAAAGCAGAAAAGTTTTTAACCCTAAACCATCAAAATCCCTTTGCTGTCTTTGTTCAACAGGTTTGTGCTGTGGCGGGATTTGACCTATATTCCGTTTTTGAAGGAGAAAAAGGAAAAACATTAGTAAATATGGTTGCCTTAGGGATGGGGGTAACCTTGTTGATGGAACAATCCATAGGTGAAAACTTAGATAGCAAAGTAGTTAAGGTACCAATTGTTCCCCAAGTTACCCAAAACCTTGCTTTTGTTCGTCGTAAAAATGTGGAGCACACGCCAAGGCAGGAAAAGCTATGGCAAGCTCTAAAAGAATCTTTTGAAAAATAGAAAAAAGATTTGACAATTTAGAAAACTGCGCTTATTATCATAAATAACAAAAATACCTTTAACTTAGTCCTGTGAGGCTAGGAAGGATTTAATTGAGCGTTTGAGTACACCTTCTTAGCTATTGCTGAGGAGGTTTTTCTTTTAAGCAATAGCACCAAGAATGCGCCAGTAAAATCAATAGGTATTTTGAAACGACCGACCATTTAATTGTTTCCAGAGAGAGCAGAACGGTATGTTGTTTTTAGCCTACTTATATCCTAAAAGCAAACAGTGATGACTCTCGAAATTTAAATGGGAAGTTATCACTGTTTTGTTGTAATTAGACTGGAAAAGGAGCGCTATTGATGATTAGTACAGAAAGAATTCAACCAAATTTAGTAACAGTTGCCGACATGGACGCAGCAGATGCAATTGATTTAATTCATGAAGCTCAAGCATATAAAGCTGGAAAGCAAGCGGTTCTCACTGCCCCGGCATACGCAGTTAACCTCTTCTTTGAAAACTCAACCCGAACAAAGACCAGTTTCCAAATGGCACAAATGAAGTTGGGGATGAATGTACTAGAATTCGAAGCGGGCACAAGTTCAGTGAAAAAAGGGGAAAGCCTCTATGACACTGTTAAGACAATGGAATCAATCGGTGTAAATGTTGCGGTAATCCGTCATCCTGAAAATGAATATTACAACCAATTGATTAATCATTCAGACCTTAAGATCGGAATTGTAAATGGTGGTGATGGTAGTGGCCAACACCCATCCCAATGTTTACTTGATATGATGACAATTAATGAAGAATTTGGCGATTTCAAGGGGTTAAAAGTACTAATTATTGGTGATCTTAGTCACTCCCGAGTAGCGCACTCAAATGCAATGATGCTTAATCGCCTAGGAGCAGAGGTTTACTTTGCTGGTCCGGAAAAATGGTATGATCCTACACTGGAACAATATGGAACTTTTGGTGACTTTGACGAATTGCTTCCTCAAATGGATGTAGTTAATTTACTACGAGTTCAAAATGAACGGTTAACGACTGCTGACGGTCAGGCTTTTGATGCTAATCAATATCACCAAGCTTATGGTTTAACTTTAGAGCGGGCCGCAAAGATGAAGCAGGGTGCAATCATTATGCATCCAGCGCCAGTTAACCGGGGTGTTGAAATTGATAGCTCCCTTGTTGAAGCGCCTAATTCCCGCATTTTCCAACAAATGACAAACGGCGTATATACCCGGATGGCAATTCTTAGTCGAGTTCTTCGTTACCAAGGATTGATGTAAAAAGGTGATTACGATGAGTAAGGCAATTTTACTAACGAATGGCCAGCGAATTTATAATGATGAATTGGTTAAGAGTGAATTCTTGATTGTAGATGGCAAGATTAAGGCAATTGGCGAGCATATCCAGGTACCAAGTGATGCAGAAAAAGTTGACCTAGATAATGGCTTGATTACACCAGGACTAATTGATATTCATGTCCATCTTCGCGAACCAGGCTATACCAATAAAGAAACGATTGCCACCGGAAGCAAAGCCGCTGCCCATGGTGGCTTTACGACAATCGCTGCAATGGCTAACCTTAATCCGACATGTGATACACCAGAAAAATTTAAAGAACAGGTTGATCGAAACGAGCAAGCTGGACTGGTAAAAATCCTCCAATATTCACCAGTTACAGTTGGTCGGGCTGGAAAACAAGCAGTTAATGTTGCTGAGCAGTATACTGCAGGTGCCCGTCTTTTTAGCGATGATGGTGCGGGAATTCAAGATGCTGGAGTTGTATACCAAGCAATGCAACAACTAGCGAAAGTTAACGCTCCGTTATGTGATCATGCGCAAGACAATCAACTTGCACAAAATGGGGTAATCAATGACGGGGCAACTATTGCTAAAAAACTAGCACTACCAGGAATGCCAGCGATTAGTGAAACAGCGCAAATTGCTCGGAATTTGGTGATTGCGCAGGCAACTGGGGTTCATTATCATGTTTGCCATGTTTCAACTAAAGAAAGTATTGACCTGATTCGTCATGCCAAACAACAAGGAATTAACGTTACATGTGAAGTGACTCCTCATCATTTACTTTTAGCTGATACTGATATTAAAGAGGATGATGCTGAATTTAAGATGAATCCACCTCTTCGGCAGCGTCGTGACCAACAGGCTTGTTTAATTGGGCTGTTAGATGGAACGATTGATTGTATTGCTACCGACCATGCGCCACATACCGATGCGGAGAAGCAACAAGGATTTCTTAAATCACCAAATGGTATTGTTGGCTCAGAAACAGCTTTTGCCTTACTCTATACACACTTTGTTAAAACTGGTATCTTTACCCTTGCCCAATTGATTGACTGGATGGCCGTTAAGCCGCAAGCGATTTTTAACCTTGATAACGCTGGATTATTAAAGGTAGGGGACCCAGCAGATATTGCTGTATTTGACATCGATCATCAATATGTAATTCACCCAGACCAGTTTTTCTCTAAGGGTCACAACACTCCATTTGTTGGTGAACAAGTATACGGAATGACTAAGCGAACTTATGTCGATGGAAAGCTCGTATATCTGGAGGGAGAAGGATAATGCAAGGAACACAACGATTAGCAGTTGAATTGCCGGGATTGTCACTAAAAAATCCGATTATTGCAGCAAGTGGGACTTGTGGATATGGGCAAGAAGCAGCTAAAAAGTATAACCTTAATCATTTAGGCTCCCTTGTGTTAAAGTCCACGACCCTTCATCCCCGTCAAGGTAATCCGCGTCCGCGAGTTTGTGAAACCAGTGCCGGTTGGCTTAATGCTAATGGTCTTCAGAATGTGGGCATTACCGCAGCAACTAATGAAAAAATTCCGTGGTTGCGAAAAAATTATCCGCAACTACCGATTATTGCGAGTGCTGCTGGTTTTTCTGAAGACGAATACGTTAAAGTCGTTAGTGAATTTGCTAATACGGCTGGAGTGAAAGCAATTGAATTAAACGTATCATGTCCGAATGTAAAACACGGCGGGATGGCAATGGGAACTGATCCAGAAGTACTTCAACGACTAGTAAAACAAGTAGTTAAAGCTGCCCTAGGAATTCCTATCTATGTAAAGCTAACACCAAATGTAACTAATATTGTTCCTCTCGCGCAAGCAGCTGAGCAAGGAGGCGCTAATGGCCTGACGATGATTAATACGCTAACGGGGTTAAGCATCGACTTAAAAACTCGGCGCCCGGCTTTAGCTAATGTAACTGGCGGTTTATCAGGTCCTGCAATTAAACCTTTAGCATTAAGAATGATTCACCAGGTACGCCAGGTTTCTTCTTTACCTATCATTGGCGTGGGTGGAATTGAATCAGCTGAAGATGTCCTTGAATTTATGATGGCAGGTGCTAATGCTGTTCAAATCGGGGCGGCTAGTTTTCATGATCCATTGGCTTGTCCGAAAATTGCAGCTGATTTACCAATCGTAATGGATAGATACGGGATTAAGAAACTTACGGATTTATGGGAGGTAAGATTTTGAAACGCTTCGTACCGATGGTGGCTATCGATGTTGCAACTAAGCAGGAAGCAATTGACCTATTTGACAAATTAATGGTGAAACCGCAGCCGATCGTAAAAATTGGGATGGAATTGTACTATGGCCTGGGACAAGTAATTGTTAAAGAGGCAAAAAAGCGGGGATTTAAGGTATTCCTTGATTTGAAATTATACGATATTCCAAATACTGTTCATCGCGCAATGGCAGCTATTGGTCGATTGGGAATTGATTTTACGACAATTCATGCAGCGGGAGGCAGTGAAATGCTGATTGCCGGATTAGCCGGTCTAGAAGAAGGAGCTAAGGAAGCAGGCGTTGAACCAGCAAAGTTATTAGCAATTACCCAACTTACTTCGATTGATGAAAAAATTCTGCATGAACAACAGCATGTTGATTTGTCGTTGATTGAGTCAGTCCAAAGCTACGCGCGCTTAGCAGAAAAAGTAGGATTGGCCGGCGTGGTTTGCTCAGCCCATGAAATCAAGGCGATTCGTGAAGTGACGGGGGATGATTTCCTATGTGTGACGCCAGGAATCCGCCCAACTCATGCAATAAAAGATGATCAAAAACGAGTAGTTACACCGGCACAAGCAAGAATAGATGGGAGCAATGCGATCGTAGTGGGACGACCAATCACTCAGAGCTTTGACCCAGTTGCTGCTTATCAAGAAGTCCAAAAAGCATTCTTAAATGAGGAGGAAGAAAAATGACATATTCACAACGTGTAGCAAAGGCATTATTAGATATTCATGCTGTTACCCTTAACCCAGATCAACCATTTACCTGGGCAAGTGGTCTAAAATCCCCAATCTATACCGATAATCGATTGACGATTTCTTATCCAGAGGTTCGGCAAGCAATTTTTAATGGGATGGTTGAACAAATTAAACTTCATTTTAGTGAGGCCGATGTTATTGCCGGAACAGCAACTGCTGGAATTCCTCATGCGGCATGGGTTGCTCAGAATATGGAATTACCGATGATTTATGTTCGGACTAAACCGAAAGATCATGGTCAAGGCAAGCAAATTGAAGGGGTGCTTAAAGAAGGACAAAAAGTCGTCGTGATTGATGATCTTATTTCAACTGGTGGTAGTGTACTAAATGCTGTACGGGCGGTTAACAATGCCGGCGGAAAAGTAATTGGTGTTGTTTCTGTCTTTACTTATGATTTGCCTGCCGCCGAGCAAAACTTTATGGCAAATGGACTAAAATACTATTCAGTAACGGATTATATGACTTTGATTAAGGTCGCCAAGGAAAATAACCAAATTAGTGTAGACCACCTCAAATCTCTTCAAGAATGGCGAAAAGACCCGTTAAGCTGGAGTAAAGAGCAAGCATCATAATAATTAATTATCAAAAAAGCCTAAGATTGATTCAGAAAGAATGTTAATCTGAATTAATCTTAGGCTTTATCTTATTGCTTATCTTCCCAAATCTTTTGGAGCATTGGGTAGCGTAAGTCACCAACTTGTACTACTTGATAATCTGCACTTGCTAATGTTTTGGCATCACCAACACCAATTGCAATCGCATTTATGTGATGAATATTCTCGATATCATGAGCTGTCGTTCCAACTCCTATACAATTAGCGCCGATAAGGTTTAATTGATTAACAGCAGTTAGATATGGGTTTTCTTTATCATTAGTCTTAACGATACTATCGACATAGTTATCAAGGCCAATTTGTTTGAGGACATTTTGCACATCCCCATTAGTATCTAAAACAGCAATTTTAACGTAATGATCATAGAGATTTAGTAAAAGACGCTTAATCCCTGGAAGTTGATCTTTTTCACTTAGGCTATCCGCTTCTTCGTTAAGAAATTTTTGCCATTCTGCAATCATTGAAGCCTTTTCGCTAGGGGCAGGATTAGCATTAAAATGGGCTAAGACTAGGGAGAGCCCTTGCGAAGGAGTAAGGTTATCAAATTGGGAAGCTAATTTTCCAGGTAATCCCATCCCAAATTCATACATTGCAAAACGTTGCCATGCAGTAAAGGATAACTTATTTGTATTAACAAAGATATTATTAAACGAAAAAATCGCACCGTCCATGATTAAACATCCCTTCATAGGTAATTATGTCTATATTTTAACGTAATCGAAAATGAAAGGGAATACAATACATTAATTAAGCATTTACTTTAGCGAGGTCAGCGGCATAATCGATTCCCTTTACATCTAAATACTCAATAATTTGATTGATTGTAATAAATGGTACATGAACTCGGTTAGCGAGGACTGACAGACTATCACGACGAGCCATCGTGCCGTCGCGCTTTAACACTTCGATAATAACAGCAACTGGTGCCTTTCCTGCTAAATAGGCAAGATCAATAGCTGCTTCGGTATGACCGATTCGATCTCTTAATCCATGAGGTTGGGCGTAAAGAGGTTGAATGTGGCCGGGATGATTAAAGTCAGATGCTTGGGCAGTTGGTTTGGCAATTTGCCGAATCGTTGCTGCGCGGTCAAAAGCGGAAACACCAGTAGTAACACCGGTAGCTTCTAAGGTACCATCAGTAGTAACCATAAATGGTGTTTGGTGTGGGTCGGTGCTATGTTCTACCATGGGCTTAAACGCTAAATGTTTAGCAATACCTTCGCTTACTGGTACACACATCAAACCATTTGCCTCGTTCAACATTTCGTAGATAGTATCAGCGTTGACATTTTCACCTAAAGCTACTAAATCACCTTCGTTTTCACGATCCTCATTATCGGCTAAGATGATATAACCACCATTTACTAATTGGTTTAATGCTTCTTCAACAGTTGAAAATTGACTTTGCATAATTTATATACTCCTTTGAAATTCTGAAAGTGATAGAACAGTTACATTCGAATGTGTCATTATAATAACGAACATTTTAATTTAAATCAACCTATTTTTAAACTAAAACACGAATAATGTTAAAGAATTTCAAAGTATAAGTTTGCGAAAAGGCTGGAGGGAATAAAGATTTCTCACTAGCTCTACGCTCTGTCTTTAGAGTAACAAAAAAGTCCAGAACGAGATATTTTTCGTCCTGAACTAATCTTAGGTTGTTCTATTTTGTCATGTAATCACGAGTCATTGGTAAGTTTTTACCTGAAGGACCCTTAGTTATTAAGTATTGAATAACATCAATATTTCCAGATTCAAAGGATGCAGCACATGCTTGAAGGTATAAATCCCACATCCGTGTAAAACGTTCGCCCATCATATCAAGAATTTGAGCACGATGTTCATTAAAGTTCATATCCCAAATTTCGAGGGTGCGTTGATAGTGACGACGAAGCATTTCAATATCAGCGATTTGCATATGATTTTCTTCAATGTGACCGATCATTTCTTCAAGACCAGGTACATAACCGCCAGGGAAGATATACTTGTTAATCCATCCGTTATATGCGCCGCCTTGTTGACGAGTAATCCCATGAATCAGGGCAACACCATCATCGGTAAGATAACCTTGGATGTCCTTAAAGTAAAGACCTAGATTTTCTTTTCCGACGTGTTCAAACATTCCGACCGATGTAATGTAATCCCACTTTTGGTCACCAAGTTCACGATAATCAACTAGTTTAACTTCGGCAACGTCTTGCAAACCTTCTTTTTCAATCCGTTCCTTAACAAGGCGATATTGTTCTTCGCTTAGAGTAACCCCGGTAACTTTTAAGCCATATTCTTTTGCAGCGGTTAGCATTAATGTTCCCCAACCACATCCAATATCAAGCAATGTTTTGCCAGGCTTTGGATCAAGCTTCTTCAAGATGTGATGAACCTTGTCAACTTGGGCCTTTGTAAGATCATCGTGGTTGCCATCAGTAAAGTAAGCACATGAGTAAGTTAGCGTATCATCAAGCCATAACTTGTAGAAGTCGTTCCCCACATCATAATGACTTTGAACATCATTTTCACTTTCTTTTTCTGAGTGGCCTTGTTTAGGCAAAAATTTGCGGAACTTAGAACTCCGCATAAAACTATCAGCACTTTCATAGGCTGATTCGATCAATTCTTGAATGCTACCCTGGATCTCAATCTTCTTATCCATGTAGGCTTCCCCAAGTGCAATTGAGGCGTTCTTGGTAATATCACGCATTGGAATTTTTTCCTTAAAAGTGATAGTTACCTCGGGAGTTCCGTCACCATAGATAACACTTGATCCATCCCAAAATACGATCTTTACTGGAATGTTAAACGAGTGCTTTAGTAGTGACTTATAGAACGTCTTTTCTAACATGAAACGTATCCTTCTTTCTGCAATAATAATATTCATTATAACACCCTTAAAATAAAAGTGTTTCAAGACAATTTATAAAAAACATTTCATAAGAAAGCGATAAACTAATTGCTGAAAAAATGAAAGCTTGCTACTATGCTAATTAGTAAGAAAAATAGGGAGATGATTGAATGACGAATACCTGGAAGCATTTTATTGAGAATGTAAAACTACGGCGTTTCACCGTCTTATTATTAATCATTGTCGTACTCTGGTTAATGAGATCAATGATGAATTTAATTTTATTTACGTTTATTCTTACTTACCTTGTTGTTAGTTGGGTAAGACTCGTCCAGCGGTGGTTACCACGAATGTCGACAAGTTTAATTGTAATCGTTACCTATGTGTTGTTAATTGTTCTATTGTATTTAGGAGTGACACGCTATTTACCAGTTTTGTCTCGGCAAGTTGTTAAAATGGTTAATTCAGTAGTTCATTTCTATAGTACGCATCAAGCGACGATGATATATCGTTATGTCAGCCATTACGTAAGTACCGCTACTATTATGAGTCAGGTTCGACATGGGATAACAATCGCAGTTAGCACTTTGACAAGTATTGGTGCAATCACCGTTTCATTTGTAATGTCTTTAATCTTGAGCTTTTTCTATACGCTTGAATTAAAACAGATGAATGAATTTTCTCATAGCTTTTTAGATAGTGATTTTGGCTGGTTTTTCCAGGATATTGATTATTTTGGCAAGAAATTTGTCAATACTTTTGGGGTTGTATTGGAGGCCCAATTCTTTATTGCTATTTGCAATACGGTGATTACCATGATTGGCCTATTATTTATGCGGATGCCACAGATATTCGCCCTATCATTGATTGTATTTATCTTTAGTTTGGTTCCGGTTGCTGGGGTAATTATTTCAACAATCCCATTGGCAATGGTTGGTTACTCAGTCGGTGGAATTCGCGATGTGGTTTACATTATCATCATGATTATCATCATCCATACTTTGGAGGCCTACGTCTTAAATCCTAAGTTTATGTCTAGCCGGACAGATCTACCAATCTTTTATACTTTTATTGTATTGCTGATTGGTGAACATCTCTTTGGTACATGGGGATTGATTGTGGGGGTACCAATCTTTACCTTCTTACTTGATGTATTAGGCGTAAAACCCATTCGTGGTGCAAAAAAAGAAGTAAGTAAAAAATAAAGTTCCATAGCGGGATTTTATTTTTTGCTTTTTGGTTATCCGAACAATATACGTTAGTTAGTTGAATAAAGTTAACGGAAATCGAACTTATTTTGTTAAATAGCTGAAAAAGTCTTGAGTTAGTGTATAATGAAATTAAGATAGGCCTAAAGAAAGGAAGCTGATATTCATGACAGACATTGAGATTGCAGACCAAGCGACCCTGGAACCAATTACAGAAATTGCCGAGAAACTAGGACTTTCAGAAGACGAAATCGAACAATATGGTAAGTACAAAGCTAAAATTGATTTAAATGTAAAGCCGTTACCTGATAAAAAACATAAACTAATTTTAGTTACGTCCATCAATCCAACTCCTGCTGGTGAAGGAAAGTCGACTGTCCTAATTGGTTTAGGGGATGCATTAAATCAATTAAACTATCAGACAACGATTGCAATGCGTGAACCATCGATGGGGCCTGTTTTTGGAATCAAAGGTGGTGCAACCGGTGGTGGATATAGTCAGGTTGTTCCAATGGAAGATATTAATCTGAACTTTACTGGTGACTTGCATGCTCTTACAAGTGCTAATAATACTTTGGCCGCTTTAATTGATAACTATATTATGCGTGATAATGCAATGAACCTTGATCCACGGCGAATTATCTGGAAACGGGTAGAAGACGTTAACGATCGTGCTCTCCGAAATGTAGTTACCGGTCTTGGTGGTCCAATGGCTGGTGTTCCACGTGAAACGGGCTTCGACATTACAGCTGCCTCCGAGTTGATGGCAATTTTATGCCTTTCAACTAGCCTTCATGACTTGAAAGAACGGATTAGTCGAATTGTAGTAGGATATACATACGATAAAGAACCGGTTACAGTTGGTCAGCTTAATTTTCAGGATGCAATTACAATTATCTTGAAAGACGCATTAAAGCCTAACCTTGTTCAAACTTTAGACCATACGCCAACAATTGTACACGGGGGACCATTTGCTAACATTGCGCATGGGTGTAATAGTGTTCTGGCGACGCAAACTGCCCTTAACCTTTCTGACTATACTGTAACGGAGGCTGGTTTTGGGGCTGACCTTGGTGGAGAAAAGTTCCTTGATATTAAGCAACGTGTTCTTGGTAAGCATCCTGATGCAATTGTCATCGTAGCTACTGTCCGAGCGCTAGAATACAATGGCGGGGCCAAGCTCGCAGACTTAAATGAAGAAAATCTTGATGCGCTGAAAAAAGGAATGGCAAACCTTAATCGTCACATTAAGAACATGCAATTATATGGGTTACCAATCGTAGTTGCAATCAATCATTTTGTCAGTGATACCGATAAAGAAATCCAAATGATTAAGGATGATTGCGCTAAGCAAAATGTTGAAGCGATTTTGACTGATGCTTGGGCCAAGGGCGGTAAAGGTACCCATGATTTGGCTAATAAAGTAGTCGAACTTGCTGATAGTCCAAGTGAATTTACTCATATCTATGACGTTCAAGTTGATGACCTTCAAACTAAGTTAGAGAAGATTGCTAAGCAGATTTATGGCGCTAAAGAAGTATCATTTAGCCGTAAAGCACAAAATCAATTGAAGCGATTTGCTAAGTATGGATGGAATGATTTGCCAGTATGTATTGCTAAGACCCAGTATTCATTTACAGATGACCAAAAACAACTAGGTGCCCCAACTGACTTTACTTTCCATATTCGGGAATTGGTACCAAAGATCGGTGCCGGCTTTGTCGTGGCCTTAGCTGGTAATATGATGACAATGCCAGGCCTCCCTAAAGAACCAGCTGCTGTAAACATGACGATTGACGATAATGGTAAAATTACTGGATTATTCTAAATAACCAACACAAAACATCGATTGTGCAATAACGTACATCGATGTTTTTTTCACAAACTTTTCAAGGTTAGCGGGTTGAAGTTATTGATATACCGCTATGTGAACTTAATCGTTTTCTTGTGAAATTATAAAATAAGGACTACAGTAGAGCTATATCGTTTTATAAGTTTAATTTAGGTAGAGGTGAATGGCTAATGGAAAAGAAACTACATGGCGCCGATATTGTTATTGATAGTTTAAGAAAACACGGGGTTAATCTCGTCTTTGGTATTCCTGGAGCGAAGATTGATCGTTTGTTTGAAGGACTAGATGGTCAAGACAGTGAAGATGCACCTAAATTAATTGTTACTCGGCATGAGCAAAATGCGGCGTTTATGGCCCAAGCTTATGGTCGCTTAACCGGAAAAACAGGGGTCGCGATCACTACATCTGGCCCAGGAGTTGGTAATTTAGTAACTGGGATCATGACAGCTAACGCAGAAGGAGATCCAATGTTAGCGATTGGAGGACAAGTACAACGGAAAGATCTTCACCGTGCAACCCACCAAAGCACGCCTTCAACTGAAATTATGGCACCGATTACGCAATATAGCGCTGAAATTCAAGATCCTAATAACATTTCAGAGATTATGGCTAATGCATTTGAAGCAAGTCAAGATGCACGTAAGGGAGCAGCTTTCGTTAGCCTTCCACAAGACGTTGATGATGCTGAGGTAACTGAAAAGCCATTGCCAATTTATGAAACACCTAAGATGGGGCCTGCTGATCCAAACGACTTACAAAAACTAGTCGAACTAATTAAAAATAGTAAAATGCCGGTTATCTTAGTGGGTCAACGGGGCGCGGATGAAAAAATTACGACTGCTCTCCGCAAATTATTAAGTGATTATTCATTGCCTGTTGTTGAAACATATCAAGCGGCTGGAGTGGTATCACGTGACTTAGAACAACAATCATACTTTGGTCGAATTGGACTTTTCCGTAATCAAGTTGGGGATCAATTGCTCCAACAAAGTGATTTAGTAATTACTGTTGGATATGACCCAATCGAATATGAACCGCAGAATTGGAATAAAGAAGGTAATTTGCGGATTGTTAACCTCGATACTTTGCCAGCACAAATAGATAACCACTTTACACCGATTATGCAATTAGTTGGTAATATTGCTACAAGCTTAACTGAGCTTGATAAGTTACTAAAGGGGTATGAGTATCCTGTTGCAGCCACTGAGCAACTTGCTAAATATAAGCAAGAACTTGACCAAGATAAAAAGATTCAAATACCAGCAAGTGATGATGCCAGTCATCCGTTAGCGGTTGTGCATGCAATTCAAGAAAATGTTACTGATGACATGCACGTTGCGCTAGATGTGGGTTCCCACTATATCTGGATGGCACGACATTTCCGCTGCTACCAACCACGACACTTGTTAATCAGTAACGGGATGCAAACACTAGGCGTTGGCTTGCCATGGGCGATGGTTGCAGCGATGCTTTATCCCGAACATAAATCAGTGGCAGTTTGCGGGGATGGAGGCTTCCTCTTCTCTGGGGCGGAATTAGCGACAGCCGTCCAATACCATCTTAATGTTGTAACGATTGTATGGAATGATGGTGGCTATTATGATATGGTTAAGTTCCAAGAAGAGATGAAGTACCCCCAAGCAGCTGGTGTTAAGTTTGGCAATGTTGATATCGTTAAGTATGCTGAGAGTTTTGGCGCAACTGGACTACGGGTAAATGAGCCGGCTGATCTTACTAAGGTAATCAGCCAAGCCTTTAATATTGATGGCCCGGTTGTGGTAGATGTTCCAGTTGATTACAGTAACAATAAAGAATTAGCTGCCAACTTGATTGATTCACAACTTGGCTAAGAGGGGAACAAAGATTATGACAACATTATATGAACACGGAACGTTAGCTGCGTTGATGGCAGGAAATTTTGATGGCACAATTACTGTCAGTGATTTGTTAAAACATGGTTCGATGGGAATTGGAACTTTTACTGGATTAGACGGTGAGGTTGTTATCCTGAATAATGAAGTGTACCAGGCCGTTTCAAGTGGTCAAGTTAACCGCATTACAGATATGGATGCTACAATGCCATTTGCTTCAGTCCATTTTCCTGCTGAACAACAGGATATAACATTAAGGAATGTAAACTTTGCTAAACTGAATAATGATTTTGTTAAAGAACATCAGCTTGCTAATGTTTTTGCATTCTTACAATTGAGTGGTGAGTTTAAGCACGTCAAAATTCGGATTGCTCCGAAGCAAGAAAAGCCATACCCGACTTTACTCGATGTTGCGCAACACCAACCTGAGTTTACGGCTGAAAATATTTCTGGGACCATTATCGGTTATTATGCACCAGACATTTTTGGCACGATTACGGCAGCTGGCTGGCACCTTCATTTTATTAGCGATGATCGGCAATTTGCTGGGCATCTCCTGGCGTTTGATGCTTCCAAATTGACCGGGAGTTTTGAAGTCTTTGATAATTTGGAACAGCATTTGCCGATTGATAATAAAGAATTTCGGGCGAGTGAAGTTGATATGGCAACTTTACGTGATGGAATTGCTAAATCAGAAGGAAATGCAGACTAAAGAACAAATGAAGCAGCGGTATAAATAACGCCGAAAAAGGGCTCCAGTGCTCGGTAACGAACTCTGGAACCCTTTTTGTGATTTCTAAAATATCATCTTAAGTTGTCGTTTTTAATGAGTTGATTAATTAGTAGTCGCTTGGAAAAATAATATTTGCAGATTTACGGAGACGGTATAGAGTCATATTAACAATTTTAGCTAGTTCAAGCCATCGTTGATAATTATCCTGCTGCTGTGGCGATTCGGGGTTAGTAAAGAGTTGTGCAAAATCGTTTAACTCGTCAAACATGGTGTTATCTAAGTAGTGGTTATTGATAACTTGAATACTCCCCCTGATTATTAAGATAAGTCACATTCTTAGTATCGAAAATACTGTCAATTATTAGCGTGTCGCGAAGCCTATATTTATTGCCAAATGCTTCTGCGGTGCTAAGCTTACGGGAATATACAACAGTAAGTTAATATTTCCCAGTATCTTGTGCTGCATGAATCATCTGGTCAAAAATAGTATGGGTTCCAATAATTCCTAATCGTAACATAAGCTAGATTTCCTGGTTAGCCATTTTGTAGATTTGTACCATGTCATCATAATAAAGAACTTTCTGATCCCTTGTGCCCACCGGTAGCATTAGGACATGATTGTGACATTTCCATTTCTGCTTGGCAGGTATTTCAATAGTGCTTTTTACACTAAATACCTAAATCCTGTTTTAAAAAATCGTTCAGTTGAAGTTTTGGTGATTCAAGAATCTAACCCGACCGTCAAAAAATTCATTACCTTACTCCACCAGCTAACAGATGTGGCGGACCAGCCTGATAAGGAATTTTAAATCCGCAATCTCCTTTCACAAGCTTGGTTGACACTAATTGCTGAAATTAAGTTTCAAGAACAACACCAGCAATTGACGGTTATCCCACGTGAACGCAGCAAAAATATTTTAGCGTATTTAAACACTATGCGGAAAAGGTAACAATTAATGATAGTGCAACTGCGGTCAATATTAGTCCCAAAGAATGTATTCGGTCATTTAAGAAAAACATTCACCAAACGCCAATTGAATACTTATTAAATTACCGGGTTGAGCAGGCAAAGAAATTATTGCGGCATTCGGAGCTTTCGATCACGGATATTGCTTTGCGGGCGGGATTTAGTACGAGTGCCTATTTTAGTAAAATATTTAAGGAACGGGTAGGGATGACACTACGGGAATACCGGCAGCGTCAAGGGTAGCTTACTTTAAGTTTAAAATTTTACTTATCAATGTTTCCATGTCTGCTGGGTTAATGACTTTTTCTTGGCGCGGCGTTTGGTCTACTAACGCTTGGACACCAGCGCTAAGCTGATCTCCCAGAAGATCATGTAACTGTTGAAGAGCAGGAAGCCCGCTTTGACTAACTTTTTGGTTGGTTAGTGCGTGGTAGACGGTTTCAGGGAATTTATATGGACTGGCAGTTGACACGATAACTGTGGGAGTTGTGTCATGGCTTTGTTGCTGATATTGATGTGTTACATGTGATGCCACTGCAGTATGCGGGTCAATAACATATCCATCATTTAAATATACTCGTTTAATTTCGGCTTCAACTTCATCTGGGGTCGCAAAACCAGCCACAAATTGCTCCTGAAGCTTATTTAATACGGTGGAATCTACCTGGTAGTGACCGTCAGTAGCTAATTGCTTCATTAATTTAGCAACTGTTACGCAGCTTTCATCATAAAGATCAAAGAGGAGCCGCTCAAGATTACTTGATACTAAAATATCCATTGCTGGTGAGTTAGTTAGGTAAAAGTTGCGTCGCCGCTCATATTTTCCGCTCTTGAAAAAGTCGGTCAATACATTGTTTTCATTAGAAGCACACAGGAGCTTATTAATTGGTAAGCCTAATTTTTTAGCGTAGTAACCAGCGAGGATATCGCCAAAATTACCAGTCGGCACGGTGAAATTAACTTTCTCCCCTAGTTGGATCCCGCCTGTATGAACAAGCTGTCCGTATGCAGCAAAATAGTACACAATTTGGGGGATAAGCCGCCCGATATTCATTGAATTAGCTGAGGAAAAGCAGTTATTATTTTGCGCAAGGCGGTCATTAAATGCTTGATCGTTGAAAATATGTTTAACGCTTGTTTGGGCATCATCAAAATTACCCTTAATTGCGATTGCGTGGAGGTTTGATCCAGGCTGCCCCAGCATTTGGCGTAATTGAACCGGACTAACCCCGCCAGCAGGGTAGAAGACGATTACCTGTGTGTCTTTTTGATTGCTAAACCCTCGCATTGAGGCTGTTCCAGTATCACCAGAAGTTGCGGTAAGGATAACGATTTGTTTTTCTAGTTGGGTGTTTTGTGCAGCACGTGACACTAATTGGGGTAACATTTGTAAGGCGATATCCTTAAATGCCAGTGTCGGCCCGTGAAAAAGCTCAAGATAATAATTGCTGGCGTGTTTGGGCGTTAATGGGGCAATTAAACGGTTATCCCACTGACTACCATAAGCGGTATTTGCATTTTTCAGTAGTTGGTCGCTCGTAAATTCATCAAAAAACCAGTTAAGAATAGTTGCAGCAAGTTGTTGGTACGGCAACGAAATTAAGGTTGCAAGGTTATAAGTTGGTTGAGGAAAATGAAGCGGTACATAAAGACCGCCGTCTGGAGAAAGTCCTTGTAAGATAGCAGTTGGTGATTTTAAAATCGTTGATAAGTCTCCCTGAGTGCTACGGTAGTCCATGATAATTCCTCCAATTTCAAAGGTGATTTTATTTTAATTGTATGTTTCTTATATGCTATGGTACAATACTGAAAATGAAAAAACAATGAGAAACTGAGGCGGGAAAATGAAAAACATTAAACTGGGACTGCTCGGTCTGGGTACGGTCGGGTCAGGAGTCTTACAGATGGTTCAACAAAATGCGGATAAAATTATCGATGTTACTGGGTGCAAGTTAACAGTTAAAACAGCTTTAGTTCGAAACCTTGGTAACTATAATAAGTATGCTGATGAAACTTCTTTAACAACTGATTTTGATGAAATCTTGAATGATGATGAAATAAAAATTGTCGTTGAACTTATGGGTGGTATTCATCCGGCTAAAGAATATATTACAACCTTATTAAAAAATCATAAGAATGTGGTCACAGCGAACAAGGATTTGATTGCGTCTTATGGCCCAGAATTGATGACTGTCGCGCATGAAAATCACTGTGACTTAATGTTTGAAGCGAGTGTGGCTGGTGGGATTCCTATTTTGCGGACGATTGCTAATAGCTTTACGGCAGATAAGGTTACTGAAGTAAAGGGAATTGTAAATGGAACAACGAATTACATCTTAACGCAAATGAGTCAGCGGGGATGGTCATACCACCAAGCACTTGCCCAAGCACAACAGCTGGGATTTGCAGAGAGTGATCCAACCAATGACGTGACGGGTAAGGATGCGGCTTACAAGATGATTATATTAAGTCAATTTGCATTTGGAACTCAACTAGATATTAAGGACATTGCGGTAGAAGGGATTGACCGATTGAATGACGCTGATGTTCAACAAGCAGCGTCATTTGGATACGTAATTAAATTACTAGGGATTACCAAGCTGGTTAATAATGGAGTATTTGTCGAAGTTGGCCCAGTGTTAATCCCCCGTGATCATCCTTTAGCAATAATCAATAATGAATTTAATGCAGTAATGGTTACAGCCCAAGCGGTCGGTGATACGCTCTTTTATGGCCGCGGTGCAGGGGGCTTGCCAACTGCTAACAGTGTGTTAAGTGATATTACAACGGTAACGAAAAACATTATCCTGGGAACTAATGGGAATCTCTTTAATAATTACCAACAACCTTATATTCCGGCAAAACTTGCTGATATAAAATATCCATATTATTTATCGTTAACCTTGCCGGATGTTCCTGGGCAAATGTTGAAGCTAACCCAGATGATGACGAATATTAATGCTAGTTTTCGTGAAATAACCCAAACAAAAGATGGCAAAATTGCGCACATTGCAATCATTACTCACCGGATGAGCAAAGAACAATTACAGACATTACTAACTAAAGTGGCTAATGATCAGTCAATTAACTTGTCGGCGGCTTATAAAGTGATGGGATAGGAGGAAGTATAATGATTATTCAAGCACCTGCTTCCAGTGCTAATCTTGGTCCGGGATTTGACTCGATTGGGATTGCAGTCTCTTTGTATTTAAAATTAGAAGTCCTTGGTCCAAGCGATAACTGGCAAGTTGATCACCAGCTTGGGAAGCTCCCTCATGATGAGACGAATATGATTGTAACAACGGCATTAAGTGTTGCACCGGATTTGCTGCCACAGCACCTGCGGGTAGTCAGTGAAATTCCGATAGCACATGGATTAGGAAGTAGTTCAAGCGCAATTGTTGCTGGAATCGAATTAGCAAATCAGCTTAAGAACCTGAACCTTAGCAAGGAAGAAAAAGTTGAGATTGCCAGCCAGATTGAAGGCCATCCTGATAATGTCGCACCGACTATTCTAGGGGGATTAGTAGTGGGGACACATATTAATGGGCATTTTTCTGCGATTGAAGCGCCCTTATTCCCCTATGCTTTTGCTGCATATATCCCGCCTTATAATCTAAAAACAGCTGATGCGCGAGCTGCCTTGCCATATCAACTAGAATATTCCCAAGCTGTTCATGCGAGCGCGGTTGCTAATACCTTTGTTGCTAGTTTGTTTGCTAAAAACTATGATGTAGCGTTTAAATTAATGGAGGCAGATCGCTTTCATGAACCATATCGCAAAGAACTAGTTCCAGAATTAGATCAAATTCGTGAATTAGGAAAAAAACATGGAGCACTAGCAACATATTTAAGCGGCGCCGGACCAACAGTAATGACAGTTATCGATAATGACGATTACGGATTATTTGAACAGGCAGTACATGCTGCGGGGCTAAAGGGAAAAGTAGTCCGTTTACACCCAGATGTTGAAGGAGTTAAACTAATATAATTTAGGAAAGAGGCTGGAAATGAATTCGGCCTTTTTTCTTTTTTGTGAATTTTAACGAACTATTTTATGCTTTAACTTGATTAAGTTCGATTTTTACATTGAATTATAAAAAAATCTTTGCTATCCTTAAAGCAGATTTGAGGAGGCATTGTTATGAGTGATATTAGTGTTGTGATGGGCAGTAAATCAGATTGGCCAACTGTTAAAGAAACTTGTGATATTTTAGATGAATTTGGTGTTTCATATGAAAAGAATGTAATTTCTGCTCATCGGATGCCAAACGAAATGTTCGCGTTTGCGCAAAATGCGGTTGATAATGGGGTTAAAGTAATTATTGCGTGTGCCGGGGGAGCAGCCCATCTTCCGGGCATGATTGCAGCCAATACCCCCCTGCCAGTAATTGGGATCCCAGGACAGACGAAAGCTCTCGGTGGAATGGACTCGCTTTTATCAATTGTTCAAATGCCAGCGGGAATTCCGGTGGCAACTACTGCGATTGGAAAAGCAGGAGCTAAAAACGCTGCGTTATTAGCATTGCAAATTCTGGGGATCACAGATAAGCATATCCAACAACAAATCATCGAATATCGACAGGCGATGCATGATCAAGCAAAAGAAAGTGGGCAGTATCTTGAATAAATTTATTCCACAAGGTTCAACGATTGGCATTATTGGTGGTGGGCAATTGGGACAGATGATGGCATTGGATGCCAAACAGACGGGGATGAAGGTTATTATTTTAGATCCAACCCCTCATTGTCCAGCGGGGCAGGTTGCTGATGAACAAATCGTTGCTCCTTATGCCGATACTAAAGCGATTGAAAAGTTGGCTGATAAAGCGGATGTATTAACCTACGAATTTGAAAATGTTGATTTAAGCGCTTTGGAAGATGTGCAGGATCGCGTTTATCTTCCCCAAGGAACTAACTTGCTTTACACGACCAAAAATCGTTTACGGGAAAAGAATTTCTTACGTCAGGCAGGGGTAAAAACAGCACCTTTCATGGCAGTGCATACTTTGGCTGAATTAAAAGATGCGGTAAAGAAAATCGGTTACCCAGCAGTTTTGAAAACCAGTGAAGGGGGATATGACGGACATGGGCAAGAAGTGTTACGTAATAAGGACGATCTTGATAAGTGTGCCCCTATTTTAGCCACTAGCGACTGTATCTTAGAGGGATGGGTTCCTTTTAACCGCGAATGTTCAGTAATGGTCGGACGTAATGAAGATGGAGAAATAACGGCATTTCCTGTTTCAGAAAATATTCACCATGATGAAATTCTACATTTAAGCATTGTTCCAGCAAGGATCTCTTCTGAATTACAACAAAAGGCGCAAAAAATAGCGGTGCAGATTGCCCAAGCGATTAATTTGCGAGGAATTTTAGGGGTTGAAATGTTTGTAACAGATGATGGAGAGATCTATATTAATGAGCTTGCTCCCCGTCCCCACAATTCTGGTCATTATTCAATTGAAGCTTGTAACTTCTCACAGTTCGCCATCCATAATCGAGCAATTTGTAACTGGCCACTCCCGCAAGTAGAGCTATTAAAGCCGGTGGTAATGGTAAATGTTTTGGGTCAGCATGTTAATGGAGTCCGACAACAGATTCAGAAAAAGGCAGATTGGCATTTTCATGATTATGGGAAAGCAGAAGTTCGTCACAACCGGAAAATGGGCCACGTTACAATCTTGACTGATGATATTGAAGCTACTTTAGCAGAAATTGACAATACAGGAATTTGGAGTGCATAAAGTTCGGCTTTACGTAACCGCTTTTCCTGTGCGATAATACATTTAGAAAAAATAGAGAGGATTTTTAACTGATGATTGATCGTTATACCAGTCCAGAGATGAAAAAGATTTGGAGCTTAGAAACACAATACCAATGTTGGTTAGATGTTGAGATTGCTGCTGATGAAGCGTGGAGTAAGCTAGGGCATATTCCAGCAGAAGATGTGGAAAAGATTAAAAAGAATGCCAAGTTTTCTGTGGAGGGAATTGCAGAGATTGAAGCAGTGACCCATCATGATGTGATTGCTTTTACCCGGGACGTTTCTAAATCATTGGGGCCTGAACGAAAGTGGGTTCACTACGGAATGACGAGTACAGATGTAGTTGATACTGCACAAGGCTTGCGATTAAAAAAGGCGAACGATATCCTTCGTCAAGATATTGATAACTTTATGGATATCCTTAAAGAATTAGCTGAAAAATATAAGTACACAGTTTGTATGGGACGAACACATGGTATTCATGCCGAACCAACAACTTTTGGCTTGAAAGCTGCTCGGTGGTATTCAGAAATGAAGCGTAATAAAGAACGTTTTGAACATGCTGCTAAGGGTGTTGAAGCTGGTAAAATTTCTGGTGCAGTAGGAACTTTTGCTGAAATTGACCCATTTGTTGAGGAATATGTCTGCAAAAAACTTGGCTTACGTCCTCAAGAAATCTCCACACAAGTTCTTCCGCGAGATTTACATGCTGAATATATTGCTACCATTGCGCTTATTGGAACAAGTATGGAAGAAATGGCAACCGAGATTCGCTCTCTTCAACGAACGGAAATCCATGAAGTCGAAGAACACTTTGCTAAGGGACAAAAAGGATCTTCTGCTATGCCACATAAGCGTAATCCAATTGGCTCAGAAAACATTACTGGTTGTGCGCGGATGCTTCGTGGCTTTATGGTACCTGCTTATGAAGATGTTTCGCTTTGGCATGAACGGGATATTTCTCATTCCAGTGCAGAGCGAATGATTTTACCAGATGCAACTTCATTACTTGATTACATGTTGCGGCGTTTTGGTCGACTCTTAAAGAATCTTGATGTATTCCCTGAAACAATGAAGAAGAATATGGATGAGACATTGGGCTTAATTTACAGTGGTCGGGTTCTTTTGAAGTTGGTTAACAGTGGAATGACTCGGGAAGCAGCTTATGATTTGATTCAACCATATACCGCTAAGTGCTGGGCAGAACAGATTCCATTCCGCCCACTATTGGAAGATGATCCAACAATTCAAAAGCAATTAACTAAAGAAGATCTTGACGATGCCTTTGATTACCACTGGCACCTCCGCCATGTTGATGACATTTATAAACGATTGGGATTAGACTAATATAAGCTAGTTTAAGGGGCTAGACGAACAAAAAAGTTTGTCTAGCCTTTTTGTTATGCTTTATCCAGTAAAAACACGAACAATCCAGGTGAAAAATCATATAAATATCGTAATTCGTATTGACAAAAGGGAGAAGGGGAGAGTATATTGTTGTCATGAAATATCGAATTAATTTTCGGATATTAAAATAAATGTTCGTGTTTTACTGAAAGGAAGTTCCGTAAATGGAGAAGTTATTGTATACCGGCAAGGCAAAGCAAATGTGGCAAACTGAGGATCCAGCGGTTTTACGAGTAGTTTATCTGGACCAAGCTACCGCCCTCAACGGAAAAAAGAAGGATCACTTTACTGGTAAGGGTAAGGCTGCCAATGCTATTTCTTCCCTCGTTTTTGATTACTTAATGAAGCAGGGAATTGAGACCCACTTTATTAAGAAACTATCAACTAACGAAGACCTTGTAAAAAAATGTGAGATGTTCCCGCTTGAATTTGTAACGCGGAATGTAATTGCTGGTCATTTTGCGAGTCGGTATGGACTTTCAGAAGGGGAAGAGCTTCCTTCACCAGTTGAGGAAACCTTCTATAAAAGCGATGAACTTAATGATCCCTTTATCAATGAATCCGCAACGATTGCTCTTGAGATTGCCAGCAAAGAGGAGCTTGCGCAAATGTGGGGGATCTGTCGGAAGGTCAATAACTTACTTAAACCATTATTTGCCAAAGCTAATTTACGGTTGGTTGACTTCAAACTCGAATTTGGCCGTTTAAGTGATGGCAAGATTATTCTTGCAGATGAATTTTCGCCAGATAACTGTCGGTTATGGGATCTGACAACTAAGCAACATATGGATAAAGACGTATATCGACGCAAACTTGCTGATTTAACCCAAACATATGATGAGGTATTGGAACGGTTAGAAGCAGTGATTAAGGAGGAAGCATAAATGGTCAATGTTCGGATTTTCGTAACATATAAGCAATCAGTCTTTGATCCGCAGGGAGAAACAATTAAGGATGCGATCCATTCTCTAGGTCATGATGAAGTAACTGCCGTTAAAGTTGGGAAATTCTTTGACGTTACCTTAGACACAAATGAGGATGAGGTAGCAACGGCAGTAAAAGAAATTGCCGATCAGCTCCTTGTTAATTTCAATATGGAAACTTATACATACCAAGTTATGGAGGAAGCCTAGATGAAAATTGCGGTGGTTGTTTTTCCGGGATCCAATTGCGATGTGGATTTATATGAAGCCCTTCATTCCGTTTGCCATGCAGATGTGGAGTATGTCTCTCACCGGCAAAAAAGTTTAGCTGGTTTTGATGCTGTGATGTTACCAGGAGGATTTTCCTATGGTGATTATCTACGAGCTGGCGCAATTGCTCGGTTTACCAATATCATGCCTGCAATAATCAAAATGGCAAATGAGGGGAAACCAGTCTTTGGAACGTGTAACGGATTTCAAATTTTGACAGAAGCAGGTCTTTTGCCAGGTGGACTCAAACGCAATGATAGCCAACGCTTTGTTTGTAAAACTGTTCCTTTAGAAGTAGTGAACTCGCAAACTCTTTTTACTAGTCATTACCAGGATCACGAACGAATCGCATTACCAATTGCGCATGCCGATGGTAGTTACTATGCAGATGAAAAAACACTAGATGAACTGGAAGCAAATAATCAAATTGTTTTTCGTTACGCGACTGAAAATCCAAATGGTAGTTTACGCAACATTGCTGGAATTACTAATAAGCACGGAAATGTCTTAGGCATGATGCCCCATCCTGAACGGGCAGTAGAAACTATTCTTGGTAGTACGGATGGCTTACGGTTATTTGAATCCTTGTTAGAAAACGGCAGAATTAAAGTGGAGGCATAGTTAATGAAACAAGCAATGACCCCAGAAGAGATTAAAGAAAAGAAACCATACTTAGATTGGAGCTTGACTGAAGCAGAATATGATTACATTCGTACCCAGCTCTTAGGACGATTACCAAATTATACTGAAACTGGCTTGTTTTCTGCGATGTGGAGTGAGCACTGTTCATATAAAAAGTCAAAACCGGTTCTGCGTCTCTTCCCTAATAAAAATGAGCGAGTATTGCAAGGTCCCGGAGAAGGAGCAGGGGTTGTTGATATTGATGATGGACAAGCAGTGGTATTCAAAGCTGAAAGTCACAATCATCCGACAACTGTTGAACCTTATCAAGGAGCGGCAACTGGTGTCGGTGGGATCCTGCGAGATATTTTCAGCATGGGTGCACGACCAATCGCTTCCCTTGATTCCCTCCATTTCGGTGAATTAGATAATTCGACAACGCGGATGAAAGTAACTAATACTGTTCGGGGAATTGGTGATTACGGTAATTGTATGGGAATTCCTACAATTGCGGGTGAAACAACATTTGATCCATGCTACCAGGGCAATATTCTGTGTAATGCAATGAGTGTTGGCTTAATGGACCAAAAAGATATCCAGCAGGGTCGCGCTGCCGGAATTGGAAATGCAGTGATGTATGTCGGCGCTAAAACCGGCCGTGATGGAATTCATGGCGCCACCTTTGCTTCCGCAGACTTTAATGATGAAAATATGACGCAACGTTCGGCGGTTCAAGTTGGTAATCCTTTTATGGAAAAACTCTTATTAGAAGCCTGTCTTGACCTTATTAGAAATCATCCAGACTGGTTAGTAGGAATTCAAGATATGGGGGCAGCGGGAATTGTTTCTTCAAGTGCGGAAATGGCTTCCGAAGGTCAAAGTGGAATGGAGCTAAATTTGGATCTTGTTCCGCAACGTGAACCCGGGATGTCGGCTTATGAAATTATGCTTAGTGAATCCCAAGAACGAATGCTTCTTTGCGTAAAAAAAGGCCATGAAGAAGATGTCAAAAAGATTTTTGATTTTTACGATCTTGAAGCGGTCACAATTGGCCGGATTACTGCGGGTCATGATTATGTTCTCTTTCATGATGGTGAAGAAGTATGTCATATCCCAGTGTCGAGTTTAACGGATGACGTACTAGAAGAAGAAAGCCTCGAAAAAAAGCCTGCGCGAATTGAATTAGCCGAACAGCAACCAACGTGGATTCCAGATATTGATAACGTTGCTGAAGTTTTAACTGCCTTGCTTGCTCAGTCAACGATTGCGGATAAAAGTAGTCTTTATCAGCAATATGATTCTCAAGTACGGACAAACACAGTGGCTGGTCCCGGGAGTGATGCTGGGGTTCTGCGGATTCGTGGAACACATAAAGGGTTAGCGATGACAACTGATGGGAACGGTCGGTTTGTTTACCTTAGTCCAGAAGTTGGTGGACAAATTGCCTTAGTTGAAGCGGCTGCCAACATAATTGCCAGTGGAGCTGAACCGTTAGCAATTACTGACTGCTTAAATTATGGTGACCCAACTGATCCAGAAATTTTCTGGGAACTTCATCAATCTGTCCAAGGGATGGCTGATGCTTGCCGTGAATTTAATACCCCGGTTATTTCTGGGAATGTTTCTTTATATAACGAAAACAATGGGCAAGCAATTCATCCGACGCCGATGGTTGGAATGGTTGGTCTAATTAAAAATATTGATCGCGTAATTCCTTCGTTTGTCCAACACCCGGGAGATAAGGTTTATCTAGTGGGCCAAACTCGTGATGATTATGCGGGGTCTGAGTTGCAAAAAATGATGACCGGCGATATTAGCGGAATTGTTAAGTCATTTGATCTTCACCATGTTCATCAATATATGCAACGGTTACTGACGACGATGGAGAACGGCCTTGTTTCCAGTGCCCATGATTTGAGTGAAGGTGGCCTCGGAGTAGCTTTAGCCGAAACGGTCTTCAAAACTGATTTAGGGTTGAAAGTTGACTTTGCTGATCAGCCAGCAACTCGCCTGTTTAGTGAGACTCCTGGAAGATTTATCGTGACGGTTGCTCCTGAAAAGGCAACCGAATTCGAACAGGCATTAGGAAAAGATGCACACCTAATTGGAGAAGTTACAAATAGCCACTGGTTAATGGTTAAACTGGCAAATGGTGAACTCAATGAAAGTGTTGCAAAATTACAAAAAACATGGGAGGAGGCAATTCCGTGCCAACTGAAATCAAAGGATTAAATGAAGAATGTGGGGTCTTTGGGGTTTTTGATGCGGCTAACGCTAGTCAATTAACCTATTACGGCCTGCATACTCTTCAGCATCGCGGCCAAGAAGGAGCCGGCATTGTCTCAACTGATGGGACGGAACTTTATCAGCACCGTGACCGAGGATTGTTGGCGAAAGTGTTTGCTGATCCGGCTGAGCTTAAACGATTAAAAGGAAACGCTGCGATTGGCCATGTTCGTTATGGGACAAGTGGACATAATTCGATTGCTAATGTTCAACCCTTCCTTTTTCACTTTCATGATGGTGCTGTTGCCCTCGCCCACAATGGTAATTTAACTAATGCTGTTACCCTTCGTCGTGAATTGGAAAATGAAGGGGCAGTTTTCCAGTCAGATTCTGATACGGAAATTTTAATTCACCTTATCCGGAAATATATTAATGAAGGTTTTATTCCTGCTTTGAAGAAAAGCCTCAACCTTGTCCATGGTGGATTTGCCTATCTATTACTGCAAAAAGATCGGCTAATTGCGGCTTTAGATCCTAATGGGATTCGTCCTTTATGTATTGGAAGGTTAGAAAATGGCGCTTATGTTGTTACTAGTGAGACGTGTGCTTTAGACATTATTAATGCTCAATTTGTGCGTGATGTTTTGCCAGGAGAATTAATAATTATTGATAAAAATGGGTTACATATTGATCATTACACTACCCAAACTCAACTGGCGATTTGCTCAATGGAGTATATCTATTTCGCCCGTCCTGATTCTATTATTCATGGGGTAACGGTACATAATGCACGTAAACGCATGGGAAAGTTCTTAGCAAAGGAACATCTGGTTGATGCTGATATGGTGATTGGAGTACCTAATTCATCGTTATCTGCTGCTAGTGGGTATGCTGAAGAAAGTGGCCTTCCATATGAAATGGGGTTAATAAAGAGCCAATACGTTGCGCGGACGTTTATTCAACCAACTCAAGAGTTACGGGAGTTAGGCGTTCAGATGAAATTATCAGCTGTCCGCGGAGTTGTAAAAGGAAAAAGAGTGGTAGTAGTCGACGATTCGATTGTGCGCGGAACAACTTCTAAGCAGATTGTCCAAATGCTAAAAAGAGCTGGGGCCAAAGAAGTTCATATGCTTATCTCCTCACCACCATTTAAGTTTCCATGTTTCTATGGGATTGACGTATCAACGCGTTCAGAACTGATGGCTGCTCATTACTCCATTGAAGAAATGCGGCAGTTAATTGGTGCAGATTCTCTTAATTTTTTGAGTATTGATAGTTTAATCCAAGCAATTAACGTACCAGATGCAGGAGATGCTCCTAATGGTGGACTTACCGTGGCTTATTTTGATGGGAAGTACCCAACGCCGCTTTATGATTATGAAGAAGGGTACTTAAAGTCGTTAAGCGAACAAGAGCGATTAGCAAGAAAGGGGTAAGAGGATGAGTCGTTATCAAGATGCAGGGGTAGATGTAAATGCCGGGTACGAACTTGTTCACCGTATTAAAGATGCAGTCAAATCAACTGATCGCCCAGGTGTGATTGGGGGAATTGGCAGCTTTGGGGGGATGTTTGACTTAGAAAAATTACAGGTACGGCATCCGATTCTTGTCTCTGGCACTGATGGTGTGGGAACGAAACTCTTAATTGCCCAACAAATGAATAAGCACGATACAATCGGGATCGATGTTGTCGCAATGTGTGTTAATGATGTCCTGGCGCAGGGAGCGGAACCAATAACATTTCTCGACTACATTGCGACCGGCCATAATGATCCGGCTAAGATGACAGCGATTGTTAGCGGAGTAGCGACTGGTTGCCGAGAAGCTGGGGCCGCTTTAATTGGTGGAGAAACAGCAGAAATGCCAGATATGTATGCAGCCAATGAGTATGACCTGGCAGGAACAGTAACAGGGGTAGCAGAAAAAGAAGAACTTCTTACCGCTGCTGGACCACAAAAAGGTGATATTTTACTTGGCCTCCCATCAAGTGGCTTGCATTCCAATGGCTTTTCCCTTGTCCGGCAGATCTTATTTAAGGATAATCACGTCAAATTAACTGATCGCCCAGAAGCATTGAGAGGAAAGACGGTAGGAGAAACGATTCTGACTCCTACTAGGATTTATGTTCAAGCGGTCTTACCATTAGTTCATCGCAAAGTGGTTCATGGAATTAGCCATATTACTGGTGGAGGATTGATTGAAAATGTTCCCCGGATGTTAGGAGATAACTTGCAAGCGGTGATTGATCCTGATCGGTGGCCACAGCTTCCGGTCTTTGACTATTTGCGGGTGCTAGGAGGCCTTACTAAGGAGGATTGTTTCGAAGCATTTAACATGGGAATAGGAATGGTCTTAGCAGTGGCATCAGATCAAGTAGCGCAAGTTCAAGGGATACTATCAAGTAAAAACATGACAAGTTATCAAATTGGTTATCTTCGTCATTGTTTACCAGATACAAAAAAGATTGTTATCAAGTGAGGGTTGTAAATGAGAGTCGCAATTTTAGCATCAGGAAACGGAACGAATTTTGAAGTCTTAGCACAGCACTTCAAAAATAATGATCTTCCTGGTGACTTAGCATTATTATTCTGTAATCATCCAGATGCTCCGGTAATTAAAAGAGCTGCCCGACTGGGGATTCCGGCAGAAAGCTTTACGGTCAAATCTTGTGGGGGAAAACAGGAATACGAGGAAAAATTATTGGGAGTGTTGAAAAAGTATCAAATTGACTTTATTGCCCTTGCTGGTTATTTACGAGTAATTGGGCCCACTATTTTGGATCATTATGCTCACCGAATTATTAACCTTCATCCAGCATGGTTGCCAGAATATCCGGGACTACATTCGATTGAACGAGCATTTGCTGATCAGCAAGCACAGACAGGCGTAACCGTGCATTATATTGATGCGGGACTCGATTCTGGCCCGATTATCGCCCAGGAACACGTCCCGATTTTACCAACGGATACTATTGAAACCTTAGAAGCACGGGTTCATGAAACTGAACACCGGTTATATCCTGAAGCACTAAAGCAGGCATTAGAAAAGGAGCAACATTAAATTATGAAAAGAGCATTAGTAAGCGTTTCTGATAAGCAAAACCTGGTTCCATTCGTTAAAGGATTAGTTGAAAATGGTTTTGAAATTATCTCGACTGGTGGGACGAAGCGGGTTTTAGACGAAGCGGGAATTGAAACAATTGTGATTGAGGATGTTACTCATTTTCCAGAAATTCTTGATGGCCGCGTAAAGACTCTTAACCCATACGTCCATGGGGGACTGTTGGCTCGCCGGGACTTACCGGAACACATGGCGACCCTCGAAAAACTTAATATTACGCCAATCGATTTAGTCTGTGTTAACCTTTATCCATTTAAAGAGACGATCGAAAAGCCGGGAGTGGAATTAGCCGATGCAATTGAAAACATTGATATTGGTGGTCCTAGCATGGTCCGCTCAGCTGCTAAAAACTATCATGATGTAACAATTGTGGTGGATCAAGCTGATTACGATGAAGTCTTAGCCCAGATCAAAGAAGATGGTGAAACATCATTAGCAACCCGAGCACGCTTAGCAGCAAAAGCCTTTCGTCATACGGCAGCCTATGATTCCCTCATCTCTCAATACCTTACAAAACAGACAGGGCTTGAAGACCCAGAAAAATTAACTTTAAGCTGGGATTTAAAAGAAACAATGCGTTATGGCGAAAATAGTCACCAAAAGGCTTGGTTATATGAAGACGCGCTTCCTAAAGCTTTTTCAGTTTTACAGGCTGAACAATTACATGGTAAGAAGCTTTCCTACAATAATATTAAAGATGCTGATGAAGCATTACGGTGCATTCGCGAATTTGATGAACCAACAGTTGTAGCGATGAAACATATGAACCCATGCGGCATTGGTCGAGGGGATAGTTTGGTTCAAGCTTGGGATCATGCCTATGAAGCTGACCCTGTTTCTATCTTTGGGGGAGTGATTGCTCTTAATCGGCAAGTTGATTTAGCTACCGCCGAGAAAATGCACAAAATCTTTTTAGAAATTGTCATTGCGCCCGGCTTTGACGATGATGCATTTGAGTTGTTGGCAAAGAAGAAAAACATTCGCTTAATAAGTCTGGACTTCAGTAAGAAGGATGAACCAACTAAACATGAAGTTGTTTCAGTGATGGGTGGAATGTTGTTGCAGGAACAAGACACGCTTAAGGAAGATTACCATGACTGGCAATGTGTTACTGAAAAGCAACCAACAGAGGAACAACTTAAGACATTAATGTTTGCCTGGAAAGCAGTTAAGCATGCCAAATCAAATGCAATTGTCTTAGCAAATGATGAGCGAACGTTAGGGGTAGGAGAAAGTCAACCTAACCGAATTGATTCATTAAAAATTGCCGTAAAACATGCTGGCGAGGCGATTGATGACCGGACAGTGATGGCATCGGATGCTTTCTTCCCATTTGGTGATTGTGTTGAATATGCAGGTCAAAATGGCATTAAGGCAATTGTTCAGCCAGGGGGATCAATTCGCGATCAAGAATCAATTGAGATGGCAAATAAATATGGAATTGCAATGGTCACAACAGGCATTCGTCATTTCCGCCATTAAAGCTAGGAGGGTATCATGGAAAAGCAGGTCAACGTATTAGTTGTAGGTGAAGGCGGTCGTGAATTTGCCGTGGCGAAGAAATTACAAGAAAGTCCCCGTGTTAAGCAGGTTTATTGTGCGCCAGGCAATGTGGGGATGTCGACTGTAGGAGTGGTTCCCGTTGCAATTGCGGAAACTGACTTTGCTAAGCTGATTCAATTTGCTAAAGAACATAATGTCGCGTGGACATTCGTGGGCCCTGAGGATTGCTTGGTTGATGGGATTGTCGATGAATTTAAGGCGGCTGGATTGAAGGTTTTTGGTCCTGGTGCGCGGGCTGCCCAATTAGAAGGTTCAAAAGACTATGCCCTTAATTTTATGAATAATTATCACGTTCCCACTGCTCGCCATGCGACATATCGGGATCAAACAGCAGCAATTAATAACGTTGGCCAATTTGGCTTTCCGGTAGTAATTAAAGAAAATGGTTTAGCAGGAGGAAAAGGGGTTGTCATTGCAAAAGATCGTGCGGAAGCAATTAAGACAATCAAAGAAATGTTTGTCAATGGGCGGGCGCGCCTTGTGATTGAAGAATGTTTATCGGGTCCCGAATATTCGATGTTTGTTTTGATTAGTAATGGGCATTACCGAATTTTGCCCATGGCTCAAGACCACAAACGAGCATTTGATGGCGATAAAGGTCCTAATACTGGGGGGATGGGTGCTTATAGTCCCTTGCCACAACTTTCATCAGCTGTTCGACAACGGATGGTCGATGAAGTGCTTAAGCCAACAATTGATGGTTTGGTGGCTGGCGAGTATCACTACCATGGAATTTTATACATTGGCCTTATTTTGACTGATGATGGTGCAAAAGTAATTGAGTATAATGTTCGTTTAGGTGACCCAGAGACACAGGTGATTTTGCCCCGCATGAAAACGGACTTATTTGAACTTGTAGATGCAGCAATTAATGATCGACCATTACCAGAAGTTGAAGAAAATAAAGATGCTTGTTTTGGCGTTGTTTTGGCATCGAAAGGATATCCAACTAAGCCAATCCATGGCCAAAAGTTGGGAACATTTCCCCTTGATCCTAATGTCACTATTGATTATGCAAATGTTGCTGGGACGATTAATGATTTGAAAGGTGCAGGCGGACGTTTACTAATGGTGATCGGGAAAGATGATTCTCTTCAAAAAGCCCGTGATCACGTTTATGACTATTTGAGCCAGCTTGATGAACCTGAATGTTTTTATCGTCATGACATTGGTGCAAAAGCTGGACTACAATAATTTCTTCATCACTATTGGCATTTACAGGGGAATGGATTAAAATAATATAGTAATGCTGTTTATAGCGATTTTAAGAAGAAAGAGGTCAATTGAACATGGCTAAATTAGTATTAATTCGTCACGGTCAAAGTGAATGGAACTTATCTAACCAATTTACTGGTTGGGTTGATGTTGATTTAAGTGAAAAGGGTGTTGAACAAGCAAAGAATGCTGGTAAAGCCCTTAAGGAACACGGCATTGAATTTGACTACGCATACACTTCTGTTTTGAAGCGTGCTATCAAGACTTTGCACTATGCTCTCGAAGAATGTGACCAATTATGGATTCCTGAATACAAGACTTGGCGTTTAAATGAACGTCACTATGGTGCACTTCAAGGCCACAACAAGCAAAAGGCCGCTGAAAAGTACGGTGACGAACAAGTTCACATTTGGCGTCGTTCATACGATGTATTACCTCCATTGCTAAGTGCTGACGATGAAGGTTCTGCTGCAAAGGATCGTCGTTACGCTAACTTAGACCCACGTGCTATTCCTGGTGGTGAAAACTTAAAGGTTACTTTGGAACGTGTTATTCCATTATGGCAAGATGAAATTGCACCAAAGCTTTTGGACAACAAAAACGTTATCATCGCTGCCCACGGTAACTCTCTTCGTGCATTGAGCAAGTACATCGAAAACATTTCTGATGAAGATATCATGAACCTTGAAATGGCTACTGGTCAACCAGTTGTTTACGACTTCGATGACAAGCTTAACGTATTAAGCAAGGAAAAGTACTAAAATAAATTTACGATATTAAATTTGGAGAGGCGGGAAAGTTAAATTTCTAACGCCTCTTTTTTGTAGCCTTTTTTGAAAAAATATTGAAGATATTGGCGAATAAATTGAGCTTATAGTGAGTTGTGGTATGATTAACATCAGAATCTAATAAGGTGGAGAGAATTTAAATGAAAATGGAAAAACAACGAACACTCCCAATGAAGGAATTTTTTCCTTCATTGAAAGAACTGGTAAAGCCCAACTATTTAAAGGCAATGTGGCCAGTTGCAGGGGTATCAATTATTTTTATTGCTTTAGCAGCGATCTTAGCACTCCTTAATTCAAATATTGCTGCCTCATTGAGTATGACAATGATGATGGTAATGTACGGGATGGCTTCCCCGGTTGCAATCTTGTTCTCATTATTAGAAATTATAGGGATTGTCGCAATTATTGCTGCGTTAGCTTTCTTCTATACTTTCTTTGGCGTTGCTACTCAATATACATACCAAGATAAGATGGCTCATCCAGAACAACCAGTTAGTGCTGGCTCAATCTGGATGCACTATAAGCACTTGCGAAAGAATCAAGTATGGCGGATCGTGCTTTATATTGGATTGTTCACTTTCTTGTGGAGTTTACCACTCAACATTGTTAATGCATTACTCTTGCCACATCTATCTGGAGTAGCCGCTGTTTATACGGGGTGGGCAATTCGCATCCTTAATGATATTGTCGTATTATGGAAGAGTATTGAATATTCTCAATCATACTTCCTTTATCGTGAAAAGCAGCCACAATTCCTTGGCCAATCAATGCGTTATGCTTTAACTGCTAGTCGGCGGTTCATGACTGGTCGAAAGTGGAACTACTTTGCAATTCTGTTTGTTTTAGAATTCCTTCCAATTTTTATCTGGACCTTAATTTTTGGTGGATTGGCATTTTACGGTGTTTACACGGCAACTTATGTCCTCACTTATATCGGAATCGTCTTAGTGATTGTTGGTATTTCCTGCTACCTTCCAGTGGTATATGCAATTCTTGCTTTGTACTACAACAAGGCTCGAGCAGGAATGGAAATGGATGTGCTCTTTAAGGATACTTTTAAGCCGGTAGCCGAATTAACTGGTGAAGCTTATGTTCATGAAGTATATGTAGAAAAACAACCCAAAGAACAACCATCACCAACTGTTAAGCGTGATGATGAAAAGAAACACGAAGCAAAAAAAGATGAATAGTGAAGCGAAAAGCTGAAGGGTAACGAAAACTCTTCAGCTTTTTTGTATTTTAAATACTTCTTGACAGTAATCATTAATTCCATGTACAATGACGGCAATAACCAAAGATGAAGAAGTAATCTTAGTAGTAAGCGGTTGGACATTTAGGAAGCAAGTGGGAACTGTAAACTTTGCCAATGCCGTTGTACGAATTACACTTACGGAGTCTTTCAGTATTTGAACGGATCGTCTCGTTATCGACTAGAGTGGTAGCTATCTAGCTGCAATCAAGGTGGTAACGCGGTAAATCGTCCCTGACTTCATTATTTGAAGTTGGGGATTTTTTGTATCCGAGAAACTTATGGAGGTAAACATGGATATTCTTAATGAACTAGAATGGCGTGGTGCTATTAACCAAGTTACAGACGAAGAAGGCCTACGCAAATTAACATCAGAAGATAAAATTGCTCTTTACTGTGGAACTGACCCAACCGGGGATAGTCTTCATATTGGACACTTAATTCCATTTATGATTTTGAAACGGTTCCAATTAGCTGGTCACCACCCAGTAATTATTATTGGGGGAGGAACTGGTGCAATTGGTGATCCATCCGGTCGAAAGTCAGAACGGCAGCTTCAAACAATGGATCAAGTTCACCACAACGAAGAAGCATTAACCGCTCAAATGAAGAAGTTGTTTGGGACTGAAAACTTCACGATTGTAAATAACTATGAATGGTTATCAAAGATCAGCTTGTTAGACTTTCTTCGTGATTACGGTAAACTGTTTAACATCAACACCATGTTAAATAAGGAAGTAGTAGCAAGTCGGTTAGATGCCGGTATTTCATTTACTGAGTTCACTTACCAAATTCTTCAATCAGTCGATTTCCTTCATCTTTACCGCCACAACGATGTGCAATTACAAATTGGTGGCTCCGATCAGTGGGGAAATATCACTGCCGGAATTGATTTGATTCATAAGGTTGAAGGACCAGATACTAAGGTTTACGGACTTACCATTCCATTAATGCTCAAAGCTGATGGAACTAAATTTGGAAAGACCGCGGGTGGTGCAATTTGGCTTGACCCAGAAAAGACTTCTCCATACGAATTTTATCAATTCTGGATTAACCAAGATGACCGTGACGTTATTAAATACTTGAAGTACTTCACTTTCTTATCAAAGGAAGAAATTGATGACTTGGCAGAAAAAGTTGAGAAAGAACCATGGAAGCGAGAAGCTCAACGTCGCTTAGCCCAAGAAGTAACTAAATTTGTTCATGGCCAAGAAGCAGTTGAAGAAGCAGAACGGATTAGTAAAGCATTGTTCTCTGGGGATGTTGCTGACCTTTCTGCTGCAGAAATTGAACAAGGCTTCAAGAATATGCCTTCAGTAGATGTAGAAAATAAGAAAGAAAATATTGTTGTTTGGTTAACCGATAATGGTATTGAACCTTCACGTCGCCAAGCTCGGCAAGATGTATCGAGTGGGGCTATCAGGATTAATGGGGAAAAAGTTGATGATGTTGATGCGGAGATTGATCCACAAGCGCATTTTGATGGTAAGTTTGTAATTGTCCGAAAGGGTAAGAAGCACTATTACTTAGCTCGCGTAAAATAAACTAGACCAATTGTTAGTAAATACGTTCTTAAAAGATAATTTAAGGGCGTATTTTTTATTTTTAGATGCAAAAAACAAATTTTACTTATTCAAAAAATAAAAAAGTTCAGGTTTAAAAAATAAATTCAAAAAGTTGAAAAAAGGTGTTGACGAAAGAATGAAATCCATGTATAGTAGTTATCGTTGTCGAAACAGTTAAGTGCTGTTGAGATGGTTTAACAAAAAGGTTAAAAATAATTGTTGACATCTGATTGACGACATGATATATTAATAAAGTTGCTGATTGAGTTATCGATCAAAAGAAATTCAAAATTAATTAAAATTTCTTCTTGACAAGCTAATTTGATATATGTTACAATAATTATGTTGATTGGCTGCTTGATTAGCCAACAGGTAGACCTTTGAAAACTGAACAAAGTTTCGACGAATCAAATGTGTAGGGTCTTCAATCACGATGTGATTTGAAGCAAAACATTTGCGAAGTCAATTCGCTTAATAACAAAGATAATTGAGAGCTATTCAAGTTCTTATATATTTTATATGAGAGTTTGATCCTGGCTCAGGATGAACGCCGGCGGTGTGCCTAATACATGCAAGTCGTACGCACTGGCCCAACTGATTGATGGTGCTTGCACCTGATTGACGATGGATCACCAGTGAGTGGCGGACGGGTGAGTAACACGTAGGTAACCTGCCCCGGAGCGGGGGATAACATTTGGAAACAGATGCTAATACCGCATAACAACAAAAGCCACATGGCTTTTGTTTGAAAGATGGCTTTGGCTATCACTCTGGGATGGACCTGCGGTGCATTAGCTAGTTGGTAAGGTAACGGCTTACCAAGGCGATGATGCATAGCCGAGTTGAGAGACTGATCGGCCACAATGGAACTGAGACACGGTCCATACTCCTACGGGAGGCAGCAGTAGGGAATCTTCCACAATGGGCGCAAGCCTGATGGAGCAACACCGCGTGAGTGAAGAAGGGTTTCGGCTCGTAAAGCTCTGTTGTTGGAGAAGAACGTGCGTGAGAGTAACTGTTCACGCAGTGACGGTATCCAACCAGAAAGTCACGGCTAACTACGTGCCAGCAGCCGCGGTAATACGTAGGTGGCAAGC
>OFFQ01000083.1_pt1 | contig 90122 bp, 102 predicted proteins | sample 1521411 | NCBI WGS metagenome assembly OFFQ01 (sample SAMEA3504110, study PRJEB24116) | mouse gut metagenome | biome: mouse gut; feature: mouse-associated habitat; material: faeces | place: Denmark | collected 2011 | reverse complement strand
AAAAGCGCAGAATGGCGGTTAATTACTGCAATTCTGCGCTTTCAAGTTTCAGTAAATAAATTAAAAATCGATGAAAATTCAGAGTTGAAACTGAATTTTCATCGATTTTTATCTTTTAAATTTTTTTAGTTTTCAAATTTTAAGGAAGGTAGTGAATTAACAAAAGCCATATATGCTTTGTTTTCATCCGTTTCAACGCTACTGCTTTGAAGCTCATCAAGATTTTCTTGGTGAATTGTTGACTCCTCTACAGTAATAATATGAGTAAACGTAGCATTACCGATTAATTCGATCCAGTAGTTGTAGTTATCACGGTGAAGAATTGTCTTGACCATGCCACCAGGATTATAAACACTAATTGGTTCATTAAATGATGCTGCGTCTGGATGAGTGAGGGCTAAAGCGAGACTAGTGGCAGACATACCTGTCCCGCAAGCATTCGTAAAGCCAACTCCTCGTTCAAATGTTTTTACAAAGAGTTTGTTATGACCGAGAATATGGCCAAAGTTAACATTTACCCCGTCACTGAAGTAAGGATTATCACTATTTAACCGTATACCTAATTCTTCAAGTGCTGGGCCATTTAGTTCTTCCATACTAACAAAACTAATTAAGTGGGGATTAGGAACAGCAAGGGCTGAAAAACGGAGACTAGGATATAATTCAGGGACAAGAGTGTCTAACAGGCGCTCATGGCCAAGATTATCAAATGGCAAAGCAGTGCGGTCAAACTTTACTGGTGAAATTTCAACGGCAAAAGCAGGAACTCCGGGTGCAAGGTCTTCATGCTGACGAACACGAAGACTAGCATTCATTGTATCGACTTTAAAATCGGTTAAATTATCACGTTCTGCTACATAACGAGCAACCGTTCTTAAACCATTACCGCACATTGAGGCCTCACTGCCATCTGCGTTAATTACCCGCATTTGTGCTGCTGATCCTGGTCTAGTTGGATGGTTAACAACTAAAACGCCATCAGCACCACCGAGAACGTCATTTTGTGTATCAGTTACTTTTCGGGTAAATGAAACTAGTTCTTTATCGGTAAGGGGAGTAGTCAATTGTGTTTGGTCAAGAATAAAAAAGGCATTTTGTGATCCGTGTACTTTTAATAATTGCACCATAAATATTTCCTCCTAATTTGCAAAAAAGCGATGGTAAATAGCTCGAACGGCATCATCCGCGTCTTCGTTGTATGTCTCGATCATGATTGCAATTCGTGAAGCTCCTTGATTAATCATGGGAACCGCAATGTGTTTTTCGGCTAGGGGCATTAATATATCATCAATTACCCCCGTGCGATTACGCATACCTTCACCAACAACCATGGTAATTGCATAATTATCAATCCATTCTAAACGGTCAGGATTAATCTCTTCTTGAATTTCATTGCAGATGGTATCGATTAATTGATCATTAATTGCATTTCGATCAAGGATAATTGTTATATCATCAATTCCTGAAGGCATATGTTCGTATGAAACATTGTGTTTTGCGAGAATTTCAAGGATCCGAAGAGTAAAACCTGCTTGCTTGTTAAGAAGATATTTGTGCAGGTAGAGGGCTGCAAAGTGTTTTCCGCTCACAACTCCCGTTACAATGTCGCTTGGTTGAAAATCTTTATCAGGGACAATCATTGTTCCCGGCTTTTCAGGATCATTAGTATTACGAACATTAATTGGAATATTTCCTTGAATGGCAGGAATCAGTGCTTCATCGTGAAAGACGGAAAAACCAGCGTAAGATAGTTCCCGCATTTCTCGGTAAGTCATGGTTGTAATTGGTTGCGGATGATCGACAATTTGTGGATTGGCTGAGTAAATAGCATCAACATCGGTGAAATTTTCATAAGTGGAGGCGTGAAGACCGCGCGCAAGAATCGCACCGGTGATATCAGAACCGCCACGGGAAAAAGTAGCAATGTGTCCGGCAAGGGTGAGACCATAGAAACCGGGGAATATTAATAATTCGTTCTCATTAAACGTAAAATGACTCAAGTTTGCATATGTTTCTGGGATAACATTAGCATTATTGGGAGTTCCAGTAACGATAATACCAGCTTCACTTGGTGTCACAAAACGTGCTTCATAACCTAAATGCTGCAAAAGGATGGTCATTAGTTGGGCATTTAAGCGTTCACCATGAGCTTTGAAAGCGGCCAAGAGATAGTTATCATTTGGATACGTATGGTTAGGAAGGCCTTCCAGTCGATCGGCTAACGGAATCAATTTATCTGCTGGTAAGCCAAAATAAGCAGCAATCTCTTGATATCGATTTAAAATTTGTTCAACGATTTCTTGGGGATTTTGGCCTGAAATTACTGCTTGGGCATATTTAATCAGTAAGTCAGTAACCTTAATATCATCGGCAAAACGTTTACCCGGTGCAGAAGTGACAATTACCCGGCGTTGTGGGTCAGAAGTAATAATATTAATTGCATTTTGAAAGGCTTCTCCATTAGCCAGAGAACTTCCACCAAACTTTACGACTTTCATACTTAAAATACTCCTTTGAGATAATTAGGATTGCTAATTTATCTCTAAAATAATTTAATCGAATTCTAACACATTGGAGGTGACATGCAAGCTTTTAAGTTACGAAAGTTTAGTGAAATTAACTTTCTTACATCTAATAGATTAAAAAAACTTTTTTAAATTTAATTATTTGTATTGACATTCTCATGAAAGACTTATAAGCTATGTATAAATCGAAGAGGCGCAACCGACACTAGTAAACTAATTTAGTTCGCCAAGACATTGAGGTTAGTTGAACAGGGAAGTTGCCGAAGCACTTAGTTTGGCATATTAAGCAGCTGGGTCGTAGTTGAATAAGCTACGGACTGTCGCAGGACAATAAGAGCCTGCGTTGCGCTATCGACAAATCAGAATGGATAAGTGAATTCCACTGTTTGTTTGCGCAGACAGTGGATTTTTTTATACAGCCTCTTTACTACAAACTTCATGGAGGAATTACAAATGAACGAACAAATTTCTGATCAACAAATAAATGCTGCTGGTCACCTAACAATTGGGGGATGTGATGCAGTTGATTTAGCTCACCGGTTTGGTACCCCGTTAGTTGTTTATGACGTTCAACAGATTCGTAACCAGATCCGAGCATTTAAGCAGGTTTTTGAAGAGAACAGTGTTGATTATGCAGTTAGCTATGCTAGTAAAGCTTTTTCAGCAATCGCAATGTATCAAGTAGTTGCTGCAGAAGGTGCGCATGTTGATGTTGTTTCTGGTGGTGAATTGTATACGGCAATCAAAGCGGGCTTTCCAATGGCTAATGTTAGTTTTCACGGAAACAATAAATCACGGGAAGAATTGGAAATGGCAATTGACCATCACGTGGGAACAATCATGATTGATAACTTTCATGAGATTGAATTGCTAGCAGACGTTTTGGAAGAGCATGATGCGCATGTTGATGTGATGTTGCGAATTACTCCTGGAATTTCTGCTCATACAAATAAGTACATTCAAACTGGTCAAGTTGACAGTAAATTTGGATTTGACCTTCAATCAGGACAGGCAGATGAGGCGTTAGCAAAAGTTCTTGAAAATCCCCGGATGCAAATGAAAGGATTACATGCCCATATAGGTTCACAGATTTTTGAACTTGCGGGATTTGAAGGAGTAGCTAAGAAGTTAGTTGAAGTTGCCGCTCACTGGCAAGAAAAATTTAACTACCAAGCTGCTGTGATCAACGTTGGAGGTGGCTTTGGAATTCGTTATGTAAAAGATGATACACCACTTGCTCCAGAAGAATTTGTGGCAGCAATTATTAAGGCCATCAAAACTGAAATTAAAGAAACAAACCTTGCCATGCCGGCAATCTGGATAGAACCCGGACGTTCAATCGCGGGGCCTGCTGGCTATAATCTTTATACTGTTGGATCACGTAAAGATGTACCAGGCTTGAAGCCATATGTAACAGTTGATGGCGGGATGGGCGATAACATTCGTCCAGCACTTTATGAAGCACAATATGAAACGGTCTTAGCAAATAATCCTCGGGCGGAATTGGTTGAACATGTTCGGGTGGCAGGAAAGTATTGCGAGTCTGGTGATATCCTTAGTCAGAATCAGGCATTACCGGCTACGAAACCAGGGGATGTCTTGGCAATGCTTGATACTGGTGCTTATGGCTATTCAATGGCTTCAAATTATAATCGGAATCCTCGTCCAGCAGTTGTCTTTGCAGAAAAAGGCACAGCCCAGGTTGTGATTAAACGAGAAGCTTACGATGATTTAATTCATTTGGATGAACCATACTAACAATAATTTGACATATATAAAGGAAGAAAGAGGTAAATAATTATGGCTGAATTAGATGCACAAACAATCATTAACTACATTAGTAACGCACCCAAGAAGACACCGGTAAAGGTCTACCTTAAAGGAAATTTGGGTGATTTAGAATTTCCCGCAGAAGTAGAAACATTTCTTGAACAGCATACGGGTGTTATTTTCGGTGATTGGACAGTTATCGAACCGTTATTAAAGGAATACAGTTCAGCGATTGAATCTTACCATGTGGAAAACGATGCGCGTAATTCAGCAGTTCCTTTGCTTGATTTGAAGAATATTAATGCCCGCATTGAGCCGGGAGCAATTATTCGCGATAAAGTGCTTATTGGTGACAATGCTGTCATTATGATGGGCGCAACAATTAATATTGGTGCTGAAATTGGTGCTGATTCGATGATTGATATGGGGGCAGTTCTTGGTGGCCGTGCAATTGTTGGTCGCCACTGTCATATAGGTGCTGGTACTGTATTAGCTGGAGTGGTTGAACCGGCTTCAGCTGAACCAGTCCGCATTGATGACAATGTAATGATTGGCGCCAATGCGGTGGTAATTGAAGGGGTTCATGTAGGAGAAGGAGCTGTCATTGCTGCTGGGGCAATTGTTACTCATGATGTTGCTCCTCATACGATGGTTGCGGGAGTTCCTGCTAAGTTTATTAAAAATGTCGATGATCAAACCGCTGGCAAGACCGAATTAGAGGATGATTTACGGAAGCTCTAGGAGGAGTTCAAGATGTTAACAGAAGAAGAATTAATTCAAATTCGTCGTCACCTCCATCAAATTCCAGAGCTGGCTCTTCAAGAATTTGACACTCACCAATACTTAGTGGAGACGATTGCTGGTTTTAACCAAGCCTTTTTAGAAGTTCGTACCTTTAAGGAATTACCAACTGCTCTCATGGTGTTGGTGCATGGTAAGAATCCACAACGAACAATTGGGTATCGAACAGACATCGATGCTTTACCAGTTGAGGAACAAACAGGTTTACCATACTCATCAACCCATCCGGGAGTAATGCATGCCTGTGGTCATGATATTCATATGACGGTTGCATTAGGGGTATTGAATTATTTTAGTGAACACCAGCCGCAAGATAATATCCTGTTTTTCTTCCAACCGGCCGAAGAAAGCGAAAATGGTGGAAAGCGGGCATATGAACTGGGCTTGTTTAGTGGAAAGTGGAAACCAGATGAGTTTTACGGTTTGCATGATAATCCTGATTTGCCAGCAGGAGCAATTGGTTGTCGGATGGGGACCTTGTTTGCGGGAACTACGGAAGTTAATATTGACCTCAATGGTAAGGGCGGTCACGCGGCGTATCCTCAAAATGCTAATGATACAGTCGTTGCGGCAGCATCATTGATTCTTCAAGTGCAGACTGTGATTTCGCGGAGTATCGATCCTATTCAAAGTGGTGTAATTACCTTAGGAAAGATTGACGGCGGGACGATTCGAAATGTTATCGCTGGACATACACGGATTGAAGGAACGATTCGGGGACTAACGCAGACGATGATTGAAACTATTGATGACCGCTTGAAGGACGTATGTGAAGGAATCGGGCGTAGTTTTAACATGGATGTTTCCCTTGAATTAAATCAGGGTGGCTATTGGCCAGTAGAGAATAATCCAGAATTAACAAAACGGTTTATCCATTATATGGAAGAAACACCAACTGTAAACTTTATCGAAACAGAACCAGCAATGACTGGGGAAGACTTTGGCTACTTACTGGCTAAATTTCCGGGAACCATGTTTTGGCTTGGGGTTGAAGATGATTCACAATTACATTCGGCCACCCTTACCCCCAATGAAAAAGCAATTAAACGTGGAGTAGATGCGATTACTGGTTTTCTTGAATATCGGATGCAAAATTAATAGGGAACAAATAATGGAGGAAATAATATGACATTATTACAAAATGCAGACTTAATGACGGCAATTGTAACCCCTTTTGATGATGAGGGAAATATTGACTATGGTCGTTTAGAATATTTGACAAATTACTTAATTGAACATGGGAGTAATGGTTTTGTTATCGGGGGGACTACTGGGGAAACTCCAGAACTCACTCATGATGAAAAAATTGAGCTATACCAACATTTCGGTGAAATTGTAAACGGACGGGTTCCGGTTATTGCTGGAACTGGTAGCAATAATACTAAGGAAACGATTGCCTTTACTAATGAGGTTGCGCAAATTAACGGTATCGATTATGCCCTTGTTGTTGTTCCTCCTTATAACAAACCTAACCAACGGGGAATGGTTGCTCATTTCACAGCAGTTGCGGATAATGTTGACCTTCCAATCATCATTTACAACATTCCTGGTCGTACAGGGGTAAAGATGGCTCAGGAAACCGTAGTAGAATTGTCTCACCATCAAAATATCGCCGCTGTAAAACAATGTACATCTTTGGAAGAACTTGAATACATTGTTGAACACCGCGACCCTGATTTTGCAGTTTTCACGGGTGAAGATGCACAGGCGCTAACTGCCCGGGTTTTAGGAGCAAATGGGGTTATCTCGGTTGCTTCCCATACCTATGTCGATCAAATGCGCCAAATGTATGACTCACTATACCGAGGCGATTATCAAACTGCTGGTAAGTTGCAACGATGGTTAACTCCCCGGATGGCTGCCTTGTTTATGTTCCCATCACCATCACCAGTTAAAGCAGTTTTGAATGCGCAAGGTTTTAACGTTGGTGGTTGTCGCTTACCAATTCTTCCATTAAATGAAGAAGAAAAACGCGAATTAGAGGCTGCTTTATCCTTACCTGCCAATTCACTGACTACTAAGAACTTACCATTAAATTTGGGGGAATAAAGCATGAAAAAAGTTTTAATTGCTGGTGCGACTGGAGCAATGGGGCAAAAGGCTGTTGACCTAGTAAACTCACTCGATGGGTTTGAAATTACTGCTGCGCTTGCACCAACCTTAACAAAAGAAAATATGGCTGATTTTCACCTTGCATCATCTGTTCATCCTTATCAAACTTTGGATGAAATTGAAGATGGCGTTGCTGATATTTGGATTGATTTCACCTTGCCAAGTGCTGTTTATCAGAATGTTAAGTTTGCGCTTGAACACAGAATGAGGCCGATTGTTGGAACGACCGGCTTAACCGATGAACAACAAGCAGACCTGGTGCGCCTCAGTGAAGAAAAACAAGTGGGTGGATTGATTGCTGCTAATTTTGGGATGTCGGCAGTCCTTCTTATGAAATTTGCTCAGGAAGCAGCTAAGTATTTCCCGGACGTTGAAATTATTGAAATGCATCATGGTGATAAAAAAGATGCCCCATCGGGAACGGCTTTGAGTACCGCAAAGTTGATTGACCAAGTCCGTCCTGCACATGAGACAAATCCTGATGAGACAGAGAGCTTAACTGGTGCGCGGGGTGGCGACTACCATGGAATTAAGATTCATGCTGTTCGACTTCCGGGGTACATTGCTCACGAACAAGTTCTCTTTGGTGGGGATGGCGAGGCCCTGACTATCCGCCAAGACTCATTTGACCGTCAATCCTTTATGAATGGGGTTAAGGTTGCTCTGGAGAAAGTTGATGGATTATCAAAATTGGTAATTGGCTTAGAAAATATTTTATAAGAAGGTGAAAAAATGCCAAGACTTCATGCTGAATTAGCAACTACCGTAAATAGTCATTTGGCAGCTGTTCCGCCAGCACAGATTCGCGCGTTTGATGAAGAAATTTCTGCCGTTCCTGGACTAGTAAAATTAACACTTGGTGAACCGGACTTTGCTGTGCCAGATCACGTCAAAAAAGCGGCAATTGAAAGTATTCAAAATGATGATTCTCACTATTCACCAAGCAAGGGTAAGATTGAATTACGCAAAGCGATTAGTAAATATCTTGAGCAGAGTCGTCACGTTTACTATGACCCTGAAACCGAAATTGTAGTAACGATTGGGGCAACAGAAGCGGTAACCGCGACAACTTTTGCAATGTTAAATCCGGGAGATAAAGTAATTATTCCCACTCCAGCATTTTCGCTATATTTCCCGAGTGTTTCCCTAACTGGTGCTGAACCGATCAAAGTTAATACTGCTGATGAGGGCTTTTTGCTATCCGCTGAAAGACTAGAAGAGGTATTAGCAAAAGAGGGTCCGGCAGTAAAGGCCGTTCTCTTAAATTATCCTAATAATCCAACTGGCCGTTCATACACTGAAGAAGAGCTAAAAGCATTGGCTAAAGTAATTAAAGATCACCACATCTATGCGATTGTTGATGAGATTTATAGTTCATTGATGTACGATCAACCATTCCATTCACTTGCGACGCTTTTGCCTGAGCAGACAATTCTGATTAGTGGCTTATCAAAATCACATGCAATGACGGGTTATCGTTTAGGATATGTGGCTGGCCCGGGAGAATTTATTTCAACGATGTCAAAGATGCATTCATTTATGGTGACGTGCCCAAATGACACTGCTCAAGCGGCCGCGATTGAAGCGTTAGAAAACGGGGATGATGATCCGCAAGAATTTAAGCGGGCCTATCGTCAACGGAGAGATAAACTTGCGAGTGCAATGCGAAAGATGGGCTTTGAAATTGCATTGCCAGATGGCGCATTTTATATTTTTGCTAAAATCCCTGCTCAATTTGGGAAGGATGATCTCGCCTTTGCTCGTAAATTAGCCCACGAAGCTAAAGTTGGCGTAATTCCCGGGAATGCATTTGGTCCTGGTGGAGAAGGATACATTCGCTTATCATATGCAGCAGCAGATTCTGTTATTGATACGGCGATTGAACGGTTACAAAATTTTATGAATAATTTAGGATAGGTTGAAAGAAGGAACTAAGATGAGTAAAGAATATAATGTCGCAATTTTGGGTGCTACTGGTGCGGTTGGTACACGGATGATTCAACAATTGGAACAATCAACAATTCCGGTAAAGAGTGTGAAATTACTGGCATCCGCTAAGTCAGCTGGTAAGCAATTATCATTTAAGGGTCAACCGATCACTGTTGAAGAAACGACACCTGATTCTTTTGATGGGGTTGATATTGTGCTTTCATCTGCTGGTGGATCAGTATCAAAAAAGTTCCTTCCAGAAGCAGTAAAACGGGGAGCAGTTTGTGTTGATAATACGAGTGCTTTTCGGATGGAACCCGATGTACCGCTAGTAGTTCCAGAAGTAAATGAAGAGGCATTAAAAAATCATCACGGAATTATTGCTAATCCTAACTGTTCGACAATTCAAATGGTGGTAGCATTGGAACCAATCCGCCAAGCATTTGGATTGAATCAAATTATTGTTTCAACTTACCAGGCGGCTTCAGGAGCAGGCCAATCAGCTTTAAATGAATTGCGACAAGAAACTCAAGACTACCTTGATGGTAAAGACATGCAAGCAGATGCCAAGATTTTGCCAACAAAGGGTGACAAGAAGCATTACCCATTAGCTTTTAATTTATTGCCCCAGATCGATGTCTTTGAAGATGATGGTTACTCCCATGAAGAATGGAAGATGATCCATGAAACAAAGAAGATCATGTTAAACGATATGGACGCTAAGGATATTAAGGTTACTGCCACTTGTGTTCGGGTACCTGTCCCAATTGCTCATGGAGAATCCATTTACTTTACTGTTGACGATCCAACGGTAACTGTTGACCAATTGCGGGCAGTCTTAAAGGACGCTCCCGGGGTAGTTCTGCAGGATGATCCTGCGCACCAGGTTTATCCTCAACCAATTAATGCTGTTGGCAAGCGTGACACTTTTGTTGGTCGTCTCCGTGCAGATGAAGAAAATCCTGGTTCCTTTAATATGTGGGTTGTTGCTGATAATCTCCTTAAAGGGGCTGCTTGGAATACCGTTGAAAATGCAGAACGTTTAGTTGCAAATGGGTTAGTTTAAAATTTTATAATCATAATAAAAAATACTCTCTGAATATAGGGAGTATTTTTTGTATGGTTATAAAGTTTGTCGATAGTAAAAAGAGATGTAGCCAATAAAAAGTTGAAATAAGTCTTCAGTATTTTTAGGATCTAGTTCAAAAAGTTTTTTTATGCGAAGTAATCGATTATTGAGTGTATTACGGTGTACAAATAAATTATGTGCAGTTTGATTCACGCTCATATTACACTTAATAAACTCACGGATTGTATCGAGCAATTCTTTCCCATCTTTTCTTTTTAGCAAGGCTTCATATTGATCATTAACTGCTATTAAATTTAAATCACTATCTAATACCTGTTTAATAAAAGAGACTTGCGAGTAATGTCTAAATGATGGTTTTCCAAAAATACTACTTAATCGCAGTGTTGCAACTGCTTGCTCCGCTAATCTACCAAGCAAATTACCCCAATTACTGATACCGTATTCAATTTCTTGATGTTCAAGTTTTTGTTGAATATATGTTTCTTGGTGCTTTGAACTGAGGATAATCAATTCAATGTGATTAGTAAGAGAAAAAATAATTGTTTTCTGATCTAGTTTAAGGTTTTTGATTATTTTAGAACTCCCGGCAATTGCTATTACAAGTCGTTGTTTTGCTAAATTTATATTTAGACGATTTGCTTCCTCAACTAGTTCACTATCAAGTTGCGGATCTTGATACTTGCTGACATTAATCCACCTATAAATAAATCTTTGTTTAACTTTTTCAATTTCGTGCTCTTGTTCATTTTCTTGTTTTTGCTGTAGCAAGAGCTCGACTGCTGTTTTTAGCAATGATGCTAGGGGAGTAACTTTATTAGGGTCACCAGTAATTCCAACAACACCGATAATTTCATTTTTGAATTTTAAGGGCATATTAACACCTGGCTGTCCATGATTTCCGTATTGTTGATCCATTGGTAGTGTTTTTCGCTGTTTTATTGCATCAACAGCTCCAACATGTAAAGTATTTATCCTACTTTTGTTACCGCTCGCAATGATATAACCTTTCTTATTCATAATATTAATGTTATATGGTATTTGCGTCATCATATGATCGACAATTGATTGTGCAAGTTTTGGTTTGAGCTCCATCATTTTTCTCCTTTAATATTATTGATAATAGGAACTATGTACAAGATGCATAATAACTTTTGTGCAAAACGTAACTTGTTATAAGCTTGTTTAAAGGTTAATGTAAACGGTGACAAAGGGATGTTGTTTCTTGTGATGTTTTATCTTATTTTAGTATTTCTTTACTAGTAATCAAAGAGGAGGCTTATAAAATGATTTCTTGGTGGGGAGCATTAATAGGATTAGCACTTGCGATTTTTTTGATTTTACGAAAACTAGATCCAGTATATTCGCTATTATTAGGAGCCATTGTCGGCGCCATTATTGGTGGGGCTGGTTTAGAAGGAACTATTAATATTTTGGTTAAAGGTGAGCAAAGTGTAATGGGAACGGTCCTTCGAGTATTAGCGGCAGGAATGTTAGCTGGCGTTATGATGGATTCTGGGGCTGCCGAAACCCTTGCACGGACGATCGTTAATAAATTTGGTGATCGATTAGCTATTTTTGCATTAGCTCTTGCAACGATGGTAATTACAGCTGTGGGGGTCTTTATCCCAGTTGCTGTTTTAATTGTTGCACCAATTGCCCTTGAAGTTGGTCGCAATATGCATATTTCAAAATTATCTTTATTGGTTGCCTTATCTGGTGGAGGCAAGGCAGGTAACATAATCTCACCAAATGCAAATACAATTGCAGCGGCAAAGGGATTTGGTCTTGAGCTGAGTCAAGTAATGATTGCTGATTTTATTCCTGCCGTAATCGCTTTAATAGTTACAGTTGTTGTAGCTAGAATGATCCGCAAAAAAGGTAGGGCAGTTTTAGAACAAGATCTTGAAGATAGTACAAAAACAATCAAGCAAAGTGATTTGCCGACGTTTAAACAAGCCATCGTTGCTCCTGTTATTGCAATAGTTTTACTTTTATTAGGACCAATTGGAACTATTTGTCATTTACCATTATTAGCAAAGGTAAATTTAGATGCTACCTATGTTTTGCCATTTGCAGCAATAATAGGTGCTTTAGCAATGGGAAAAGGTGAGAAGATTAAGAGTTATGCTCAGACTGGTGTTAGTCGAATGACTGGTGTAGTAATGATTTTAATTGGTGCAGGTGCAATTGGTGCTACTATCACCGCGTCTACTTTCCCAGAGTTATTAATTGATCTTATTAAGGCAAGTCATGTGCCTGGTGTCTTATTAGCACCACTTTCTGGTATTCTCATGGCCGGAGCAACTGCTTCAACCTCTACGGGTGTTATTTTAGCTACTGGTTCTTTTGCCAAGTCTATTTTAGGATTTGGTGTTGCACCACTTGCAGCGGCTGCAATGGTTCATACTGGGGCGATTGTCATTGACCAATTACCTCAAGGAAACTATTTCCATGTTACAGCGAATGCAATGCATATGGATATTAAAGAACGATCGCAAGGTATTTTTTATGAATTCTTAGTTGGGGGTTCCGCAATGTTAACCGCAACTATCTTGTATGGCTTTTTGCATTTACTATAAATGAAAGGATGATCAGTGATGAAATTTGTAATTGCTCCAGATTCATTTAAAGGCGGATTAACAGCAAAAGAAGCAGCAAATGTGATGACGGAAGGAATCAAAAGAGTGTTTCCGAATGCCGAGTATGCTTTAGTTCCAATGGCTGATGGAGGAGAAGGGACTGTTCAATCCTTAGTTGATGCGACTGACGGTCGAAAAATGATTACTAAAGTCCACAACCCATTAAATAAATTAGTTAATGCTGAGTACGGAATATTAGGTGATGGGGAAACAGCAGTGATTGAAATGGCAGCGGCAAGTGGCCTTCAATTTGTTAATAAGGAGACTGCGAACCCGCTTATTACAACTACATATGGTACCGGCGAGTTAATTAAGGATGCTCTTGACCATAACATTAAAAAAATAATTATTGGAATTGGAGGAAGTGCAACCGTTGATGGTGGTGCAGGAATGGCCCAAGCACTTGGAGCACGTTTATTGGATGTTGATAATCATGAAATTGGTTTAGGCGGTGGTGCGTTAGCGAGTTTAAATCAAGTCGATTTTCGAGGTTTAGATCCCCGTTTAAAAAATGTAGATATTCAAATTGCATCAGACGTTACCAACCCATTAACAGGAACAAATGGGGCAGCCCCAGTATTTGGTCCACAAAAGGGTGCTGATGAAGAAATGGTGAATATCTTGAACAAAAATCTTCATCATTATGCACGAAAAATAGTTGCAGCTGGTGGGCCAGACGTTGAACAAACGGCAGGTGCAGGGGCAGCCGGTGGTTTAGGAGCCGGATTAATAGCATTTACCGGTGCGACAATGAAGCGAGGAGTAGAATTAGTGATTGAAGCAACTCAACTACAAAAAAAGGCAGTTGGCGCTGACTATGTTTTTACTGGTGAAGGAGGAATTGATTTCCAGACTAAATTTGGTAAAACACCATATGGAGTCGCTAAGGCAACTAAAGAGGTGGCTCCTAATGCTCCGGTAATTGTGTTGGCTGGAAATATTGGAAAAGGTGTAAATGATCTATATTCATCCACGGCCATTGATGCAATTTTTGCAACTCCTGAAGGGGCTAAACCATTAAAAACAGCATTAGCAGATGCACCTATTGATATTGCTCAAACAGCAGAAAACGTTGCGCGTTTAATTAAAGTGAGTCATGTTAATAATTAGGAATTAAAAGAGGGGCCTGTGACATAAGTTAAGTTACTTTCATAAAAAGCAAATACGCAGTACAACAATGGCCTCTAACGTCCGGCAAAACCGAACGCTAGAGCCCCCTCTGCTATTTTCACGAACAATTGCAAGATAACGTAGAACTAGCTTCGCGTCGTCACAAGGTTCGCGTCCGAACGACAATCAGCCCATACCTCCGCCTTAGCCAACCGCCTTGTCGAGAAGACTGTTTTCTACGCACATTTTACAGCAAATTACTGGCTTGGCTTAGTCTTATAAAGACCGTATAATGAATTGGAAGATAATCAAGGAGAATTTAAAAATGGAAGATAATAAATATCAATATGATGAAAACGGCTTTCGGGAAGATCTAAAAGATGATCCAGATGTTCTTCACCAGCCAGATGCTGACCGTACACAGCGCGATTTAATAACTCTGGACTATGATGAGACGTTGGCATTTCTTAATGGTGAAAAGGAAGTTAAGACCGTTTATGACTTTTCAGATGATGTTTTGGAAAAAATAAAAGAAAAATATCCAACCCTAAATGATACACCGATCAATAAAGTAATCATGGAAAAGTATCAGCAGATTTTATCCGCTCGATACAATGAATCACAAGCAAATAATAAGACGGTGCATGCCGATGATAGCGAGGATAATGATGAATAGCCTAATAACGTTTATTATTTCAATTGCCTTTTTAGGATTAGTGATTTGGGAAAATCGTTTGCATAGTCAACTTGGATTTTTGGCAAGTCAACGACCAGATAAAGTTACGAAGGATTTTATCCGAGTAATTCGTCAAGAGAAACGGTTGAATTGGATCTTGTGTATCTTAGCAATTATTGTTTTCATGACGACTAGTCGTTACTCAGTTCTATTAATGAGTATTATTACAATTATTGAATTATTATTAGTAACTCGCATGGATCGTGTAAAAAACGAAATGATAGATTAAATATTATTATAATATTTAATATTTTAAGAAAGAGTAACGTTTTTTAAGAACTATCTAATAATTGCTATACGCATTTAAAAATTAATGGTAAAGTTAGAATTGTGTATTTCACTAATTTATTATTATTTGTTTAGTTTTTAGGAACTTATTGGGAGGGTGTTTTATTTATATGAGTAAAAAAAGAACACATCATTCAAATAACCATCGATCTCGTGGCGTTTTTGCAGGAGCAGTTAGTGCCTTAAGTTTATTAGCAGTAACAACACAAGCAGTTAATGCTGAACAGCTTACTGTTAAGTCTGGTGACACTATTTGGGGGCTTGCAAAACAACATGGACTTTCTGTTAGTGCATTAGAACAAGCAAATCCTTCAGTTAAGAAGATAAACGATAGTATCGACTTAATTACGGTTGGTCAACAATTAACGTTGCCTACTGCTCAACATGATGCTAGCGCCGATTTGAATGCTGATGGTAGTTATACTGTTAAGCCTGGCGACACGCTTAGCTCTATTGCTGATCGTTATAATGTAACGGTTAGTCAATTAGTGGCATGGAATAACCTAAGCACTAATGACTCATTATACATTGGACAACAACTCAGTGTAACGGGTCCTGCGATCTCAACTGCTGTAAACGCACCTGTTGTAAGTGCTCCTGTTGCTGATGCAAGTGTATCACCTCAGCAACCAGTTGCTCAATCGACAGATGTAACTTCATCAGTTCAAGTTCAAACTTCAGCAGTTGCCTCTGCTTCTGTGCCTCAACAAGATGTGGCTAGCAGCCAACCAGCAGGAACTGTTCCTAGTCAAAGTGCTGCCAATAGCAACGCAACTCTTGCAAATAACACAGTTACGGTTGCGACTGGCTCCTCAGCTGCTAATAGCGTAGCAACTGCAACAGATGCTGCTCAAACTACTACAGCTAATACTGCTTCTACCTCAGCTGAAAATAGTGTTGCACCACAAACGCAAAACGTTGCGGTTAGTCAGGCTGCTTCAACAGCTGTAAATACGACTGCTTTATATGGACAATCATTTGTTCAAGCAGCACCAGTAGCAAGTCAAGCTCCACAATCACAGACTGCTCCAGCATCACAAGCAACGGTTAACGTTCAGAACAGTAATGCTGCTGCTTCACAACAAACAACTGCTGTAACATCACAAACTCAACCGCAACAATCACAAGCGGCTGCTAGTCAACCTGCACAGCAAGCAGCAACTCCTAATCAAGATTTACAACATGGTTCTGTAGTTAGCCTTGCTACTAAGATTGCTAACTCTAATAGTGTTCCATACGTATGGGGTGGTGAAAGTCTTAGTGGAATGGATTGTTCTGGATTAGTTAAGTATGTTTATGCTAATGCGGAAGGTAAGCAATTACCACATTATACAGGAGCACTTGAAAACTGTGTGGACCAACATCCAGTTAGTGAAGCTAAGCCAGGTGATCTTTTATTCTGGGGTAACCATGGTTCAACTTACCATACAGCTATTTATACAGGAAATAATCAATATGTAGCAGCTGCTCACCCGGGGACTAATGTTTCGACTTACACAATCAGTCCATACTTTAATCCAAGCTTTGCCGGAACAGTTAAATAGTTCTGATAGATTATTAGAGCTTTTTCATTAGATAGTAACAAAGATGTAACCTAAAAAGGGTTAACATTCTTCTAAGCTCGTGTTATCTTACTTATATTGCAATTCCAGTATTGCTCTAAAAATATTTCACATTTATTGGGGAGTGTTAAATATGAGTAACAAACATGAAATTGAAGAAGATTTATACCGTGCACAGTCCCGTTTGGATGATTTATGTAAACAAGAGGGACAGGAAAATACGGGTACGCAGACTGTTACTATTCAACCAAAGTACGGTGAAGAGATGCAATCTTTACGGGAAGAATGCAGTCAGTTACGGATTATTTTAGAAGCGATAGAAGCTTCTGAAGATTAATAAAATAAAAAGATTAACAAAAAAGCAGTAAGTGCTAGAAGAAAAAATTTTTCTTCTGTGCTTACTGCTTTTAACTTATTTTTCTATGGTTTGCCAAATTGGATATTGACTAATGTCTAAGGTGAGGTCGATAAAACGATTACCAATCTCTTCTCCATCAGTTTGACTAAATTCTAGTGAAGTAGTTGTGATGTGGAGATTATCGCTTTGGAAGTGGTGGGCAAATTTTGATTGGTCTAACTTACCCCGGGCTAACTGCAGCAATTGCCAAATTGTCATAGGCCAACCTTTTCGTTCAGCAACGACTAATTCCAATGATGGTTTCTTTAATGAAGCATTTGGTGCGACCTTAAATCCACCACCGATAAATGGATGATTGCTGGTAATTGCGATATAAGCTTTAGGAAAAATAAAGCGTTCACGCCCAGATTGAATCATCAAGGTAAAGGGCTCTTGATCATAGATTACTCCAATTGCCTTTTGAAGGTAGGTGAAACGCCCGATATGATTTTTCTTGTGATGAGCCTTGAATGTATTAGCACGACTAACAATTGCCGCGTCAAAACCAATTCCTAAATTATTAAGAAAATAGCCTTCTTCACCCCGAATCGCCTCATGATAATGACCAATGTTAATTTTTTGTGGTGCGTCTGCAGTTAAAATTTGATTTAATGCCCTTTGCGGATGCATAGAAATCCCGTAACCGCGGGCAAAATCATTTCCTGTCCCAGCAGGAATATATCCAACCGCAAGTGGTTCTTTATTCAATCGCTTGGCCGTCTTCATAAGTCCATTAACAACTTGATGTAGCGTACCATCACCACCAATCGCAATGACAATTGTTGATCCCGCATTATGGGATTGGGCGATTTGACTGGCAAGGTATTCTCCATGATTAGGATACTTAGTTGTTTCCATGTGATAATCTATTTGTTGTTGATCTAAGACCGGTTTGATTGACGACCATGCCTTTTCTGCATTGCCATTACCAGCATGACGGTTGAGGATGATTGAATAATTCATCAATATTCCTCCTTTGAATGGTGCCAAAAAGCAAAAATAATATAATTAATTCAGTATTTTTCTAATGTTCATAAGAAAGTTGGAGGCTGAGAAAAACAAGCGTTTTTCTCAGCCTCTGTTAATGATTAAAAGCTTAGAACGTCGTCAACTTAAAATTAGGGTTTTGCTTTTCGTAAGCAAGGGCCTTTTCATCAAGTTGTTCTACAAATTCAATATTGTAGTCAGTGTTGTGTTCAACCATTAAAAGTGCTTCAGCTTCTGAATCAGCTTCAATATACAATGATTGAGTATTTTCACGAACTGGGCGTTTTGTCTTATCAGCTTGGTAGTATACTTTAAAAGTCATACTGTTAAAAACTCCTTAATTAAAGATATTATGCAGTAATTTACTTTATTATTCTATCACAGATGACCAAAAGTGTCTTAAATTTTCCTAACATGGTATTATTAAATAAAGGTAAAGGCCAACGAGGTGATAGTCATGGTTATATTCTTAATCTGTATTTTAGCAGCAATAATTGTTATTGCTCTTTATTTAGCGATCCATCGCGTATTTCTTAAGCGAGCAACGATGATGGTACAAAAAAATGCTCAAGACGTTACTGATGCAGCATTAAATACTAGTTTGAAAGAAATGTTACATTGGAATAAAAATCTGAATTCTCAAATTGTTGCCGATGTTTGGGGAAAAGGTGTGCTTGCTTTTGAATACCATTTTGATTATAAAAAAGAAAATATTAATCTTGATGATTTCACACGTCAAAAACTAGCGGCAGAACTTGATGAATACGCAAAAAAACATCATTTAAAGATGGCTCCCAATGCCTCTCAACCGTTTATTATAACCGATTGGTGGAAATATGAAGGGATTTTGCATATCGATATTGCCTATTTGATAAATGAAGCAACCGTTGAGTACATTAAAGATCTAGAAAAATTAAATCAAAATAGCAATTAGTTAAAATGGCCGGGAGAAAGTGTGGTTTTCTCTCGACCATTTTTTGTAAAACTTAACTAATCATCACTGTATCTGCAGGCGCCTCAAATGGTTGATCTTTATTAATATGATCGTAAAATAGTACCCCATGCAAATGGTCAATTTCATGCTGACAAACAATTGCTGGATAATGCTTTAATCGTACCTTATGCGTTTCACCATTAACGTCTTGATAACGTAATGTGATGCGGTCATGTCGTGGTACGTAGCCAGGTACGTCTTTGTCAACTGAAAGACAACCTTCACCTTCAGTAAGAGCACCATATTGAACCGATTCACTGACGATTACTGGATTAATAATAACGTCCTTAAATAAGGGCTTTTCATCTTCAGCAGGTGCAGGAACAAGGACAGCAGCCATTTGCTTTGAAACACCAACTTGAGGAGCAGCAAGGCCAACTCCAGCTCGTAACTTGTATTTTTTACATAATTCAGGATCTTGACTTACTTCTAAGTATTTCATCATATCCTTTGCTAATTTTTGGTCTTCATCAGATAGGGGAAATGAGACCTTAGCAGCTCGTTTACGTAAAACGGGATTGCCGTCACGGGTAATATCTTTCATTAAATACATTACTCACTATGCCTCCATATAAAAATTCAGTCATATTATAGTCTATCATAACTATTTAAAATTGCTAATGAATATGAGGGTAACAATAGTTAACTATGAATTTTGAAAAAATATATAGTTCATTTGTACCATTTTAACAATTCTGTCCATTAAGTTTATGAAAGCGCTTGTATTATTCAAGCAATCGGTTATACTATAAATGTAGGTAAGCAATCGCTTACATGATGTTAATTGGATTTGGAAAGGAATGTTGAATATGGCCAATACCAAAGCTGTCAATTTTGCTGAGATTAAAGCCAATGAAGGGGTACCTTATGCAAAACCCGTACAAATTCTTGATAACGACGGAAATGTTGTTAATGAAGAATTAATGGCTAATTTCAGTGATGAATTATTAGTTGACTTAATGAAAAAAATGGTTTGGGAACGCGCCTTGCATGAGCAAACAATGAGTTTCTCAAAGCAAGGTCGATTAGGCTTCTATGCTCCAACTTGGGGTGAAGAAGCTTCTGAAATGGGAACAGCTGCTGCATTTAAGAAGCAAGACTTCCTTTTCCCTGCTTATCGTGATTTGCCACAATTAATTCAACATGGAGCAACTGTTGCTCAAATGTACTTATGGTCAAAGGGACACATCAAAGGTAACCTTTTTGATGCACGTGCTCTCCGGCCACAAATCATTATCGGAGCACAGATGGTCGAAATGGCTGGTGGTGCTCTTGGAATTAAGAAGAATGGTGAGAAAGACACTGTTGCCTATGCTTATACTGGTGAAGGTGGAAGCTCACAAGGTGATACTTATGAAGGAATGAACTTTGCTGGTGCATTCCAAGTACCTGGTGTATTTATTATTCAAAATAATGGATGGGCTATTTCGTTCCCACGAAAGCTACAAACTGAAGCACAAACAATTGCCCAAAAGGCTGTTGCTGCTGGGATTCCAGGTGTTCAAGTTGATGGAATGGACGTCCTTGCATGTTATGAAGTTGCAAAGGAAGCTCGTGAATTTGCTGCTGCCGGTAATGGACCAGTGCTAATCGAAACATTAACATACCGGTTCGGTGCTCACAGTTCAGCAGGTGATGATCCTACTCGTTACCGGACTGAGGATGAAACAAAGCCATGGTTTGATAAAGATCCATTGATTCGTCTTCGCAAGTACCTAACGAAAAAGGGGCTTTGGTCTGAAGAAGAAGAACAAAAATATGCTGATGAATGCAAACAAAGCTTTAAAGAAGCAATGAAAGAAGCTGACTCAGTAGAACCTGAAAAAGTTAGCGATATGTTGAAGCGGACGTTTGAAGTACCAACTCCAGACATTAAAGAACAAATTAAGAAGTACGAAGAAAAGGAGTCGAAGTAATCATGGCTAAAAAGACTTATATCAAAGCTATTACTGAAGGTATTGACATCGCTTTAGCCGAAGATCCTAAGACTTTAGTATTCGGTGAAGATGTTGGTAAAAACGGTGGTGTTTTCCGTGCTACTAATGGTCTTCAAGAAAAATACGGTGTTGATCGAGTATTTAGTACCCCTCTTGCCGAATCAGGTATTTTAGGAATGTCAATTGGTTTAGCAGCAACTGGCTGGCGTCCAGTACCAGAAATTCAATTCATGGGCTTTACTTTTGAAGCAATGGATTCTATCGCTGCTCAAATGTCACGGATCCGTTTCCAATACAATGGAACTAAGCATGCACCAATTACTATTCGGACTCCTTATGGTGGTGGTACTCATACTGCTGAATTACACGGGGATGATCTTGAAAACTTCTTCGTTGGTATTCCAGGATTGCGGGTTGTTGCACCAAGTTCTGCCTATGATGCTAAGGGCTTGATTATTTCTGCAATTGAAAATAACGATCCAGTTCTTTTCCTTGAAAACCTTCGTCTCTATCGTTCAGTCAAAGGTGAAGTTCCTGATGACAAGTATACTGTTCCGTTGGACAAAGCAAATGTTGTTCAAGAAGGTACTGATGTTACAATTATCGCTTATGGCGGTGAAGTATCAGAAGCACAAAAAGCTGCTAAGAAATTAGCTAAGGACAATATTTCTGCTGAGATTATCGACTTGCGTTCTCTTTACCCACTTGATACTGACACGATCTTTGAATCAATTAAGAAGACGCACCGAGTAGTTATTGTTCAAGAAGCACAAAAGATGGCTGGTGTTGGTGCCCAAGTTGCATCAGCTATTTCAGAAGGTGCAATTATGTACCTTGATGCTCCTGTTACTCGGGTTGCTGCTCCTAACTCAGTATATCCATTCCCACAAGCTGAAAATGTTTGGCTTCCAGGTGCACGTGATATTGAGGATGCCGTACGGGAAGTAATTAATTACTAAAAGTACGGAATAGAAAGGGTGTTAATACGATATGGCATACATTTTTAGACTACCAGAAATGGGAGAAGGATTAACTGAAGGTGATGTTGCTTCTTGGCTCGTTAAAGAAGGAGAAGCAATTAAAGCTGATGATCCTTTAATTGAAATTCAAACTGATAAATCAACTACTCAATTGGTATCTCCAGTTGATGGAACTGTCAAAAAATTATTTGTAAAAGAAGACGACCATGTTGAAAAAGGTGACAAGCTCGCTGAAATTGATGATGGTAAGCCTGGTATTAGTACAAACGTCGAAAGTGAAGACGATGATGATGAAACTGATACAGGCAGTGAAGAAGCTACTAAAAGTGAAGAATCCACGGCTCCAGCTGCAGATTCCCCTTCAGAAGATAATTCTTCAAAGGGTGGAGTAGCCCCACTTGCAGAACCAAATAAGCTTGTAATGGCAATGCCTTCTGTTCGTCAATATGCCCGTGATAAGGGTGTTGATATCTCACTTGTTCAACCAAGTGGTAACCACGGTCAAGTTCTTAAAGAGGATATTGACAACTTTAATGGGGCAGCTGCTCCAGCTAAGGAAGAAAAGAGTGCGGCTACGTCAGCTAAGACTGCTCCAGTTGCAGCTAAGACCGCTGGTAATACAATCAAGCCATGGAATGCCGACCTTGAAGAACGGGAACCAATGTCTAATATGCGGAAGATTATCGCTAAGACTACTCGTGAATCAAAGGATATCTCACCACATGTTACATCATTTGATGAAGTTGAAGTATCTGCTCTAATGGCTAGTCGTAAGAAGTACAAGGCAGTTGCTGCAGAACAAGATATTCACTTGACTTTCTTGCCATACATTGTTAAGGCCTTAGTTGCCACATGCAAGAAGTTCCCAGAACTAAATGCTTCAATTGATGATTCTACTCAAGAAATTGTTTACAAGCACTACTACAATGTTGGGATCCTTACAAACACTGACCACGGTCTCTATAATCCAAATATTAAGAATGCAGATTCTAAGAGCATGTTTGAGATTGCAAAAGAAATTACTGAAAATACTCAGGCAGCCTTTGACAATAAGCTAAGTCCAGAATCAATGGCTGGTCGGACTATCAGTATCAGTAATATTGGTTCAATTGGCGGTGGCTGGTTCACCCCTGTTATCAACCAACCAGATGTTGCTATTCTTGGTGTTGGTCGAATTGACAAGGAACCATACGTTAACGAAGATGGTGAAATTGTTGTTGGTCGAATGATGAAGTTATCATTGACTTACGATCACCGTTTAATTGATGGTGGAATTGCACAACATGCATTGAACTACATGAACAAGTTATTACATGATCCAGAATTATTGATGATGGAGGGCTAGATAATGGCTGATGTTGAACAAAAGGATACAGTAATTGTTGGTGGAGGTCCTGGTGGTTATGTAGCCGCTATTCGAGCTTCAGAATTAGGTCAAAAGGTTACCTTAATTGATAAAGGAGAACCAGGTTTAGGTGGTGTTTGTTTAAACGTTGGATGTGTACCATCTAAAGCATTAATTGCTGCTGGTCACCGTTACCAAGAAACTTTAGACTCATCTATTTATGGTATTTCTAAGACCGATGCAAAGTTAGACTTTACTAAGACTCAAGAATGGAAAGACCATAAAGTTGTCGACCGTATGATTCGTGGAGTTAAGATGCTTTTGAAGAAGCATAAGGTTGAAATCATTGATGGAGAGGCAATTCTTGATAATGACCACCAACTTCGTGTAATTAAGCCTGGTCCAAAGCAATTCATGGATAATGATAATGGTCGGACTATCACATGGAAGAATTTGATTCTTGCAACAGGAAGCCGTCCAGTAGAAATTCCTCATTTTAAGTTTGAAGGCCGCGTTATTGATTCAACTGGTGGCTTAAACCTCAAGGAAGTACCAGAAGAATTAGTTGTAATTGGTGGTGGCTACATTGGTACAGAATTAGCTGGTGCCTATGCTGATCTTGGTGCTCATGTAACGATTATTGAAGGTACTGATTCAATTCTTGGTGGATTTGACCACGATATGGTTGATATTGTTGTCAAGAATCTTGAAAAGAAGGGCGTAGATATTGTAACTAAGGCAATGGCTAAAGATTCTCAGCAAGATGAAAATAGTGTTACTGTCACTTATGAAGTTGATGGTAGCGAAAAGAGCATTAAAGCTGACTACTGCATGGTATCTGTTGGTCGTAAACCAAATACTGATGATTTTGGGCTTGATATGACAAATGTTAAGTTAAACGACCGCCATCAAGTAATTGTTGATGAACAAGGCCGGACGAATGTACCTGGTATTTGGGCTATTGGAGATATTGTTCCTGGTCCTGCACTTGCTCACAAGGCGTTCTTTGAAGCTAAGACTGCCGCTGGTGCAATTGCTGGTAAGAATACTGCTAACGATTGGGTTGGAGTACCAATGGTTTGTTTTGCTGACCCAGAATTAGCTCAAGTTGGTATGACGATTGAAGAAGCTAAAGATAAAGGAATTGATGTATCTACTGCACAGTTCCCATTTGCCGGTAATGCCCGTGCCGTTTCCCTTGATGCTGCTGAAGGATTTATTCGCTTAATCTATACTAAAGATAAGAAGAATGTTATTGGTGCTCAAGGTGTCGGTCCTGGTGTTAGTGACCTTGCTGGTGAACTTTCATTGATTGTCAACTGTGGTATGAATGTTGAAGATGTTGCTTTAACAATTCACCCACACCCAACATTGAATGAACCTGTTCAAGAAGCTGCAGACATTGCGCTTGGCTTCCCAACACACATCTAAATTTTAATAAATTAAATTAGAAAAGTTCTTAGTGATGGATGACTCGATTTTGAGATCGCTAAGAACTTTTTCTGTTTGGATTCTTTTAGGCCTTTTATTCCTAAATTTCCGTTTGGATTGTATAATACAAGTAGGAAATGAATGGAGGGACAAAAAATGAATTCACAAAACTATAGTTATCCGCTTGATCCATCATGGGCAACTAAAGAGATGGAAACGGTAATTGCCATGTTTAGGGCGGTTGAAGATGCTTATGAAGTTGGGATTGACAGAGATAAAATTTTAGATTGTTATCGTGCTTTTAAGCAAGTCGTTCCCTCAAAGGCTGAAGAGAAACAATTGGGTCGCGAATTTGAAAAGAATTCGGGTTATGTTCTCTACCGCGTTGTCAAAGCAGCACAAGAGTCAACAGATAAGCGAATTAAGATGGTTGGGCAAAAAAATGATTAGTATTGAAGAGTTAGATCAAAAAGCACAACAAATAATCCGTCAAGCAGGTCAAAATGCATACCAGAAAATGGAAAATGATTACCAGATTGATACGAAGACGAATTATACGGACCTTGTAACGACAATTGACCGAGAAAATGAACAATTAATAAATGATCAACTGCGAAAAATTGATCCTGATAGTCAAATTTTAAGTGAAGAAGGATTTGGCGACCAGCAAATAAGCAATGTGCAAGGACATGTTTGGATTGTTGATCCAATTGATGGAACAATGAATTTTGTTAAACAGCATAATAATTTTGCTGTTATGTTGGCATTATATGTTGATGGTCAACCAACGCTTGGCTATATTTTAGACGTAATTAATAATCGTCTTTACCATGGTCGCAAGGGTGCTGGTGTTTATGTTAACAACCAAAAAATTAGCCAGCCAGCTGATTTAGGCTTACGCGAAAGTTTATTAGCGATGAATCGGACATTAACTTTAAGTGATGATTCAGCATTAAAGAAAATAGCTCAAGACGCAATTGGCTTACGGATGTATGGAAGTGCTGGTATTGAGATGATTGGTGTGATCACTGGTCAATTAGGTGGATATATCTCGAATTTGAAGCCATGGGACCTTGCTGCTGGGCGAATGTTAGCAGAAGAATTAGGCTTAGTTGTGAAATCGATTGACGGTAGTTCTATTAATGTGTTATCATCTAATCTTGTATTAGTAGCAACGAGGCAGGTTAGTCGAGATATTCGACAGATCATCAATTAGTTGTCGAGGCTGTGACCGCGATGTCACAGTTTTTTTATGAAATTGGCGATTGATAGGCCGCTGCTGTTCGACTTAAAAATGATATGACGAAAGGGAGAATCAAGTTTTGAAAACTCGTGACGACATTCGTAACATTGCGATTATTGCCCACGTTGACCACGGTAAGACTACCTTAGTTAACGAAATGTTGAAGCAATCAGATACTTTACCAGAACACTTCTCAATTGAAGATCGTGCGATGGATACTAACGCTATTGAGCGTGAACGTGGTATTACTATTCTTTCGAAAAATACTGCTGTTAAATATGACAATCACCAAATTAACATCTTGGATACACCAGGACACGCGGACTTCGGTGGTGAAGTTGAACGTGTTATGAAGATGGTTGATGGTGTATTACTTGTTGTGGATGCTTTCGAAGGGACGATGCCTCAGACACGGTTCGTTCTTAAGAAGGCTCTTGAACAACACTTAACACCAATTGTTGTGATTAACAAGGTTGACCGTAAAGGTGCTCGTCCTGAAGAAGTTGTGGATGAAGTTCTTGACCTCTTTATCGAATTAGGTGCTGATGAAGATCAACTTGACTTCCCAGTTGTTTACACTTCAGCAATGAACGGTACTTCAAGTTATGATTCAGATGTTTCTACTCAAGAACACACCATGAAGCCATTGTTTGATACTATTATCAAGACAATTCCTGCTCCAGTAGACAATTCTGATGAACCACTTCAATTCCAAGTTGCTATCTTAGATTACAATGACTTCGTTGGTCGAATTGGTATCGGTCGTGTCTTCCGTGGTAAGATTAAGGTCGGCGATAATGTTACCTTAATGAAGCTTGATGGCTCAAAGAAGAATTTCCGGGTTACTAAGCTCTTTGGTTTCTTCGGTTTGAAGCGGTTGGAAATTAATGAAGCTGAAGCCGGTGACTTAATTGCGGTTTCTGGGATGGAAGATATCAACGTTGGTGAAACTGTAGCTGATGCAGAACACCCTGAAGCAATCACTCCATTACGGATTGATCCACCTACATTACAAATGACTTTCCGGACCAATGATTCTCCATTTGCTGGTCGTGAAGGTAAATTCGTTACTGCCCGTCAGCTTGAAGATCGTTTGAAGCGTGAAATGCAAACTGATGTGTCATTAAAGGTTGAAGATACTGATGATCCAGGTGCATGGACTGTTTCAGGTCGTGGGGAATTACACCTTTCTATCTTGATCGAAACTTTACGTCGTGAAGGATATGAATTATCTGTATCACGTCCACAAGTTATTTACCGTGAAATTGATGGAGTAATGAGTGAACCATTTGAAGAAGTTCAAATCGATACTCCAGATGAATACACTGGTTCAGTTATTGATAGTCTTTCTAAACGTAAAGGTGAAATGAAGAACATGGAACCAGGCGAAAATGGTCAAACTCGTCTTATCTTCTTAGCACCATCACGTGGTTTGATTGGATACTCAACTGAATTTATGACTATGACCCGTGGTTACGGAATCATGAGCCATACCTTTGAAAAATACGCACCAGTTATCAAGAACTGGAACCCTGGTCGTCAAAAGGGTACTCTTGTGTCCATGAATGCTGGTAAGGCTACTACTTACGCAATGATGGGTATCGAAAGTCGTGGTCAATTATTAATTGATCCAGGTACGGAAGTTTACGAAGGTATGATCGTTGGTGAAAACAGTCGTGAAAATGATATTACTGTTAACATCACCAAGGGTAAGAACTTAACGAACGTTCGTGCTGCTGGTTCTGATGAAATGGCTCACATTAAGACCCCTACTCACTTCTCCCTTGAAGAATCACTCGAATTCTTAAATGAAGATGAATACTGTGAAGTAACTCCAGAAAATATCCGTTTACGGAAGAAGACCCTTAACACAAATGCCCGTGAAAAGGAAGCTAAGCGTCGTCGTGCTGCTTCACGGAAGTAAATATTTAAAAAAGCTTGGGAGGCTAACTAGCTTTCCGAGCTTTTTTTTGTTGTATAATAATGATTGTATTTTGTTTTTAGGTAGGTGCACTTTGTGAAGAAAAAGAAATTAAGATTCCGTAAGATTCGCTCTGTATGGAATAACGTCCGCTACCTTGATTATTATATTTTAGTTCCTTATCTTGCTTTATGTTTAGTAGGAATTGTAATGGTCTATTCTGCTAGTGCTTCCATTGAAATGCAAAATGGTGGAACCCCATTAGGATATTTAGTAAAACAAACAATCTATGTTGTAATGGGAGTTGCGGTAATGGCGTTTATGGCAAATTATCCTTTGCGGCATTATCGAACGCCAAGGTTTTTACGAGATTCAACATTGGTAGTTGGTGCTTTGCTTGTCATTGTTTTAGTCTTTAGCCGGGCTGTTAATGGAGCTAAAGGTTGGATATCCTTAGGCTTCTTTAATATTCAACCGGTGGAAATTTGTAAGCTATACTTTATCTTATATTTAGCTGATCGAATGGCTAAAATTAGGCAACGTGGACAACATTTTACCACTGATGCTAAAGGTCCTTGGCTCATAATTGCAGTTTTTCTCGGGTTGATTATGATTCAACCAGATATTGGAGGAATGGCGATTAACGGAGCGATTATTGCAATCATGCTTTTAGCGGCGGATTATAAATGGGGCGTTGGTTTGGGGATAATTCTTGTCTTACCAGCGCTTGGCTACCTTGGATTGGAACGACTAGTTGAAAGTGGTTTACTCCAAGGCGGTGGATACCAAGTTGCGCGTTTTGTTGCCTTTCTAAATCCCTTTGGAAATGCTAGTGGTTCAGGAAGTCAATTAGTTAATTCCTATTACGCAATCAGTAATGGTGGTGTATTTGGGGTAGGACTTGGAAACAGTATCCAGAAAATGGGATATTTGCCAGAACCCAATACCGACTTTATTATGTCGATTACTAGTGAAGAATTGGGCCTAGTTGGGGTAACGGCAATTTTGGTTACTTTACTCTTTTTGATTTGTCGTATTATTCAAGTTGGGGTGCGTGCAGATAGTTTGTATCAAACGCTAATCTGTTATGGTTCAGCAACATTTTTTACGATTGAAACACTCTTTAATATTGGTGGAGTTCTAGGACTCTTGCCGATTACGGGGGTTACTTTCCCATTTATTAGTTATGGGGGATCAAGTATGTTAATTCTTTCTGCAACGGTAGGCATTATAATGAATATTAGTATGCAGCAAAATCGGGATCGCTTAGTTATGGGAAAACCGTTTGTTCCTGAAACAGGAGGCGTAAAGAATGTTTAAATTAATTCCACGCCGTTCCTTGATAATTTACATTAATAATAATCGTGTGATTCGAGCTCTTCGTCATTATGGTCAGGTTGATTATATTTCTCGCCGAATGCATTATGTGGTAATGTATGTAGACCAAAGTGATGTCGAAAAAATAAAAGAGAAGATAAGTCGATTACGCGCAGTAAAAAAGGTTGAATTATCAGCTCGGCCAGATTTAGACCCGACGTTAGCTGATCTTGAATTAACGGGGGTCTATCAATTACATGATGAGGATGATAAAAAATGAGAATTGTTGCAGGAGACTTTGGGGGACGAAAGCTAAGTGCTGTTCCGGGAATGGCAACTCGTCCAACAACTGATAAAGTTAAAGAAGCGTTATTTAATATAATCGGTCCTTACTTTAATGGCGGAACGAGTCTAGATTTGTTTGCCGGAAGCGGTGGATTAAGTATTGAAGCTGTATCACGCGGAATCAGTCAGGCAGTCCTAGTTGATCGTCAATATCAAGCAATCAAAACAATTAAGAAGAATATTGACGTTACAAAACATGTTGAACAATTTAAAGTTTATAAAATGGACGCTCATAAAGCATTAAATTTGTTTGCAAAAGACAAGATGAAATTTAACTTGGTCTTTTTAGATCCGCCCTATGCTAAACAGCAAATTGTTAATGATATGGAGCAGATGGTTAAAAATAATTTACTAGCTAAAGATGCAATAATTGTGGCAGAAACAGATCAGAATGCGAAATTGCCAACAGATTTAGCTGATTTTAACTTTATTCGCCGTCAAGAATATGGAATTACGGTTTTAACAATTTATCAATATGAAGGAGAATCAAAATAATGAAAGTTGCAGTTTTTCCTGGATCATTTGACCCATTAACACTTGGACATTTAGATTTAATTAAACGAGGAAGTGCATTATTTGATCAATTGGCAGTAGCGGTAATGACTAATGAAAGTAAAAACCCGCTGTTTACTGTTGAAGAACGAGTAGCACAAATTAAAGAGGCAGTTAGCGGGCTAGATAATGTTTCGGTTATTACAACAGAGGGCCTAACTGTGGATCTAATGAACCGCATTGGGGCAGATTACTTAATGCGTGGTTTGCGTAATACTACTGATTTTCAATATGAACGTGATATTGCGGCGATGAATAACTTTTTAGATGATCAGTGTGAGACCGTCTTTTTCCTTGCTAAGCCTGAATATCAGCACTTATCTAGTAGTTTGCTGAAAGAAGTAACATCGGCTGGGGGAGATATCTCAGCTTATCTTCCTGCTAATATTAATGAAGCACTAAAAAAGCGTTTAATGGAACGAGAAATGTTACGGGTTAAGAAAGACAATGAAAAAGCAAGATAATGTAATATTACGACGAATAGGAATTATTTTAGGGCTTGTCCTTTTACTAGGCTGCTTTTTGTTCTGGCCCCTAAATTCCTATATCGAAAGTCCGGGAACGGCTGCTGATTTACAGTCTTTTGTTAAAATAAAGGGACACCCCGATCGATATAAGGGGAGTTTTATGTTGACATCGGTGGCGATTCAACGCGCACATCCTGCAACATATTTATATGCCAAAATGATGCCCTATATGTCAATCGAGAGTGCAGAGGATGTAACTGGTGGTCAAAATAGTGCAACTTATGACCGTGTCCAAAAATTTTATATGGATAGCTCGATTAACGAGGCAATTGCAGTTGCTTATAATGCCGCTCACCAAAAAGTAACGCGACGCTATCTAGGAATTTATGTATTGCAAGTTCAGCTTAATTCTAAATTTAAACATGATATTCATGTTGGGGATACAATTACAAAAGTAGATGGTCATCACTTTAATACCGCTCAAGGCTTTCAAAAATATATTGGTGCTAAAAAAGTTAGCACTCCGTTAGCGGTTACTTATACTCGAGATGGGAAAACTAAAACTGTAACTCATCCGCTTGTTAAAATTGCTAATACTAATAAGCCGGGAATTGGGATCATCCTTACTAACAATATGCAAGTTAAGACTAAGATCCCAGTAAAGGTTGATGCTGGTCAATACGGTGGGCCATCCGGTGGCTTAATGTTCAGTTTGCAAATATATCAACAAATTAGTGGAAAAGATTTACAACGGGGACGTAAAATTGCCGGAACTGGAACGATAAATTCAGGCGGGACCGTTGGAGAAATTGGTGGAATTGACAAGAAAGTAATCGCCGCGCACCGTGCAGGAGCCACTATTTTCTTTGCCCCTTATATAAAACCAACGAAAGAGATTCTTAAGTATGAAGAAGGTCATCTGACTAATTATCAAATGGCTAAAAAAGCAGCTAAAAAATATGCACCGGGAATGAAGGTTGTCCCAGTTACTTCCTTTGATGACGCGGTGAAATATTTACAAACGCATAAGTAAATTAAAAAACAAGAGGCAAAATGAAGGTCTCTTGCTTTTTTTAATGCAAAATTGATTTTTTTACGTATTTATATTTATAGGGAGGTGAGAAACATGCAGCAATTATCAGAATTATGGATAAAATATCGAGTACAAGTGCTGATGATAGTGATTGCTGCAGTGGTTGGGGGATATTGGATACTTAATAAAAACAATAACGATGCTTTAATTTCAAATACTAATGCTGTTTTAACAAGTAGCGAAACGGGAAGCAGTTTAACTTCTACCACTATGATGAAAGGGACCGTTGCCATTGATATAAAGGGTGCCGTAAAAATGCCCGGAGTTTATGAGTTGAAAGCAGATGATCGTGTGAACGAAGCCTTGAAAGCGGCAGGTGGACCACTACCCAATGCAGACTTGCGCCAAGTGAATCTTGCTAAACAATTAATGGACCAGCAAATTATCTATATTCCGCTTCAAGGCGAAACGCCGGTAGCTTCCAGCAGTACAGAACCATCAGCAGCTAGTAATGAAAATGGCAACGATAATTCTGCAAAGATAAATCTAAATACGGCAACCAAAGAACAACTATGTCAAATAACGGGAATTGGCGATAAAAAAGCAGACTTGATATTACAATACCGACAAGAACACGGTCAGTTTAAGAGTATTGACGAACTTAAAGAAATAAATGGCTTTGGCGAAAAAACTGTTGCTAAACTAAAAGATAACCTATCTATCTAGTTTTTATTTTTTTGATGAAGATATTTGTTATACTATATTTCAAATATAGAGGAGTGAAATAATATGAAACCAAGAATTGATTGGGACCAGTATTTTATGATTCAAGCAGCTTTATTGGCGTCGCGAAGTACCTGCAACCGCCTTTCAGTAGGTGCAGTTTTAGTTCGTGATAAGCGGATAATTGCTGGTGGGTACAATGGCTCAGTCGCTGGTGATGCACATTGTATTGATGAAGGCTGTTATTTACGTGATGGACATTGTGTGCGAACTATTCATGCAGAAATGAATGCTCTGTTGCAGTGTGCTAAGTTTGGTATTTCTGCTGATGGGGCAAGTATTTATGTAACGGATTTCCCTTGCTTACAATGTACCAAAAGTTTATTGCAGACTGGGATTAAGGAGATAAATTATATTCGTAATTATCACAATGATGATTACGCAATGAAATTACTTAAACTCAAAAACGTTGCGCTTCATCAGATTAAATTAGATAGTGATATTTTAGAAGAGGTCGATCTGGACCAGTATATCAACCCAGATCAAAAATAGATTATTCAACACTTTTGGTTTTTCCCCGCGCTAATTGCAAGTTTAGTAGCAGTTAGTTTCTTTAGTTCATATTGGTTAATTTTTCTTTTAATTGCTATATTTTACCGAATTGCCGTATTAAAAAGGCCAATAGTACTTGGAATTGGAGTGCTGACATGTTTATTAATGGCGATTTTGTGTTACAGTTTACAAAAAAATTGGGCAACTATTACGGCAGATAAGCAAATGGAAGTTACCCAAAGAATATTAGTTTACCCTGATGAATTAAAATTCAATGGAAATTTTATGACAGGGACTGCGATCGACATTCAAACTGGACAACGCGAAGCAATAACGATGTCGTTTAAGTCACCCCAGATGCTAAAAAATATTGATAAGCTTACAACACCCTCGATATGGCTTATTAATGGGCAGTTAAAACCGATTATTCCCCGTACAAATGAAAATCAATTTGATAACTTAACTTATAACCATCATCGTTGGATCTGTAATCAAGTTCAAATTAACCGGGTAGAGCAAATGATTAGGCAAAAAAGAGGGATAGTTGGCTGGTGTCATACATTAAGAAAACGACTCAGCCTCTACTTCGAAACTTTACCGCCTCCTCTTAGTGCATATTGCCAACAATTAATAATTGGTAGTAGTAATGAGGATTCGGCTGAATTAATGGTAAGTATCAAAAGGCTTGGCCTGCTTCACCTTTTTTGCATTTCAGGAATGCATATCGTACTTTTCACTGATTTATTACGGCGACTATTGGTTCATTTATGGTGGCGTAAAGAATCGATTGATTTATTCTTAATTATTATTTTGCCGTTTTATCTTCTCATTGGTGGTGGAGCAACAAGCTTGATAAGAGCAACCATTATGGCTGAACTTGGCCTTCTTCATCGATATTTAAATTTGGACCGTCTTGATGGGTGGGCGCTGAGCTTATTAATTGGATTGGTTATTGATCCGTTGCTATTGCTTACATTAGGCGGTCAATTAAGCTATTTGCTTTCTTTTATTCTTCAAGTTCTTCCAGAATCAGTACGTGGTTTTAAACAGTCTTTATTATTGAATTTAATTAGTTTGCCTTCGTTATTGAGTTATGTATATGAGGTTCATCTGCTAAGCTTTGGGGTTAGTTATTTAATAATTCCGCTATTTTCTACAATTGTTTTTCCAGCGGTCTTGGTTGGGGCACTTAGTTTTAAGCTTTTTGAACCACTCACGTATCTAATTAATGCTGGTTTAAAATACTTTCAATATATTTTAAATTGGTTATCTGATTTTCCAGGAATGATTCATTTTGGGAAACCACCGTTAATTTTGGCCCTTCTATTATTTGCGGCATCTTTATTTGTTATTTCTCAAGATACATCTTTAAAATCATGGAAGATATTAGCCTTATTGTATGTAATTACTGGAGGGATAATTCATTTGCCACTTAATGGCGAAGTTACCTTTGTTGATATTGGACAGGGGGACTCGATAATTATTAGAGAACCTTTTAATCGACGGGTAACAATGATTGATACAGGAGGCAAATTAAATTTTAAAAAGCCGAATTGGGCGACTTCAAAGCACTCCCAAGATGATGCCCAACGAATAACCATTAATTATTTGAAAAGTAAAGGTATCAGGCAGATTGATAATATTTGTTTAACTCATCATGATGCAGATCATATCGGCTATCTAACAACGATTTTGGATAATATAGCAGTGAAAAGGCTGATTGTACCAGCGGGGATGGAAAAACAACCAGCACTTCTTAGTAAAGTAAGGACTGCTGAAAAGACATCGCCAGTGATAGTTCCGGTGACTGATAATGTTAAGTTGCCATCATTTCCATTGCAAATTTTACATCCTTTTGTTCCGGGAGAAGGGAGAAATGAAGATTCTTTAGTGCTAGCTGGGACATTTGGCGGGAAAAGATTTCTTTTTACGGGGGATTTGGATCAGGAAAATGAAGAAAAAGTTATTCAAAAGTATCCGCAACTAAAGTCAGATATCTTAAAAGCTGGTCATCATGGCAGTAAAACTGCTAGTAGTTATTCATTTTTGCAGACAGTTGCTCCTAAGTATGCGATAATTTCAGCTGGACGATTTAATAGATATCATCATCCTGATGGAATAACAATAAAAAATTTTCAAAGATTAAATATTAATTACTTATCAACGCAGCAATTTGGAATGATACAATATGTATACCATGGTCGAAATGGAAAAATAAAAACAACATTGAGGGGAGATGAGACAAGTTGGACATTGCCCAATTATCTACACAATTAAAAACTAAAACCCCAGCAATGGTATATTTAATTTTAGGGAAACAACAGGTCCTTCAACAGCAGGCAATTGATGCCTTTATAAGCCTTATTCCAGAGAATGAACAGGTTATGAATGTTGGTCGATATGATATGGAAGCCACACCATTGGCAGTTGCTTTGGATGATGCGATGGCGACTCCATTTTTTGGTGAACGACGATTAGTTATTATCAATAAACCGTTCTTCTTAACTGGTGAGAAAAGGCATTCGAAAGTTGAACATGATTTGGATAGCTTAAAAAAGTATCTTGAACACCCTGAACCGTCTACAATTTTAGTTTTTACGGCCCCTTATGAAAAGCTTGATGGGCGAAAGGGGATTGTAAAGCAATTAAAGAAGACAGCGGTTTTAGTTGATGCTAGTCCACTTGATGAACGAGCAGCTCGTCAAAGAGTGAGAACTCAATTATCAACTGCTGGGTTTGAAATATCAGAAGCTGCTTTGGATGAGTTGGTTCAACGGACTAATGCGGATTATGGGATGATGGATGCAAGCTTAACTAAATTAAAGATTTTGGCTTATCATGAAAAAAAGATTGATCAAAACATGGTAGCCGCTCTAGTTCCGCAATCATTAGATGAAAATGTATTTGATTTAGTCACTGCGGTTCTTAAGCATAATCAAATAAAGGCCTTAGATCTCTATCAACAGCTATTAGCGGGCCAGCAACCGCCGTTAAGGATTAATGCGGTGCTAGTAGGACAGTTTCGGCTGTTGATTCAAATAAAAGTATTAAGTAAACGTGGCCTTACGCAAGGGAGTCTAGCGAGTCAGCTTAATGTCCATCCTTATCGGATTAAATTGGGATTAAAAACTGCGCGTGATTTCTCAATGCAGGCGTTAGAAAATGCCTATTTGGGATTAATTCGTATTGAACAATCGTTAAAAACGACACAGCGCGATCCATCGCTTTTATTTCAGTTATTTATGTTACAGTATTCTCAGCAGAGCAAAGGGGCATGAGATACAAAAAGAGGATAAGAAAGCAAATTTTCTTATCCTCTTTTTGTGAAAAGTTAAAAATAAAAAAGCAACTAACTTAATAGTTGCTTTTTCATTACTTAGCGTAACGTGCTGAGAGACGTGACTTGTCACGTGCAGCCTTGTTAGCCTTGATAAGGCCCTTAGAGTGGGCACGGTCAATTGCTGAGATAGCAGCCTTGTATAAGTCGTCAAGGTTATCTGCGCCAGCAAGCTTTGCCTTATCGAACTTCTTAATAGCAGTCCGCATTTGGCTTAATTGTGAAGCGTTACGTGCTTCAGCTTTTTCACTAGTACGAACACGTTCAATTGCTGATTTGATAATTGGCATGAGTTTCACCTCCGTTACCCGATTTTCAGTTGACCAGAATTTTCAACATTTGTCATTATACAAAAGACTAGCGAGCAATGCAATAGCTAACGACGATCAAGTCAAAATTTCACAGAAATAGTTGCAACATTGGTAAATTTTATGTATATTTGTATAGGTTACTTCAAGCAAGTAATTAATTGCCTCTTCTCAGTTTAACGATCCTCACCGACGTTATACTTAGATCTTAGGCGCATTAATATTGAAAGGTGGGAAAATAGCATGGCTATTTCAAAAGAACGTAAAGATCAAATTATTAAGGAATTCGCAACTCACGAAGGAGACACTGGTTCTACTCAAGTTCAAGTTGCTGTTTTAACTGCTGACATCAACGAATTGAACGATCACCTTCGTACACACAAGCACGATTACCATTCACAACGTGGTTTAATGAAGAAGATTGGTCACCGTCGTAACTTATTAGCTTACTTACGTCGGACTGATTTACCTGCTTACCGTGAACTTATCCAAAAGTTAGGTTTACGTCGGTAATATTTTATTATCAAAGCACTTTGCCTTTTGCTTGGAGGCAAGGTGTTTTTTGTTTTTACTCCATTATTTTCACTGATTGTGGTAAGATATTTATAACTATAATGAACGATATAAAATTCTTATCGCTACGCATTGTAATCGATAAGGGGTTCAAAACTAAATATTAAAGGAGCCAAATCAATGGATAATAATATTAAAATTATTCCTTTTGGTGGTGTACGCGAAAATGGTAAAAATATGTACGCCGTTGAGATTGAAGACCAAATTTTCATTTTGGATACGGGGTTAAAGTATCCGGAAAATGAATTAATGGGAATCGATGTTGTCATTCCTGACTGGGAATATCTTCGTGAACATAAGGACAAGATAGTCGGGGTATTCTTAACACATGGACATGCAGATTCAATTGGGGCACTTCCATATTTCTTGATGGACTTTAATGTTCCGGTATTTGGAAGCGAGATGACGATTGCCTTAGCAAAACTGGCAGTTAAAAACCATAAGGAAGTTAAGAAGTTTAATGATTTTCATATTGTTGATGCTTCAACAGCAATTGATTTTAATGACGTTACAGTTTCGTTCTTCCAAACGACCCATACTATTCCTGAAACTTTAGGGGTTGTTTTAGAAACTAAGGCAGGAAATATTGTTTACACTGGTGATTTTAAATTCGATCAGACAGCTAAAAGAGGTTATCAAACAGACCTTGCTCGTTTAGCAGAAATTGGATCACAAGGTGTATTAGCACTTTTAAGTGATTCTGCTGGTGCTGGAATTACGGGTGCGTCTGCTCGTGAGCAAGATATTGGAGACTACATTAAAGAAACATTTAAATATCAAAACGGTCGGATTATTGTTGCTAGTGTAGCTTCAAATATTATGCGCGTACAGCAGATTATCAATGCTGCTGTTGCCGTTGGTCGGAAGATTGTTTTATCTGGTAAAGATATTGAGCAAATCATCGATACAGCAATGTCTTTGGGAAAGCTGCACTTACCAGATGACTTATTCATTAGTCGCAAGGAAGCAGAAAAACTTGAACCAAATCAAGTTGTTATTTTGGAAACTGGTAAAATGGGCGAACCGATTAAGTCATTACAGCAAATTGCAAACGGTGATAATCCTAATTTACAATTAACGAGTACCGATCTTGTCTTTGTTACTACTACTCCTTCTTATGCGCAGGAGACTGAGGTACAAAAGACAAAAGATATGATTTATCGTACGGGAGCAGAAGTTAAGTTTATTTCTGATGATTTGAATCCTTCTGGGCATGCTAACCAAAATGATGAACAGTTAATGTTGAACTTCATGAAACCCAAGTTCTTCATTCCAATTCAAGGTGAATACCGTCTGTTAGATCGTCATGCGGAATTGGCAGAAGAAGTAGGAGTTCCAAAAGAAAATATCTTCCTTGTTAATAAGGGTGATGTTCTGACTTACAAAAATGGTAAATTCCATGTTGGGGAACATATTGATGTAAGTAATACTATGATTGACGGAACAGGTGTCGGTGATATCGGTAATATTGTTTTACGAGATCGGCGTGTCCTGTCAGAGGATGGGATTTTTGTTGTGGTGGCAACTATTGATCGGAAAAAGAAAAAGATCGTTGCTCGACCACAAATTACGTCACGAGGATTCGTGTTTGTAAAGACTAACCGTCAACTAATGCAACAGAGTGCTGACTTAGTTGAAAAGATTGTTCAAGAAAATCTAGATCAAAAGGAATTTGATTGGAGTCACTTGAAACAAGATGTTCGCGATAAATTAAACCGATTCTTGTTTGATCAAACTAAACGGCATCCAGTTATTTTGCCAGTTATTATGGAGATTAATCAACATCAAAAGAAGATTAAAAACAATGTTGAGAAAAAAGAAGAAAAATCTGCAAAACCACGTTCAACGAAAGAACATCATCGTGGCCGTGGCAAAAAACGAATGGCAAAAGAAAAGAAGTAGCTGTTTAATATAAGTAATGTGAAGGGAGGCTGGGAGAAAACTTTCGTTTTTCTCCCGGCCTCAACTGCTTTCATGAATAATTGTATAAAGTAATGAAATAAAAAAGGGTGATAAAAATGAATGAAACCCAACAAGATCAATATCTTCAGGCCCAAAAATTAATTGCTGAAGAAAAATGGCAAGAAGCTAGTGATATTCTGGAAGATCTTATAAACGAGGTTGATGATTCAGAAATCGGTCGATTGACGATCATTGCTCTGTATCATTCTCAACAATATACCAGGGCTTGTACTTACTTGTTTGAATATTTAGAAGTAATGTTTGACAGCTTGTCGGATGCTCAAATTGCCATTAAAATTTTGTGTCAAAACGAATTATTTGTTCTAGCAAGACAGGTGATTAGTAGTCTTTCCCAATGGCAGGAAGATTTACTAACAATTGTTACAATGGGTGAGGAAAAATCTCGTCAAGAGTACCAGGAGACATTACAAACACGTTTGCGAGACTTTTACCATTTAGGAGATTACTCCCTTGAAGAGCAGCAAAGTAGGTTGCAGGCTGCTTTTAAGCTTCCTTTAAATGAATTTATTACAGGTGCTAAATTCCTGCTTCGTGATCCCTACACGCATCCACTGGTAAAGTCTAGTTTGGTTGAGCTGCTTAGTAAATTGCGAGTTGCAGATCCGGTTACTGTTTATTGGCTAGATAAGAAAGAATATACAGTTGTGCCAGCTGATATTCAGCCTTTAAATTTATTGCCAGTCGTTAGTGAAGGTAAGAGATTAATTACAGAAAAGTGTGGAAATCAAAACCCACAGACAGAAAAGATGGCGATTCAAGAATTTCAATTACAGGTAATGTTCTTATATCCGCGAATTAATCAAATCATTAAAGATATTGATGAATGGACAGATGTTTTAATCGCTAGAATAGAAGGAAAGAAAGTCGCAACAAATACAGTTTCTAGTACGTGGCAGGAACGATTAGGTAAGCAGATTGACGAATTAATAGAAAAACATTAGTCAAATACATTTACAAATGAACAGATAGTTGATATTATATTTAAGAATTCTTCTTCAGAGCCTAAGATTAAAGCTTTCAATTGGCGAAAAGAAGTTGTACAATATGTATAAGGGTATGTCAGTCATCGAATTAGATGATCTGGCATTATACTTGTAAATTATCAGGAGGTTTTCATTAATGGCTGAAAAAGAACATTATGAACGTACAAAACCCCACGTTAACATTGGTACTATTGGCCACGTTGACCACGGGAAGACTACTTTAACTGCTGCTATTACAAAGGTATTGGCAGCCAAAGGTTTAGCAAAGGCAGAAGATTACGCTGATATCGATGCTGCTCCAGAAGAAAAGGAACGTGGTATCACTATCAACACTGCCCACGTTGAATACGAAACTGAAAAGCGTCACTACGCACACATCGATGCCCCTGGACACGCTGACTACGTTAAGAACATGATCACTGGTGCTGCACAAATGGATGGTGCTATCCTTGTTGTTGCTGCTACTGATGGTCCTATGCCACAAACTCGTGAACACATTCTTCTTGCTCGTCAGGTTGGTGTTCAATACATCGTTGTATTCTTGAACAAGACTGACTTAGTTGACGATGATGAATTAGTTGACTTAGTTGAAATGGAAGTTCGTGACTTACTTAGCGAATACGATTTCCCTGGTGACGATGTTCCAGTTGTTCGTGGATCTGCTCTTAAGGCACTTGAAGGTGACCCAGAACAAGAAAAAGTTATCCTTCACTTAATGGATGTTATTGATGACTACATCCCAACTCCAAAGCGTCCTACTGACAAGCCATTCATGATGCCTGTCGAAGACGTATTTACTATCACTGGTCGTGGTACTGTTGCTTCTGGTCGTATTGACCGTGGTACTGTTAAGGTCGGTGACGAAGTTGAAATCGTTGGTTTAACTGAAGACGTTCTTAAGTCAACTGTTACTGGTTTGGAAATGTTCCACAAGACTCTTGATCTTGGTGAAGCCGGTGATAACGTTGGTGTACTTCTTCGTGGTATTTCACACGACCAAATCCAACGTGGTCAAGTTTTGGCTGAACCAGGTTCAATCCAAACTCACAAGAACTTCAAGGGTGAAGTTTACGTTATGACTAAGGAAGAAGGGGGACGTCACACTCCATTCTTCTCAAACTACCGTCCACAATTCTACTTCCACACAACTGATGTTACTGGTACTATCGAATTACCAGATGGTGTAGAAATGGTTATGCCTGGTGATAACGTTACATTCACTGTTAACTTACAAAAGCCAGTTGCTCTTGAAAAGGGTCTTAAGTTCACTATTCGTGAAGGTGGACACACTGTTGGTGCCGGTGTTGTATCCGACATCTTAGACTAATTTTTGAGTACAGATGTGCTAAAAGGCTTGGGGAAACCCAAGTCTTTTTTCTTTAACAAAAATATTTGAAAATAACTTGGGGATCAGCCGTCAATAAGTTGCAATTACTGGTCTCCTACGGTAAACTAATATAGTATGTAAAGACTAATTATAAATATTAATTAGTCAAATTGATTTGTTATTGGAGGAAATAAAATGTCAGCAAAATGGGAACGCGATAGCGATGCCAGCAAAGGTACATTGACATTTGAAATTGATGTCGACACTATTAACAAGGGAATTGACGAAGCTTTCGTTGAGACTCGTAAAAAGATCACTGTTCCGGGCTTCCGGAAGGGTCGTGTCCCTCGTCAAATCTTTAACCAAATGTACGGTGAAGAATCATTGTATCAAGATGCCTTAAACAAGGTATTACCTGATGCATATAACGAAGCAGTAAAGGAAACTAACATTCAACCTGTAGATCAACCTAAGATTGATATTAAGAGCATGGAAAAGGGTCAACCATGGGTATTAACTGCTGAAGTTGACGTTATGCCAGAAGTTAAATTAGGTGAATACAAGGGTATGGAAGTTCCTGCCCAAGACACCACTGTTACTGATGCTGATGTTGATGATGCACTTGAAACTAAGCGTCAACAACAAGCTGAACTTGTATTAAAAGAAGATAAGCCAGCTGAAAAGGGTGACACTGTCGTTATTGATTACAAGGGTAGCGTTGACGGTGAAGAATTTGATGGCGGTTCAGCTGAAAACTACTCACTAGAATTAGGCTCAGGCTCATTTATTCCAGGTTTTGAAGATCAATTAATCGGTCACAACGCTGACGAAGATGTTGATGTAAATGTTACCTTCCCAGAAGATTACCACGCTAAGAATCTTGCTGGCAAGGATGCACTTTTCAAGGTTAAGATTCACGAAATCAAGGAAAAGCAATTACCAGAACTTGACGATGATTTCGCTAAGGATGTTGACGAAGATGTTGATACTTTAGCTGAATTAAAGGAAAAGACTAAGAAGCAACTTCAAGAAGAAAAGGATAACCAAGCTAAGGCTGCTATTGAAGATGCTGCTATCAATAAGGCTGTTGCTAATGCAGAAATCCAAGACATTCCACAAGCAATGTTGGATGATGACACTAACCGTCAAATGCAACAATACTTAGCAGGAATGCAACAACAAGGTATCAGTCCTCAAATGTACTTCCAAATTACTGGTACAAAGGAAGAAGATTTGAAGAAGCAATTTGCTAATGATGCTGCTCAACGTGTAAAGACTAACCTTGTCTTAGAAGCAATTGTTGACGATGCTAACTTAGATGCTACTGATGAAGAAATTGCTAAAGAAATTTCTGACCTTGCAAAGCAATACGGTATGGAAGAAGATGCTGTTAAGAAGGCATTATCTAAAGACATGTTAATGCATGATATTAAGATCCGTAAGGCTGTTGACTTAGTTGCTGATTCAGCAAAGCAAGTTAAGGATGACGAAAAGTCTGACAAGTAATTTGTTAAATAATTACTAATCAATGAGGCTGGAAGAAAACAGTAGTTTTCTTCCAGCCTCGCTATTTTAATCAAATATTAGTAAGATAAAGTAGAAAATAATTTACTGAGTAATTTAGTCGAAATTAAACAGTAATTTTGTTATTATGTTTTAATAAGTCTTAGAGGAGGTTCATTTATGTTTGAAGATACCACTGGTATGGATTCAGTTCACTGTTCATTTTGTGGAAAGTCCCAAGATGAAGTGAAAAAAATTGTTGCTGGTCCTGGCGTCTATATTTGTAACGAATGTGTTGACCTTTGTAAACAAATTATTGATCAGGAATTAGCAGAAGATGAAGCTAAAAAAGCTTTCCGTGTGCCAACTCCAGGAGAGATTGTTAACGAACTGGATGACTATGTAATTGGTCAAGGTGATGCTAAAAAAACATTAGCAGTTGCTGTTTATAACCACTATAAGCGGGTTAATGCAATGATGAGTGGCGATAATAATGATACAGAACTTCAAAAGAGCAACATTGCCGTAATTGGTCCAACTGGTTCTGGGAAAACCTATCTTGCCCAATCACTTGCGCGAATTCTAAATGTTCCGTTTGCAATTGCAGATGCTACAACTTTAACTGAAGCTGGATACGTTGGTGAAGACGTTGAAAATATTATCCTTAAATTACTTCAGGCTGCTGACTTTGATGTAGAACGTGCTGAAAAAGGAATCATTTACATTGATGAAATTGATAAAATCGCAAAGAAGAGTGAAAATGTATCAATTACGCGTGATGTTTCTGGAGAAGGGGTTCAACAAGCTCTTTTAAAGATTCTTGAAGGAACAATTGCTAATGTACCGCCTCAGGGAGGACGTAAGCATCCACAACAAGAATTTATCCAAGTTGATACAAAGAATATCCTCTTTATTGTGGGGGGAGCCTTTGATGGGATCGAAACAATTGTTAAGGAACGACTCGGTGATAAGACAATTGGATTTGGAACAGACTCACGAGAAGCTGAAGAGGTTACGGATAAAAATATTTTGCAACATGTTATCCCAGAAGACCTTCTTAAGTTTGGCTTGATTCCAGAATTTATTGGACGATTACCTGTGATGACTGCTCTTGAAAAACTTGATGAAGATGACCTTGTTCGAATCCTTACTGAGCCAAAGAATGCATTAGTTAAGCAATATCAAGAGTTAATTCGCCTTGATGGAAGTAAGTTGACCTTTACTGATGGTGCATTACGAGCAATGGCACAACTAGCAATCAAGCGAAATACAGGTGCTCGTGGTCTCCGTTCGATTATTGAAGATGTAATGCGGGATGTAATGTTTGACTTGCCAAGTCGTAAAGATGTAGAAAAGGTAATTATTGATAAACGATGTGTAACGCAACATACAGAACCTCGTTACGTTTTAAAGGATGAAAAAGCTTCTTAATGAAATGAGGTAAGCAAATGGAAGTTCACAATGTAGATTTAACAATCAGTGCCGTAAGTGATGAACAATATCCTAAAACAAATATTCCAGAAATTGCTTTAGTTGGTCGTTCAAATGTTGGGAAGTCATCGTTGACAAATGTCTTAATCAACCGGCGCAATTTTGCTCATACGTCTAGTCAGCCAGGTAAAACCCAGACGTTAAATTTCTATGACGTTGAGGATAAGGTATATTTTGTCGATGTTCCAGGATATGGGTATGCCAAAGTCTCGAAAAAAGAGCGAGAACGATTTGGAAAAATGATCGAACAATACTTAACCCAACGTGAACAATTACGCGGAGTTATTCAATTAGTTGATGCACGGCATGAACCAACCCCTGATGATGTAAATATGTATAATTGGTTACAATATTATAATATTCCAACATTAATCGTCGGGACAAAGATTGATAAGGTAAAACGAAGTGCATGGAATCGCCAACTAAGCCTTATCAAAAAGACCCTTGATGTTGAGAGTTCAACACCGATTATTCTATTTTCAGCTACAGAGAAAAAGGGTAAAGATGATGTTTGGCAGTGGATTGAAGAGCGAATGGGGAAGAACTAAGTTGGATTTTAATGAATACCAAAATGCAGCAAAACGAACATTATATGGGAATGAACAAGTTTTAACAAATTGTGCATTAGGATTAGCTGGTGAGTCAGGACAAGTCGTTGATTTAGTAAAAAACTATACTTTTCGTAGTCGAAAATTAGATCGTAAGGAACTAATCCACGAAATGGGTGATGTCTTATGGTATTTATCTCAGATTGCAGAATGGGCCGATATTCCATTTGAAGAGGTTGCCAAAGCAAATATTGAGGAATTAAATCAGCGCTATCCGACTGGTTTTAAAAAACAAGATTAAAAAAATAAGCGGGGGTATGAGTGATCACATCTCCGCTTTTGCATTATTTCTTTTCTTTATCTTTACTATCTTTTTCTTTTTTATCGTCATTTTTTTTAGTTGCTTTTGGTTTTTTAGGATCAATCGCAAATTGATCAAATAATTTATCAAGCTGTTCGCTTCTTCTAGTAACTAATCCCATTTTTTTAGCTCCTTTTTTATATTTGACAAAATGCTAGCATAAATTTTGCTAAATGTACAATTATTTCTAAACACTTTCTTTGCCTTAATGATGATTTTTCAGATATAATATATTGTTAGATAATTTTTCGGAGGGATTTTGCGATGGCCAGTGAACATTTAGAACATAAACTAGCATTGTTACCTGACAAGCCAGGTTGCTACCTGATGAAAAACATTAATGATCAGATAATTTATGTTGGTAAAGCTAAAAATTTGAAGAATCGGGTTCGCTCTTACTTTAAGAGTAGTCACACCGGTAAAGTAGCTAAAATGGTTTCGGAAGTTGCAGACTTTGAAACCATTGTAACTTCGACTAATAAGGAGTCGTTCTTACTCGAAATAACGCTGATTCAAAAACATCAACCTTATTTCAATATCAAATTAAAAAAGGGAACTGGTTATCCCTACATAAAAATAACAAATGAGCGAGATCCTCAGATTAAGATCGTTAGTAAAATAAGAAAAGATGGGGGATATTATTTTGGTCCCTATCCTAATGTCTATGCTGCCGAAGAGACGATGCATTTCATTCAAAAGGTCTACCCATTGCGCCGCTGTAATGGGTATCAAGGTCGTCCATGTTTGTATTACCATATGGGGCAGTGCTTAGGAGCTTGTTTTAGAGAAGTTCCTAAGAGTGACTACGAAGAGCAAATTAAGAAAATCAAGTCATTTTTGAATGGAAACACAGCGACAGTTAAGCAACAGTTAACCAAAAAGATGCAACGAGCAGCAGAAAATATGGAGTTTGAACGAGCGGCTGAAATTCGAGACCAGCTTCACTATATTGAAGTAACGGTTGAAAAACAAAAGATTATTTCAAATGATAAGACCCCTCGTGATTTGTTTAATTTCTATATGGATAAAGGGTGGCTTTCTATTCAAATTTTCTTTATTCGGCAGGCGCGGTTGATGAAACGAGAAAAACGTCTATTTCCAATCGTGGATACGGCAGTTGAAGAAATGACTAGCTTTATTCTTCAATTTTATAATCGTCGTAATAATATTTTGCCGCATGAAATTCTCCTTCCCAAGGGTCTCCCTAATAAAGAAATAAGTGAAATACTAGGGGTGCCGGTTCGGACACCTGTTCGGGGAGAAAAACGAGATCTCTTAGCAATGGCACATGAAAATGCTCAGTTGTCTTTAGATGAAAAATTTCGACTGCTTGAGATGGATCAAAGTAAGACTACTGGTGCGATGAAAGAGATTACGGATGCCCTTGGACTTCCAGAAGGTCACCGAATTGAAGCGTTTGATCATTCTCATATTCAGGGGGCTGACCCCGTTAGTGCAATGGTTGTATTTGTTAATGGAGAACCAGCTAAAAATTTTTACCGGAAGTATAAATTGAAAACGGTGATTAATCATGCTGACGAAGCTGCCAGTACCCGTGAAGTTATTCGGCGGAGGTATTCGCGTCTCTTAAAAGAAAACAAGCCAATGCCGGATATGATTTTTATGGATGGTGGCGAAATTCAGATGGATGCGGCTAAAGATGTTTTAGAGAATGAACTTGGTCTCGATATTCCTGTAATAGGGATGGTAAAGAATGATAAACACCAAACTGCTGATTTATTGTTCGGGGATGATGATCACCATATTAATTTGAATCCACGGAGCCAAGGCTTTTACTTAGTTCAACGCATTCAAGATGAGGTTCACCGATTTGCGATTACTTTCCACCGACGCGTTCATACCAAGCATTCGTTGAGTTCGCGTTTGGATGAAATTAAGGGAGTGGGACCGCGGACTCGGACGAAATTACTTAAAAAATATGGTTCAATTACCAAGATTGCTCAAGCCTCAGTTGATGAAATCCATTCACTAGGGATTAATCGACCTACTGCCCAGTTAATTAAGGTTTCATTGCAGAAAAATGCTGAGGTGGCGAAGGGTAGTAGTCATGATTGAGTTTTGACAGGCTTATAAATTTTAAATATACTAAATAATAGACTAAAGAACGGAGACAATCATTATGAATATGTTTGTTGATCAAATAAAAATTGAAGTACATGCAGGTAAGGGTGGCGATGGAATGGTAGCATTTCGTCGTGAAAAGTATGTTCCTAACGGCGGCCCCGCTGGTGGTGATGGTGGCCGTGGCGGTAGCATCATTTTAAAAGTTGATGAAGGATTACGGACTTTAATGGATTTCCGTTATCATCGAATTTTTAAAGCTAAAAACGGTGGCAATGGGATGAGTAAACAGATGACTGGGCCAAGTGCAGAAGATACAATTATTGCTGTTCCTCAAGGTACTACTGTTAGGGATCTTGATACTGGTGAGATTATTGGTGATCTTGTTGAAAAAGACCAAGAATTAGTAGTGGCTAAAGGTGGCCGTGGTGGTCGCGGCAACATTCACTTTGCTAGTGCTAAAAACCCTGCTCCTGAAATTGCTGAAAATGGTGAACCAGGAGAAGACCATTACTTAGAATTAGAATTAAAGATGCTTGCTGATGTCGGATTAATTGGGTTCCCTTCTGTTGGAAAGTCAACTTTATTATCAGTAGTAACCGGTGCTAAGCCTAAAATTGCTGCATATGAATTTACGACATTAACCCCTAATCTCGGAATGGTAATGTTACCGGATGGTCGTGACTTTGCAATGGCCGATATGCCTGGTTTAATTGAAGGAGCATCGAAGGGTGTCGGCCTTGGCTTGAAGTTCTTACGACATATTGAACGTACGCGCGTTCTTCTTCACTTAGTTGATATGAGCAGTGAAGATCCTCATCAAGCAATTGAACGTTACCGGCAAATTAATAAGGAACTTGCTAATTACGATCCTGAGTTATTAAAGCGACCACAAATTGTAGTTGCGACGAAGATGGATTTACCAAATTCTGCCGATAACTTAGCTGCTTTTAAAGCTGATTTGGCAGCAGATAAGACTTTAGAAAAGCAGCCAGAGATTTTCCCTATTTCAGCGGTTACTCATCAAGGTGTCCAACAATTAATGCAATTAACGGCTGATCTCTTAGATAAGACGCCCGCATTTGATAGTGAGAGTCATGATAAAGAACTGGTCGCTGAATATCGTGCTGCTGCTCCTGACAAGAAAGATGAAGCGGACTTTACCATTACCAAGGACGAAGACGGCACCTGGGTATTGGGCGGTGAAAAACTTATTCGGTTATTTAAGATGACTGATTTAACTCATGAAGAAAGTCAATTACGCTTTGCTCGTCAACTTCGCCATATGGGGGTTGATGACGCGTTAAGAGCTAAAGGTGTACAAGATGGCGATCTCGTAAGAATTGAAAAATTTGTTTTTGAATTTATTCAATAAAATTATACGTAGCAAAGGTAGGAAAAATATAAATGCAACTTGAATTTTTAGGAACAGGCGCTGGTTCCCCAAGTAAGCAACGTAATGTAGCAAGCGTTGCATTGCGGTTGTTAGAAGAACGAAACGCAATTTGGCTATTTGATGTGGGAGAAGCTACTCAACATCAAATTCTCAATACGACAATTAGGCCACGAAAGATAGAAAAAATATTTATTACTCACTTACATGGTGATCATATCTTTGGTTTACCTGGTTTACTAAGTTCCCGCTCTTTTCAAGGAGGAACCGAACCATTGACGATCTATGGACCAGTAGGGATAAAGCGGTATGTTCAGACTTCTTTGCAAGTAAGTGAGTCACGCCTCAGTTATCCTTTGCATTTTGTTGAAATAACAGATGACGGGGAACTATTTAATGATCATGGTTTTAGAGTGGTTGCACGAAAGTTAGATCATAAAATCGCTTGTTTTGGCTACCGGATTGAAGAAGCGGATCATCCAGGAGAATTACAAGTTGAAAAATTACGAGAACAAAAAGTACCATCTGGGCCAATTTACGGCCAACTAAAAGCTGGAAAAACGGTTACTCTTCCTGATGGTAGAGTATTAGATGGTCATGACTTTATTGGTACCCCCCAACCTGGACGTATTGTTGCAATTCTAGGTGATACTAGACAAACGAAGAATGCAATTCTGTTGGCGCAAAATGCAGATGTATTAGTGCATGAAAGTACTTTTGCTAAAGATGAGACAAAGATGGCACACAATTATTACCATTCAACCAGTAAACAAGCAGCTGAAATTGCAAAAAAAGCTGGTGTTAAAAAATTATTGTTAAATCATATTTCAGCACGATACACTGGTAAAGCAGCTTATCAATTGGCATATCAAGTTCGTAATATTATTCCTGATACTCGAGTTGTTAATGATTTTGATGTGATTGATATTCCGTTCAAAAAATGAAAAGAGATGGCAAAAGATGCTGAGAAGAGTAAAGACGTTACGTTTTCTGCGAAATGAAGTTGTATTAATTACTGGTGGTTCAAGTGGAATCGGCAAAGAGTTGGCTTTTGAGGCAGCTCGTCGCGGCGCAATTGTTGTTGTTGCTTCTCGTAATCTTGAGAAGTTGCAAGAGGTAGCTAAAAAATGTCTGATTTTATCAGGTCGGCCAGCATTTGCTTATCAATTAGATGTCACTGACCCTGATCAGATTGATGATGTGCTTTCGAAGGTTCAACATGAAGTAGGAGGAATCGATGTATTAATTAATTCTGCTGGGCTTGGTGACTTTATTCCCGTAGTTAAGGAATCTTACCGCTCAATGGAAAAAATGGTACATACAAACCTCTTAGCCTTAATGTATATTAGTCGGTGTGTGGCTAAACAAATGATGGATCAAGGGTATGGTGCCATTATTAATATGGGTTCATTAGCTGGTAAATTGCCTACACCAAATAGCGCTGTATATTCAGCAACGAAGGCTGGGGTAATCCAGTTTGATAACGTTTTACGAATGGAAGTTGCTGATTATGGTGTCCAAGTGTTGACAGTTAATCCTGGTCCAATTGATACGCCTTTCTTTGATAAAGCGGATAATGATTATACATATCGGGCCCATTTACCAAAATGGATGTTTATCTCTCCTGAAGACTTAGCTCGACGAATTTGGAATAACGTTGGGTATAAGACGAGGGAAATTAATGTTCCAGGATATGTGGCTTATCTTGGCTGGGCTTATCAAGTTATTCCCGGGTTAGGTGACTGGGCAATTAAGAAATTTTTTGATTTCCAACAGGATAAGAAGAACTTATAATATGCTCCCTTATTTTCGTGAAATTGCAGAATTTAGCAGTTTCTTTCAAAAAATGAAAAGGCCAAAATAAAAGAGACTGAGTTTATCCCAGCCTCTTGTTTAATTTTGGCGTTGAAATGGTGGTTAATTTTAAATGATTGATGCAAAATTTAAGTGGGAACTTGCCGATAATACTTCCTCAGCAACTGTTGATAATCTCGAAAAAGAGTTAGGCATTTCTAGAATATTAGCAACCTTATTAGCTCAGCAAGGAATCAATTCAACCGAACAAGCAAAAAAATTCTTTGAACCATCGATGGAAGAGATCCATGATCCAACCTTATTGCATGATATGGATAAAGCAGTTGAGCGAATCGAGCAGGCAGTTGAAAAGCAAGAACAAATTACTATTTATGGTGATTATGATGCCGATGGAATTACTAGCACATCCTTAATGTATGAAACGTTATTATCCGTTGGCGCTAATGTTAATTATTATGTGCCAAATCGTTTTACAGATGGATATGGGCCTAACATGGATGCTTACCAACGGCTTATTGATAATGGTACCCAGCTTTTTATTACGGTGGATAATGGCGTTAGCGGAAAAAATGTTATCGATAAGGTAATGGCAGCAGGAGTAGATGTTGTAATTACTGACCACCATGAGTTGCCAGCTGATCTGCCTAATGCGGTTGCGATCGTTCACCCTCGTTATCCTGGTAGTAATTATCCTTTTCCTGATTTGTCAGGCGTTGGTGTTGCATTTAAGGTAGCCTGGGCTTTAACTGGTGAGTTTTCTGTTGAAGAACTGGACTTAGTTGCAATTGGTGAAATAGCTGATGTAGTAAACGTTACGGACGAAAATCATGCGTTAATTTCCTATGGCATTCAGCAATTACGGCAGGGGATGCGTCCAGGATTAGCGGCTTTAATGAAATTAGCTGATATTAAAGCTAACAATCTAACTGATCAGGATATTGGATTTGGAATTGCACCACGGCTAAATGCGCTTGGCCGAATTGCTGATGCTAATGATGGAGTTAAGCTGCTGACGAGTTTAGATGAGAATGAATCACAAAAATTAGCTAAAGAGGTAGATCAGGCTAATAAAGAACGTCAGAACCTAGTTGCTGAGATTATGAAAGAAGCAGAAAAACAGGCTAATAGCTCAGCTAACCAGCAGAAAAGGACCTTATTAATTGTTGGGAAAGGTTGGCATCAAGGTGTATTAGGAATTGTTGCCAGTCGGATTATGAATGAGACCGGAAAGCCAACAATTGTCGCATCAACTGATCAAAATAATCCGACCTTAATAAAAGGATCTGGTAGAAGCGTTGACAGTTTTAACCTGTTCAATGCCTTGGAGGCTCATCGTGAACTTTTTACAACATTTGGTGGGCACCCGGCTGCTTGTGGTCTTTCTTTTGATTCGAAAAATATTGTACCTCTGCAAATAGTCTTGGAAGAAGAAGCGGTCAAACAAAAATTTGATCCAACGGTAAAGCAACCTCTTCCGATTGCAATGCAACTTGAACCAGCTGATGTTACCCAACAGTTATATAACGATATTCAACGAGTTGCTCCATTTGGTCCGGGAAATATGGAACCGGTTTTTGAATTAAATAACGTTAAAGTTGTCGATGTCAAAACAATGGGACAGGAACACCAGCATTTAAAATTTTCGATTGTAAGTGATAAAAAAAATCTAACAGTCGTCGCTTTTGGTCAAGGAAATTTGGCAACACTATTATCCGCACCAACCGGACAAATTAATTTAGCCGTTAAAGTTAGTCTTAATGAGTGGCGTGGTAAAAAAAGCGTCCAACTGATGCTAGAAGACCTGCAAATCAATGGAACAGTAATTATTGATGAGCGAACGAATAAGTTAACTCCTCAGCTTTTTAGTTCTTCAGATTATTACATTGTAAGAGAACCAAGATTACGAGACAATATTGCTCCTCATGTGGCTCCTGGCTATACTTTATCGATCGAAGAAGCAATTAAGACTGATTTTTCTGGTCAACAAGTAACGCTGGTTGACTGCCCTTCTAGTGAAGAAATGCTAAAACGGATTTTTGCAGAGGATGAAGGAGAACCAGCAACTATTCGCTTATTACTGTATCAGCGAAAAAGTGCCTATTTAGCTGGGCTTCCAACACGGAATGATTTTGCACAGCTTTATCGATTTATTTATAAGCAAAAAGAATTAAAATGGCCCATGCAAGCTAAAGCAGTTAGCAATCATTTAAAGATTAATATGGATCGATTAAATCTAATGATTCAAGTGTTTTCTGAAGCAGGATTTGTTACAATAAAAGATGACGTGTTAAAGTTTAATGAGCTAACTAATAAGACTGATTTAACGCAAACTAAACGTTATCAAAAACAATTAGCACAATATAAAGTTGAACAACAGTTGCTTTTTAATGATGCGGCAACGGTTGCTAACTGGTTATTGAAATATTTAAATTTAGAATAAGGAGACTATTTATCTCATGGCTTTAGACCTTTATAAATACGTAGCTAGTGTTCCTGATTATCCAGAAAAGGGTATTATCTTTCGAGATATTTTGCCATTAATGGCTGATGGGGCTGCCTTTAAGCAAGCTACTGACGAATTAGTTGATTATGCTAAGGATAAAAAGGTAGATATGGTAGTAGGACCAGAAGCGCGGGGCTTTATTGTTGGGTGCCCTATTGCTCGCGAATTAGGTGTTGGATTTGCTCCAGCACGTAAAAAGGGTAAGTTGCCAAGAAAAGCAATTAGTGCATCTTATGACTTAGAATACGGAACAGCTACCTTGCAAATGGAAGCTGATGCAATTAAACCGGGACAACGGGTTCTTGTTGTGGATGATCTCTTAGCTACAGGTGGAACAATCTCCGCAACAATTGATATGGTTGAACAAATGGGTGGTATTGTTGTTGGCTGTGCATTCTTAATCGAATTAAAAGATCTTCATGGTCGTGATAAGCTTAAAGATTACGATATGAAGGCATTAATGGAATTTTAATTAGGAGGAGGCTGGGGATACTAGCCTTTTTTCTTTTTAAATTGCAGTTGTATATATAAAATGAATGCGGGACAATAACATTACGTTGATAAAAAGGAGCCAGTTAATTTATGATTTTCTTAGTAATAATGGGAGCCCTATTTTTAATTTTGGGTGGTTTTTATCTTGCTAATTCATGGCAACAGTACCGTGAATGGAAAAGTGGGACAATCATTGTTGTATTGAGTATTATCGCAATTGTTTATGGTGTGATTAATTTGCCTTATTTTCATCATAATAATTCCGCTAGTTCAAGCCAAAGTACATCATCTTCACAGGTTGCGCGGTCCAGTAGCTTTTCATCATTTTCGAATGGATTAGCAATTGGTAATTCATTCGAAAATGAAGCGCAACAAGAAAGTAAGACAATGGCTGTTTTGCGTCAAATGCAAAAGGGGTATTCAAAATTAGGTTCAGTTGACTATAACGAAGATAGTAAGACATTCCAGATCACGCCAACTGATGATAATACGGTTGAAGCATTGAAAGCTTTAGCACAAGATCCAAGTCAGGCTGAACAAATGGGCTGGCCTAACTTAACTAAGTCGATTAAAAGTAATTCAGGGCAAGTAGAAAAAGCATTAGGTGAAGGATATTCAATTAGCATTATGAATCCAAGTGATTCTAGTAAGGCGTTGTATACTGCCAAAGACGGCAAAACCACATACGATATTGCTAATCAATAAAACTAAATAACCTAAGATTAGTTCAAGAAAGATTGGGGCACTTAATAGGTGTCCTTTTTTGTGTAATAAAAAAGCTGATATACCAACGTTTTAATAACGATTGAATATCAGCAAAACTTTAGATAAAGGAGACAAGGGGATTATCATTTGCTTTTATACCAGTGTTTAAAGGGCTTTTGGTACCAATATGGGACCATTTTAAATAAAGGCGTAAGGGTTAATATTTCATACAAGAAATTAAACTATAGAAAAAAGAGCTTATTGTATTATAATTAAAGGTACACTTGGGACAAACTTAGTAACTTACATAATTTGTAAGCTAACAGGTTAAAAAAGCGCCAACCGAAGTTAGCGCTGAAAGTTCCTACTTGAAGAACTTCTTAATTAGATTTTTAATGTGCTTTGTGCTTATTAGGCACAATCAATATGGTAAGCCGGAGTGCAAAAGGAATCAGTTGGTTACTTATTCCAAACCGGTAAAAAGAGCGTCTAATAGGCGCTCTTTTTTTGAATAAAATAAGCAACAAGCCTTTTTCTTGAAGAAGGGTTGTTACTGCTTGTTCTTTATTCAAATAGAGAAGAATGTTAGTTAGATTTTTTCTTATTATTTTGATTATTATAAGTATTTATATTATCTAAGATTGATTCAATTTTATTGTCTGATTTTATTCGATATTCCTCTATTAGATAAGAATAGGTCTTACTAGTGGTGGTCACATCAGCATGGCCAAGTCGCTTAGAAATAATATATAGGTCAATATGGTTAGCGAGTAGAAAAGCAACGTGGGTGTGCCTTAGACTATGAAAGTGGAATCCATCCTTTTGAATTTTAAGGTGCTTTAGGAGTCTCTGGAGTGATTTGTTAACTGCTGCAGATGTAGGAACTGTTCCTTGATTTGTGACAAAGACTTGATCACTTGATATAGCGTTTTCAGGTTTAAATTGTTGAAGAACATACATTAATTGATTATTTACACGAATAATTCTTTTTGACGCTTCATTCTTAGTGTCCTTAAATTCTCGTTTGCTTTCGTTCCAACTGCGCTTAATTGTAATGGTATGAAAGGGAAAGCTAATATCGCCCCAAGTCAATCCTTGTATCTCACCAAGTCGGGCACCGGTAAGTAGAGCCGTAAGAATCATTAATCGTGAAGTATAATAATGATGATCAATGATGTATGTACTCAATTTTTGCACATCATCAATACTTAAATACTCAATTTGTCGAGTTTTATCTTTATCGTAGACTAAGTCTGTTGCACGGACAAAGTCTTTTTTTATATCGCCATCATAAATTGCATCTTTAACGCAAGCATGATAAAGTGCATTGAACTTAGAAATAGTGGATTTAGCATGGGTGCTACCATACTTGACGATAAATTGTCGATAGGCTTTACGATCCATTTTAGAGGCGAGAATAGGGGGCATATTGTTCTTTAGTGCATGATAAGCTGTAACGTATGTTCGATATGTACGATCGCTAACGCTATCTTCTTTATAGGTTTCAAACCATTTCCAAAAGTATTCAGCAAAGGGAATATCGCCATTAATAGATAACTCATCTTTATATTTTTTATTTTCCATTTCAATGACCCATTGAGTGGCCATTGATTTAGTATCAAAACGTTTAGACTTTGAGTGACGTTTTCCATCAGCATCAAACCAACGAATTTGAGCTTTATATTTTCCGTTAGGTTGTTTACGAACTTTTTCCATGAAGTAACGCTCCTTTCAATAATTAATTATTTTGTTAAAAACGTACGTTCTTTTGGGTGACTAAATAAAAACGCCAGTAGAAGAGGCTGCCAACTCGTGGTATCGTTTGCGCATAGCAAATAATGTGTAATTAGTAGCTCGATCGACGCTTTTTATCATTGAAGCAGGAATTTTAAATGCATCAACTAATTGTTGTTTAGTTTCAAAAGTTATGTTATGAGTACGACAATATTTTAAGATTAACATAACGGCAATTAGGTCCCCGTCCCCCTCAGCTTTTTCATTAACTGTACAAGCATTACAGCTAAGGCTAACATCGTCACCAGATAGAATATGACCAATTTCATGAGCTAAGGTCAATGGTCGTTCACGTGTTGGTAACCAATTAGGGTTATACCATATATGGCGCATTTCATTCTGTGATTGTGGTACCCAATCACTTGGCCACTGATTCTCAGTGGAGATGGTAATATTATTTTCAGCGGCTACTCCCCTTAACCACTCAATAAGGTCTTCCATCTCATTCATATTAGTCACCTTGTTTCTGATTATTTTGCTGTGTTTTATCGTGCATTGCCTTTTGTGATTCTAAAAAGGACTTAATTGAGTTACGCATAAAAGCCTTTTGTTCATCACTTATTGGAAGCCCTTTATATGAACGTAGTCCATTAAAATAATGATCAATATCTTCTGAAGTAATATCAGCATTTACGTTATCAGTAGTATATTTCACTTCTTCTGGGTGACGTCGTTCTTTACTTACATCGTATCCCATTAACCATGCTTCGCTAACATTCAATACTTTAGCCAATTCATACAATTTATCTTGTTTTGCTTCGTATTTTCCTCTAACGTAGTCAGAAATTATTGCTCTGTGAATTCCTGAACGTCTTGCTAATTCAGACTGGGTTATACCAGCATAATTAATTCCTTCTCTTAAACGATCTTTAAACGTGCTAACTAATTCAGACACTAAAACACACCTCCCAGTAATTGATTTTACGCTTTATATTTTATCATATAAATCCTTACATAGGTAAAATGTTGTAAGAAAAAACTTACAAAAAATGTTGACTAATACATAAAAAGCTGTAATATATAAATTGTAAGGTTTAACATACAAATGAAAGGAGGGGGAAAGCATGCCCAAGTCATTCTATGATTATACAAAATTAAAAAAACGAATGAAGGATATGCGTTATACTCAAACAACGTTAGCACGAGAAGTGCCAATGGATAGGCAAACCTTAAATACTAAATTAAGTCATAGATCTATGTTTAAACAGAATGAAATATCTGGAATTGCTAGAGTATTAAATATAGACGCCGAGGAATTTGGCACTTATTTTTTTACTCTTGTTGTAAGGAAAGACAGACAACTGTTAGGGGGAAAGGAAGGGACTGAGAGTAATGCAAGAATTAAAGATTCCTAATTCAAATATCACCGTTCACTTTGAAAAGCAAGTCCAATTAATTTCAACAGAAACTATTCAACAATTAGAAAATCAATCATTACTTGGCAGAACTTGGAAAGTTCATGATGTTGCTCAAAGATTGAATAAAGGTGATAACTGGGTTCGTAAATACATCTTAAATAATCCACGTTATCTTGCTGATTTTAATCAAATGGAAGCAGAAGGAACTGTTTGGAAACCCCACGGTACTTCTCCTTGGTTGTTTAAGGCAACAGCATTTGCACAATGGCTGGAAGATCATATGAGTGAATTTCAGCTAAACGGAAATCAGAAGTAGATTAATAAAAACGGAGAGTGACTATATATGACGCTTAAGGTATTAAATGCACAACAATTACCAACAGCTTTAGAGGATTCACAATTAAAGAATCGTGATAAAGGTGTCCTATCTACTTTAGTACTTACCGCTTTTGGTAAAAAGGTTACAGAGAATTATTTGATCGAACATTCTAATGATGGTCGTACTACAGTCCGGTCTGCTATTTCAAATTTAGAAAAGTACGGGTATCTCTTTCGGGAACGTGAGCGAAATAAAACTGGTACTTACGAAAGTACTAATTGGATCGTGGATTGTTCTGGAAAAGTATGATTTAGGGTAAATCAGTATGGCAAAGATAAAACATAAGGCTCGTCAAAGGTTCACCGTCATCAATAATGCAATCTACGAAGATAAACGTCTGAAACTAGGGGATATTGGTTTGTTTGATTTTTTATTCCATTTTCCAGATGATTGGACCTTTCGTGAAGTTGATTTAGCAAAACGAACTGCATCTAAAAGAACAAGTTTACGTACATCCTTAAAACGTCTCGAAAAATTTGGATATGTAAAACGGGAACGTGAACGAAATGAAAAAGGACAGTTAGTTTCTGTTAATTGGATTCTAGATGATCAAGGAAAACTTGGTGACAATTCAAAAATTAATAAGAATAGATCACCAGCAAAGAAAAAACCGTTGTCTGAAAATCAAACAACGGATAAAAATGAACAAAAACAGATGTCTGAAACACCAACATCAGAAAAACAGATGTTGGAGAAACAGAAATCGGGGATTGACCGACTACTAAATACTAATAGCACTAAATACTTAGTAGGTAGTAGTAAGCATGCTAGCAAAGCATCGCAAACTGACGAACAGATTCTTGCAAAGAATCAGTCGGAGCATTCACTAGATGATCCTAACGGAGTATCGAAAGCATATAACCTTTGGAATGATACTTGGGGTAAACCTTCTGAATTTGTCGAAAAACAAATAAGTCAATGGGTTAATGAATTTGGAATTGACGTTGTCGCCCACGCCATTAATTATGCCAAATGGAAAGTTGAGCAGACTAGCAAAGCCGGCTCTTACCTAGCAAAGGTATTTGACAATTATCGGCAAAGCAACGTTCAAACAGCTTCTCAAGCAGCAGAAGCTGATGCAATGAATTTACATCGTTCAAAGCTCTCGCAAAGAGCTAAGCAAAGCGATTCTACTACTACGCCTAGCAAAGGCAAATCATCTCGCAAAGATGATCTTAAAAATTTAATAAAAGACGAACCAGAAGCCATCTGTTACCGAGCAGCACGTTTAGCAAAAATCAATTTAAGCGGAGCAGACCAGCAGGCTCTTAATGAGTTTGTCAGGCGTTTAGGTCCTAAGTTAGTCCTAAATGCGATTGAGGTTGCTAAACAAGAAACAAGGTACCAGTACCCTTCGTGGGGTTTCCTTAGATCGATTTTAAGGCGATATGAGGCTCAGGGAATCAAGACGGTTGAAGACGTTAAAAGCGATGATAGCAATATGCCTAGCAAAGGTAATTCAAAGCAATATAAGCGCCATAAGCCGATTAAAGAGCCAATGCCAGAATGGAGTCGAAAATCGAAAGAAGAGCTCTACAAAAAGGCAGATCCGGAAGCGATACGTAAGCTTAAAGAACGAATTGCTAACCGCAATAAAGGGCGAAAGGAAGCTTCTGGTTAAGCAAGACAGGGAGGATTAACGATATGGGGACGAAGAAACAAGCGCGAATTATTGCACAGCTAGCTCACTTGATCACAAACAGAAGTGAACGGCTAAGTAACCAAGACAGTCTCTCAACTAGTGTCAGCATTAAGCTTACGCAAGAAATTAGGACTTACTGCTTTTTGATTCGAGTATTTCAGGAAAATTAATTCGAGGGAGATTTTGAAAATGAATAGGGATAAATTGATTGACAATATTTTGACAGTATTCATGCTTTTAGGGATTTGCTGCATTCTAGATGCGATATTCTTAGCCATCGTTCTCTTTGCACCTTTAGGAAGGTAAGTGGCGATGAAACATTTGAATTGGGCTGCAATTTTATTGGTTGGCTGGGCGTTTTACTTTCAAATTTTCATGATTGTAGCGATTAAACGGCTGATTGAATTTTTGAGCGTTAACACAGTTTTATCGGTTTTGGGAACATTGCTGCTCAGCACCATTTTAGGTAGCACCCTGATGTTATTGATTATTCAAAACGAAAGTGGGGAATAGAGAAAATACAATGAAAACGAAACCGACAGAAATTTATAGTGCTCATGACTGGTGGAAGCAAACGGGAAGAAAAAACAGTTGCTGATTATTTAGAAAGTGCTGTTGCAGGTTATGAACTCTATGTGATTGAAGTTGAAGGCAATAGTTTTTTAGCGCTTTTACTAGATGATTTAGATGATGTGACTAATCGAAAATTCAAAAAGTTAAAAGCTACTTCGTTACTTTCAGCAAATTGTTTTCAATCTGAATTACTGGCTAATTTTACGCTAGGACTTCTTGCTAAATGTGGTGTAGACACTAAAAGGTTAAAGATTAGTAAGTTATCAAAGTATTTGAAGCCTTGAATTGTTAAGGAGTGTGTTTATTAGCGGTGGAAACTGAAGAAACTAAACAGATTAAAGCTGCACTTGCTAAGCGTGGTAAAGCGTTAATTCGACATGGGGTTCAAGAAGTCACAGTTGGTCATATTACAGGAGGTAAAGGATACGATCGTTGTGATTATGTGGAATTCGACAATAATGGGAACTTCTATGCTTATGAGATTAAAGTAAGTGTGAGTGATTTGAACTCAAATAATAAGTTATCTTATTGTGCCAACAAGAATTACTTAGTAGTTAATCAGACGGTATATGATTGGCTATTTAAGACAAACAATGACGGCCGACGAGAAGTTAATCACGTGTTTCATCATGGTGGCTTTGGAATTATCCTTTACCGACCAGATAAAGTCGACAAGTTACAATCAGTTACTCGTTGTTGCAATCAACAATTGGGACTGGGCGAACGCATGGAGTTGTTAGAGGCAATTGCTAAATCTGCTTGTCGTGATGCAGGAAAACTATTAATTGATAATTGAGAAGAGGGATTGATTGATGTTACTACTTACAAGAAAGAATCGAATCAAAGAGCTATGCAAGAGTAGTGGAATGACCATGGAGAAACTAGCTAATCAATTACATGTTTCATCATCTACTGTAGGTCAATGGGCTAATGGAAAGCGACCGCCGTTTGATTCAACTAAATGGAAAGAAATTGCAGATATTTTCAATTATGAAGTATCATATTGCGGTAGAAAAGAGTTTTACCAAGATGCTTGGGACGCTTTTCATTCAACGCTTTACACAAAAGATAGTTCGTATAATGCAACAATTACTAAAATTCCAGTTAGGCCTATTAGTGAAAAAAGAATCGAGGAGAGATTGCTATATCAAAAGTCGAATTCTAAAGACTGGGATCCGTCAGCAATAGAAAAATTTAAACAATCAAGGTTTTATCCTTTTAGACTGTGTCTTAGAAAAATAGGTCTTCCATTATTAATTATGTTATATGTTGCAATTTGGATTGGCTTAGCAATTTTTAAGTAAAGATTGGCCGAGGAGGTAACAAAATGGGGAAAGATTATTCATTAAGCTCAGAATTATGTCTTAGTAATTGGACTACAGAAGCTCTTGATAATTCTGCAAAGCGCTGGATGAAAGATAGAAATCAGCAGTCTAGTGCAAGTGTTTATGTAATTAGCGATGAAGATTGTAATTTTCTGAAGATTGATTTTGAAGATCCGGTAAAGCAGGCTGATGTTCTAAAAATTAATCGGGTTTCTCTTACTTCAGCAACAGTATTTAAGACTATTCAATCTGCTAATGCTGTCATCAGTTTTCTAGAGGCTGTGGGGGATAAAATGTTGAAAGAGTTGCAAGTACAAAAGCTGCAAGGTTTATTGCATTAGCATTGCGAAATGAGGGTGAGTATATGGAATTTAAAGAACAAGAACGGAACTCGCTTGAATTAGTTAGCCAAATTTTAAAAGACAGTCCATTCAGCGGCTGGGTAATCGTAGCACAATCTCCGGAGGAACAAGATATGATTTCAATCACTTCTGGTGGTAAGGGAATTTCACATGGTGCGTTAGTGAATGGACTTTATGATTCAGCAAACCGTTTTGCACAGTTAAATTTTAAGAGTGAAATTACTAAGACTGATTTTATTTTGACAATGGCAGAAGCGATGGGAGTCTCAATGGTTAATTTAAAATCAGCTATTGAGAAAAAACTACAAAATATTTAGGGAGGTTGTTGCAAATGCAAAAAAGTAATGCATCACAATCGGGGTATCAAATTGAAAATTCGAATAATGATTTTACTCAAATAACAAATACTGAAAGTCAGGCTGTCTTTGTTCCTAGTGAACTGTCAGAGAGCTATAAAGCTTTGTCTCCTGAGGAACGGCAATGGTGGCTTGGAATTGAACGAAAGGTTGATAATAACCGGCGTGACTATATTATCCGCTTTGGCACAATTCTAAAAGAAATTAAAGATAAAACTAGTCGTCAAGGAAATCGTGATAAAGACAAGATTACCTTTGAGCGATGGATTAAGGCTCATCATGTTTCAAAGGGGAATGCCTATAACGCTATTAACATTGCGCAAGCATATTATCGAATTAAAGCACAGAATGATCCGGATGAAGAGCTGATGCTTGATAATTACCTAAGCCTTCCTAAAATGGCCCAATTAGCAATCGCAACCGGAAAGGCTGATCCGGAACAGGAAAAATATTTGTTACATGCAACTGTAGAAGCTCGTAATTCGCGAATTTGGCAGGAAATGGCTAAGTCGATTAGCAAGAAAAATGAGCTCGCTAAAAGTCAATCAAACAAAATTCAAAAACTTAATTCGGAAAATCAGCGTTTAGCTAACCGTTTAGCAGACGTTGAAAATTCTCGGGCTGAAATTATGAATGAGCTGAATGATTTACGAGAAGGAAAAAGACACTTAGAAATGCAACTAGAGGAGCAAAAAAACAAGGAGCCGGAATTGGTTGAAGTTGCACCTGATGATTATGATGAATTAAAAGCTGATAAAGAAGAAGCTGAAAGCTTGCTTGCTGATCGTGAAGAAAAAGTTAAAAAACTCAAAGCAGAGTTAAAAGCTGCTCAAGAATCAGGACAACAGGTTGATGATCTTACTAGACAAGTTAACGACTTAATTCAAAAAAATAATGCGTTGCGAACACAGATTAAGCAACAAGAATCAGTGGAAAGTAAACATGACGAAGCTTTTAAGCGTGTTTCATCATTTTCATCTGAAATGTTAGCAAATCTAGTAAAAGATTTTGACCTGATGCAAGTTTTACCTGAAACCAAATTTTTAAGTCAGAAGGATTTAGCCCAGACTGATTTAGTAAAACTAGCGGAAATGTTTGAAAGCAAGGGATCAGAAATTCGTGAAAAACTATTAGCTACTCATGATAGTAAACAAGTAATTGATGGTGAATTTAAGGAGGCTTAAGGGGAGAATAAAGAGATGATGTACGTGAAAGGAAGATTTGTTAACGCTAATGGGCTTGAAAGAAGACCATGGTATTTTGCGGTTTCCTCGAATAAATTACGGGATTTTAAGTTGGCCATGCAGCTTTATAAGAAAAAGTCAGTGTTAGTAATGGTTAGCGATCGACGGAAATATGTAAGGATAGCTCAAGTGGAACCCAAAATCATCAAAACACTTCCTAATAGTGGGAAATGTGTAGGTAATTTAATTGCTATCTTAAAAGCAAGTAACGGGCGGCCAATTGAATTATTTAAGTTAGTGCAGAGTTTTCCGGACGACTTAAAAAACATTACGGTTGCTGAAATTGCAGCTCTTCATTTGCCAAGTCTAAATCTTAAACTTGACCCTAATGTTCACCACCTTCCTAAATGAGGCTAGAAGCAATGATTTATCGTAGACGATTAACCCGAGCAGAACTACGCCAACGAGCTAATCATAAGATGATTAGTGGATCTTGGAATGACGGGGAAGCAAATGAGCACGAAACACAACTAAAAAATAGGGAAAATACTGGTCGATGGATAGCACCTATTTTAGGCACCATTGTATTGACCTTATTTATTTTTTTGCTTTTTTGGAATTTGTATCACTTTTTTCAGTGACTAAGGGGACAAAATTTATGAGTTATAAGGAAAAATCAAATCATGATTAGGAAAAAATTGCCACCAAAACGGTCGATATATCGACGGGAGTTAAGGAAGAAAGCATTACCTAAAAATATTTTGTATACCATGCTGTTGACGTTTTTAATATTGATTCTATTGGTATTCTTACTGCTATTTGCAGCAATGACTAAGATTATTTTGACTTAAACGGAGGAAATTGAAGTTATGAAAGAAATTAAATTGCGGAAATATAATCAAGGCCTAAATCAATTGCTTTATTCAACTAGGTTAGAAGGAGAAAACGAACTGCAATTTAACTTTTCTCCTTTTGATGAGGGAAGTTCATGGATTGCAAATGGCTCACTTTCCAAAATTATGATGTACACGGGAGTTAATGATCAAAATGGGAAGAAAATTTATGAAGGCGATATTGTTCAAATAATTCATGATCAAAAACCTGTTATAAAGCAAACTGTCAGGTTTAACCACGGCAAATTTATCCCAGTATGTGATTATAGGTCAACGGAATTAAGAATAGTTGGTAATGTTTTTAGCTTAAAAAATGATGGTGAACCATAGTGAAAGAAGGAGAGAAAAATTGAAATACAAATTAAAATTTCAATTTGATGATTATAAAGGCTACGCTGTAATTACTTTACTCAAGGAAGAAAGCCTTGATGAATTGAAGCATGATTTAGATCTAGGAAAATATCTTTTGAATGCCGAAGAAAGTACTTTAGAGTTTTCAACCTTTCAAAAATATAACGAAAAGCGATATCGCCTAGTCCTTTATAAAAATAAAGATACACGCTTAACAATTGAAGGTACCTTCAATAGTACTCATGACTTGGGAATGAATTTAGTTGAAGCAGAATTACTGCAATTGAAAGAACAAAAACCTGTGATGCAGGCTCAACAACTTAGTTTTCTGTAAGTGATTCGATGCTAAGTAATAGATTAAGTGGGGGTAAATTTTTAATGAATAGATATGATCCAGAATTATTGCATCGTCGTAGAGTGATTACTTTTGGTGTATTAACGGTAGCCGTCATATTGCTTATAACGGGTTTTCTCTACGGAATTGGAGTGCTTCATCGAAGTAGTACAAGAACGCAACAAGCAGCTCTTAAAAGCAAAGAACCGGTGGTAGTAATGTACTACTCTAAAACGTGTCCAGATTGTAAGAAAGTAGCGATTGATGTTCATAAAAATGCTTGGGAAGTAACGGCAACTCAAGCCACGATTGGTAAGTTGATGCCATCACCATATCGCCATAAGAATTTATATTTACAATGGCAAAATAATGAAGATAAAAAGCTGTTTAAGCAAAACAATGTTAATTCAGTACCAACATTTATGGTTTATCGCAATGGGAAACCACAACCGATTGCTAACGCGAATGGAATTGATATTTATCAATACTCAGGTACTAATAAGCAGGTAATTGCTAACATCTACCATTACTTACAAATAAATAAACCGACAGAAAAGTGGCAGGGGGTAACCAATGAATAAAAGAAAATGGCGAAAAAAGATCCAATTCTGGATTGATAAGTATGGAAAAAGATTTGCTAAATTTAAGACTTGGTATGATGACCATGCAATGCAACGTAAATTAATTATTAGTGGAACGCTCTTCTTAACAATGATAGGGCTGCTTGTTGGCACACGAGTTGCACCAAGCAAATCGCGTTTTGCCGATACTCCATTAAATACAGCAGAGAGTTTTGGTAATGATAGTAATGCCACAATAGCATTAACTTCTCGTAAATATAATGCTAAGCAACAATTCCTGGTTGCGCGTTTTAAGGTGGCACCACAATCTGGTCAATATATCGATCCTAAAAATATTAAATTTAAGGTTCGTACATTAACAAAACAAGATGCTTCTTATCAAGTTATTCCGCTTGTTAATAATAACTTTGTAGTAGTTATTGATAACTTGCCGAAAGGATACAAAGCAATTCAGCTAGAAGCCATTAATAAGCAAGGAGACAGCTCGCAAATTACTTATGATGCTTCTTCTAGTATTGATCCAGAATCTTTAAGTTCTAGTGATAGCGAACTTTCATCATCAAGCAGTGGGAATGGCCAGACTGGAGCAGGCAAAAACAGTTACAAATTTGTCATTAATGAAGATAAAAAATTTGTTGATAATCATTTAACTAGACAAACCCAAAAAGAATATGCGGTTCAATCATTACAAGAATCAATCAAGTTAATGAATAGAGAAATTCGGAAAGAAAAAGGAGCTTTGACTACCTATCAGAAACAACTAGCTGCAGATCAAGCAGCAATTTCTCAAGCAAAGAATAATCAACAATATCAAGTCGATAAAGATAGTAATTCTGATAATATTCAGCAAGCTCAAGCAGATATTGCGACTCAAAAGCAGAATATTAAGAACGTAAATAAGGTAATTAAACAAAGTAAATTACAAATTAAACTTTATCAAAAACAAATTGATGATATTCAATCTGGTAAGTATAAGTTTCCAGCAAAGGTTGCAACTAAGAAGATGGAATAGGGGGTAGTAATAATATGAGTTTTAGCAATATAAAATCGTTCATTAAAGAGAATTGGGCTGCGCTTGTGACTTTTCTTTTAGGCTTTGGGCAATTATATCTGTTTACTTGCTTTCTTCAACATTTTATCCCCCACAGCCTCTAGAAAACTGATGACAGCATTAGCAGATGGAATTGTCTTCATAATATACAACGAGCTGAAATGAAGAAACAGGCACTACAACTTGATTTAACAGATAGAGAGATTGCTAGACTTGCTTCTCGAAGTATCAATCTGAATGAACTATTAAATGATATTGATGGAGCTGATCTTGATGTGCCATTAGAAATTGCGCCGGCAATGTTCTATGAGCGGTACAAAAAGATTATGAGCAATTATTAGTTACGTCTTAAATAGAAAGGAAGATTATGATGAGTACAAGATATGATAAAGTCATTAAATTTGAAGGAAAATATTTGAGAGTAAATGCTTTAGCCCCAATTATTCTAGCTAAGCAATTAAAAAAAGGTACCACCATTCTTACTGATGAAATTATTAATAAGGACTTTGGGCCGGCGAATTTTATTACTGTCGAAAATAAAGAGCAAGCAACGATTTTTACTCTCTCAGAGGCAATGATGATTCAAGAAGCATTTAAATATCATGGAGTGGATAAGGGAGAAATCTTAAATATTGGACCGAAATATCAGTCATTATTAAGACAACTAGGGAACATTAAAGAGTTAGATATTAAACGCAAGATTAAAACTTCAACTACAGCAGATTTTGATACTTTGGAGCGCTTAAATGAAATGGCTAAAGGGTTTAATGATCCACAAATTTCAACAGTGTATGTTGATTTAAAGAAGTATCATGTAAAGTCAATTACGGTTCCAACGCAGTTAAGAGATAGCCTGCTAGCAAATGCAATTGATCAAAAGAACTCTTGTGTCCATGTTCTTAGTAAAGACAAACAAATTCCATTTGTAGTTGATGCCATTGATAATAAAACAAATATGCAGGTTCAATTGGGGACGCTCAATAACTTTTAATAATAAAATTTAGAGATAAATATATCTAAAAAAGCCAGTCGATCGTAGGCTGGCTTTAATTATAACTGATATAAAAATAAGGTGATCTAGATTTGAACCAGTTTAAAATTTTGGCGAAACTTTGAAAAGTATTAACAATAAATATACTACAAACAATGATGCTTTTTGTAGATGAGTGTGATGCAAAAGCGCATTTTTCTAGGTGTCAAATAGTCGGCAGACGAGAAAATTTTAGGCCAATCGGGAATCCCCGCCACTGGCGGGGCCGGGCTCTTGCTAGGACAGATTCCCCTTATGCTCATTAATTAAAATAGCGTTTAGAAAATGAAGAATAGAAGGTGCTATGAAATGACGATATTAGCTATGTACTATTTAATTCCATTGGTTGTCATTAGTTTTATTTCGTTTAGTTCCGGTGTAATGATTTTGTTAAAAAATTCAGAATCATTCAACGGTCAATTAGTAGGATGTTTAGCGATTGTGATTGGGATTGGACTTGGCGTATGTATCGCTAAGATGATAGGAGGTTAGAGAAAGAGTACTTGGCATAATCTTTTATTTCGTTGTTGACTAAATTAAAAACGGAAGGAATTAATTGAAAATGCAAAATAAAATGATGACACAACATTTTGAACTAACAAAAGACTTAAGTAATTTAGTTTTGAAAGAAACAAAGAAATATAACATGACCAAAGCAGAATTTTATCGCATGGTGGTCGATGATTATTTCAAAAATAAAACAGTTGCGAATTTAACTCCAGAATATATAGATACGTTGAAGCAATTAATTGAAATTCTGAACGTAATTGGTGAACGACAAAAACGTATTGAACGATCAGTTAATTATTGTGAAGATCATTTACGGATCTTTTTTGATGAATACGATGGTGAGGAGGAAAACTAACATGACAAGAACTACTTTAAGAATGACAAAATCCACCGAAAGTAAAATTAATTATTTTGAAGCTAAACTTGAAAATAATCCAGCCTTAATTAAAAATATTCCATCCTCAAATAATGGCCTGATTAATATGCTATTAAATGATTATCTCACTTTAATAATTAATGCTTGGAATAAAAGTCCTCGAAAAAGGTACGAAACTATTTATCAAGAATTTTTATCGACGCATGACACAAAACTAAATAATTTAATTAAGCATGAACAAAAACAAATGAATCGAATTAATGAAATTCTATATTTGTTAATGGCAACTAATCAAGCAGTCGTCCGAGTTGATAAAGATGACTGGAAAAACATGCAATCAATGTTTGAATTTGGGACAAGAGAAAATGAAATTTATGCCAAGTTATCACAGATGGTAGAAACAGATAACAAAAAATTATTTCAAAAGGATAAATAAGTTAATCCTATTTTGGGGGTAATAGAATGACTAAAATGGTGAATATAAAAAACAATAAGGATTTCTACGACAAGTTACATGAGCTGGAGGATTTGGATCCAGATTGGTTTAACCATGTTGGCCAAGAGAGTCGTTTAAATACCTATATTGATGATGGGGATTTAAATACTGCAGTAAAAGATGTCATTAAGGAACGAAATTTATTAAAAGAAGTTCGGGATAAGTTGCAAACAGATCCGCAACTATGGAGAAGTGCAGCTAAAAAAGATGCAATTAGATTATTGGTAACTTACTATAAAAGATTCGATTTAAGTAATAAAGAAATTTCGCAAATATTAAACATTCCCGAAAGTACAATTCGTCACGACTATCAGCCGTTGAAACCAGGAGAAAAAATACATCCTAAGTTTGAAGTTGAGTTACGTGATCGTTTTGGAAAACATTTGAGTCCAAATGAAATTTAATAACGAGTATAAAAATATTAGGAGTGAGTTATGAGTAGTCCAGATATAATTTACACTCAGGAATTTAGAGTTGCTAATGGTACAAGATATTTACAATACACTGAACGAAAAGAAGCAATTAATCCTAATCCAGAAGATATTGAAATTAGCAATAAAAATTTTCAACAAGATCCAGATTTGCCAGAAAACTTTGAAGGTTATCTTGGATATACTGATCGTAAAGCTGCTACGAAAATGGAAGATGGCCTTGATGAAAAATTAAAAGGGGACTATCCTACTTTTTCGCAAGGCGTCTATGAATTATCTGAAGAACAGCATCAACAATTAATAAGTAATTTAAAAGAGGCTCAAACTAATAAAGCAATGTTATGGGCTGGCGTTATATCTTTTAGTCCAGAATTTTTAACCAAAGCTGGGCTATATGATCCGAAAACAAAAAAGGTAAATCAAAAATTAATTAAGAAAGCAATTCAAAATGCGATGCCAACCTTCCTGGCAAACGAAGGATTAGATAATCAAGAAACTTTCTGGTGGGGTGATATTCATTTGAATACAAACCATGTTCATGTTCACTTGGCAATTAGTCAACGCCATAATACACGCCCGTTAAAAAATGGTGTTCCTAAGGGAATGTTTAAGAATAAATCGATTCGTTTATTTAAATCTCAAATCCATCATGAATTAGAAAATAAAAAAAGTCGTTCAAGGATGATTGAAATTGAGAAAGCACTTGATGCTACTAAGAAAAAATTAACTAACGGATTAACAAACGATGTAACTATTCAACAAAAAAATTACTTACAGCAAATTGCTAATGCTTTACCGGATTATAAAGACAAAAGAAAATGGCGTTCTTCAAATCATAGTGTTGATTTTAAGGAAGCTAAGCAACTAACGGATCAATTAGTTAATAGTTTATTGCAAACAAGCTTAAATAATGAGTATTCAGAATATATAAATCTCTTAAAAGCCAAAGATGCAATTAATCGTAAAAAATATGGTCAAAAAATTAAAGATACGGTTAATCCAGCAGATAAAAAATTAAGAGAGTATCTCGCTAATCGAATTTATGATTTATTAAGGGATAACGAGGAACAATATCAGAAGAATAACAGTAGCAATAAAAAAAGAGACTTAATGGCACAAATAAAGTCCCAAGGTCTCACTGAGAATAAGAAATTATTAAATTTAGAAAAGGAAAGATTGAAGAAGCTTGACCCAAAGTCAAAAGAAGCCAAAAGATTAAAAATGCAAATTGGTTTAAGGAAGTACTACATCCGTCAAATTAATTTAGATGCACAAAAAGAAAGTTTAGATATGCGGATTGCTCAATTGCAAGGCGCACCATCAACAGACCTAAATCAATTTTTCCTCCATTCTTTGGATGAACAAAGAGAATTAATTCAATTAAGGAAGTTGCCTCGTTATCGTTTAATCCAAAACCCAAAATTAATGCAACGGTTTAATGTGTTAAAAGCTCGTTATATGGATGTAAATAAAGTCCCAATTAATCTGGTGACTACAAAATCAGTTTTAGCTAGGAAGAAGCAGCTAGCTGCGGAAATTGCAATGATTCAAAGTAATACAGATGATCCATCAATTTCGTTAGTGATTCCTAATCCTAATAGTGATTATCGAATAATGAACGCAACTGCCTATTACAAGAACTTAGAAGATATTTTAGATGCAAAATTACAAATTCATAAAAATAATCAAGCATATCAAAATGATTTAGCTAGGCGCAATGAACTTAACCGGCCACTTTTCGCTGACCTTAAGAAAAAATATGAGTTTGCTCAAAACAGTGAATTAATTGATTCTGAGTTAGAACATCAATTGACTTATATTAATAATAATCAAAAGAAATACCAAAAAAATTCAAAGCATCAAGGAATAATTAACAATAATTTGAGTCGGCTTTTAGGTCAAATTAATCAAGATGGTCGGAAACGAGTTCTTGCGTTAAGAAAGCATTTAACCGATGAAGATGATATTGAAAGAGAAGACCGTGAATTAGAACGAGAAGAAATTTATGAACGATAGATAAGTTAGTGCCAAATGTTAATTATTGCTGGCGAAGTTTGTTCCTATAAAAAATATCAGTTTACTAAATAATAGATTAAGCTTTTAGGGAGACTGATAAATTATGGATAATGAATATGATATTGGGCTAATTACTAACTTAAACAGTAATGTTGCAACGGGCGTTATTATAGGTACTAATGAACCATTTGAGATAAAAATGCGAGAAGAAGTTAAACAATCATTAAGCCGATACATGGTTGTGGCGATAAATTTAGATCATACCGACTTTATTTATCAGCAATAGTGAGTAGCATGCCTTACAATCCGACTTTCACATAATTTGAATGTAGATTATAATTATAAAGGTGATATTAGATGAAAAAATACCAAAAACAATTGAAAAATAACTTAAGATTTTTGGGAAACGTTCCTGTTAAAATCTTCAATAGTTATTTGGATGACTATTACGCTAAAGAAAACGACTTAACTCCAATAAAGCTAAAGTTTGAGTCTAAAAAAAGAAATATAGATTTAATACAAAAAATATATTGGTGGATTGTAACTACATTAACGGTAGGAATTATTGCAAGTGGCATTATTTCTCTTAGAAAATTTGCTACATCTCAGCATAGTAAAGAGCTTTCAAATATGATAGGAAATTGGTCTATTATTATTGTTGCTTATTTAATTTCGCTAGTCGTTATTGAAATAATTATCCAATCTGAAAAGAATACAATCTATAACCAGTTAACGTTGATTAACAAAAAGATAAAAAGTTTGAAGGAAGATAAGGGAAATGAGAAGCTGGTGGGAAAATAATAGCATCAAATTAGTGCTTTTTTTGATATATGAAATTATCTCAGTTTGTTATTTGATTAAATTAAACCATTTAAATACAGAACTAAAAGGTAAAACATATCTTGATATCGCTATAAATAGTTCAGCTCCTTTGTATCTTCTAGGAAGTATAGTATTACTGGGTGTGGGACTACTATATCTTTTCTTTCTATATCGGAATTTGTGGCAGGCAGCTGCTAAAGATTACTTACTTTTGACAGTAGTTATACTCGCTATACTTACGATAATAAATATGATTTTTATTATTTATATGATTCAAAATCCTATTCTAAGAGCAATCTTATCTGTATATATAATTGGCGGAGCAGCAATATATGCTTTTAATAATTAATTGAAAGTCAGTTCAATGGTGACTGGCTTTTTTATTACATCAATTCAAATATTTGTACATATGTGTGTACAAATATTAAAGGGGCTGATCTAATATAAATAGAGGTGATACACTATGGTACAAGCAGTTACAACAAAAGATTTCAGAAGATTATTTAAAAAATATGCTGATGACGTAGCAAATTATAATGAAGCAATCATTGTTGCCCGTCCAGAACAAAAGAATGTTGTAATATCTGAAAAAGAATATAACTCTTGGCAAGAAACTAACTACCTTTTAAAGAGCAAAGCAAATCAAGAAGCTTTAGCACATTCTATTAATCAGCTAGATGATTCTACTAAACATCATTTCTTAACTCCGGAAGAATTTGAGAGGATGGCAGCAGCTAATGACCAAGCTTAACATTGATTTTACACAAGATGCTTGGAAAGAATATTTAAATTGGAAAAAGGATGATAAAAAATGGTAAAACGGATAGATAAAATTATTAGTGATACTATTCGGCATCCATTTACTGGTCTTGTAATTCCGATTTATATATAATAAGGACTGTCATTAAACGGTAAATCGTTGAAATGACAGTCTTTTTTGTTTTGTAAAATGTATTGAATTGTACCTAGTAGGCAACAATTCTGTAAAAAATTCTGTAATAGAGTTTTGAAAATTCTGTAATGAAAATTCTTAATCAAAAGCGATTAAATTAGCCATTGTGTCAGCGGTTCTCGCTTTTTCTTCTTCGGATATTCCAGCGTAAACGTTTAAGGTCGTATCAGCGGAAGCGTGACCTAATTCTGCTTGAACTTGTTTAGCCGTTAGATTATTATTTTCAATTCCAAGAGTTGCAAAAGTATGTCGCCACCCCTTGATTTCTAAATATGGGACGCTGTGAGCCTCACAGAAGCGTTTTAACCATTGTGATGGATAATTTACTGACATCATATTAGAATCGCTTATACGGGTGAATACGGGCAAATTAGCTCTATGAGAATTTTGGCCGATAGAAAGTAAGTATTTTGCCTGTTCTAATTGCCAAATTTTTAAGTATTTTTCAGTTTTCGTAGCAAGAAAAATTGTTCGTTTGCTATTCTTTGTTTTAGGCGAATTAAGAATTGATTTATTACCAACGCCAAACGACTGTGTGCGTTGAACTCTTAAAGTATGAGTTTCAAAATCAATATCTTGCCATTGCAAACCTAACATTTCGCCACGGCGTAAACCAGAGTTAGCAATAAGCCAAAAGAAAGTGAACATTTCCGTTGGAGCGTTAGCTTTCATTGCCTTTAAGACAGTTTGAAGCTCTTCACGTGTGTAGAATTGCTTTTTTGAAGAAGTCTTCACTGGTTGGCGGTCAGCTCTTGGTAAATGAACTTTTTGAGCAGGGTTAGTATGAATATAATTACGCTCAACAGCAAACTCTAAAATGCTGTTTAACAATAAATAAAAGCGATAGTATTTCTTGTAAGGGTGGAAATACCATTTTTCAACTGCATTTTGGCAATCATCAATTGTGATTTTGCTAATAATCATTTCACCGAAAAACGGAGAAATATGGTTTCGCATAACTGTATGAATATTGTTTAAGCTAGATGGTTTAAGGTCAGCTTTAATCTTAAGCCATTTAGTATATACTTGCTGAAATGTTAGCTTTGAATCCGCAAAATAATCTCTTTGTTGAAGCTCATTTTCAAGTTGTAATGCAACTTGGGTGGCTTCTTTTTTTAGTTTAAAACCCGCTTTATTAACTTGACGATATTTTCCATATCGATCGGTATATGAAACGGTGACCATCCAACGCTGCCCTTTTTTAGTTTGATATTTTCTGTAAGATGCCATTTTAATTAACCTCCATAATCGCACAGCTGTCCGGCAGGTGATTATGTATGTCACTAGAAGAGGTTAATCTATGTTTGAAGACTTGTTTATTTCACTTTCAAACCAAGTAAGAAAGTTTTGGATAATTGCTCGTTTCTGATAGTCAGTTAAATTATCGATTTTCTTATTTATCTCAAGAAAATTAGGGTTATTTGTTATATCAATTCCATGTACATACGTAATATAAAGCATTGAAAAAAGTGATTTATAGCTAATAGTAAGTGGTTTTGTTATATCACCCGCCATATCACTCAACCCAGGAGCAGGAGAATCACTAAGACCCATGAGATATTCAACGGAAACATTAAAAAAATCTGCTAATTTCCTCCAAGTTTCTAGTTTTGGTTCTCTTTTGTTATTTTCATACTGGCTTAGGGTATTATCCCGCATGTTAAGAGCATTTCCTAGTTCTTTAAGTGTCATATTTTTTTTATGCCGAAGTTCAGCAATTCGATTACTAGACATTTAGTCACCCTACTTTCAAATTACTGAACTAATGATACTATAATACTCACTTTTTGTGAATTAAAGACTTGACATTCACAAAAAGTGAGTATTATAATTCTCGTAATGAGAGTGAAAGAAGGTGAACTAATGTATCTAACAGAAAAGCAAGTGTTAGCAATTAAGCGTAAACGTGGTGAACTTAATTTATCCGTCGTAGCGCTTGGACGTAAACTTAATGTAAGTCGGTGGACGCTAGACAATATCTTTAAGCGTAACCATCGTAAGGTAACACCGGCTACTTATAAGAAATTGAGTGATTGGCTCATTGACGAGTACGCAACGCAAGACTTGAAAGACAGTACAGCAGTAGCAACAAAAGGCAAATAGAGGTGATAAAGAATGACAGAAGTTAAGCAAGGAATGAAGACAGCTCCACAAGAAGAACGTGAGACAATTATTTCTTATGATCGTCAAACAGAAACGCGGCACATTTACACGGACGAACCCAAGCATGCTAGAAAGTATGAAAAGTATGTAACTAAGCCCCAGCGCAAAGGTTACAACTTAGCAGGTCAATTAATCATGCTGGAGGGTGATATTGATAAAGGGACGGTTTCCATTAGTAAGAAAGTACGCCTTACGGAAAAACAAAAAGAAAGGCGGAAACAAGTATTACAGAATGCTCTTATTTCTCACAGAGCTAGTTCACGATCGAAGAAATCAGACATCAAATAATTAATTTTATAAATTACCCATAAATAAAACGACGTAATTTTTAGACCATCAGGAAGTAACCTAGCAGAATTCCTTAAAGGAGTGGTTGAGTTGCAATTAAGCTTAGAAACATCAGAAACCTTTGAAAATCAATTACGAGAAGCAATTTCTCAACAGTTACATCAAGAATTGGAAAGCTTTGTTAATACAAGTGGATATCCACCATACATGAATAAAAAAGTAACGGCGAAGTATGTTGGGGTATCTTACAAGACATTTGATAAATGGGCTGATGAAGTTAAATTGCCTTTTGTCAAAATTGGAAATGTAACACGATATAAGCGATCAGAAGTCGACTCTTTTCTAGCAAAACATAGAAATTAAAAACAAAATAAGCACAACTGTCCGGCGTGATTATTAATTAATAACTAGAAAGAGTGACTTGAGATGAAGACGAAGGAATACGAAAAAAGACTTAATCAACTTAGGTGTGACAATCAGTGTTGATTAAGTCTCTAAAAAAGAAGTAGTTAGATTAATAAACTACTCTTTTAGTATAACATGAGGAGGTCAGGCTAATGGTACAACGGAGAATGTTTAGTAAACAAATTACTGACATGGATACCTTTTTGGATATGCCTGCTACAGCACAAAATCTATATTTTCATTTGAATATGCATGCTGATGATGATGGCTTTTTAGGAAATGTTAAAACGATTAGACGAATGGTAGGAGCCTCAGAGGACGATCAAAAATTATTAATTGCAAAACAATTTTTGATAATGTTTCCCGATGGTGTTGTTGTGATTCGAGATTGGCATATTCACAATTATATACAAAAAGATCGTTATCATCAGACTATCTTTACAGAAGACAAAAAATTACTTCAGCTAGATTCTAGTAAAAGATATCAGATTCTTTCTAATTTGTCTGGAAACAAAATGGATACAGAATGTATACAAAATGGATACAAAATGGATACCCAGGATAGAGGAAGGTTAGAGGAAGAGTTAGGTAAGGATAGGTTAGAGGAAGAGGATGAAGAACATCATCAGTTTTCATCTCCTTCTGAATCAATCAATCATTTTATAGCAACTCATCAAATCTCATTTAGTAAATATCAGCTTCAACAAATTAATGAGTTTAAACAACAACTGAATGATGAACGGCTAGTTGTTCATGCAATGAAAGAAGCTATGAGTAAGAATAATGATCCTAAGGTTGAATTACCATTTAGCTATTTAGTTAAAATCTTATCTCGCTATGTACAAGAACATGTAACGTATGAATCTTTACAAGCAAAAATAACTAATACTTTTAGGAAATCAAGTAATGAACAAATGCCAGAGTGGAGTAAGAAATCGCAAGAAGAACTCTGCAAAAAAGCAGATTCAGAAGTGATTCGTAAGCTTAAAGAACGAATAGCCAACAGAGGAAAATAGGATTTGAGGAATGAACCACATGAGTGAGATAAGCAAAGAAAAGAATGAAGCGCTTAGCCTTCGCTTAGGAAAGAATATGGTAGCGTACCTAGAAACTAATAAAATTAAACTCACTGCTGGTGAACTACAAACTTTAGAGGGGCTCAGAGGTCAATTAAGTGATGATGTAGTTCTTGATGCAATGGATAAAGCAAGAGCTTATAGCAAAGGCAAAAATATAGTTTTATCATTTAGCTATTTCTTAAAAATAATTTGGGATCATGTTGCTAATGAGATTGAAAAAAGTTCTGGCTTAAAGGACAACTAGATATAAAACTAAATTGCTATAAATAAATTACGAGGGGTGAATTACAATGTTTAAGTTTTTAGAACGTAGAAAAATCTGGGGGGGGGTAAAAGGCGTCACCTAGTTGTTGAGTATAATTGGCAAAAGGAATGGCCGTCAGTATGGAATGATGAAGTAATTTTTCTAAACGCTAAAGCTGGAATTAAAGAGAAAATAATTATGCTAAGTAAAATATATTTTTCCGAATAAAAAATTATTTTGCAAAAAAAGAAAATAGGTCGTTTGAAAATTTATATTAATTTCAAATTGAAAAATCTATTTATCGTACATTACATTTCTAAAATAATTTCGGTGAGAGTCAATTAAAGTTAAGTTATAGTTTTGCTTTTTATATGCAATTAATTATTTGAAGTTTGGTTTTTGTAATAGTTAAATTTAGAACAGTAAAATTTAAACGCTATTTTAATTAATGAGCATAAGGGAAAATTGTCCCCGGCATGCCGGGAACCCGCCAGTGGCGGGGTTTTCTGCTGTTACCCGAATTTTCTCGTCTGCCGACTATTTGACACCCAGAAAGATGCGCTTTTGCATCACGCAAGTCTACAAAAAGCATCATCATTGTACAGTGCTTTTTGCTAAAGTTATTAAAAATAATTTGTTGAAAAATTGATACTTTACTAATTTGATTTGAGTATTAATTACTAGATTAAATTCAGAATTTTGGTTGGAAAAATAAAAAGAGGTGAAATTATTATTATGATTTTTAGTGAGAATTTTGAAAGAATAACCTCAGAGGGATTACGTGATGGGATAAAAAATTATTTAGTTATCACTGACCAGCTTGCGGATAATTTACACGATTTTGTAGTATTATTTGCAAAGGAAAATGATAATGAGAGTGCAAAGGTAATGAATAATGCTGAGATAAAAGTTCGCAAGGCGGCGATTATTCTTGCCGATCTTCATGAAAAAATAGCAGCTGATTAATAGTTATAAAGGGGGATATTATGAATTATCTTGAAGTAAAACGCTTGTTAGATTATTACGAAAATCTAACACCAGTTGAAAGAGAAAAATATTTAAAAGAACAACGTGATAAAACAGGAATTGCGATTGAAGATTTAGCTAGAGCATGGCAAACTTCAAAAGAAAAAATTCAAGAGCTTTCAAGTCACCAAGGTTATGTACAAATTGACGAAGTATCTTCGGTTCGATGTGAGATTCTAGGATTAGATTATAAAAAGACAATGCCTGGATTTACTTTTGAGGAATGTAGCCGTTTGTATTGTGTGCCGGTAGAAAAGGTATATGAGATTTTTATGGGCATTACTTTGTGGATAGATAAAGCTGGTAATAAAATAATCCCGGTAAGTGATGTATTACGAGGATATAGTTACTTTTATCCAAGGACAATAAAAAAACAGCGATAGCAAATACTACCGCTGAAATAGCAACTCTTACGATTGTTTTCAGAAATGACTTGGAGTTTAACCAAGAATTCCCTCAATTAGGCGTTTGAGAGCCTTTTTAACTGCAACTTTTACGGAATGTAGCAGTTGCTTAACGAGCCTATTCGGCACGATTAGAATTATGATGCACCAACAATGCAATTGGGACACCTCCCAACATGCACGCATTTGTAGGTTCGTTACGCCTAACAATGTGCTTAAACATTGTATCATAGAAAAAGCATGTTATAATATAAGCATTAGAATTATGATGCCGGTGTGCAAAATGGTTTCAGTTCGTTACTTAAACCGAACCGGTTGTGGGCGCCTAATAAGCGCTCTTTTTTTATTAAAAATGGCTACCGAATAACGATAGCCACATTTTCTGCCGGACAGAAGTATTCTGTATATTTTCTGTACCAAGACTCAAATTTCACAAATAAAATCCTAATATAACTAATATAATAGGAAGAAACTAGTTGCTTGTGTACCATTTGTTCAAATCTTGGTAAACCTGAACCATTGCAACATAATTTATCTGGCTTCTGGTCTCGCAAGCTTAATAGTGAATATCGAATGGCATATGGAGTAACGAGTAAAGAAATACAAATAATTCAACTTAAGTACCATTCATTATGATAAATAGATACACAAGTTTGAGGCTGAGAAAAACTAAAATTTTTCTCGGCCTCAGTAACACATTGGTCAACAATGGTAAGTAAACATCTGTTTTCTTTACGAGCATAAAAAAAGACTATATACTTAAGTTGTTATACAAGTACATAGTCTATTCTGTCCATCACTTAATAGCTGATGGATTTTTTAGTATGTAGCAGAATTCTTTTTTAAAAGATCTGCTAAAAAGTCCTCTGGAACTTCGTCAACAAGCTTGAAAGATCGAAAACTTAAATCAAGGGATCGCTCATGCTCCAATTCAACAACGCCATGAATGTTATCAAGCTTCGGTAGTTTTACATGCAACGGGAAATATTTCTCGTTAGATGTAATTGGCATAATTTTTACCATACCACCACATAGCTGATTAAAATCGTTGTTTGACACTACTAAAGCTGGACGATATCCACCTTGTTCATGTCCTTCAGTTGGGTTGAGACTAATTTTGATGATTTGCCCTTGCTTTAAGTCCTTATAAGATTCCATTTAATGAAATCTCCTTTCTAAGAAAGATTTTATTGCCTTCGCCGAAAACGTGCTGGCTCCAGCAATTAAAACATTTCTTTGCCTTGTGGCTTGCCCCAATCAATTTCTTTGTTTTTAGGCTCATTTTTGAAATATGCTTCGGTATCAAAACCATCGAACATTTTTCTTAATGGGCTTTCATTCTTTTCAGGCTTTAATATAATTTTATCGTCTTTTAGTTGATACGATACTTTATCATTGTTACTTAACTTTAGAATATCTAATACATTTTTTGGTATTCGTATAGATAAACTATTACCCCACTTTGATAAAGTGAGTACTCCTTTCGTGCTTTCCATAATAATCCCTCCAAAACACTCCAATAATAAATATACTAGGATTACGTAGCTTGTTTGCTACAACTATATTATACACCATTTTAGTTAAATGTCGATACAGAGTTGATACAAGAAAGCGTAATTAGCAGAATCAACTTGTCCAAATTTGAACGAAGTGAATAGATGAAAAATAAAGTCGGCTTAATGAGCTGGCTTTTTCTTTTGGCGAAAGTTGTGTGAAAAGCATCTTAGATTAGATTTGAAAAAACGATTTAAATCTTTTAGCTAAGAAAGGAAAATTATAATGGAAATTTGGGTTGATCATTATTATGCAGATCATTTAAAGGAGGGTGTAATGTTATACGCTCCATATATTAAGACGGTCCACCTTAATGATGAAACGTTAGAGCAAGAATTGGATAAGATTTCTGATATTGCAGATCTTTTAGTTGGACTACAGTTTTTATTTGAAGATGCTTATAGAGATCGCATAGGTAAAGAATGTCCACTTGATTTACCTGATCAGATTGAACGGTTAGCAGAGCTGTTGCTGTTAACTACTAATAATAGTCGGCAGCTTTTCATTCCTTCAAAGCATAATAAGAATATTCCTTCGTTAGGACAGATTAGTTGGCTGATGGAAAATGCAGATTCAGTTGATTATGATGTAAATTATGATTACGATGATCAGTACGGCTTCATTGATCTTTATGGTGCTCGAGAAGATCGTTGTGGTAAGGATTATAAAAAATATGAAAGAATGGCACAAAAATTAGCAGGATCAAATTTAGCCAAACTTAATAGTGGAATTGAAAGTATGGTCGATGATGCAATTAAACTTTCAAACCAGCCTTGGAAATAGCTTTGCCCAAATTTGAACGAAGTGAACAGATAAAAAATAAAGTCAGCTTAACGGCCAGCTTTTTCTTTTGGCGTAAGATTGATTTTTCATCATCTCAGTTACTTTGAATGCAAAAAGTAACTGAGGTGGAAAACATGACTGGATCTAAAAGTCAACGTAAAACAGTACTTAATATGTATGAACTCGGTGAGGTCTTAGCAAGGACAGAGCAAAAAGAAGATGATTATAAGGGTACTTACGTTGCCTTTGATAAAGAAAATGGTACTTACTTTGGTTTAGATAATCGTGATGGTAAATTAAAAGAACCAGTTGAGTATCATAGCTATGAGGAAGCTAAACACGCAATTGATAGTGGTGAAAATTTAAAAGCCTCTCTTGAATTAACAAGAGAGATTAGGGAACGAGATACTTTGACTACTAAAGCTAACCAGTTGTTGAATGTAACATTAAATGATCCTGAGAGTTTTGAACGAACAGTGAATCGAATGGGAGTACTCAGAGCTCACGGTAATAAATTCAATCAAAATGGCAATCAATTATTGTTAGCTAATCATCAGCTAGGGACGGTCTATGCACCTGCAAGTGAGTATCAAAAGGATAATTCGTTAAGTAAGATTAATTTTCAAAGGTTACACGGAATTAAGATATTTGTACCGAAAGTAAAAAAAGGAATAATCGAACTAAATCCGGCTACAGTTTATGCAGTCGAAGAAATTGGTAAAAAACATCCTGAATTGATGAAAAATGCTTTAGCAATCGCTCAGAAAAATAGTCGTTTCTTAAATCAGTCAGCTGCAGATCGGCGAAGACAGACAAATAAAGTCCTTATATTGACTAACCAACGCCTGAATAATCCTAAGGCAGCCATGTCGCTTCATATTGCCAGGTATTTAATCACTTCTTCTGCTGGCTTAAAAGAAGAATTTAAACTTAGAAATGATGAGAAAGAATTATTTAAGCAACTATCAGTTAATGAACGGCAAAAAATCTTTAATGAAGCACAAAAATTAAGTCGTAGGTTGAATCTAAGAGTAAAAAGAGAATTTTTTAAAGAAAAAGAGCACAATCAAGACAAACAACTGAATAGACCTACAACTAAGTCACGTGAACGATAGTTGGCAAAAGATAAAATGAAGCAAGCCTGCTTATATGATGGAATTACACACAGCATATAAGGGGGCTTTTTAATGTCTGAAAATGAAATTAAACATCCTTTGGCAACCCTAATGAAGCAAAAGTATGGGGTTACTAAACAAAGCAGTTTGAGATTAAACTCTGATGATTCACTATTTGTTGTTTTCCGAAAAATTGCGAACTATATTTATAAAAATGGAGAATGGAATGATCAAGATTATGCAGATGCCATTAAATCCTACTTGGAAAATACTGACAGAGGTAATACTGACAAAAGAGAAATTGCAAGCATAGTAAAAGATCCTGGTGGCCAACAAGTACTAAGAACAAATCGAAATACGTATACAATCAATTATAAAGATGAAAATAGTAAAAAACTTTATTTCATTCTTGATCAAGATAATAAATCTTGGAGCCATCAGGGGGATAATTATTATAAGGTCTATGACCCCAACGTTACTTGGGTAATTGGAAATCAAAATTATACATTAGGGTACGGTAAGCTCCTTAACGATTTAATGCAGGAATGGCAAAGCACTAAGCAAGAGGTTCCGCTTGATGAGTTTAAGGCTCAACTTTATCGATTAACGTCTCATAAATATGCTAAAAAGATTTGGCAAACTCAGTTTCAAGAGACAGCTTTAGGTAATTTGAGCTATCAAGAATTTATGGCCATGACAGAACCGATTGTCGAAAATGAGGAAGATTTATTAGGAAAAGGTCCTGAAGAATTAAAAAGAATCTCTAGACGTTTTAAAGCATCTGCTTTACAGAATAACGAGCAGCTTGCGAAACAGTATTTAGGACGTAGGGTTCGTTTTAGGAGCTGGCAAACGGCTTATGAAGCAAATCAAATTAATCGTTTTATCAAAAATTACCTTGAAAAGACTTATAACATTGTGCGGCAACAACGCTACGAAAGAGATTTGGATAAACAAACTCATGCTAAATCTTGGGAAACTAAAAAGAATATTGATAAAGCTACCCAACAAATTATGGATAGAAGCAGTCTTCATCAATATTTTAGTAAGATTGAATTGGATAACGATGTTGATTTGAAAGCATTTGGTTATTTTGAAGATGAAGTAAAGCGCTTGATGAGCCATATGCCATTAGCAAATGACAAAAATATTTTACGCTTACGTAAACTGGGGAATCATCGAGCGCTTGGTATGTATGTGCCCTCATTAGATACAATCGTTTTAGAATTTAGGAAGCAAAGCGAAGTACGTAAAGACTCAAGCGGTGATACGGTTGGAATTAGCTCATTTATTCATGAGTATGGTCATTATCTTGATTATCGTTTAAGTAAATGGCCTTTATCATTAGAAAATAATTTCAAACCACTGATTACGCAATATACAAAAAATTTAGCAAGTTCCAATCTGTCTGATAGTAAAGTTGAATACTTAACTACGCCAACAGAAGTATTTGCACGAGGCTTTGAATTATGGTCCTATGAAAGTGCTAAGCTACGTGGAAATTTAATTGGTCAAGAAAAAGAATATAACGCTAAAACGGGAGCTATCGAATATCAAGCCTTTGATAGTGGTTTAAGAGAACGATTATTTAATTATTTTGATCAAATTCCACAGCTAAAGGAAATTAAGCCAGAACTAGCAATTGATACGTCACAATTTGAAAAAGTAAAGCCGTTAGAAACAAAAGAAGATTTAAGTGATGCGCATGTGCTTAAAGATTTATCGGTTAAGGCTCTGCAGCGATGGACGGATAATCCAGAGAAGTTAGAACAATTGATTAGTGTTACGGGGACTTCAATGCAAATGAATAATCCTAATCGCTTATTAGCATTAGATCAATTGCAGTTGGAGAAATTGCCTACAATGGTACCGGCACAAGAACTTAAACAGTTGAAGATGACGCCGGATCAAGGAATTCATAAGGTACGTGGGTTTGTGCAAAAATCAAATAAACATTGGGCATCATCGGAAATGTATAGTTTGCCTGATTTATTAGAGCAAGCAAAGGGTGACTTAGAATTAACAAAGCAATTAAAAGCATTAGACAAACCGCAAAAACAGTATAATCAAGAAAAAGTTACAAAACTTTTAGATCAAACTAGCCTGAAATTTAAGAATAGTGATAATACAATTACTAAAGCATTTAAGCGCGCTGAAAGATATATCTTGCTTGATTCATTAAGCGGACAGGTTAATCGACAGCCATTTCGCTTTACTAATGAGGAGCGCGAATTATTAAATAAAGCTGTTCCCGAGTTATTAAAAGTTATGTATTTACGAGTAACTGAAGCTGCCAGTAAAGAGGAAAAGAATTTGCGGACGAAACTTCAACCAACAATATCTAAGAATATTAGTTTGCCGCTTAACAGATCCAAGACAATTAAACATTAAATGAGTATAATTAAGAAAAAAGAGTAGAGGAAGTTATATGATGAGTGATGAATTAGCTGAAGTAGAGTACTTTCGTTATGGGGTAGCGCAAGTAAATTTAATTCCTAGTGGTCGGAAAGTTAAAGTGATTATTCCAGATGAGAAAGCTAACAATATTGAAGTTGGCGGAATTTATAGCATTAGTGATGATTATCAAATACTAGATTGCTAAGTAAAGAGGATTGTTCGACGCGATTTGTTAGAAGACGACAGTAATAGGCTGTCGTTTTTTTGTTTTACGTTTTTCACTATTATTATTTACGACTATGTAAATCGTGATAAAATATATTTAGTATCAAGGATGAGAGGTGAAGTTAACTTGAATAATTTTCAAAAGGCGATTTTTTTATTACAGAATATTGATAAGATTAAGCAACTTAATGGTAAGGGAATGACCCTTACTGAGTTCTCTAAAATAACTGATGTTTCGCGGCCAACGCTGTATAAATACATTCAACATCCAGAAACAATGAGTAGTTCGTTTGTAAATAAAGCGGCCATGCTCTACGACAAGGTTGTTAAATTTCAAGATATTTTTGATACAGTTCAGCGTGAAGATAAACAATTTAAGACTACCAGGCAGGAATTGATTAAGCTTTTAGAGTCTAATGTAGCTAATATTGAAGTTACAGATTATACAAAAGCAATCGCGACAGTAATTATTAGTGACTTAAAAGAAGAAAATTCAAGTCTGCTAAAAGCGTTAAGTAAGCAATTACCATTTAAACCAAATTTAAATGATAATTTGTCAAAATAGTATTTACAAATTCGTAAATGGTGTTAAAATAAAATCGTAAATAATTTAATACAATGACTTTAAGAAGTTGGGGGATTATAGACTATGAATAATAAAAAGAAAATTGTTACATTAGCAGGAGTTAGTTTGGTTGCTACTGCAGGAGTGGTTGCTTCAACAAATGAGGTAAAAGCTGATACAACTTCTGATAATGCTCAGGCTGCAGCAACGTCACAAACAGCTGACCAACAAGCACAAGCTAAGGTTGATCAAGCACAAAGTAATGTTAATTCAGCCAGCCAAGCCACTAGCGCAGCCCAATCACAACTAGATAGTGCTAATGCGACTAACAGTGCAGCACAAGCTGATGTTAACAGTCAACAAGCGATTGTTAATGATGCTCAAGCTAAAGTTGATGCTGCTACAAGTTCAGTAAGCACTGCGCAAGATGCTGAAACAAAGGCACAACAGAACGCGGATCAAGCTACGTCAGCTAATATTCAAAAGGCACAAGATGCTATTGCTAATCAAGAAGCTCAAATCAGTAAAGACACCGATGCTATTAATGACGCTAACAAAGCCGTTAGCGATGCACAAAGCACAGTTGATGCAGCGCAAAAGAAAGTTAATGATGCAACTACTGTTCGTGACAATCAACAAAAAAATGTTGATGCTGCTAACGATGCAGTTAAGAATGCTCAAGCTATTCTTGATAACAGTGATCAGGCTAAAAAGCAAGCCCAAGATGCTTTGAATCAGGCTAACCAAAAAGTTGCTGATGCAACTACTGCTGTTAATAACAAGCAAACTGATGTTAACAATGCAGCAGAAGCTAAGAAAAACGCAGACGAGGCATTGAAGAACGCCAATGATACACAAACTTCTGCACAAAAGGATAAGGATGCTAAGCAAGCAGTTGCTGATGAGACAAGTGCAGCATTAGCTAATGCAAATGCTGCAGTAAAGGACGCTCAAGCTAAGGTTGATACAATAAATGACAAGTTAGCAAGCTTCAATACTATTACTTTGCCTGCTGGATACAAAGATGACTTAATTGCATACTATAACTATTTTGGTAATAGTAACTATAATCAAGATGAAGCGAATAATTTAATGCAAGATCTTCTTAAATATCGTGATCAGGCAATGAGCCAGAATAAATTTAAGGATAATTTAAGTGATGATCGAGTGGTAGATATTGACAATCTTAATTCAACAGATCGAGCAGAGCTTAGCCAATTTGTTGCTTCACTTATTAATCAAGTTCGGACACAAATGGGTACAAATCTTGTGATCTCATCTCCTGCAGCAGATGATTATGCAGAACAGGTATCACAAAATTATAATAAAGATAATTGGAATTCTGCAGATAACAGAAAGCATGATCAAAGTGCTCTCAATAATGCAACTGATCAACTTAATATAAGCCGGAACGCTGAAAATATGGGACTGGATCAGTCAATTTTTACAACAGACTATACCGTATTGACTGATGGAACCAAATTACCAACTGGAAATAAACAAACAATTAATGATCTCAAGCATTTGATTTATGATGATTTTATTTCAATGATGTTTGATGATGCACATTTAGCTTGGGTTCACACTACTAATTTTGCTGGAATTGATAACTTTGCAGCTGAAAAGCAAGCTGTTGGTTTTTCTTTAGATAAGTTCTACAATACACACTATGATTTAGTTGAAGCAAATCAAAAAGTTGAAGAAAATAGTTATACATTGCCTTCAATTAATGCACTAACACAAAAATTAGCTGATGCCAAAGACGATTTATCAATTAAGCAAACTGATCAAGCATCAAAGCAAAAGGCTAATGATGATGCTCAAAATGCTTTATCTTCGGCTAATCAAGTACTCGTAGCAGCTCAAAATGATGTTAAAGATAAGACAGCTACTGCTCAAAATGCTAATGACAACTTAACTGCAGCTCAAAAGGCTTTAGCTGCTCTGCAAAATCAATTAAGCGCTGATCAATCTAACCAAAAGCAAGCTAAAACTACTTTTGATTCGTTTGATGCTGACCTTGCAACAAAGCAAGCAAACCTTCAAAAGGCTACTGATAGTCTTAAAGCTGAACAAGGACGTTTAGCAATTGCTCAAGCTGATTTAGATAATGCTAATAAGGCTTTAAGTAATGCTAATAACAATTTAGCTCAAAAGAAACAAGTAGTTGAAAATAATAAGGAAGCCCTTAAAGCTGATAATGATAAACTAGTTCAACTACAGAATAACCTTAGTGACTTACAAAACGCTCCTAAGTTATTAGCTACTGCTAAGGAACAAGTTGCTACTGCTCAAAAGGCTTTAGCTGATGCACAAGAAGCTTACAATGTAGCTAATGATAAATTAACTAGCCTTAAGCAGACTGCTGCTGGCACTGCAACAAACGTTTCTAAGGCACAACAAGCTCTTGCAGAAGCAAAGAATAATGAAGCGACTGCTAAAGAAGCATTAAATCAAGCACAACAAGAATTAGTTAAATTGCAGCAAAAAGAGGCACTTGCTAAGCAGGTTGCTGAAGAACAAGCTAAATTAGCTGCTGAAAAGGAAGCTAAAGATAATGGCTACCATATTGAAAATAACCAGGTTGTTGATGCTAAAGGTAATAGTGTCAATGGCTGGACAGTTAAGGGCAACCAAATTGTTAGTCCAACTAATGCTACTGTAGATTCTGCTGTTTCTGAAACAACCAATGTCAATGTTGATAGTAAGGGTCAAGTACAACCACAAACTAGTGTTACTACTAATGGTGTAAAGACTGTAGCTGCAACTGAATCAGCAAATCCAGTATCAACTACTACTGTGCAAACTCGCGAACAATACAAGCAACAATTGAAGAGTAATAATCAATTACCACAAACTGGTAATAATGATAGTGCTGTTCTTTCGCTTGCTGGAGTAGCACTTGCAGCAATGTTGAGTTTATTCGGTATTAAGAAACGTGAATACTAATTTAGAAAATGTAAGTATTATTATGTAAAAAGGTTCGACCAAATTGGCTGAACCTTTTTGTCTAAAATTTAAGGAGAAGGTTTATAGATATGACCCCTGAAGAGTTTAAGAATGTTGTAAAAAGACTTCATCAAGAAGCTCAAGAAAGAAATTTAACCTACGTATTTCCTAAAGGTCGAATCTTTAATGTAGAAGAAGCGTTTGATAATGATTATTCGTATGCAAAGATTAATATCAAAAATGGAAAAAGAAATCTTATTTTCATTGGATTAAATCCAGCTAGAAATGGATCACCTTTAGCGGTATATGAGCAAAGAGCTAAAGCTAAAGAACCTTTGGAAAAAATCGTTGCTAATGGTTCTGCATGGAATCGTGCATTAAATCATAGTGAAAGGTTGGAAGATTTTAACGAGTTAGGATCGATATATTTTCTTGATATATGTGCAACCGGAACCTTACAAGCAAGTGATTTGAAGCAAGTTCAAGCTGAAAGCTATATGAAGAGTATAGAGTTTATCTCAAAATATGGTGGCTTAAAATGACTTTACTAACCGAAGATCAAGTTCGAGATCGGGCAAAGCAAATATTACATTTTGAAAATGATGATAATGCTTTTGCTGGAACTGGGCAATTAACAAGTTTCAATACACTAGGTAAAAGTTTTTCTCAGAATCCTTGGAAGGGCAATAATAATAAGCCTGATGGATGGTACTTACCTAAAAATAAAAATAATCCGGCCTTAATTTTAGAAACTAAATCTAGTACTAAAGACTTAGAAGATGTGGCAATACCTGAGTTGCAAAAAAATATGTCAATTGTACTTAAAAGATATCCAAACGTAATGGGGATTGCTTATAATGGACAGGATGTGCGTGTTTTTCGTAATGAGGATCCGGGGAGCGATACATTTATTGAAGCCCAATTATCTAAAACATTAGAGAATAAGGATTATTACATTAAAGTCTTTACTGATAAACCAGTTGATGTAAATGAAATTTATACGTTGACAGCGAGAATTAATAATGCTTTGCATTTTAAATTTGGCATCCGTAATTTATATGATCGCATGATTTTTACAGCGGGAGCTTTAGTCGCCGTACGTTATGGCGCAAAGCTTGACCCTGATGATGATTATAATGTTTTACAGACTTCTATCTTATCCAAGCTAAATAAAAGTCTAGAACCTTCACTAAAACAGAATTTAAAACTTAATAATGTAATTGAGGTTTTTCGTGATATTCAAACGAATTTTGACCCGGGTCAAGAAGCTATTAAAACCTTTGTTAATAATATAAATAAAATTAGTCAATCTATAAATTCAAGCCACTGGCGTGGTGAAGATGTAATGGCTATTTTCTTTAATGAATTTAATAAATATAAAGCTAAAAGTGATAATGGACAGGTTTTTACACCACAACATATAGCTAATTTTATGTATCGTTTAATTGATGTTAGTATGGATGATTCTGTACTAGATGCTACCTGTGGTTCCGGAACTTTTCTTACTAATTCAATGTCTAATATGATTACTGAAGCGGGTGGACCTGATGCTAAAAAAGCAAAAATAATCAAGCAACAAAAGCTTTACGGAATTGAGTTTGATAAAACTATTTTTGCCTTAGCATGTGCTAATATGATGATTCATAAAGATGGAAAGACTAATCTTAACCGTGTGGACGCAATGACCCCAGAAGCAGCAAAATGGATTCATAATATTTCATGGCTAGATCCTGAAGGTGAGCGGGATAATAATGAATATTTAATACAGAATGATAATCAATTGAAACCTCACCATATAACTAAGATATTAATGAATCCTCCATATGAACATAAGTATCATCCTTTAGATATTTTAAATAATGTATTACTGAAACTTGAAAGCGCAGAATTGCAGTAATTAACCGCCATTCTGCGCTTTT
>OFFQ01000079.1_pt1 | contig 91361 bp, 108 predicted proteins | sample 1521411 | NCBI WGS metagenome assembly OFFQ01 (sample SAMEA3504110, study PRJEB24116) | mouse gut metagenome | biome: mouse gut; feature: mouse-associated habitat; material: faeces | place: Denmark | collected 2011 | reverse complement strand
TATAACCTTTATTATATATTAATCTTCTAATTCAACTGTAACTTTATTTTCTGCATTATTAATAGTATTATTTTCTTGTTTTCGTTTTCTTCATATTGTCTTTTATAAAGAAAAAAAATATTTAATATCTGATTCACTGCTTTTTTCCGGTACTGCTTATTTATTTGCATTTATTTTACTTAAATTAAATGCGCAATATTATTTCACCCCGGTTTATATTCTTGCCTTACCGGCTTTATTTCTTTTTATTCTTTCATTAAAAAGTAAAACACTTGCTTTATTATGCTGTATTTGTTTTTTAGAATATGAATATAAAAATTTTTATGAGCATGTTTATCCGGATATTTCTAAAATTCAGCATGTTCGTTTAAATGACATGAAATCAGTTGATTTTTTATGTAAAAAAATTAATAGCGGATATGAGATTTTTTACTTTCAAGTAAAAAATATAAAACCGGAAAATACCTTTAATAATGTTCTGATGGATTATTGGCGTTCTGTTCTTGAAAAATTTATCACTGGTCAATTAGGTTATGAGTATAAAATAAAAGTTGTAGATGAATTGTTCTCCCTGACTGATAAACAGATTATGATTTCACTAGTACATGCAGATAGAGAAAGGACAGTTAATTTTAATGTATTGGGAGATGTTTCGAGTTATTCAACGTATTTTAATATGTTTACTATTTATATAAAATAGATATCTATATATTTCTCTCACCACAAAAAAGAATAGTGGAAATAAATTGAATAGCGTCTAATTTTAGTTTATATTTGAATGGACAGATTTTTATAGATAAGAGTGTTTGGAAAAGATTGGGAATTTTATGCAAGTGAAAGTAAAGCTGGCTCAATTGCTCATACAAATTTTTTTCATGCTCTCTGGTTTTAAAAAATTTCTTCTCCTGCCCCTTTTACAAAATTTTAAAACTTTATAATAAAGTATAATAAATATTATGTGGAACTACTCTAAAGCTTTTATTAAAAAATATCGAGTACTCATAAAGTTTGTGCTCATTGGTACGAGCAATACTCTGATTTCTTTTTTGATGTTTATAGTATTTCTTGCTCTCTTAGGAAAGAATCATTATCAGCTAAGTTTATTTGCTTCATGGGTTTTCTCTTCCGTAATTTCTTTTACCTTACAAAAGACAATTGTGTTCCGGACAAAAGGGAATTGGATTAAGGAGTATGTAAAGTGTTTAATGACATGGTCAATCGGGTATGGCATAAATGCAGTTTCTTTGGAATTAATTGTGCATTATTTTGAATTGCCTATTCTTTTAGGTCAGATACTGGCTATACTTTTGACAACAATCAGTACCTTTCTTTTATTCAAATATTTTGTGTTTAAAAAATCATAATGGCAACCGGCAGATGTGTTATGATACGGAATATGCTTTTCCATAATTGGCATTATTGTAATATAAATTTTAGTGATATTGTCATAATTATCTTGATATTGTTATTGATAATCAAAAATAAATTAATTTTTAATTAAAAAAACTAGCTTTTTTATACAAAATACTATATTTTAACAGAAAAAGATATGGGGTTAACTATGCATACAAAAAGATATATGGATTCAATGAAAAAATGTAAAGAATGTTTATCATCTATGAAGGAATATGAAATATTGGCAAAAGCTCTCGAAATTTTATCAGAAGAAGCTGACTTTTTTGAAAAGTATATAGGAAAAGAGTCTCCTGATTGTGATAACCGTTTTAAAAAACATTTTAAAGAATTTTTAAATGTTCCGTTTGAAACGATTGAAACAGATGAATGTCTTTCCGTATATGAAGATGTTGCCATGCTTTTTCGTGAAAAGCAATTGCGCTTGGGGCATGCAAGTTTAAGCGAAGATGAAGTGAATATTTTAAACGATTTTGAAAAACGGATAACCGATAAAACGTGTTTGGCGTATCAATGGTATTATGAAAAATTGCCGTTGAAAATAGTTTTGGAAGTTTCGGAAGTAATGGTGCATAAATATTAAAAAAAGGGCGTTATGCCCTTTTTTTCTGTAAAGCTGTTGGCTGTCAGTCGTTGAAATGGTCTTCGATTTCTATACCTTGCGGTAACTTCAAGGTGAAATTTTTTTTATCCAGACTGATATTGGCATGAAATTTTGTAAATTCAATGGTGTTGAGATTACCAAAAAAGTCCAGCACAATGATTTTTTGTATACGGTTGTCAGTGGTATTAATGGTGAGGGTTACTTCTACCATTTGCGGATTTGCTTCAATCGGATAGAGGATAAATTCAGCCGTGTGCGTGCTGTCATCTTTGGATAGCAGTTCCATTTCAAAGTTATCCTCTAATTTTGCCTGTCCTGTAATAACATTCAAAATGGCATGGGACGTTTCCAGAACTTTGGGAGAATAGCGGTAGGCAAGTTCTTCATCAGGCAAATAATTCCACACTTCTTTTTCATTGCAGACAATCAGTTCTCTGTCAGGCGCCTTTGTTTCCCAGAAAATATAGGTTGATGGCATAAATTCTATGGAACCGGTCCGTTTTTGCGTCGTGTTGCTTTCACGGTGGAAAAGTTCCTGATTGAATTCGGCTTTAAAGTTTTTCATGCTTTGGTAAGACTGCTCAACATTATGTAAGAGCGACACGTCAGCAAAGGCAGGAAAAAGAAAGCAAAGAGAAAAAATGCAGGTAAAAAGAATTTTTTTCATAGTATTCCTAAAAAGAAGGCTGTCTCATGACAGCCTTCCATTCTTTTATTCTTCGTCATCCAGCTCGTCATCATCCAGTCCAAAGTGAGAAGCAAGAATAGGTCCAAAGTAAATGGCACTTTCATCTAAATCTTCTTCAATTCGGAGCAATTGATTGTATTTTGCAATACGGTCAGAGCGGCATACAGAACCTGTTTTAATTTGTCCGCCGTTAACAGCAACGGCAAGATCCGCAATAAAGGTATCTTCTGTTTCACCGGAGCGGTGAGAAATAACCGTAGCATAGGCAGAGCCCTTAGCAAGTTCAATGGTATCCATGGTTTCTGTTAACGTACCGATTTGGTTTACTTTAATCAGAATTGCGTTGGCAATGCCATCTTCAATACCCTCTGCCAAAATGTCAGGATTAGTCACAAAAACATCATCGCCAACGATCTGGATTTCCTGACCGAGGCGATTGGTTAACAGTTTCCAGCCTTCGCGGTCGCCTTCATCCATACCGTCTTCAATGGAAATAAGGGGATAGCGTTCTACAAAGCCTGCAAGCCATTCGCACATTTCATGGGAATTGAGTTCCAAGCCTTCGCCTTTAATGCAGTATTTGCCGTTTTCATAAAATTCGGAAGCAGCCACGTCAATAGCAAGTGCAACTTCTGCTCCGGGAATATAGCCGGCTTCTTCAATTGCTTCCATAAGGTAGCGGAATGCTTCATCATGGCTTTTGAAGTTTGGAGCAAAGCCGCCTTCATCACCCACAGCAGTAGAAAAACCGTCACGTTTTAAAATTGCTTTCAGGGTATGGAAAACTTCTGCTCCAATCCGAAGGGCGTCTTTGAACGTTTCAGCGCCCAGCGGCATAATCATAAATTCTTGAATGTCGAGGTTATTGGAAGCATGAGCACCGCCGTTAATAACATTCATCATAGGTGCGGGCATAACTTTTGCATTGACGCCGCCTAGATATTGATACAAAGGGATGCCTAAAAATTCTGCTGCAGCTCTTGCGCAGGCAAGGGATACACCAAGCATAGCGTTTGCGCCAAGGCGTGATTTATTTTCTGTTCCGTCAAGGTCAATAAGGGTCGTATCAATTTGTACCTGACGCAATGCGTCCATGCCAACCAGTGACTCTGCAATTTCACCATTGACAAAGTTTACAGCATTGGAAACTCCTTTGCCTTTATAACGGGATTTATCGCCATCGCGCATCTCAAGCGCTTCTCTTGAACCGGTTGAGGCGCCGGAAGGAACAGCTGCTCTGCCCACAATACCTGATTCAAGACCAACTTCAACTTCAACTGTTGGATTACCGCGAGAATCTAAAATTTCTCTTGCCCAGATTGAGGTAATAATGCTCATAAATGCTCCTTATTATTTTATGGATTAGTGGATTAATTAAATGATAAATAGTTTAAGCTAAAAGAGAAGAAGACGCAAGGCGTAAACCTTCTAAAATTAAATCTTGCTGTATTACATCAATTTTGTTGCTTAATTTTGAAATCTCCCGGGCATAGCCGCCGGTAGCAATAACGCAAAGAGGAGCAGGCAGCTGTGCTGCCAGTTTTTCACAGAGCCCGTCTGTGACGGCAACAAAGCTGAAAATAAAACCATGGTTCATACTGGTAACGGTGTCTTTACCGATGAGCGGGGTATTTTGGTCAAAATTCAGGGTAATATGGGGAAGTTTTGCCGTACCTTGAGAAAGGGCATGAAGGGAAGAATATAAACCGGGGCAAATAAGTCCGCCTAAATAATCCATTTCCACGATGCAGTCAAAGGTTGTTGCCGTGCCGTAATCAACGCAAATAATGCTTTTGCTTTTAGGATACAGCATACGGGCGGCATATGCCCCCATGAGCCTGTCGGCACCTACTTCCTGCGGGTTTGCGTATTGATTGCCCAGAGGAACGGAAAAATCAAGGGGAAAAATTTTAGGAGCAGCATGCAGATATTTTTGACATGCCTGATAAAAGATTTTTCCCAGTTCCGGCACAACCGAACAAAGAGAAATCGTTTTAACTTTTTTTATGTGCTGTAAGCTGAGAAACTGAAGCAGTGTCAATCCCAAACTGTCCGCTGTATACAGGGATTTTGTGGGAAGTGAAATACTAAAAGCAATACCGGTTTCATTTGCAAGACCAAGTTTGATAGTGGTATTGCCGATGTCGGCAAGTAATATATAGTTATTCATGGGAATGTATGTCTTGAGTGCTTTTCTTTGCAGAAATTTTATGAATTTGTTTTGTATCCGCTTCAATAACGGTAAATTCCCAATCGCCAATGGTAAAAACTTCATTGACAACAGGAACATGCCCTGCCTGCAGGCTTAAATAACCGCCAATGGTGTCCACTTCTTCAGATTCAATGGGAATAGCAACATCATTCAAATCATCAAGCATGGTTCGACCATGGAGCAAGTATTCATTTTCATTGATTTTTTGTATATCTTCTTCTTTTGGTGCATCAAATTCATCTTCAATGTCACCAACAATAATTTCGAGGAGATCCTCAATAGTAATCAGCCCGCTTGTTCCGCCGTATTCATCAACCACAATGGCAATATGGTTTTTTCTGGCTCGAAATTCCTGCAATAATTCCGCAGAACTTTTTGTTTCCGGAATAAAAAATGGGGCGCGTGCGATTTTTTCTACCGGATCAGAGTAGTCACGGTTGTTATTGATAATATACGTAAGCAAATCTTTGGCATAAATAATGCCGATAATGTTATCTTTTGTATCTTTATAAACGGGAATCCGTGAGTGCCCGTTTTCTAAAATACATTGTGCTGCTTCTTGAATTGTGGCGTCATAGGTCAGACAGGTAATATCCGTACGTGGGGTCATAATTTCCTGAACTTGTTTTTCGCTCAGTTCCAAAACCGATAAAAGCATATTGCTCTCTTCAGCTTCAACGTCGCCCTCTTCACGTGCATCCATAATAGCTTGTTCTAAATTATCATCAGATTTTCCAAATAAATGGGTAATCTTGTCCCACATAGAACGCTGCGAATCACCGTCCAAAACAAAACTCCTTTGTTATGGTTTATAAAAATGCATTTCCCTGTGAAATACTTTAGTTATTTATAGCTTATTTTTCCTGTTCTGTCCAGTATATGACGCAGGATAAAAAATAATCGCTTTGCTATGGAACGCCGTTGGGAGAAATTTTATAGCTGTTATTTTTTTTCATTTGTGAACGCTTGGTTATAGTATACGGTTGTTTTTATAATAATTTGATTTAATTATAAAAATAGGAAAAAAGAATTTCTTGAAATATTCTGTAATAATATCACATTGTTGTAAGTTAAATCTTATGCCATGGCACAGCTGAAATAATGAAAAGGGAAAAGAAATCAGGAAAAAATTTTGAAGTTTGCAGAAAGGAAATTCATCATAATGGTATTTTCGCTTTCGTTTTCCGTATAAAGCATAATATTGTCAAGGGCATAAATAGTAACAGGCATAAGCGTATGCTTTTGGGTGGGCAAAAGAGGGGGTAAGTCAAGTTCGGAAATTGTTTGCTCACCAAAAACAACTAAGACCCGTGGACGGATTAAATCAATGGCAGACCAAAAAAAAGAATATTCCTGCTCTGCTGCAATTTCTGATTTTCCTTCTGCATTAATGATGCGGTAGGGCAGGAAAATATGCGTCCCTTTGGGCAGAGCAAGGGTTTTGATGATTTGGTTCAGGAGCTGCCTGCGCTTATCGCTCGGCGTATCCGTGAATAAATCATATTCCAGACCGGCATAGGTCCAGATAATTTGCCGTGAAAGATGTGCAGGCTTTTCAGAAGAAAATTTACATTGTTTTTGGATTTGCTTCCAAGCAGGACACCATTTATCATAAGGTAAAACAGGCTGACGCAGAGGGTTTTTCTCAAACGCACTTTTTTCAGGTTCTTTTTTACTTTTTTTCTCTTTTAAAAGTGGAGGAAATTTGTCTTTATAAGGATTTTCTTTTGGGAGAGTTTTTATCTTGAACTGTTCGGCGGGGCTTTGAATTGTAGGTACAGATTTTTTTTGCGGCACAGCTGCAAGCGCTTTTTTTTGTGCTTCCGTATCTGCAAGCAAATACTGTAAGCCTTGGGACTTGAGGTTTTGGATAAGATAGGGGTTTTGCATATTATACACTTTCCAGATAAGACAATAAATCCCATGCTAAATCCGCTTTGGACATCGTTCCCCATTCTTCTTCAATATTATTTTTATCGGCAACATAGACTTTATTGCTTTTTTTGCCCATGGCTTCACTGATGAAGTTTCCCACAACAATATCACAATTTTTTGCAGATAATTTTTGGCGGACAGATTGAGCCAGTTCATGGAGCTGCGAACCTGCTTCAGCACTGAAGCCCATGAGTTTTTGATGAGGTTTTTTGATTTGCCCAATGCTTTTTAAAATATCCTGATTAGGGCTGAAGTGGATGTCAAAGCCATCGCTGTGATATTCTTTTTTAAATTTTTTGGATTGGAAAAAGCCGGTATTCTCTTCCTGATTAATACCTGCATCCGGTTTAAAATCAGCCACTGCAGCCGTAAAAATGCCATAATCCATGGTATGCCATAAATCATGACACGTTTCATACATTTCATCGGCACCGGTGACAGGAAAAACATGTATACGCATATCTTCCGGTAAATATTGCTGGTTGGGACCAGCTACGGCATATACTTCTGCCCCGCGAAGCCATGCTGTTATGGCTATGGCTGTACCCATGGCTCCACTGGAATTATTTGTCCAGACACGCACGGCATCCCATTTTTCAGCCGTTGGTCCAAGGGTAATAAGGATTTTTTTACCCAAAAGGTCTTGCTCTGTTATAAGAGCCAGAGAATCATAATAAATTTTTTCAAGTCTTGCCAGTCTGCCCTGTCCTTCTTCTTTGCAGGCGACAAGCCCCGTTTCCGGTTCAGTGAGGAAATATCCGCGTTCCAGCAGTGTTTCAACATTGGCGTTTGTGGCAGGATTTGTCCACATTTTCGGGTTCATAGCAGGGGCGATAAGAACAGGACCGTCAAAGGCAAGAGCCTGACAGGCAAGCATTTCATCTCCAAGTCCATGGGCGAGCCTTGCGATGGTTGTTGCACTTGCCGGAGCAATAACCATTGCATCGGCAAGTCCCCCCGGTTCTAAATGGTCAAAGGCTTGTTCCCCCTGAAAGATCTGTTTGTAAACTTTGCTTGCTCCCAGAGCTTCAAAGCTGAGCGCTTGGATGAATTTTTCCGCTGAGGGTGTGAGGGTCACACTGACATGAATATTGCATTTTAAAAAGGCACGCATGAGTTCGAGGCTTTTATAGGCGGCAATGGAACCGCAAACTCCCAAGTGGATATGTTTTTGGGCATGTTTTTTATATTGCAATAATTCGTAAGGCATAGCTATTTCCCGTCAGAAAAAACTGAGTTTGCCCCAAAGTCATTAAAATTATCATTGAGCGGAGCGGATTGGAAAGCGGGAGTATCTCCAAAATTAAACGGATCATTGCCTTGATTTGGCAGGGAGAAATTATTGATATGGTTGACAACCCAAACTTGCATATTGGTGTTGAACGTACCTGATTCAATGAAAATAATTAAATATCTTGAGTCCTTTTGATAGAGCTGCAGGGTTTTTTCTCCTTGTATTGCCCCAACCAAAGACCAGCTTTGTGAAGTAAGGTTTTGTACCATATGAGCAGCTAAATTGCTTGCTTCCATATTTCCTTTAAAGTTTTCACGTCCCAGTTTTTCGCCTGCTGAATTAACGGTGGTCAGGCTGTTTTTAGGATCCGGTTCCATGAGCATGGGAATAGGCACTTCCGGGAATTGGCTTGTATAGACATTGCTGACAGTGCTTGCTGCAGGACTGTCAGAAGACATATCCATATTAAAACACGCAGTAAGAAAAAGAAAACTTGCAAGCAAAATAAATTTTTTCATAGGAACTCCTTATTTTTAAAAGTAATATCCTGTTTTAATAAATGGTGCAACAGAATTTCTTATCGCCAGAATTTTGGCATAAAGAGCAGCAGAATGGTAAAAATTTCCAAGCGTCCGTACAGCATGAGAAAGGAAAGCACAGTCAGGTCGAAATCATTAAAAATACTGAAATTATGAGTTGGTCCCAGCATGCCAAGAGCAGGTCCAATATTGGAAATACAGCTTATTGTTGCAGAAAATGTTGTTTCTAAATCAATATCGGGTGTTGTCAGGACAAGGGTGCCAAGCGCAATACTCAGGATATAAAGCGCAAAAAAGATAAGAACACTTTTGACAGCAGTATCATCAAGGGGATTACCGTTGATTTTGATGCGTTCTATGGCACGGGGGTGGCTTAAGCGGTTGAGTTCATTTCTAATAAGTTTAAAAATAATCATAACCCGCATGAATTTCATGCCGCCGGAGGTTGAGGCCGTACAGCCGCCGCAAATAATGGATAACAGAATAATAAGATGTGTAAAAAGAGGCCATTGCATATAATCTGCTGTGACAAAACCGCTTGTTGTCATGAGGCTGACAAGTTGGAATGCCGCATCGCGTAAAGCCCGTTCTATGGTATAAATGCCCCGTTCTTCGTGCAAAAGGTATTGGGCATGGGTGTCGCTGAAATAAAGACAGGCGGCAATAAGAAATATTCCCACAAGCAGATACAGGGTATAACAGCCCCATTCTTCATTTTTGAAATAGGTTTTTATGCCGTCGTGCAGAAAGAGAAAATGCAGGGTAAAATTGATACTTCCCAAATACATGAAAAAGATCATGGTCCATTGGGTGAGTGGACTGAAAGCCGCAATGGAAACATTTTTGCTGGAAAAACCGCCTGTGGAAAGGGTGGAAAGGGAATGAACCAAAGCGTCAAAAAAAGAAAGTCCCTGTAAATATAAAACAGCAATAAGGGTAAGGGTGAGGACAAAATAAATAACCCATAAAGAACGGGCAGTATCAATCATTTTTGGGGCAACTTTATCCTTGCTGACGCCCGGGGTTTCAGCTTTGTACAGCTGCATGCCTCCTGCACCGATAATAGGCAAAAGGGCAAGAGAAAAAACAATAATTCCCAGTCCGCCAAACCACTGCGTAAAGCTTCGCCAGAATAAAACTCCCTTTGGCAAAATTTCCACATCGGCGAATATACTTCCGCCTGTAGTGCTCAGTCCCGAAGCAGATTCAAAAAAACTTTTGGCAAAGGAAACTTCGGTGATAAAGTAATAGGGCAGCGCACAGATAAAGGTTGCAAAAATCCAGCAAAGTCCCACAATGGCAACTCCGTCACGGGTGGTAAGCTGGATTTTTTCTCCTTTAGGAGGCTTGCTTGCAAGAGCCAGTAAAATCCCGCCAAAAAAAGTGAGTATAAAGCATTTTACAAAAAGAGTTAATGTTGCATATTCTTCATAGAAAAAAGAAACAATACCGGGAAAAACCAGAAAAAGGGCAAGGCATATTGTCAATAAGCCCAAAATAAAGAATATGTTTCTTAATTGCATTGGTATGCCTTTTTATCCCTATTTCTATTTCTATTTTTCCAGTTCAATGCTCAAATGTTCTGCCAGCTTTGCATCTTGGTGAGGCAGTGCTTTTGCTTTTTGGAAATGCTCTTTTGCAAGGGGGTCCTTGTTTAATTGATAGCGGTACAGCATGCCGAGGGAATAGTGCAGTTCTGCGGAATCCTGCAGGGATAATGCCCGTTCCCATTGTTCGGCAGTTTTGTCAAATTGAGAATTTTTGGCAAACACTTGTCCGTATAAAAAGGGAAATACGGCATTGTTGGGTGCAGCTATAATTCCCTGCTGCAGGAGAGTTTCTGCTCCCTCTGTTTCATTATGGGTCAGGAAAATTTCTGCTACGGCAGCAAGGGCAGTTTCATTGTTTGGATTTCCTTGGAGAGCGGCAAGGTTTTCTTCAAGGTATTTTATGCTTGCCGTATCGCTGTGACCTTTTATGTGGCTGACAGCTTTTTGGACAGGATCGGCACTTTCCTGTTCCCGGGCTTGTTCCTGAGCAGCAAGAGCCTTTAGCATTTCTTCAGGGAAAGCTTTTCCCTTAGGCATGTTTTGCATGGCAGGCATGCCCTGATTTGTCTTTGAATCTTTTTGTAAATCCTCAATGGTAAGCCCTTTTTCCTGCATGGCTTTCAACATTGCAGGGGGGATATTTTCCGGAAGCATGGTTTGCGGAGGAAGGTTGGGAGCTTCCTGTTCCCGCATTTGTCCTTGATTTTCCGCAGGCTGGAATGCGACTTTTGTTTCGCTGTTTGCCGTTTGTCTCACGGCTGCCGGCGTGGATTTATTTTTTTCAATATAAAAGTTCACGCTGACGAAAAGCATGGCAAGAACGCCAAGACCGCTTATTGCCAAAATAAGTTTTTTAAAATTCATAGAAACTCCGTTTATTTTTCTGTTTGTTCAGAAAGTATCTGGATTTGTTTTTCAAGTTTACGCTGTTTGCCGGTCAAGAGGAAAAAATACAAGGCAAAGCCAAGCCAAAGGGCAATATTTGCACAAACCAGTGAATAGAGAGCACTCATAAAAAATCCTTATTGTTCTTCTTCGTAAAGAAGTTTTGTTTTTATTGTTTCAAGTTTTAATTCTTGGGTTAATTGTTGTTTTCTGTAGCTGACGAGCCAAAACCATAAAAAGACAAAGGAAAGGACGCAGAAAATAATGGTATGCACCATTTCCGGTTCAAGCCCCGTGCCGTTTGAATGAAAAACGGCAGGGTGAATGGAACGCCAGAGGCGGGTGGCAAAGAAGACCAGAGGAACGTCCATAAATCCGATAATGGCAATGACAGCACAAATATTATTTTTTTGTTCTTTGGGCATGGGCATGCTTCGGATAATAAGGTAAGAAGCAAAAATGAACCATAAGATAAGGGCGGTAGTCAGTTTTGGATCCCAAGTCCACCAGACCCCCCAAGAGTGTTTGCCCCAAAGACTGCCTGTGATAAGGGTTAGGGAGGCAAGAACAAAACCTACTTCCGCATTGGCATGGCTTAAAATATTAAAGCGCTGTGATTTTTTGACAAGATAAAGGATGGCAAAAAGGGCAGAAAAGAAAAAACTGACAAAAGCCCACCATGCAACGGGTAAATGATAATAAAATATTTTTTGGGCAAGTCCGAGGGTTTGTTCCATGGGGGCATAGAAATAGATGAGAAATTGAGAAATGACAGCGGAAAGAATAATGCCTGCCGCAAGGCAAAGGGAAACAGATTTTTTCATGTTATTCTCCATGATAGAGATAGGGGAAAAGGATTAAGCCGACAGCACTGAAAATACAGTCAAAGGCAAGGGCAATGCCGAGCCACTGATAGATTTGTGTTATATCAACAAAGGAATTTTGTAAATCAAGTAATCCCACGGAACTTAAAGAAATAGCGGATAAAAGCAAAGGAATTAATAAGGGAAAGAGGATAATGCTCAACAGGGATTCTTTGCCTGACTGTCCTACACATAAGGCTCCGAGTAAACTTCCGCAGGCGCAAATTCCGACATCGGTTAGGAAAATTCCCAGTAAGGAGTAGAAATAATGCGTTCCCAAATGCTGAGCTAAAAAAACAAAAACTGCTGGGATGAAAATAAGCTGTGAAACAAATAAAAGGAAAATTCCCGCTGTGAATTTACCCAGCCAAACGGTTTGCAACGGACAGGGAAGGGTTTGCAAACCTGCCTTTGCCCCGTTTTGTTCTTCAATGGCATAGAGCATTTGAAAAATGAGTACCTGACAAAAAATAGAGGCAAGCCAAAACATAGTTGAAGCTGAATGGGGAGAAAGCACTTCTCCTGTCTGCAGGGAAAGGCTGAACAGAAAAATGAGCAGCAGTCCCAGCAAAAGAGCTTGGCACAGCCCTGCACTTCTGCTCAAAATAATGGTTAAATCTTTTTTGGCAAGGAGGAATGCTGTTTGTATCATTCGCGTTCTCCTTGTGCGGCAGTAAGCGCCATTTGCTGTTTTTCAATGTGCAGGGTATGGGTGGCATAGCTTAAATCTTTTTGCGGATTGTGGCTGACCCATAAAATACAGGCTTTTTGCGCTTGGAACTCGCGGATAACAGCGTAAAAAAGCTCCTGAGATTCTTTATCAAGTCCAGTGCCCGGTTCGTCCAGCAGCAACAGCTGTGGATTTTGCAGAATAATTCGGGCAATATTGAGGCGCTGCGCCATACCGCGGGAAAAAATCCCTGCCTGATCATGGCTGAATTTTTCTAAAAATACTTTTTTTAGCACAGCCGTAATTTCTTGTTCCGAACAGTCTTTTTGAAAAGCCTTTGCCCAAAACCGTAAATTTTCATAGGCGGATAAATGGGGATAAATAAAGGTTTGGTGCCCTAAATAGCCGATTTCTTTTTTATCCGGAGTACAGGTTATTTTTCCCTGACTTGGTTTTGTCAGCTCTGTGACCATTTTGAGCAAGGTAGATTTTCCTGAACCGTTTTTTCCCGTAATCAGAACGGTTTGCCCCGGATATAAGCAAAAACTTACGTTTTTATAGAGTAAACGTAAGTCATAGAGTTTGCTTATATTTTCAAAGGTCAATACAGGATTATTCATGGTGACTGTTTGATGATGCAGTACTTTGTGCTGTCTTTTTGCGTCTTCTGCAGGCGTAAACAGTAATGAAAGGTGCTAGGCTCATAATGGTTCCCCCAATCCAAAGCCAGTTTACAAGGGGGTGGACGGATAAGCGCATAACAGCACGGGTTTTCTCGTCAAGTCCTAAGAAGGTTGCATAAAATTCTTTGCCAAGGGAGAAAATCGTACTTGCTTCAGCATAGGCATTTTGGGGAAAACTTGCATAAATACGGCGCTGTGCCTGTGTAATGCCTATTTTTTTTCCGTCTTTCATCACAAGAAGTTCTGCTTCCAAAAAGTCGTAGCGTCCGTTTTGTTCGCGTCCTTCGTAGAGTTCATTGAGCTTGACGGTAAATGTATCTATTTGTATTTCTTGTCCTTTTTCAAGAGCAACTTCCTTTTCCACTTTATAGGGACCGGAAAATGCTACACCAAGCGCCATAATGGCAAAACTGATATGGACAAGGATAGGGGAAAGCTTATAAAAGGGATATTTGAGAACAGCAAAGAATAAAATCCAGCTCACTATGCAGGCAAGAGAAAGACTTGCGGCAATAAGAGCGGTTGGTTCCCTGACTGCAAAAACACTCCAGAAAATTCCCATAAACGCGATAAATGTGACAAGGACAACAAGGAAGTTTTTTGTATGGCTAAGTCCTTGCTGCCATGAAATCCATGGGGCAAATGCAGCTAGAGCAAGGATAACCGTAAGCAAGGGCAAAATAATGCTGTTATAGAAATTAGCCTGTAATCCCACAGGGTTGGCAGACCATAATTTGCTGATGACAGGCCAAAGCGTTGCAAAGCCGATGATAATGCTGATGGTGATAAGAACAACAGCACCGGAAAGCAGGAAGCCTTCTTTTGTTTCCAGTCCACTGAAAGGTGTTCCCTTGTTTGGCATTTGCAAAACAACGGCAAAGGCAACAAGCGCTGTTCCGATGACAAAGTTTAACAGCATGGGACCAACTCCGCCGGAGCCAAAGGCATGGACAGAATCAACCACATTGCCGCGCACAAGCCATGTTGCAAAAAAGGCAGAAATACAGGTCAGAGCCATGAAAAGCGTATGGAAGCGCTGGGCTTTATTTCTGTATTGCTCAATAAAGCCGAAATGTATGGCAGCAGTGCCGAAGAACCAAGGAATAGTCGAGGCATTTTCCACCGGGTCCCATGCCCAATAGCCGCCCCAGCCAAGTTCCATATATGCCCACCATGCACCAAGGACAATACCTGCGGTCAGCAGGAGCCATGCAATGAGGATAATGGGTTTAGTGCAGATATGCCAAGCCATTTCTTCCTGAGCAGTATTGTTGTTTTGGGAAAGAGCCTGTGCCAGAGCAAGACAGGCCGGAATAGTAAAGCCGCCGTAACCAAGCAGCAAAAGGGGCGGGTGGAAAATCATGCCCGGGTTTTGCAAAAGAGGGTTTAATCCCCGTCCGTCTGATGGAGCAGGGTTTAATATTTCAAAAGGATTATTATGGGTTGTCAATAATGCCCCGAAAAAAGCAAGAATAACAAAATAGAAAAGCAAATACCAAATTCTGGTTTCAAGGCTCAGACTTTTGTAACTTTCCGTGCTTTGGAAATAGGCACCGCAAAGAACAAGGCATAAAGCCCAAAAAAGCAGAGAACCTGCCTGTCCTCCCCAAAACGCGGTGAGCCGATAAAAGAGGGGCAGGGAAAGATCGCTGTAATCATGGACATATTTTATACTGAAATCATAGCTCCAAAAACCGAAAAAGAGTATGCAGGATGCAACAACATAACAAAGGGTAATAATGATGTTGATGTTTTCCAAAAGCCCAATGGAATAGGCTTTTGCTTTATACAGTTGGAGAATGCAGTAAAGGGACCCCGCAACCGCAAGGGTGAGGGAAAGTATCATAAGAACGTGTGCTAATGGTGTCATAATGTTTTGTAAAATCCGTGTAAAATGGCGTTAGGCGTTTTTTTCTCTATTTTCTTTCTGGTATTTGGAAGGACATTTTGTCATAAGGGTTTTTGCCGTAAAAACAGTCCCTTGCATGGATCCTTCAATAATTACTTCAGAACCGTTGGTAAAGGTATCAGGAACAACCCCTTTATACGTGACATGAATAGTCTGGGCTTTGTTTTCATAATCCTCAAGGAGGAAACTTGCACCCAGTCCGTCCTGAGGGCGTTCGATACTTTCGTTGGCAACAGTCCCGAAAATTCTGGCAGAAAGAGGCGTCTGGGCTTGCTCTTTGGCTAAGGCTTCGGAAACATTAAGGAAATAGACGCTGTTTTGAGAAACTCCTGACCAAACCATATATCCGATACCGAAAGCAAAGAGGAGAAAAGCGACAATAAAAAGGGATGATGATTTTTTTGCCATAGTAAACCTTTTTTGCGATAGTTTATTGTGTTTCAACGTGTTTAATCACTATACAATAAAATAGTTTTATAAGCAAGTAGGAATTATTCTTATTAAGAAAAATTTATAAAATAAACATGGCATCGCCGTAAGAAAAGAAACGATACTTGGCAGTTACAGCATGTTTATAGGCCTGCATGACATGTTCATAGCCCGCAAAGGCAGAAACAAGCATAATCAGGGAAGATTTAGGAAGGTGAAAATTGGTGAGAAGCCCATTGACAAGGTGAAATTGTTTTCCCGGATAGAGAAAAATATTGGTGTAACCAAAACAGCCATGGGCGGGGAAAGGCGTATTGTCCAGTCTCTCACTGTCTTCATAGCAGAAAAAAGTGTTTGCTGCTTCTTTTTTTGCCTGTATAAATGCCTCAGCCATTCCCTCAAGGCTGCGCGTACTTGTGGTTCCCACGGCAATGACAGGGCGATTTTCTGCTTTTGCCCTGTTAACAGCGGAGGCTGTTTGGGCTGAAATCTCCACGTATTCGGAGTGCATGGCATGGTCACGGATATCCTCTGCCCGCACAGGGCTAAACGTGCCGTAGCCGACATGCAGGGTTATTTCTTCCCACGAACAACCTTTATCAAGCAAGAGTTGCTGTATTTCAGGGGTAAAATGCAGTCCGGCCGTGGGGGCGGCAATGGAGCCTATATGATTTTCTTTGGCATAAACAGTTTGGTAGCGCGTAATATCATTTTCCTGTATGCCTTGCTCCCTTTTTATGTATGGTGGAAGCGGCAGGCTTCCGTATTTTTTCAGCAGGGGGATGAGGCTGTTTTGATAGGAAATTTCAACAATATGTTTGCCAAAGTCATGGCGTTCCAAAACAGTGACGTTCATTTCCGGAAATTGCAGTGTTTCACCCATTTTGACCCGTTTTGCTCCTTTGAGCAATACTTCGGTACGGGCTAGACGCAGGGCAGTATCATGCTGAGCATTTTTGCCGATGAGAGCCTTTTTTTCAATAAGTGGTGCCGGTTCCAGAAAAAGCATTTCTATTTTGCTTCCGCTTTGGCGATGTCCTTGGATTCGGGCAGGAATGACTTTGGAATTATTGGCAATAATCAGGGCGTTATCAGGAATAAGATCAACAATATTTTCAAAAGAATAATCCGTATACGCCCCTGTTTGCCGGTCAAGAAAAAGCAAACGGGAATGATCCCTTTTGTCGGCAGGGCATTGGGCTATCCGTTCTTCAGGCAAAAAATAATCGTAACTTTCTAAAAGAAAAAGGTTTTTATCGTTCATAATAGTTAAAAAATATAGTTTTTTACAAGAAAAAAGACAATGGGAACAAGCAGAGAAGGTAAAAGATTAAGGGTTTTGCTGTCTTTTATTTGCAGGATACTGAGCCCGGATGCAGCAATTAAAATTCCTCCCACAAGGGAAAGCTCATTTAATAAATCCCCCTGTAAAAAACCGGAAAGGCTTAATGCCGCGAGATAAAGAGAGCCCTGCCATAAAAAAAGTACGGCGGCAGCAAGCATAATTCCATAGCCGTAAGCGGAAGAAAGCACAATGGAAGTAATAAAATCAAGCGTTGCATTGGTATATAAAAACGTATTATTTCCATTTAACGCACTTTCAACAGGTCCTAAAATTGAAAGTGTCCCGATACAGAAAATTAAAATCGCAGTGGAAAGCCCTTTGCCCAGATGTCCATGCCCAGAGCGGGCTGCCAGCCTATGAAAATTATCGTCAATATTGAAATACGTGCCCAAACCGGAGCCAAGGGCAAGGCTGACAATAAAAAGCACAGGATACTGTGTTTTGGGCATGGTATGCACAACGGCATTAATCCCGATAAAAAGAGCTGCAAGCCCCATGGCTACAAACAGACAGTCCTGAATTTTTGTCGGCAAGGCTTTTTTTACCGTTCCGCCGATGAGTGAACCGAGAATAATACCACTGACATTTGCTATGGTTCCGAGCATAAAAACCTCTCAATGCGAAGAAAACAGAGTAGAAAAAAGAGCATGAAAAAGCAAGAAAAATATGATGCAGGGAAAAGCAAAAAAAAAAGACAAAAGAATACACCGGAAAATTGGAAAGAGAGAAAAATTATATTTCCTGACTGCGCTTTCTGTTTGCCATAACCTGAAAGACCCAGTTAGAAAGAGGAGGAATGCCGTTATCGTCCGGAATACTGTTCCATGTGCTGTAATTTTCCAAATATGCCCAGCGGATAAATCGTATCCCCATGGAATACCATTCGGGATTTTGGGCATTTCTGGCATAGCGTCTGACAGTGGAAAGCATGGAAAGACAAAGAGGCTCTTTCTTTTCATACGGGAAAATTCCGGTAAGAAGGAGTTTGGAGCCTTCTTTGAGCTTTTTGGAAATGGGCGCTTCACCGTTAATCAGGAAAAGCATGCCGCCTGTTGAGAGGTCGACAATGTCGAAATCTTCATCTTGAATGGCGACCCATTGCAATTGATCACTGTTTTCACCGTGGCTTTCAACCCAGATCTTGAGATTGGGAATTTCTCGTTTCGTAATGGGAATCCGGACACAGTTGCGGCGCTGAGAATGCCCGATATAATGGGGTATTGCAATATCAATGAAAAATAAACTATTGTGCACAAAACTGTTTTTTATGCCGCTGATAAAATTGCAGGGAACCTGTTTACCTTCTTTTTCAATATAAAAAAGAAGAGATGCTTCTGCATTTTGAGGAATTTTAATTTCTTGTTTTGTTTGGATAAAAAGGCGGACAATGGATTTATTATGGTCAATGCAATAGACACGAACCTGATGGATAGTTTTTCCTTCGTGGATAATATCAACATAAATGAGTGTCTTATGTGCCTGCGCATAACTGAGGGTACTATGTATGCTTTTTGTACTTTGCTCAGATACGGAAACAACCATTTTATTTAATGATGATGTCATGATACTATATTTTATTTAAGTCTGAAAAAAATGTCAAGTTATATGATTGTTATTTTGCCATATTTTCCGTCAAATCCACAGATTTTTTGGAGAGAATGAGAACGCATTTTAGAAAGCGCCTCGGCTAGAGCAAAATCTGTTTTTGATATTTGTTCTATCGGCACATTTTGTAAAATATTGAGTTCTGAACCGAATAATTTAATATATTTTTCATAAAGAGCGTGAATTTGTTTGCTTTTTGTCCCGACATGGTACACTTCGGAAAGTATTTCTTTGAGCGGAATACAGGATTCAAATCGGATTTCCGGAAGAGGGGCTTCCTTTCTGTCCGCTAACTCTTTTACCCTGCTGTAAACCCCAATGGTGAGGGGTTTGCCGCAGACGGGGCAAAGGTTGTTATGCTTTTTGCTTTCTTCCGGCAGAAAGCAAATATTGCAGTTTCTGTGTCCGTCTGCAAAATATTTTCCTTCTTCAGGGTAAAATTCTACTGTTCCGCAAAAAAGATTATTTTTCTTTTTGAGTGCATCAAACAAACTTTGGTATGTCGGGGCAGAATGGAAAATATTTACTTCCCGCCCGAGGTTTTCTCCGGAATGAGCGTCAGAATTGGAAATAAGCGTATAGCTGTCAAGGGCTGACCACAGCTTGTTCATAGGAGGATCGGAGGAAAGCCCTGTTTCCAGTGCAAAAATTTCTGTTGTTAACTCTTCAAAACAATCTTCAAGATGATTAAAACCTGATTTTGAGCCAAAAACAGAAAACCACGGCGTCCAGATATGCGCCGGGATAAGATAATTGGGATTTTTTACATCTGAAACCGTAAGGAGTATTTCCAGAAGAATTTTTGCATCAAGTCCCAGTATAGGGCGTCCGTCAGCGGATAAATTCCCAATCCGTGCAAGTCTGGCATTCAGTTTTTTCGCTGCTTCTATGTGAGGGACAAAAATGAGTTGGTGATTTTTGCGTGTTGCTCCCAGTTTTTTATAAATACAGCTGATTTCTCCCTGAAGAATAAACTGCGGACTGAAAGAAACAGTTTCCACATGGATATTGGTTTGCGTTAAAATATCATGGGGATGAAGAGGATTTTTTAATTGATAAAATCCCGTTTGTTCATTATATACAAGTTCATCGGCAATTTCCTGCAGCCATATTGGGTGCGTGATATCACCCGTGCCTATAAGGTGGATACCTTTGATATATGCATAGCTTGCAAGGTTTCTCAGGGTGAGATTTTTGGATGTTGCCCGTGAAAACCTCGAGTGTATATGTAAATCTGCGCGAAACATAGTTTAACCTGAAAACGTATTTGCATGAGTATAAAAAACTGCGTATACTTTTGCAAGATGTGATTTGCTGAGGCCATATGGATTTTTATCAACCGGAAGGAAGCTATCGCTTTAGTTCTGATGCTGTATGCATGGCACGTTTTGCCTGCAGTCTGATTTTGGATGAACTGCAAAAGAAAAAGCCGCTCAAGAAGTCTTTTGAACCGTATTTAATAATGGATATTGGCTGTGGCTGCGGAGTCATCGGTATTCTTATCCTGCAATTTTTTAAAGAATTATATCCGGAATTTTATCCGTATCTTCACATTGTAGGCATTGAAAAAGAGGAAGAACTCTATCAGGCGGCAAAATATAATGCCCGTATTTTTGCCCATGAGAAAAATTATTTTGCCGTGCAGGCGGATATTTTTCAAAAAGAAAGTGTGGGACTGGTGCAAAAGTTTGTGCTGGAAACGGTTTTTCTTGATAGGCTCCCCGCCTTGCAAAGACAGGACGGAGGCATTTTGAAAAATCCCCGTTTATTTGATATGGTAATCACAAATCCTCCATGGTATCGGGCAGAAAGCAAGCTCCACAGCGTTTTTGCCTTGAGAAATAAAGCTTTATTTGGAAACGAAAATGTGTTAGAAATGTTTTTTGCCTTTGGTGAAAAGTTTTTGAAAAAAAATGCATCCTTGATAACAGTCGCCAAGAGTGCGTGTTTTATGGATTTTGTGCATGCCATGCCCGAAAAAATCCGGTTAGTCGCCATGCAGTCTGTCCATAAGCCTTTATATAAAAAAGCAATTTTCTTTGTGCTGCAGGGGAAATTCCAAAGTAAAGCCGTTTTTGAAATTTTTGCTCCAACAACGCTCTAAGCTGGAAAGGAAAATATATGAGTTTGGAAAACTATCGGGAAATTGTTGCAATACCGCGTTTGCATGAAGAATTTTCAGAAAATGATCGTGCCAAGGTACTTGATCCGACTATGAAAAACAGCGGGAAAAATACCAAGGTGTATATTCCTTCCCCTGCTTTTTGCTGGGATACGGCGCATGCCCTGCAGTATTTAAAAGATTTGCAGGAAAATACTGCTCAGCTGGCAAAGGAAAAAAATACCTCACTGCTTGACAGACTAGCTTTCCAAAGCCAAAATTCACAGGCATTGACAGCCGATGATCTGCAGGCATTACAGGAATTTTCCGGGAAAAATGCAGAAGAAAATCCCGAAAATCAGCTTTTTGAACGTGCCCAGCGCATGCTCCTTATTGCCTATTATAATGAGAGCTTATATTTGGAACTTGCACAGGTAAATAAAGCCTTGGCAAAACAGCAGGAAAAGCTCAAGTCTTTGCTTGATGAAAATGAACATGTGAAGCAAAATGCGTATTCCATGGATGATGTTCTTCTTTCATGGAAACAAATTTTGCCGGCTTTTATGCTCTATACGCAGGAAGTGTCGGCGTATTTTGTCAATGATGCAGCCATGGCAGAAGAAATCGCTTGTCTGGCAAAAGAAAAGATTGAAGAAGAAAACTCTTTTTGTTATGCAGTGGATAAAGATGTTTTAGCCCGTTTTATAGGAAAAGAGTTTCTTCCTTACTGTAAAAAAAATCAGTACCGCTTTATTGCGAACAAAGAGCAACGTGAGGGTAGTTATGAGTAGCTGCAGCGATTGCATGGATTTAAATTTTATTATTCATTATATTAAAGATAACTGCAAAGGTGTTCCGAAAGGGATTATTTTTGATTGTGACGGTGTTTTGATTGACTCTGTGGAAGCCAATATGGCGTTTTATAATATGATACGTAAAAAATTAGGCTTGCCGGAACTCAATGCCGAGCAAAGGGAATACTGCCAAATGAGCACTGCCGCTCAGGCGCTTGAATATATTACGCCGAGTGCTTTAAAGTCACAAATGCATGAAGTTGTGCGGGAAGTTTCCTATGCCCGCGATATTGAACCTATGATACAGGCTTCTGAAAATTTTGTACCTTTTTTAAAAACCATTGCCGGGAAATTTTTATTGGGTATCCATACCAACAGAACAGGTCCCATTGATTATATGTTAAACAGGCTCGATATGGGGGGATACTTCGATCCTATTATGACTGTCCGTTATTGTGAGCCAAAACCCTCACCGGACGGTGCCCAAAAAATTTTAGCCCAATGGAAAATACAGCCCCATGAGGCGCTTTTTATCGGGGACAGCATTATGGATATGCAGGCGGCAAGAGGGGCGAATATTCCTTTTCTTTCCTACCGCAATGAAAGAATAATGGAAGACGGAACATGCTGTGATTTTGCCTTGCTGGAAAAGGCGTTAATGTTCTTGTATAATGAAAAAAATGCATAGGGTTAAAAATATTTTTCTTTACAAATAAAAATTTTTCGCGTAAACGTGTCGAAAACGTATTAGCTAACTCATGTCAGGTTTTTCTGGCATTGGAGGAGGAACACTTTGACACCTGATGATTTAGAATTTTTCAAAAAACTGCTTGATCAAATGCTTATTGAAGCACAGCAAAACGGTGATTCTACATTAGAGGATTTGACCGAAAGTCCAAGCAGTTACGCTGACCCTACTGACAGAGCTTCCGTTGAATCAGATCGTTCCTTTACATTGCGTATACGGGATAGAGAGCGTAAGCTCATCCACAAAATTTATGATGCACAACAACGTATTGAAAGCGGAACATACGGAATTTGCGAGGAATGCGGTGAAGAAATCGGTTTTGCAAGGCTCAAGGCAAGACCGGTAACAACGCTTTGTGTGGATTGTAAAGCCCGCCAGGAAGAAGGTGAAGATATCCAAGGCAGCTAATCCTGAACAGCTAAAAATATAAAGTTCTTTTATTTCGGTAAAAGAACTTTTTTTTATGAGAGAATATGGACGCACATCTTTTTCGCCGTTTTTGCGAAGATTTACTGCCTGCTTTGATTGGTGCAAGAATAGAAAAAATTTATCAGGTTGCAGACGGTATTATGACATTTTCACTGTATGGACTGGGAAATGTCCGCCAAAAATATTTTGCCCAAAAAAACAGAGATATTGTATCGCCCTTCAATGCCCAAAAATATTATTTGACGTATAAAGAAGGCAAGGACGCTTTTTTACTTTTAAGCCACAGCCGTACAGCAAAAAATGATGAACCGCCCGCCTTTATTATGCGGCTGCGGAAATATTTGACAGGCAAGCATATAAAAACAGCCGCTGCAAATTGGCTCCGGCGGAAAATTATTCTTGAAGTACAGGATGTATGGCTTGAAATTGATTTGCGTCATGGCGTGGAACTCCATTTTGCCTGTCCGCAGCATGCGCTTTGTTCTCCGCAGGATACCTATTTTCCTTTTGAAAATTCTTACCGTTTATCACCGGCTTTGACGGATGATGATTTTTCTGCATACTGGGCGGATTTTTCTCTTTTACCGCAAATAACCGCACAGGATATTTGGAGGGAATTTCAAACACTGACCCCGCTTTTACGCAAAACATTGCCGTATTTGCCTATAGAGGAGCAAGCCTCTTTATATGCCGACCTGCAATACGGGGGCGGGGATGTTTTTGTTTATACAGAAAATGGACGGCAATTAAAAATTAACCGGTCTGTGGAAAATAATCCTCTGCATTTTGCAAGGACAGATGACAGTTTTTTGCTCAGTGCATGGAAACTTCCGCAGGAATTATTAAAAACCATGGGTTATTCCCCTGAGAGCAAAGAACTTATTTTTGAGAATGCTCTTGAGGCGTGTTTATATATTGGGGATATGGTTTTAGCAAAAATCCAAAAGCAAAATGCGGGTACTTCCGTAAAACAATTCCAAGCACAATTAAAACGCCTGACACGTTTGGAAATAAAACTCATCGAAGAGGAAGAACGGCTGAATGCACTGGTACGAAAAAAAGAACAGGCACTTCTTATTCAGGCAAATTTGTACCGATTTTCGGCAGAGCATAAGGCAGAATATATTTTGCTTCATGATTATGCAGGGCGGGAAGTAAAAATATTACTGGATAAAGCGAAGACTGTTCGGGAAAATATGGAAAATTATTTTCATGCGGCTTCTCGGGGTATGCGCGGGCTTGAGCATTTGGTGCGGAGAAAACAAGAACTTGCACAAGAAAAACAGGGACTTTTCGATAAAATCTGGGAAGAAAATGCAGGGGGGGCGATAAAAGAACCTCAAACAAAGAAACGGAAAGACCAGCAAATCCAATATGGCTTACTTGGCAAAATCAAGAATGTCAACAAAAAAGCTAAGTTTAACCAAGAGATTGTCCTTAAAAGTGAAAAAAATAAAAGCACGAGCAAATATCCGAAAGAAGTGCAGGTCTTTCGCAGTTCTGACGGGTTTATGATTTTGCGGGGCAGGGATACGAAGGGGAACGGACTCGTTTTAAAAATGGCTTCGCCTTATGATATATGGGTGCATATTGCCGAAGGAGCCTCTGCCCATGTTCTTATCAAGCGTGACCATGCAAAACAGGAAATACCTTTGCAAACCATGCGGGAGGCAGGAACTCTGGCACTTTTAAAAAGCTGGGTAAAGGGACAGGAAAAAGGCTATATCCAGTATAGCTATGCAAAATTTATCCGTCCCATGAAAAATGCGTCCCAAGGTCTGGTACATGTGGATAAAAGTGAGGGAACAATGGAAATAACTATTGTTCCGGAATATGAAGAGCAATTAAAAATAGAAAAGCACGAATAATTCGTGCTTGTTATAGATATTTTATTTTACTGAGGCAAGGGCAAGGGTTTCCGGAAATTCTGAATTATTGAATAAAAAGTCCATATTCAATAAAATAAGCAGCCGATCGTCTAATTTCCCAACACCCTCAATATATTCGGCACCAACGCCCGCAACAACCGGAGGAGCCTCTTCCACAGTATTGGCAGGTATTCTGAGAACTTCGGAAACAGAATCCACCAAAAAGCCTACAAATTGATTTTCCCAAATCATAACGATAATTCTCGTTTTATCCGTCTGCCCAATTTCAGGCATGTGGAAACGCTTTCTGAAATTGACAACAGGAAGCACACGTCCGCGCAGGTTAATAACCCCTTCAATAAAATGGGGAGCATGGGGCACGGGGGTAATTTGCATGAGGCGGATAATTTCGTTTACTATTAAAATATCAACAGCAAATTCTTCCTGACCGAGTTTAAAAGAAACCAATTGTAATATTTTATTATTTTGTTCATTAACAGCATTAGGTTTTATTTCATGTGCTTGGCTCATAAATATCCCCTTTCAAGAAATTGCAAATCATTCAAGCTACCTTAATACATCGGCTGCTTCGTTTAAAAGTATAGACTTCTTTCGCATATTTTGTTTAATTGCAGTGTATCAAAAAAAATGTACTCGTCAAGATTTTTTACAGGGAACGTACCGCATTAACTAAATAAAATGAATAATATTTTCTATTATAGGTTCGCGTTCAAGAACATCGCGGAAAAAACGCCGCAGGGCAAGGCGTATCATTTCAGGCAGTTTGTCAAGATTTTTACCATTCAAAAGTTCCAATTGCTCAAAAATCAGACATTGGGCATCCTGCAGATAATGGTTAAATTGCTGTTCAAAAACAAAACCATGGGAATATACGTGCGGACCTGTCAAAACACTTCCTGTTTCCTTATCAAGGACAAGAGAAACAATGACAATGCCTTCATTGGATAAAATGCGCCGTTCTTTTAAAACAAGCTGCCCCACATCGCCAACCCCCTTGCCGTCCACAAGAACAAAGCCTGTAGGTTCGCTGTTTTCCTTGACAACACTGCCGTCGCTGTAAAAACAAATGGGCTGCCCGTCCTCTAAAAGGTGGCAATTGGGAGTGCCTATTTCTTTTGCTAACGCAATATGCTGAGATAAGTGCCTGTATTCCCCGTGGAGAGGAATAAAATGTTCCGGTTTGCAAAGGGATAATATGGTTTTGAGCTCTTCATGGCAGGCATGTCCTGTAGCATGGATAATGAATCGGTCGTTATGAAAAACTGTAGCTCCCTGCTTGTACATTTGGTTAATCATACGGGAAACGGCCTTTGCATTGCCCGGGATTGTCCGGGAAGACATGATGACAGTATCCCCCTCCTGCAAGGCAAGGCGTTTATGCTCGCCGGAAGCTATGCGGGTAAGGGCGGAAAGGGCTTCTCCCTGTGTGCCTGTTGCGAGAACAACGGTATTTTCGCGGTGCAGCTCGGTGATTGTTTCATCATTTTCCGGATAGTATCTTTCTTGGGGCAAGTAGCCTAATTCTGTGGCAATATTTATATTGGCAGCAAGGCTTCTTCCGCTGATGATGACATGTTTTTGGTGCTTTTTTGCAAGTTCGAAAACAGTGCCGATACGCTGGATATGGCTGGCAAAAAGGGCTATAATAATGCGTCCGCAGGTTGTTGAGAAAATCCGGTCTAAACCTGCTTTTACCATGGTTTCCGAGGCGGAATGACCATGGTTTTCAATATTGGTGGAATCAGAAAGCAGGAGTTTTATACCATCTTTTTGAAATTCTTTTAAATCATTTTGCAATGCACAGGTATTTTGGAGGGCATAGGTATCTGAATATTCATCCAGTTTAAAATCGCCCGTATAGACAATTTTGCCAATGGGGCTTTCGATAAAATAAGCATAGCCGTCGGGAATTGAATGGCAGACAGGGATTGCCTGAAAAGAAAGAGAGCCAAGCTTTATAGTGTCATAGGCTTCCACTAAAATGAGATTTGCCCGGTCAAGAAGTCCGCGTTCCGAAAGCTTGTGTTTGACAAGGGCAAGGGTAAAAGATGAGCCGTAAATATTGACATTTTTTATGGTACGCAAAAGCCATGGCAGCGCCCCGATATGGTCTTCATGCCCATGTGTCAGGATTACGCCCAGAAATTTTTGGTTTTCCTTTTTAAGCGTATCAAAGGAGGGAATAACGGCATCAACACCAAAATGGCTGTCGTCAGGAAACATCAGCCCGCAGTCCATAAGCAAAGAGCCTTCCGAACATTCCCATTTCTGGCAATTAAGCCCAATTTCTCCCAAGCCCCCCAGAGGGTGTATGCGTAAAAAATCTGCAGCCATTTTTTCTCCTTGCCTGAGTGTAGCGTATCTTTTCAAAAAAGACAAAAACTTTTTCTTACATTTCCTGCGGTTGTCAAGTAAAAAAAGGTAAAAAAATGCCTGTTTTTAGTCTTGCAATAGCTTTGAGATTATGTTAAAAAAAATAAAATTAATTAGGGTGATAGTGAGTTTTCCATGCTGAAACCAAAAAAAGACTTTTCTTGTGCTTTTTTGAATGCTGCGAAGAATTTAAATCTTGCAACGAAGATAACGCTTCTTCGTATTGCCATTATCATCCCCATTTTAATGCTTCTTTCCTCCGCAACAAAAATTGCTTGTTTTTTTGCCTGTTTATTGTTCGTTGTTGCGGCGCTCAGTGATTTTATCGATGGGTATATCGCAAGACGCTGCGGGCAAGTAACCACGCTGGGCAAATTTCTTGATCCTCTGGCTGATAAATTTCTTATTTGCACCGTTTTAATTGAGTTATGTTCCTTGGGCTGGATTCCTGCATGGGCCGTGCATATCATTATTGTCCGTGAACTTGCCGTGACAGGGCTTCGCGCTGTTGCTTCCGACTATGGCATTGTTTTGGCTGCGGATACGTTTGGAAAATGGAAAACAACATTTCAGATTTTAGCCTGTATTCCCTTAATGTTGCATTATGCCTACCTCGGAATTAATTTACACCAAATAGGTGTGATTTTATTATACGTCGCTGTCTTTTTTACTATTTTGTCCGGCTGCAATTATTTTTATACATTTTGTGTCGATATACGTGATAAAGAAGTGTGAGTGGAGCCTATGAAAAAAACTGTTTCTTTATCTTTTTTTTGGCGAACCTTATTTTTGGGTTTTGCATTATTGTTGAATGTCACCCTTGGTTATCGCTTATTTTTCAGTGAGCAAAGCTTTTTTGCGTGGCAGGGGGTGCAGCGGCATTTTTCCAATATGCAGCAACAATTGCTTGATATTCAACAAAAACTGACTTTTTTGAGTGAAGAAATCCGTCTTTTGCAAAGTAATAATGACTATATTGAGCGGGCTGTTCGTGAACGGTTAAATTATGTACGTGAAAATGAAATTTTGTATGTTTTTGAAAAAAAACAATTAGTTAATTCTATTTGGACGGAAACAGAAGAAGATTTGCAAAATGAATAATTTTGTGGTATTATGATAAAATGAAAGGTATGAATATGTCCGTTGATGAAAAAACAGTCAAATATGCAAAATTAGAATGGTATAAAGAAGTTCTTTCTTTAGAGCCAAATTCAAAACTGTTTTTACCTCTTGCAAGACTGCTCGCCGAACTTGGTACTGAAGATAATAATGCCGACATGATGAATGAGGCATTTGAAGTGCTGCGGCGTGGTCTTGATATTCAGCCTGAATTTATGGAAGCCCGCCTTTTTTTGATTGAATTATTGAATACATGCGGCTGCAAAGCACAATGCGGGGCTGAAGTTGCCCGCCTTGCGTCCTTATTTTTGAGTTATCCGGATTTTTGGGATGCGTGGCGTGAATATGCCATTATCGAGCATGAGAGTTCTGATTTTACTGCTGCTCTTGGTTTCATGAGTGCAATTATGCGCAATAAATCCCTGAGCATAGTGCAGGTTTTGGAAGCAGGGCTCAATACTTTAAAAACAAATTCCGTGCCCTTATTTTCACCGGAAACGGTTAATGCTGCTAAAAATATTGAAAAAAGCGGTATAGCCAAAATGCCGCAGGAACATTTTTCACAAATAAAAACCTGTCTTGAAGGTCTTTCCAATCAGCAGGAAACCGCTAATTCTGCGTCTTTTACTGTATCAGAACAGCCTGTGGATCCGGAGCAAGTACAGGAAGAAAATCTGCCGAAACCTGAAAATTTTGCGGAACCGACTCTGCCGGAAGAAAAGTTTGCAGAAGAACATTTTGCTGCTGAACAGGCTGATACCGATAAGCAAATCATGCCTTCAGAGCTTACTGATGTTTTGCCAAAAGCCCATGTTGATAATTATATGAATTTTGCAGAACAGCAAAATACTCTTGTGCAGGATAAAACAAAAAGTACCAAAGAAACCTTGGCAGAGCTTATCAAAGACGCAAATATTACCATAGAGCCGGTAGAAAATTCCCTTTTCAGAACCAAGAGTATGGCTGATTTATTGGCAGAACAAGGGGACTATAAAGGTGCCTTGGAAATTTATCATGAATTATTGGCAAAAGGCTATGGAAATAAAGAAGAGTTAGAGGAACGCATAGCTGATATCAAAATTCTTGCACCTGAGCTTGATGTTAAAATAGATAAATCAAAATTACTTGCCATTGATGATTTGGTGGATACATCTTTTGGAACAATGGCAGAAAGTTTATCTACTTTACAGGCCGGAAATCTTGATTTGGATACTGTACCGGCAGAAAACACAGAATTGCAGCCGGAAACCGCTCAGGCGGAAATGGAGCTTGCCGTTTCTGAGGCAGATGCGGGAGCGCAGGCAGAAGCTGCTGCCCCGGAATTTACTGAGGAACAAATTTCTGCTTCAATGAATCAATCTGAAGCTGTTTTTGAAACCATGCCAAATACAATGGAAACAAGAGCAGAAGAATCTCTTACTGAAGAGCAGGGCAGCAAAGCGGAAAAAAAAGCAAAATCACAAACAGATGTAGCAGATTTACTGACAAAACTTGCGGAACGGTTGGAAATCCGGGCAAGTTAGGAGTGTCATTTGAAAAAGAATACTATTTTATGTTTATGTTTAGCCATGGCATGTTCTGCCTGTCTGGCTATTACTGATTCTCAAACGTATAAAGATACGAAAAGATTTTATTATACGTATGTTAATAAGCCTGCTGTTGTGGACTATACTGTTGCTGAAATTTCTCCTATTGACAGCAGACTGACAAAAACATTTGCAAAAATGGACAAAGAGTTAACCCAGTTGGAACGTGCACTGGACGGTATTTTAGATATTACCAATGTGGAGGCTATTACTAATTTATTTTCACAATTTTCATGGATTTCACATGTTTATGCATTGAGCCCTGAAGGAGAAGTCTTGGGAGCTATTCCTTCTTATGTTCCTGATAATGTAAATTTTGCTTATATCCAAGAAAAGGAAATAAAAGCACGTGAGATTATTGCTGAAATCCAAGAAAATCCTTTGGGGTATGAAATTATTTTATTCCGTCCCTATATGATGAGCGGGGAAATTCAAGCTTTTCTTGCTGTCACATTTGATCCTAAATCCCTCTTGCCCTATGTGGGTGACCCTTCTCATGTTCTGTTTTTATCTGAGCAGGCACCTTTTTGGACAGGTGAGCATTATTATGAGGATACCCCTTTTGCGTTGGATTGGACGCAAGAGCTTAAAAGTAAATCTTATGATACGGTCAGCAATGATTCCTATGAAGGGGCATGGATTGTGCGCTATTATGGCGGACAGCGGCTGATATACGGTATCATGGAAGAAAAAGGGAAAGAATAATTTTATACAAGCCCCCCCTTTGGCATTTTACGGGGGCTTTTTTATGTTGTTTTTTATTTGAGGTATAGTATGGCAGAAATCAGTGTTATTGAGCATATTCATTCCATGCAGCTGAAGTGGTCACCTACAGCAACAGGGCAGTTTACGTCACTTTTGCATGATTTAATTTTATCTGCAAAAATTATTTCCCGCAGCGTGACCAAAGCAGGGCTTGTGGATATTTTAGGCGGAACCGGTGATATCAATGTGCAGGGAGAGTTAGTACAGAAATTGGATGACTTTGCCAACAGCGTCATGATTTATCGGATGAAAAATTGCGGTGTGGTTTGTGCCCTTGGCTCCGAAGAAGAAGATGAGCTTGTTGTTATTGATAAAGACAAAAAACGCGGAAATTATGTGATTTTTTTTGATCCTCTCGACGGTTCTTCCAATATTGACGCCAATGTCAGCATCGGGACAATTTTTTCTATTTACCGTGTGAGTGACGATGTAGAGCTGACCAAAAAAAATATTTTATGCCAAGGCGATAAGCAAGTTGCAGCCGGATATTTTCTTTACGGACCTTCTACCATGATGGTGTATTCCACAGGGCATGGTGTGTTTGGTTTTACGCTTGACCCCAGTGTTGGTGAATTTTTACTTTCTCATGACAATATTAAAATTCCTGAAACCGGAAAATATTATTCCGTGAATGCTGCCTATTATGACAGGTGGAGCAAGGAAGATAAAAAGGCTATGGATCTTTTTACCCACGGTGATTATTCACTGCGTTATGTGGGCTCTTTAGTGGCTGATTTTCATAGAACTTTGCTTTACGGCGGGCTTTATGCCTATCCTGCGGATACAAAAAATACTCATGGAAAACTCCGCTTGCTCTATGAAGCAAATCCGCTTTCCTTTTTGATGGAACAGGCAGGGGGGCTTGCTTTAAATGGTGAGGGAAAGCGTATTCTTGAAATTGTGCCGGAACAAATCCATACACGGACGCCTTTTATTTTTGGTTCTAAAAAAGAAGTTGAAAAATATAGAAGTGCATTTGTCTAGGCTTCAGCCTGCTTTTTTATACATGTTTTTTATGGGAGAGCCGCCTTTGTCACTGTTCGGAACAGTCCAAGCTCATGCTGCTGTATAACTTGTAAACTTGCAAAGGCTGTCACTTCCCGAAAAAGCATGCAGGATAATTAATGCAGTTTTTCCTGCTGAATTGAATACGCTGTCATTTTTGTTGAGATAATGGTTTCAAAACCATATTTTTATTGAGGGGCATATATGCTTGTTCTTGGAATTGAAACTTCCTGTGATGATACGGGCTTGGCATTAGTTGATGACAAGGGACTTGTTTCCTCTGTTATGGCTTCTCAAGTTGAGCTTCATGCCCTTTTTGGGGGTGTCGTTCCGGAACTTGCGTCAAGGGAGCATGCCCGTTTTATTGGACCGCTTTTTGATAAGCTGCTGGCTGAAAGCGGAAAAACGTTAGCAGATATAGACAGAATTGCGGTTACCAGAGGACCGGGTTTACTCGGCAGTTTACTCGTAGGGGTAGCTTTTGCAAAAAGCCTGTCTTTGGCAGCCGATATTCCTCTCATTGGCATAAATCACCTCCATGCCCATTTGCTGGTTGCAGGTTTGGAAAATCCTTTGACTTTTCCTGCGCTGGGCATTTTAGTGTCAGGCGGGCATACGCATTTAATCCAAATGAACAGTCCCGTTGATATGAAAGTATGGGGGAAAACCCTTGATGATGCAGCGGGCGAGGCTTGCGACAAGTTTGGAAAAATACTCGGACTGCCCTATCCCGGCGGAATGTATTTGGATAAATTAGGACAGCTCGGAAGTGTTGATAAAAGTCTTTTTCCTCGTCCCTATACAAAAAATGAAAATTATGATTTTAGTTTCAGCGGCATGAAAACAGCGGCGTCTTTATGGCTGGAGCAGCATCAAAATGCCCGGCTCTCACTTCCTCCTCTTGGGCAAAAGTATGCTGACGATTTTTTTGAAAAAGCGGATGAAGAAGCAAAAAATGCTTCTGCTTCTTATTTATATGCCATGGCTGATACTCTTGTGATTAAAGCAAAACGGGTTTTAAAAGAATTTTCTCCCACGTGTCTTGTTGCTGCAGGGGGTGTGGCGGCAAATAGTTTTGTCCGAAAACAGCTGTCTGATTTTGCACAGGAAATCCATTTGCCTTTGTATATTCCAAAACATAAATTTTGCTCCGACAATGGAATTATGGTTGCATATACAGGGTTATTACTGGCAAAAATGGGCTTACGGCACGACGAAAATTTAACTGCGCTGGCACGCGGAAAACCTATTCCGAACGACTATTTGGAAATGCTTTAAAATGCATTTTCCGGCGTTGACAGAAACGTATTTTAACCTTAATTAAATAAAGAAAAAAATTAAATGTGCGCTCATAGGAGCAAAAGGAGAATAATATGGCTATCGAAGTAACTGATGCAAATTTTGACGCAACTGTTTTAAAAAATACTCTTCCGGTTTTAGTTGATTTCTGGGCTCCATGGTGTGGTCCTTGTCGTGCAGTTAGCCCTATTGTTGAAGAAATTTCCAAAGAACTTGACGGTAAAGTTGCGGTCTGCAAAGTGAATGTTGATGAAAATCAGGCTTCACCAAGCCGTTTTGGTATCCGTGCTATTCCGACTTTAATTGTGTTTAAAGACGGAGAAGTTGTGGATCAGATAACAGGTGCTGTTGCAAAAAACAATATTATGGATTTAATTAACAAGGCATTGTAATATGTTACAGTTTGATGCGGTTGTTATTGGTTCCGGTCCCGCAGGACTGAACGCAAGCCTTTATCTTATACGCGCAGGGCTTCGTACTGCTCTTATTGAAAAAAACAGCGCAGGCGGACAGGTTTTGAGCACCTCGGAAATCGAAAATTATTTAGGCTTTCCAAAAGGTGTAAAAGGCTGGGAATTAGCTGACCTTTTTTCTGCCCATGTTGCGGAATATCCTGTTGAGCATATCCGAAATGAAGTTCTTAACATGGAAACTCAGGAAGAAAACGGACCGATGCATATTCTTCATATGCAAGGGGGAGAAGATATAAAAACGCGTACCGTGATTATTGCAACGGGTGCAGCGAGCCGTCCTCTTGGTGTTAAAGAAGAAGAAAAATATAAGGGCAAAGGCGTTTCTTACTGTGCGTTATGTGACGGTAATTTTTATCGCGGACTGGATGTTGCCATTGTCGGCGGGGGAAATGCGGCTTTGGAAGAAGCCTTATACCTTTCCCGTATTGTGAATAAAGTATACCTTATCCATCGCCGTGAAGGGTTTAGAGGCGCACAGATTTATCTTGATAAAATCCGTGCTGTTCCTGAAAAAATCGAACTGGTTACCAGTGCTGTTGTCGATAGTCTCGAAGGGGAGCCGACCTTGAAAAAAGTGGTTGTCCGTCATGTGACAACAAATGAAAAACGTGAAATTCCTGCAGAGGGTATTTTTGTGTATATTGGGCATGTTCCCAATGCACAATTTGCACCTGAAGGACTTGAACGGAATGAACAGGGCTTTTTAGTCACAGACCAAGAAATGCAGACTAATATTGCCGGTATTTTTGCCGCGGGTGATATCAGGGCAAAATTATGCCGTCAAGTTTGTACTGCTGTTGGTGACGGGGCAGTTGCAGCCAGCTCTGCTATCCGCTATTTGGAGCACTTAAATGCGTAATATAGTTATTTCTTTGATTTTCTGTTTTTCTTTAACCGGCTGTGGCGGTCTTATTGATGATTATTTCATGGAAACCCCGACAGATACAGTGCAGGAAAAATTTGAAGTTGCCGCAGAGTCCATGCAGTCAAATGAGTATGGTAAAGCAGCGCTCTTGTTTACAGAAATCAAGGATAACTACCCCTTTAGCCCCTATGTTATCGAATCAGAATTGGGGCTTGCCGATGCTTTGTATTTAAATGAAGAATATCTTGATGCTGCTGATGCATACCGTGATTTTGAAAACCTGCATCCACGTCATGAGGCAATTCCCTATGTGCTTTTACAGGTGGCGCGATCTTTGCGGTTGAGTTACCGCTCTATTGACAGAGCGTCAACCAATGTGCAGGTTGCAGAAGAGTATGCCAGCCGTGTTTTAAATGAGTATCCTGATACGGAGTATGCAGAAATTGCAGAAAAAGAATTAAAAACATGCCGTAATCTGTTGGCGGAAAGGGAAGTTTTCATCAGTAACGTCTACTGGAACATGGGGAACTATGAAGCTGCCTATAACAGATATCTCCGCATTATGGAACAATTCCCCGATGTTGAGCATGTATACGACTATGCCCAAAAACAGGCTGAAGCCTCCTATATCCGCTTTAGAAAAGAAGAATCTGAAGAGATGAGAGAGAAAAAAGAAGGCACGTGGAAAAGCTGGTTTAAAAGCTGGTTGTAAAAGGAGCATAAAAATACTTTGAAAATACAGCGAAAAAGCCCCTCTTATTAAAGAGGGGCTTTTTTGTACACGATTTTTATTGTGTATTATGCATTTTCAATAATTTTTTGCTTTGCTGCAGTATCTTGTTGATTTTATACTACTGAGAGCATTTCAGTACGACATTCAGAACACACCAATAAGTATTTCCGTATAATATTCGTAAGTTATATTTTTTTTGAGGGAAATGATTTCATAAAAAATCAAGTAATCCCTTTCATGATTTTTAGAAAGAAAAGCACAGAACATTATGTCAGCGTTTTTTGATATTAACCTGCCGTGCCCGAGCAATGGCTAAGTCATTTTCCGCTGTATCTTTGGTAATGACAGAACCTGCGCCCACCAAGGTATTTTTTGCAATTTTGACGGGTGCCACAAAGGCGCAGTTAGAGCCAAGAAAAGCATTATCTCCGATGATTGTCCGGTGTTTATTTTTTCCGTCATAGTTGCAGGTAATACAGCCGGCACCTACATTAACGCCGCTTCCCACCTGACTGTCCCCAATATAGGAAAGGTGATTGACTTTTGAGCCTGTACCGATAACACTTTTTTTAATTTCACAAAAATTACCCAAGTGCACATCATCAGCAAGTTTTGCCTCCGGACGCAGGCGGGCATAGGGACCAAGCTTAGCATTATTTCCCACCGCGGCATTTTCAAAATGACAAAAACTTTGTACAACACAATTTTCGCCAATTTTCGTATTTTTAATCACGCAATGGGAGTTAATCGTGGTGAAACTTTCAATTTCGCTTTTTCCGTAAATTTCACAGGGACCAAAGATTTCCACTCCTCTTTGGATAACTGCAAAAGGACTTATGCGTATACTTTGCGGATTATGCATGACAACACCGTTCTGCATGAGGGAGAGATTAATTTCCTGCTGCAAAATTTCTTCTGCCTGATTGAGTTCAAGGGGATTATTCACTCCAAGCAGAGCCTTTGCATTTTCAAAGCAGAATGCTTCAACAGGGATATTTTCCTTTTTGGCAAGGCTGATAATATCGGTTAAATAATATTCTTTGCCGGCGTTGCTGTTGGAAAGTTTTGGGAGATACTCCAGCAATACTTTTGCATCGACCAAATAAATACCGGAATTGACCTCAAAAATTTCACTACCCGGATAGGCAAGACGAAAATCTTTTGCCTCAATAATTTGTGCTACATTGCCCGTATTTTCGGTGTGTGTTTTTATAGGGGCATGCTGCACATTCTTGCGGAAATTTTCCCGCATGACACGTCCGTAATTTTGTCCGCTGTCCAACAAAAGACTTATAAAACTAAGAGGATAGTCCTTTGCTTTTTCAATAAATTCTTCCAGTAATTCTTTTTTGATAAGAGGCACATCAGCGTTTAAAATGAGAATTTTTGTATTTTCCACATCGATGCTGTCTTTAATTTTTTCCATGGCGCAAAGCACAGCATGTCCGGTGCCTAATTGCTTTGTTTGCAGCACACAGTGACTGCCTGCAGCTTCCCCAAATTCTTTGTTTAAATGTTTTTCCACCAGCTCGGCTTTATGCCCGATAACAGTCCAAACGGAAGAACTGACGTAAGCGGCGGTTTGGTAAACATGGGAAAGCATAGCCTCACCCAAAACTGTCTGCAATGCCTTTGGATTGGCAGAGGGCATTCTTGTGCCTTTTCCTGCGGCAAGAATAAGTGTACATATTTGCATAATTTTTCCTTTTTTATGGACGAGCCAGCCAAACAAAGAAAACTCCAAGAAGAAGGAGAAAATAACCGTAATATCTTAATTGGTATGGATCAATGTTTGCCAATTGAAATAAAAAATCTCTCATTTTTTCCGGACTGATAAGCCAAGGCAATGCTTCCAAAAAACAGGCAAAACCAAGACCGGTAAGAAGATATTTGAAAAATTCATTCATTGCAGCTCATATCCGCGTTTTAAAATTGCCAGCACATCGTCTTTTGAAAGGGGCAGGACAAAAGTCCCTGCGCGTTCAGGGGTAAACATTTCATCAATTTTACTTTGTGCTTCCTCAAGAGAACAATGTTTGCGGATAAGAATATAGGGCTTATAGCGGGTTAAAAATTCATGCATTCTGTTGATAAAGCCTTGGTCTAACGGAGTCATAAAAGCATTTTTTTCAATAATTAATTCCATAATGGGCAATAAAAATGCGGAGCATGCCAAACCGTGGGGTGCGCCATAATGCAGGGTCAAAGGATAGGAGATGGAATGGGAAATGGAGCTGTGGCTTTGGCTGATGGCAATGCCTGCTTCCATGGCTGCTTCCTGCAAATAATAGCGGTTTTTCATGTCATACGGTTCATGCTCAATATAATGCAGGGAATTCATGACAATTTCCAAAGCCCTTTTTGCATAAAAGAGACTGAGCGGTGTTGCGTGCTTATTCCACAGGGTTTCAAGAGCATGGGAAAAAGTATCCAAGGCACTGTATACTGTTTGTTTCCAAGGTAATGTTTTTGTAAAAAACGGATCAAGCAAGGCAAGTTTTGCATAACAGGCTCGCGTTGCTAACGAGCATTTTTTCATTTTCTGCCTGTCCCATATGGTGGCAAAACTGGTTACTTCTGAGCCGGTGCCTGCTGTTGTCGGAATGGCAACGAGCGGAATGGCTTTGGCGGGTAAGGGGCTTTTGTCGCGTAACCATGCATGCAGGGGCTTTTCATAGTCTGTCTGCATAAAGGCACAGGAGAGAGCTTTGGCACTGTCAATGACAGAACCCCCGCCAAGGGCAATAATTGTTTGATACGTTTTGTGTTTATTTTGGCTGTAGAACGTATCAAGTTTATCTAAATCAGGTTCCGGCTGGGCGGTAAACACTTCATAGGGCAGGGATAAATAGTTTGTAATTTCCGCTAATTGTCCGCGCTCTTGTATACCTTTTGTCGTGACAATCAAAAGAGGACTTTTTTCAGGCAATACGGTATTGATTTCCTTACGGCAATCAAGTCCTGCATGGATTTCTACAGGATTATAATGTGTCCATCCAATCATGGTTACCTCACTAGCATAAGAGAATGGATAAATAGTACAAAAAAAAAGGAGAAAAGCAAAGCTTCTCTCCATTAATTTTTTTTGCTTTGGATGAGGATTATTTTTTGAGAAAATAATTGGTTTTGCTGTCGTTATCCGCAAGCCGGTCAATTGATGGCAGCTGCCGCTTCCCGTATTTCCTCATCGCCTCTTTTCCTTTTCATAAAACGAAAAGTTTGGGATTATGGCATTTGGATAAGGTTTTGTTTAAGCATATCGGAAATCTGGTCAACGTCCTTATCACCGCGTCCGGAAAGGCAAACAAGGATTTTTTTGCCTTTCATGTCAGGAGCAATTTTAATGGCATGGGCAAGGGCATGGGCAGATTCCAGAGCAGGAATAATGCCTTGCGTTTTAGAAAGAATAAAGAAGGCGTCAATGGCTTCCTTATCCGTAACGGCAACATAGCTTGCCCGTCCGATATCTTTTAAGTAGGCAAGTTCAGGGCTGACGGAAGGATAGTCAAGTCCTGCGGAAATAGAATAAACAGGCGCTACTTCACCCTTATCATCGAGGCAAATATAACTTTTGAAACCATGCAAAACTCCTTCTTTGCCATAAACAAGGCTGGCGGCATTATCGCCTACTTTGCTTCCGCGTCCTCCGGGTTCCGCTCCCACAAGGGCAACTTCTTTTTCTTCAATAAAATGAGCAAACATGCCTGTTGCGTTGGAGCCGCCGCCAACACAGGCAATAACCATGTCAGGCAGGGTATTGGTCATTTCTTTGAATTGTGCTTTTGCTTCAAAGCTGATAACGGATTGGAAATGGCGTACCATTTCCGGGTAAGGGTAAGGACCGACAGCGGAACCTAAAAGATAATAACTGTCTTTGTCGTTGATATATGCATCCAAAGCCTCATCAACAGCTTCTTTCAGTGTTCTTTGTCCGCTTTGGGCTGAAACAACTTCCGCTCCCATCATCCGCATACGCAGGACATTGAGCTCTTGGCGTTTGATGTCTTCTTCACCCATGTAAATGGTGCATTTTAATCCGTAAAGGGCAGATACGGCTGCTGCTGCAACCCCGTGTTGTCCTGCTCCTGTTTCTGCAATAATATGTTTTTTGCCTAAGCGTTTTGCAAGGAGCAGCTGCCCCAGAGCATTATTGAGCTTGTGAGCCCCTAAATGGTTGAGATCTTCACGTTTCAAATAAATATCCGCGCCGCCCAATTGTTTGGAGAGGTTTTCGCAATGAAAAATAGGGGTTGGACGACCACAAAAATGCTTGTAAAGATTGTCTAATTCAGCTAAAAAGTCTTTGTCGTTTTTGTATTTCAAAAAACATTCGGCAACTTCGTCAAGACGATCCTTCATGTCATCGGAAACAAATTGTCCGCCGTGACGTCCAAAAAAGCCGATTTTGTTTTCCTGCATGTTTTGAGCTTGAGTGTTTTGAGATTGGCAAGACATAGTTTTCTCCTTTTTTTTCTTCCGAACTATGCCTAGTCTGAAGAATAAAAAAAAACGACCAAGCATATTCGGTCGTAATTTTTTTAGGTTAAAATTTGGCTGCAAAAAATCCGACCCGTTATCTAACGAGCCACCACCAAGAAATATATGTGTGTTGTATTTTTTGCGTATTCATAATGTTGCTTATATACAGAGCAAAAATTTTTGTCAAGCAAAAAGTGAGGAAAGCATGGGACATAAAAAGAAAGTATATATCGACCCGAAAACATTGAATTTACCCTTTGCGGGCTGTGACAGCCATGCCCATATTGTAACGGCACCTTTATGGGAAGAGAGGGATGCTGTTTTGGAACGGGCAAAAGAAGCAGGCGTAAAAACCATTGGCGAAGTGCTCCTTGGGCATACGCAGTATAAGAACTGCAAAGATTATTTTAATGATAAAGAAGATGTCTTTTTTATTTATGGTCTGCATCCGACGGATTTATTGGAAATTGAGGAAGGCGAAGTGGAACGTATTTATAATGACATTGTGCAGGATAAAAAAGAAAAGCAAAAAATCAAAGCTGTCGGGGAAATAGGACTGGATTATTTTTGGCAGGAAGTTCCCCATGATTTGCAGCATGACTATTTTCGGAAAATGCTGGCTGTGGCAAAAAAATGCGAACTGCCTGTTGTTATCCACAGCCGTGATGCCTTTGAAGATACCGTTGCGATTTTGCTTGAAGAAGGTTTTGACGGGTATCCTTTGCTGTGGCATTGCTTTGACCGTGACAGCGAGTGTGCAAAAATTGTTATGTCCCATGGCTGGCATATTTCCATTCCCGGCTCTGTAACCTATAAGGCAAATGCGCATGTACGGGAAGCTCTGCACGTTTTGGACAGGAAACGTTTGCTGGTTGAAACGGACAGTCCCTATTTGAGCCCCGAACCATGGCGGGGCAAGCCCAATGAGCCGGCATTTACCGTCTTTACAGCGGAATGTGTGGCAAAGGAATTAGGCATGGAAACCGCAGAACTTTGGGCACAATGCGGAAATAATGCCCGTCGATTTTTTGGAATGAACGAATCTTAAGATGAGGGCTAAGTTTTTTTTCCATAAAACCGATAAGAAAAGTATACTGTGAAAGGAGGTTTTTATGGAAATAGATACTTCTTGTTTAAGTACTGCCCAAGGCCAAATGTCACTTGGCATTCAAAGGCAAAGCCTTGATTTCCAAGCTGATATGACAAATCAGCTTGTACAAGGATCACTTGACGCTGCAAATTCCGCACGTGCAAGTCAGGGCATTGGAACGCATTTAAATATAACAGTTTAATGGTGTTATATTTTTTGGATGTTCTTCCTGAACAACACATAAAAACGCTCATTTTGAGCGTTTTTATGTGTTTAAAAAGTCAAGAATATACGGCAGACTTTGTTCTTCCGGTCTAAACCATTTTATGCGGCTGTCCGCTCTAAACCATGTCCACTGCCGCTTTGCGTAGGCACGGGTATTTTTATTCCAAAGTTCTTGACATTCCTGCAAATTATATTCCCCCAAAAGATAGCGGGCAAGTTCGATGCAGCCTATGCCTGTCCAGCCCGGAGCAGTGATATCCGGACAATTTTCAAGGGCTTTTTTCGCTTCCTCAAGAGCTCCGTTTTGGAGCATGACGTCTGTCCGTTTATAGAGAAAAGGCGTTAGTTCTGTGAGCGGCAAGCCAATGCCTATGCGTAAAACATCGTAATTAGTTTGCTGCGGAGTTATTTTATGCCAGTCGCTGAATTTTTTTCCTGTGGCGGCATAAACTTCCAGAGCACGGGCAATGCGCTGTTTGTCATTAAAATGAATTTTTTGTGCATATTCGCTGTCTGTTTTTTGCAGTTCTTCATAAAGGAGGCAGCTTCCTTTTTCAGTTATTTCTTTGATAAAATGTTCATGGATATCTTTCGGAATATCCGGTATTGCAGCCATTCCGTCGAATAAAGCCCGGAAATAAAAGCCTGTTCCGCCCACAAGTACGGGAATTTGTTTGTTTTTCCATGCATGTTCAATTTCCGCTTTTGCCCTTTCCTGCCATTCACCTGCAGAGCTTGTTTCCTCTGTTTTTAAATAGCCAAAAAGTTTATGGGGGCAGAGGGATTTTTCTTCTTCACTTGGTTGTGCTGAAATAATGGGGAAATCTTTGTAGATCTGACGGGAATCCGTATTGATGATGCAAATGGGCAGACCGGCTTTTGCCATGGCAAGGGATTGGGCGGTTTTGCCTGCACCGGTAGGTCCCATGATACAAATAACTTTATTCATGCGGCTGCTGCGGTTGCTGCTGATATTTTTTGCAAAGGGCTTTCCAAACATTTGGGGGGATTAAATCTGATATATCACCGCCTAAACCGGCGACAGTTTTTAAATTGGTGGAGCTTACATACATGAGATGAAAATCAGCCATTAAAAAAATAGTCTGGATAGAAGGAGAGAGTTTTCTGTTCATGAGTGCCATTTGGAATTCATAATCAAAATCAGAAATAGCCCGCAGTCCCCGGACAATAGCAATTGCGCCGTGTTTTTGTGCGTATTCCGCCAATAAACCGTCAAAAGGTTCAACGATAATTTGCTCTTTGTACGGGGTTGTCTGAAAAAACTCATGGGTAAGCCGGACACGCTCTTCAAGGGAAAATAAGGTGTTTTTGCCTGTATCGTTGGCAACACCCACTATAAGTTTATCCAAAAGAGGCAGGCTTCTTGTAATAATGCTTATATGTCCGTTATGAATAGGGTCAAAGGTACCTGCATAAATACCTATTCTTTGTACCATATAATTATCCTTGTAGAACCATAATTTCTGTCCAGTTCAAGAGTAAGTCCCTCAAAGCTGTCTGTGTTCAGTTTGCTGTGCTTTTCTACTTCTGCAATAACAAATGCCCCGTCCTCAAGCCATTCTCGGCGAAGAAGATTTTTGAGGGTTTGGGGCAAAACATTTTCCGCATAGGGCGGGTCGATGAAAACCACAGAAACGGTTTCCGCAGGTCTTTTTCCTGCGTATTTAATGGCGTCTTCCGTGGCGATAATACATTTTTCGCTGATACCCAAGGTACTTGCATTTTTTGCAATGCAGGCAGAGGCTTTTGGGTCTTTTTCCACAAAATAGGCTTTTTGTGCACCACGGCTTATGGCTTCAAACGCCAAAGAGCCGCTGCCTGCATATAAATCTAAAATAATGCTTTCAGCCCAAATAACTCCTCGGGCTTCAAGCAGGGAAAAGAGGGATTCTCTCACTTTTCCCATTGCGGGTCTATATCCGGGACCACTCACGGTTTTTAAGGTGCGTCCTTTCAAAGCACCGGCAATAATTTTCATATACTTCCTAAAATGTCCCTTTATAACTGGGCGATAAGCTTGTAAATATCGTTATTGAGCTTTGCAACCTTATCATGGATTTCAGTTTGGTCTTCCCATGCGAGTGAATCAACATTATTAAGCTTGTGATGGAGCTGCTTGAGACGGAAATCAAGATCATCAAAGATGAATTGCCAATCGAGTTTTGGCATGGTGTGCTTAGCAAGAGTCATAACAGCCTGTTCTTCATCGCTCGCTTTGGCAGTCAGTTCAAGTTCGTCCAAATAAGCAGGAATAATGGTATTCAAATCAAATTTTTGTTTGATAAGTTTTCCCAGCTCTTCTTGGGATTCTTTTTCCCCGTGGACGAGGATAATTTGCGGATGGCATTTTGCAATGGCGCTCACCCATTCGAGGAGCTGTTTTTGACCTGCGTGTGCAGAAAAACCGTTAATAGTGAAAATTTTTGCTGACACATTCAAATCATTATTCATAATGTTAACAGTGGAAGCACCTTCAACAATTTTACGTCCAAGGGTACCGACAGCCTGAAAGCCTACAAAAACAATAGATGTTTCCGGACGCCAAATATTGTGTTTTAAATGGTGTTTGATACGCCCTGCGTTACACATGCCGCTTGCAGAAAGAATAATCATTGGTCCGTCCATGGCGTTCAGAGCCTGTGATTCTTCTGTTCCTAAGGTGTAATTAATTGCAAAGCCAAAATCGACAATAGGCGGTAAATCGTCTTTTATTTCAGGAAGATCAAGGTCATTTTTATATTTTTCAAAAACTTCCGTTGCTTTAATTGCTAAAGGGCTGTCCAGATAAATCGGCATATCATGCGGTAATTTTCCTTCACGGTAGAGCAAAAAGAGGCAATAAATAATTTCCTGTGCTCTTTCAACCGCAAAGGTCGGGATAATAACTTTACCGCCTAATTTGTAGCTGCGGTTAATGGCTTTGGAAAGTTCTTCAAGGCTGTTTTCATCATCCTTGTGGTTTCTGTTGCCATATGTAGATTCAAGGAACAGATAATCGGTTTTTTCAAGTGGCTGCGGGTCATGCAAAAGCATATTTTCATGTCTGCCAAGGTCACCGGAAAATGTCAGACGCTTTGTTTCACCGTTTTCAGTAATATCAATAACAATAAAGGCAGCACCCAATATATGGGCAGCGTATTTATAGGTAACTTTAATATTGGGGACAGGTTCAAAGGTTTTATTAAATTCAACAGGAGAAAATTGTTTTAAACAAGCTTGCGCTTCTTCAAGACTGTACAAAAGGTCGTCGTCTTTTTTCTTTTTCCCTTTTCTTTTTCTTTGTTTTTCACGCCAAGTATATTCCATTTCCTGAATGTGGGCACTATCTTCAAGCATGAGGGAAACAAAATCAAGGGTCGGAGCAGTGCAGTAAACAGTTCCTTTAAATCCATTGGCAGCAATACGGGGAATAAGACCTGAATGGTCGATATGGGCATGGGTCAGCAAAATAAAATCTAAAGAATCAGGTCGGTAAAGCTCGGAATTAAAGTTTCTGTCTTCAATAGCTTTGTTACCTTGGTGCATTCCGCAGTCAATGGCAAATCTGTGACCTGCCGCTTCGACGATATGGCAGGAACCCGTAACTGTTTGGGCAGCACCTAAAAATTGTACTTTCATAAAACCTCACTTTAATTAATGCGTTAAGGATTATTACTTTTTTTTATCATATGCTTTTTTTTGGACTTTGGAAAGTGTTTTACAAAAAAATTAAAATTTGATTGATTTTTTTTATTTTTTTTTCTATGATAAAAAAAATACAAAGGAGAGGTGTTATTATGTTTAGACATCAATTTCAGGGTGAAAATGATATTAATATGGAATCTTGGCGCGTGTTTAGAATGCTGGGAGAACTTGTTGACGGGATTGATACATTAAAAGATCTTCCTCCCTGCGTATCTATTTTTGGCTCAGCCCGGTCCCAAGAAACAGACCCGCTGTATCAAGCAGCCAGAACTATTGCAAAACAAGTGACAGAATTAGGCTGCGGCGTTATCACAGGCGGTGGTCCAGGCTACATGGAAGCCGGTAACAGAGGTGCAAAAGAAGCAAAAGGTGTTTCTGTCGGCTTGCATATCGAATTGCCTCATGAACAGGAGCCTAATCCGTTCCTTACTCTTCGCTGTAATTTCAGATACTTCTTCCTGCGTAAGCTTATGTTCGTAAAATATGCCTTCGCCTTTGTTGTTATGCCCGGCGGTTTTGGTACCCTTGATGAACTTTTTGAAGCTGCTGTTTTGGTTCAAACACATAAAATCAGCAAATTCCCCATTATTTTATATGACAGCAACTACTGGAAAGGTATGATTGACTGGGTTCGCGCACAAATGGTTACCCGCGGATATTTGAGAGAAGAAGAAATTGATATGTTCACAATCTGCGACACCCCTGAAGAAGTAATGAGCGTTATCAAGGATTACAGAGCATTAGAAAAGAACTACAGACAAATGTAAAAGCTACATGCAAGAACATGATTTTGTGACTGCAAAAACATGGGGACCCGTTCCAAAAGCTCCGCATGGGTATACATGGGAACAGCTCATGGAATTGGCTCTTGCTGAGGCAAGAGCCGGAGCGAAAGCAGGAGAAATCCCCGTGGGTGCCCTTGTGTGCGATATGCAGGGAACAATTTTAGCTGCGGCACATAATGCGAGTATCAAAGAAAATGATCCCACTGCCCATGCTGAAATTGCAGCCCTTCGAATAGCAGGGAAAAAACGGAAAAACTACCGTTTATCCGACTGTGTGCTTGTGGTGACATTAGAGCCATGCATAATGTGCATGGGGGCAATCCGTGAGGCACGGCTTGCCGGTCTTGTATATGGTGCATACGATAAAAGAGCCGGAGCAATTTGTTCTTGTTATGAAGGACTGAATTGTCCTGCTCTTGGTGTTAATACATGGCATTATGGCGGGGTTCTGGCTGATGATGCCATAGCCCTTTTACAAAAATTTTTTAAGGAAAAGCGATAGAATGAGCAGTACTATTGATGAAATTACAATAAATTATGAAGAAGACGGAGTTTTACTGGTAAAAGAAGTTGATAAAGAAATTTTATCAAAGGGCTTAAATACAACGATTTTCTTTCGCTATAAAGAATATATTGCTGATGCGGACGACTACGGTCCTGATAAATTTACCATTCGCCGTTATAAAAAAATTGGCGGTGAATTCCGTCAGCAGGCAAAGTTTAATATTTCCAGTGTCCGTCAGGGAAAAATTATTGCTGAAACATTGACACGCTGGATAAAAGAAGTGGAAGCAGAAGAATAATTTTTTGGATTTTACAAAAATAAAAATGAACATAGCACCGGCTTCAAGCCATAAATATTAACGCTCCTCTTTTTTGTTCTGTTATGACATTGTATAATAAAGCAGAAATACGCCTTGTAAAATCGCTCATGGAAGATTGGTGGCGGCGCGGCTCACAGGTTTTGCACCTTGGGCTGCATTCTTCTGTTTATCCGGAATTTTTTTGGGACAGCGGGCTCGATGTCACCGTGTGCGAAGAAAATCATCTTGCTGCTGAAGAAGCACGCAAGCGTTCCGGACCAAGAATTTCCTATCAGATTGGCAAGGCTGATTATTTGCCCTTTGAAGATGACAGCTTTGAATACGCTTTTTTTTCTTTGTATGCCTGTTCGGTATATTATGATAAATACGGTATCTCAACGTGTTTGCAGCAAAATTGTTTTTTTGAGAAAATTTTGCCGGAACTTTGCCGGGTGACACAGCGCAGTATAATTATCCTTGCAAAAAATAATTTTTCTTGGAACAGGGCAAAATGTCAGGGAAAATTTTATAATCCCTATAGCTTATGGCGAGAATGTAAATCTTGGTGCTCCAATGAACAAAAAGAACAAAGGGGGCGTGTTCGCTTTGCGAGTACCGGTTTTGTGCCCCGTTTTATGCTGCCTCTCATGCCTAAAAAATTGGATTTTTTAAACTGTTCTGTTTCCTATTTGCCCTTTGGTGCTTTGATAGGCTATAATTTGACGTTTAATGCTCCGCCTGTGACAGGGATCGGGGAATTCATCAAAAAAGAACAGCGAAAATTAGAGCAGATGTCTTGTATACAGCGGAACAGTTCGTTTCAAAATATGAAAAAATAATGTTTTATCATAGATACGGGTGATTTTATATTGCGTAGGGTTAATGACAAAAATTTTTGGTCAATCTTTTTTTATGGGGGAAATGAATTATCTTTGCTGTCACTATCCGCAGAGCTTGTTCACTCGCTGACGGCTGCCGTTCATACCCCTCACCTTTTATTCCAAAAAACAAGAGTTATATGCTGTAAATGAAGGAATAACAGGTAGTTATCAGCCACTTTCTTTAACAGAGCGAAAAAGAAAAGTAAAAAAATTCTCTCAAAAAAGAGGAAGATATATGATTAATTTAAAAACCAATAACTCTCTTGTAAAAAAAATAGGCTTTCTTTTTATTCTTACTCTTTTATTGCAGCTGCCCGTATATTTTATTAACTAGTTGATGACAGAGAATATTCCTATCGCAATATGACAGAAGAGCTTGGAAAAGAATGGGGAAGAAAACAAACTATTGCAGGAGTTTTTTTGATGGTGCCTGTTTATAGTCTGGAAAAATATTATGACGATGAGCTGGAAAAGGAAGACAAACGGTACGTTACAAGAAAATTAGTCATACTTCCTGAGGAGTTAAACGTAAAAATTCATTTAAACGATGAAGTGCGGCAAAGAGGAATATACAAAACGGCTGTTTATACTGCAGATATTATTCTATCGGGAACTTTTCCAAGTATAACACTTCCTGATGGTGATGTTCCTGAGAATCTTGAGGCAGGACTTGGGATAAGAGATACAAAATCCATTATGAAGATTGAAGAGTTTATTATTGAGGAAGAAAATATAGAGCTTGAATCAGGAACCGGGCTGAAAGCGTATGGAATGAATACCGGTATTTCAGGAGCTATAAAACAGGACCTTAATCGGGCGGAAAAAATCCGTTTTTCTGTAAAATTAAGTTTAAGAGGAAGTGAGGGGATAGATATTCTTCCTTTTGGAAAGAATAATCATTTTGAAATAAGCTCACCTTGGAAATCTCCAAAGTTTTATGGCATCTTGCCCAATTCAAAAATCATAGATGAAACAGGGTTTAAAGCTGAATGGGAAGTCTCTTCCTTTGTCAGAAATTATAAGCAAGTTTTAGGAGGCGGCTCATCTAATGAAATCCTCTCTAATGAGATCCGCGAAGTGAAAATCGGAGTGGATTTGTATGAGGGAGTTACCCATTACAGACAAGTGATGAGGGCTGTAAAATACAGCATGCTTTTTATCATGTTAAGCCTTTTTGTCGTCTATTGTTTTGAAGTAATCAGCAAACGTTTTACGCATTATGTCCAGTATGGCGTTGTTGGATTTTCACTGACACTGTTTTATTTGGTTTTACTTTCCATGTCGGAATATTTCAGCTTTGGTATGGCATACATTATAGCTGCTTTAATGGTTATCATTCCAAATTCGTTGTATATAAAAGCCGTTACAGCCAATGATAAATACGGATTGGGAATGTTTGTCTTTTTATCAGGAATATACGCAGTCTTGTATTCTATTTTAAAAATGGAGCAATACGCGCTTATGACAGGAACACTTTTATTGGTCATAGTTCTCTATGTCATTATGTATCTGACAAGACATATTGAAATTATTGAAGAAAAATAGGGTATTTCCACCTTGATATTCAAAATATTAATATCTCGTCAGTATATATTAAAATTGACGCCGCAATGGCGGCAAAATCATTTCTCTTATGCCGAGTTTACGAGGCTTGCGGCAGCCGTCAGCGAAGAACGGCTTTACGATAGAACACTTCCGTATGACATTCGGAACACACCAATGAGATTTATAATATTTTTTATTTTTCTTGGGGGAAATGATTTCCCCCAATCCCCCTCAATGCTGTTATAAATAATATTCATAACAGGGAAAATATTTTTCATTCTTAATGTTAACCGGAAACGCTTTAGCGGAGCAGAGATAATCATTTCCATCATGAAAAGACAAAAGCCGGAAATGCACGCAGGAAAAACAATTTTATTTTTAAAATGCCTTTATCTGAATGGCTGAATGGTATTCTTTGAGGATATCCCAGAGAAATTGCTGCTGACAGCTTGCTTTGAGAACAGCAAGTACTTCCCCCGCATTATTGACTTCTTCATTAATTCCTAAAAATTGGCAAAGGTACTGCAAAAGCGGGGCGGGGTCTGGTTCACGTGCACGTATGCTTTTCAGACTTTGGCTTGCATGACGTTTGGCGAGGCGTTCACCTTTCTCGTCAAGAAGCAGAGGAATATGGGCATAGTGCGGAACTTGGTAACCAAGCAAATGAAAGAGATAAAGCTGCCGCGGGGTGGAGGTGAGAATATCTGCTCCCCGAACAACTTGATTGATACCCATGCACATATCATCTATGCTCACAGCAAATTGGTATGCCCAGACTTTGTCGGAACGCTGCAGGGCAAAATCGCCCCCGCAGGCATTTAAATCAAATTCTTGTTTGCCCAGAACCAAATCATTGAAAGAAAAAACAGGGGAAAGGGTAAATATTTCCTTAGGAATAGTCTTTTCTTCGATCCTTTCAAACGGAGGGCAGGCAAGGCGCAGACAGGCATTTTTATCCTTATTTTTTTGCCGTTCTTCAGCAGATAAAAAACGGCAGGTTCTGTGATACACAGCTCCCATATCCGGCATAATAAGCCTGTTGCTCGGCGTTATGATTTGCGGAGCGCCTGCAAGTTCCCGCAATTCTTTTCGCGTACAAAAACAGGGATAAACAAAATTTTTCAGCTTCTCCAAATACTGTTCATAGATTGAAAATCGTTTGCTTTGAAAAATGATTTCTCCGTCATAATCAATACCCAGCCATGCAAAATCTTCCAGAACAGCGTCCGTAAATTCCGGTTTGGAGCGTGCCGGATCAATATCTTCCATACGTAAATATATTTTGCCGCCCTCTAAACGGGCAGAAAGCCATGCCAGCAAAAAAGACCATGCATTGCCAAGATGCAAATAGCCGGTTGGGCTTGGTGCCAAGCGTCCAATAACTTGTGCTGCGTGTTTGTCCCGTGTTTGTTCCTGCATTTATTCCAGAGCCGGTTTTGCGTGATTTTCTTTGATATTTCTAAAAAAATGTTCCAAAATACTGTTGGATACCAGCATGCCGTTGCGGGTAAAATAAACATAGCCGTTTTTTATCCGCATAAGATTATTTTTATCTAAAAGCTGCAATAGTTTGCTGTGTTCTTTAAGAAAATTTCCCTTGCTGAGTTCATTGTACTCGACAACATTTAACCCTTTAGCGGTGCGCAGGCGGAGCATAACCAGTTCACAAAGCTGTTCTGTTTTTGATAAATATTCAGTCGTATAACTCATTTTGCCCGTGTATGTTTTTCCTTGGATTTGTGCCGCAATATCGTTGGCAAAGCCCGAGGAAATATCAAGAGCCCAATCCTCCAGAACGGCACTGTGGGTTCGGCGGATATTGCCTACCGTGCTTGCGGCAGATGGTCCAATGCCGAGATAGTCATTACCCAGCCAATAGCCTAAATTATGCCGACATTGGTAGCCCATTTTTGCGTAATTGGAAATTTCATACTGCATGTAGCCTGCTTCTTCGAGCATGGCAGAGGCGGTTTTATACATTTGGGCTTGTTCCTGTTCACCGGCGAGTTTGAGTTTACCCTCTTTATCCAATAAATCAAAATAACTCCCTTCTTCAATGCTCAAGCTATAGGCGGAAATATGTTCGGGAGCAAGCTTTATGGCTTGTTTTAAATCATCGATCCATGTCCGCAGGCGCTGCTCGGGAATTGCCCAGATAAAATCCAAACTGATATTAGCAAAACCGGCAGAACGCAGGGCATGATAGGCTTTTTGCGCGTCATGAGGGGAATGAGGACGCCCAAGTACTTGCAGGTATTTATTATTTAAGGATTGTACGCCAAGAGAAACACGGTTAAAACCCATTTTCCTATAGGCAACAGCCTTGACAGTTGACACGCTTTCAGGATTTGCCTCCAAAGAAATTTCACAATCCTCCAAGACAGAAAAATGCCCGATAATGTAAAATAAAATATCTTCCATATCTTTAATCGGGATATAGGAGGGCGTTCCGCCGCCAAAGAAAATACTGGTAACAGGTGTATTTTTATAGTATTCGGCAAGTATGGAAAGTTCTTTTAATATGGTTGCTTTCCAAAGCTGAAATTCCGGACTTTGCTTGAGGGGATGTTCTTCCGAAAAATGAAAACAAAATTCTTTGGGAAGCTTCATGCGTTTGGCTTTTTTTATCTGCTTTTTTTGGGGTGAAAATTCACTGACACCCAATTTAGCCCGCAGAAGGTCTGCTTGTTCCTTGGATAAAAAAGCGTCTGCAAGGGTAAGCGTCTGCACCGAATTCGTATTCTCTTCCGTAAGGACAAACTGCGATGAGTGTTCCTGCTTTTTCCCTGTTAAAAAAGAAGAAAGGGACTGCACAGTTTGGGCATTTTGGGGGATAACTTCCTCTATTCCTTCATAAATATTGGTCGAGGTATCAATTTGTGTCAGTTTAGGGCGGAAATTCTCCAAAATATTTAATTGACTTGTCGGAAGGGAAAAAAATGCACAGTAATGACATTTTTTTACACAAAAGGGAACATGGATATATAGCTGCATACTCTTTTCTCAAAGTGATTTAAAAAAATAAAAATAGATTTTAATGATAAAAGCAAGAAAAAAATTAAATTTTTTTAAAAAAATGTTGACAGAACAATAAAAAATCGATAAATATTCAATTCACCTCTTCGTGAGGCAATCTCTGGGCAGCAGAGAAGGACAGGTTGAGCTTGTCCTACTGTGTTTTCAACATATTGAAAACGTTTGACATTTACAGGCGTCACCATGCCGGTATTGTCAACCGTATAAACATAAAATGCCCGTGCATTTTGTGTTGAAAGGTTATCCAACAAGCAAAAAGGCTTGTGCATGCGTGATCCCTGTGGGACCACCTATCTCTTTACGAATAATTCGTATCAGACAGGATTGGCAAACCCGGGTCGGCTTACATTTTTATGATACTTTTTCGTTACGAAACGGGTGAGGCTAGTTCTCTTTCTTGTAAAATCATAAAAAAGTCGCCCAATGTGACAGCATGAGGGTTTTTGTCGTTGTCTGGTAACAAGGTGTATGGAATGAGAAGTAAGCATTTCCTGAGTTCTTGTTTGCTTCTTTTTGATGGTCAATGAAAATTGACCGACCGCCGGAAAATGGCGGTGGATACTCCGAAAGAAATTTTCAGTATCTTTCGGAGCGAATTGCCTAAAATGGAGATTCGCAATGACAACAGTTGGCAGTGATCGTATCCGTATTAAGCTTAAGGCTTACGATTATCGCATCCTGGATAAGGCTGTAGCGGAAATCGTGGATACAGCGCGTAATACAGGCGCTGGGGTAGCAGGACCAATTCCTTTACCCACTAACGTACATAAATACACGGTTAACCGCTCTGTGCACGTTGATAAGAAATCACGTGAACAGTTTGAAATGAGAGTTCATAAACGTCTTATGGATATCCTCGACCCCACGCAGCAGACCGTGGACGCTCTTGGTAAACTTTCTTTACCAGCTGGCGTGGATGTGGAAATTAAGCTCTAGTGAGGGGCGTTATGTCTGAGAAAATGGGAATATTAGGACGTAAATTGGGTATGACCCGTATCTTTGCTGGTGACGGTACCGCAGTACCTGTTACTGTAATTATGGCAGGTCCGTGCCCTATTACACAAGTAAAGACGGCGGAAAAAGATGGGTATCATGCTCTTCAAATCGCCTTCGAAGAAGCTAAGGAAAAGCATGTGTCTAAAGCCATGCAAGGGCATTTTGCCAAAGCCAGCACAAAAAACTATCGCATTGTTCGTGAACTTCGTTTGAATGACGCAGCCACGCAGCAGGTTGGTGAAGTTCTCACCGTTGATATGTTTAGCGCCGGCGATAAAATCAAAGTAACAGGAACAAGTATTGGTAAAGGTTACCAAGGTGTAATGCGCCGCTGGAACTTTGCGGGTATTTCTGACGGACACGGTAACGAAAAAGTTCACCGTAACGCCGGTTCTATCGGTAACAATACTTTTCCAGGACACGTTTTCAAAGGAAGAAAAATGGCAGGTCAATGGGGTAACGAACGTGTTACCGAACAAGGACTTACCATTGTGGAAGTTCGTCAGGATGATGGTGTTATCCTCGTAAAAGGCGCAGTTCCCGGTCCTAAAAACGGTCTCGTATTCGTACGTAAGCAGTAGTTAGGAGAAAATAATGGCTACTTTAAAAGTTTACGATCAAATGAAACAAGAACAAGGTGAAATCACTCTTGCTCCTGAAGTATTTGAAGTAGAGGTACGCCCTGAGATTCTTAACTTGGTTGTTCGTGCTCATCGTGCTGCTTTACGTGCAGGTACTCATCAAGTTAAAACTCGTGCGTTTGTAAGTGGTGGTGGTAAAAAACCTTTCAAACAAAAAGGCACAGGTAATGCCCGTCAGGGAAGCAATCGCTCACCTATTATGCGCGGCGGTGCAATTATCTTTGGACCACAACCTCGTGATTATAGTTTTAAAGTTAATAAAAAAGTGCGCACTTTGGCTTTGCGTATGGCTTTATCTTCCCGTGTTGTCGACAATGACGTCATGGTTGTTAAATCCATTGACCTGGCTGAAGCAAAAACCAAAAACTTTGCAAAAGTTGCAAAAGATCTTGGTTTGACAAAAGCACTTGTGGTTACCCCTGGTGATGATATGCTGAAAGATAATACTGTAGCGCTTGCTGCTCGTAATATCCCGGGCATTACGGTGGTAACACCAGAAAAGGTTAATGTTTATGAAGTGCTCAATCACAAGCAAGTTGTCCTCCTTGAAGGAAGCTTGTCACACCTTGAAGCACGTCTTAAATAGCCTTGAGTGAGGAATGAAAATGGATTATACCAAGATTCTTCTCCGCCCTGTGGTAACCGAAAAAGCATCCATGCTCCGCGAAGGTGCAGAGCAAATCGCTTTTTTTGTTGCTCCCAAGGCAAATAAGATCGAAATCGGAAAAGCTGTTGAAGAAGCTTTTAAGGTTAAGGTCGTAAAAGTGAATGTGATTACGGTTAAATCACGTGCTCGCGTGCGTGCAGGCCGTGTAAAAGGACGTATTGCCGGTTATCGCAAAGCATACGTAACCCTTGCTAAAGGTGACAAAATCGAATTCTTCGAGGGAGTGTAAGACATGGCAGTTCGTAAATTAAAACCTACTTCTGCTGGTCGTCGTTTCCAAACTGTTTCTGATTTTGCTGAAATTACCAGAAACACATCCGAAAAGTCGCTCACTGAAGGTTTGACGAAAAAAAGCGGTCGTAATAATAACGGACGCGTAACAAGCCGCCGCCGTGGCGGAGGTCATAAACGCCTGTATCGTATTATCGACTTCAAACGTAATAAAATGGACATTCCAGCAACGGTTGCCCATATTGAATATGATCCGAACCGTACAGCACGTATTGCTCTTTTGCATTATGCTGACGGTGAAAAGCGTTACATTTTAGCCCCAGTCGGCATTAAACAAGGTGATGCTGTTATTTCAGGCGAAAAAGCAGATATCAAACCGGGTAATGCTCTTCCGATGGCTCGTATTCCCGTAGGTACAAACCTGCATAATATCGAACTCAATCCGGGTCGCGGCGGTCAAATGTGCCGTGCTGCCGGAACCTATGCTCAATTAGTTGCCAAAGAAGGCAAATATGCAACCTTGCGTTTGCCTTCCGGTGAAGTACGTCGTGTACTTTTGACCTGTATTGCTACAATCGGTCAAGTCGGCAACGTACAGCATGAAAACATTAACCTTGGCAAAGCCGGACGTAACCGTTGGTTATCCCGCCGTCCTAAGGTTCGTGGTGTTGCAATGAACCCTGTTGATCACCCGTTAGGTGGTGGTGAAGGTCGTAGTTCCGGTGGTCGTCACCCTGTAACTCCTTGGGGTATTCCAACCAAGGGGTACAAAACTCGTGATCCGAAGAAACCTTCAAACCGTCTTATTGTAAAACGCCGCGGTCAGAAGTAAGAGGAGCCGATCATTATGCCTAGATCATTAAAAAAAGGGCCATTTGTTGACGGCCACCTCATGAAGAAAGTAGAAGCTTCAGCCGGAGCAGGCGACCATAAAGTTGTAAAAACATGGTCACGCCGTTCTACCATTCTTCCGGAAATGGTTGGCCTTACCTTTGCCGTACATAACGGTAAAAAATTCATTCCAGTTTTTGTTACAGAAAACATGGTAGGTCACAAGCTTGGTGAATTTGCTCCAACTCGTACTTATTATGGTCACGCTGCTGACAAAAAAACAAAAGCAAAAAAATAGCGGGTAACGTACATGGAATCTAAAGCAATTGCAAAATATCAACGCGTATCTCCTCGTAAGACCCGTCTCGTTGCTCAAAACGTAAAGGGCTTACCGGTTGAAGACGCATTGAATATGCTTAAATTCACGCCTAATAAACCAGCTGGTGTTTTATATGGTGTAGTTCGTTCAGCGTTGGCTAATGCAAACCAATCCAATATCGACGTTGACTCAATGATTGTAAAAGACGTTATTGTCAACGAAGGTCCGACTTGGAAACGTTTTATGCCGCGCTCACAAGGTCGTGCAATGCATATTCGCAAACGCACAAGCCATATCACCGTAATTCTCGCGGAAGGACAGGAGTAAGGCTATGGGTCAAAAAGTACATCCTTACGGCTTCCGGCTCGGATATAATAAAAACTGGCTTTCCCGCTGGTACAGTAAAAAAGATTATGCTTCCTTTGTTTTTGAAGACAATAAAATTCGCAAACATGTGAAGAAACTTCTTTACCCAGCAGGAATTTCCAAAGTTGAGATCGAACGCTTCGGCGATAAAATCCGCCTTATTCTTTCAACCGCCCGTCCCGGTATCATTATCGGACGTAAGGGTGCTGAAATTGAAAAACTCCGCGGAGATCTCAAGAAAAAATTCGGCCGTGAATTTGCACTTGAAGTTAATGAAATTCGTCGCCCCGAAATCGATGCACAATTAGTAGCAGAAGCAATTGGCGCTCAATTGGAACGCCGTGTTGCTTTCAGACGTGCTATGAAACGTACTGTTGCTATGGCTCGCAAATTCGGAGCAGAAGGTATCAAAGTTACAGCCGGCGGACGTTTGGCAGGTGCTGAAATTGCACGTTCCGAATGGTATCGTGAAGGCAGAGTACCTTTGCAAACCCTTCGTGCAGACATTGATTACGGATTTTCCGAAGCTAGCACCACCTATGGTATCATCGGTATCAAAGTGTGGATCTACAAAGGTGAAATCCTTGATAAAGAGGTGGAACAATAATGCTTGCGCCAAAAAGAATTAAATTCCGTAAATGGCAGAAAGGTCGTTTACGTGGTCCTGCTACTCGTGGTGCTACCGTAGCTTTCGGTGACATTGCATTGAAAGCGGTGGAACATGGCAAGCTTTCCAGCCAACAAATCGAAGCGGCTCGTATCGCAATGATGCGTCATATTCGCCGTGGCGGTCAAGTTTGGATTCGTGTGTTCCCCGATCATCCTGTCACTGCAAAGCCTCTTGAAACTCGTCAAGGCAGCGGTAAAGGTGCACCGGTTGGCTGGTGTGCTCCTGTAAAACCGGGTCGTGTCCTTTATGAAATCAAGGGAGTTGACCTTGAACTTGCAAAAACAGCATTGACGCGTGCTTCTCACAAGCTGCCGATCAAGACTGTTATTGTAACAAGAGAAGGGGCTTTCTAATATGAAAATGACTGAAATTCGTGAATTGAGCGAAAAAGATTTGAAAGATAAATTGACGTCACTTCGTCAGGAGCTTTTCAATCTTCGTTTTCAACATGCAACAGCACAGCTTGAAAAAACTGCCTCAATTCCTGCCACTAAAAAAGATATTGCCCGTGTTTTGACAGTGATGTCAGAAAAAGGCATTAAGGCATAGGAGCGTCTATGAATAGCGCAATTGAACAGCGCAAGGGCAGAACGCTCGTAGGTATCGTTATAAGCGATAAGAGCGACAAAACCATTGTTGTGCGTGTAGAAACGTTGGTAAAACATCCGCGTTTGGGAAAATATGTGCGTCGCCGTAAAAAATGTACTGCACATGACCCAATGAATGAATGTGGTATCGGCGATAAAGTTAAAATTGTTGAATACAGACCCATGAGCCGCAATAAACGCTGGCACTTAGTGTCTGTGCTTGAAAAAGCTATCTAGCCTAAAAAAATTTTTTTCACGCATATTTTTGCTTTTCTTTTTCGAAAAAGTAGCATAGTATGCGTGAAGAAAAATTTTAGGATTGATTTTTTTAAGAGGAATAAGCCATGATTCAAGTAGAATCTCGACTTCAAGTGGCGGACAATTCCGGTGCTAAAGAAGTGGCTTGTATTAAAGTTCTCGGTGGTTCCCACCGCCGCTATGCTTCTGTTGGTGACATTATTATGGTGTCTGTAAAAGACGCAATGCCGCACGCAAAAGTGAAAAAAGGCGATGTAATGCAAGCCGTTATCGTTCGTACCGCAAAAGAAGTTCGCCGTACAGATGGTTCCTATATCAAATTCGACACCAACGCAGCCGTGCTTCTTTCTAAGCAAGGTGAACCAGTAGGTACACGTATTTTCGGACCGGTAGCACGTGAACTTCGTGCTATGAACTTTATGAAAATCGTGTCCCTTGCGCCTGAAGTGTTGTAGGAGCATTGTGATATGAATAATTATCGTATTCGTAAAGGTGACGTAGTAAAAGTTATCGCAGGTAAAGACGCAGAAGTTGGCAAAGTAGGCAAGGTTTTAAAAATCTTGAAGAAATCCGACCGCGTCCTCGTTGAAAAAGTTAATATGGCTAAACGCAATGTAAAGCCTAATCCTTATAAACGTGAACCCGGCGGTATTGTTGACAAAGAAATGCCCATTCATGTTTCTAACGTAATGGTAGTATGCCAAAACTGCAATACTCCGACCCGCGTTGGATACAGAATGGAAAATGACAAAAAAGTTCGCTTCTGCAAGAAGTGCAACAAAACGCTTTAGAGGGTGCATTGATGAGCCGTCTTGAAACTATTTACAGAGATAAAGTTGTTCCGGTATTGCAAAAGGAATTTAACTATAAATCCTCCATGCAGGTTCCTGGAATTGAGAAAATCTCTTTGAATATCGGACTTGGTACTGCTGCACAAAATAACAAAGTTATTGAAGAAGCAGTCCAAGAATTGACAGCTATTGCAGGTCAAAAAGCAGTCGTAACCCGTGCTAAAAAGTCTATTGCGGCATTCAAACTCCGTGAAGGTATGCCGATCGGTGTTCGCGTAACGCTTCGCAAAGACCGTATGTGGGACTTTTTAGATAAGCTTATGAACTTTGCTTTGCCGCGTGTTCGTGACTTCCGCGGTATTCCTGACCGTGGATTTGACGGTCGCGGAAACTTTACTCTTGGTATCAAAGAACATATGATTTTCCCGGAAATGGAATCTGATCGTATCGAAAACAGCAAAGGTCTTAATATTACTATTGTTACAACCGCAACCACGGACAAGGAAGGCAAGATGCTTCTCGATGAGCTTGGTATGCCTTTCCGTAAGTAAGGAGTTAGAGTATGTCCCGTACTGCTCTTGAAGTAAAAGCTACTCGTAAACCAAAGTTCTCTACTCGTGGTTACAATCGTTGTCCAATTTGCGGTCGTCCACGAAGCTATATGCGCCATTTTGGTTTATGCCGTATTTGTTTTAGAAAAATGGCTCTCCAGGGAGAACTTCCCGGAGTTCGCAAATCAAGCTGGTAATCAGCTACAATAATTAGGAGAAATCCCATGACCGATCCCATTGCCGATATGCTTACGCGTATCCGCAACGCACACATGGCCCTTCATAAGGAAGTAAGTGTGCCGCGCTCGAAGATGAAAGAAGCTTTAGCTGGAATCCTCAAGCAGGAAGGCTATGTGGAAGATGTTAAGGTCGAAGACCGCAGCATCACCATTGAGCTAAAGTATGTCAAAGGCCGCCCTGCGATCAATGGTTTACGCCGTATCAGTAAGCCCGGTCGCCGCATCTATGTAAACGCTCACCATATTCCCCGCGTACAAAACGGACTTGGTATTTGCATTTTGTCTACCTCTAAAGGTGTTCTTGACGGTGCAAGTGCTCTTGAACGCAACAGCGGTGGAGAACTTCTTTGTGAAGTTTGGTAAGCCAACATACTTAGCAAGGTGGAAATACAATGTCTAGAATAGGTAAATTGCCCATCACTCTCCCACAAGGCGTTGAAGTGAAATTGGGTCAAGATATAGTGGAAGTAAAAGGACCAAAAGGTTCTTTGACAACTCCGCTTTGTGACCTTTTGGAATACGAAGTATCTGACGGTAAAGTTACTCTTACCCGTAAAGATTTGGAAGACAGAACAACTGCTCAGCAGCACGGTCTTCGCCGTACCCTTTTAGCTAACTGCATTGAAGGTGTAACAAAAGGTTTTTCAAAAACCATGGAAGTAATCGGTGTTGGTTTCAAAGTTGCAGTAAAAGGCAATATTGTTGAACTTGCACTTGGATTTTCTCATCCTGTTATCGTAGAACTTCCAAAAGGTATTGAAGCCAAAGCGGATGGAACAAAGCTCACCATTTCAGGTATCGACAAACAGTTGGTTGGTGAAATGTGTGCTAAAATTCGTCGTTTGCGTAAGCCTGAACCTTACAAAGGCAAAGGTATTAAATACGAAAATGAAATTATTCGCCGCAAAGCTGGTAAGTCCGGCGCTAAGGGCAAATAGGGGTTATAGATATGATGCTTTCTAAAAATGAAGTTCGCGTGAAGCGTAAAATTCGCATTCGCAAGCGACTCTCCGGCACATCTGAACGCCCTCGTTTAGTGGTGTTTCGCTCTAATTTGCATATTTATGCCCAAATTATTGATGATATGACTGGATCAACTTTAGCTCAGGCTTCTACTTTAACACTTTCCAAAAATGGTGAAAAAGTAGCCTGCAATAAAGCTGGAGCTGAAAAAGTTGGTAAAGAAGTCGCTCGTATTGCGAAAGATAAAAACATTACAAAAGTTGTTTTTGACCGCAATGGTTACCTCTATCACGGACGCATCAAAGCTGTTGCCGACGGTGCTCGTGAAGGTGGCTTAGAGTTCTAATGGACAGCCTTAAGGCTAAAATCTGACTATCATAGTACAGGAAAAAACATGGAACAAAAGCAAGAAACGCAAGATTCCGGTCTTATTGAAAAAATCGTCCATTTGAACCGGGTTGCAAAAGTTGTTAAGGGCGGTAGACGCTTTAGTTTTAGTGCCCTTGTTGTTGTTGGAGATGGAAACGGAAGTGTCGGCTTCGGACTTGGTAAAGCTCAGGAAGTGCCTGAAGCACTCCGTAAAGCTAGTGAAAGAGCTAGAAAATCCATGGTAAAAATTCCCCTTGTTGACGGAACATTGCCATACGAAGTTTTAGGTCGTTTTGGTGCCGGTCGTGTGCTTTTGAAACCTGCATCCCGCGGTACCGGTGTTATTGCCGGCGGTGCGGTTCGTGCAGTGATGGAAGCAGTCGGAGTTACTGACGTTCTTTCTAAGGCTATTGGAACAAACAATTCCCATAATGTGCTTCGTGCAACTATGGAAGGACTCACTTCTTTACGCAGTGCAGAACAAGTTTCTGAAGTTCGCGGCAAGAAGCTTGAAGCTCCTCGTAAATAAGGGAGAAAATAGCCATGTCCGAAATTAAAGTAAAACTTATGCGCAGCCGTATCGGTCTCAAGCCTGCACAAAAGAAAGTTCTTGATGCACTTGGACTGAAACGCCGTGAAATGGTTAAAACTTTTAATGACAATGCTGCTGTCCGCGGCATGATTGAACAAGTTAAACACCTAGTTGAGGTCAGCAAATAATGAGACTTAACGAACTTTATCCATTCGCTGAAGAACGTAAAACACGTAAACGTGTTGGTCGTGGTGACGGTTCTGGCTTTGGTCACACAGCAGGTAAAGGCCATAAAGGTCAAAATGCCCGTGCCGGTGGTGGCGTAAGAGCTGGCTTTGAAGGTGGTCAAATGCCTTTGCAGCGTCGTTTGCCAAAACGTGGCTTTAAAAACTTTGATTTTAAAGTTACTTTTGAAGTAATCAACCTCGATCGTTTAGAAGCGTCTTTTGACGGTAAAACTGAAATTACACTAGATGACATTTACAGCCGTGGTCTTTGCAGTTACGGCGCACCCGTAAAAATCTTGGGCGGCGGAAACGTAACCAAAGCTTTGTCTGTAGAAGCTCATCGTTTTGCGAAATCTGCTAAAGCTAAAATTGAAGCAGCTGGCGGAAAAGTAAACGAATTATGTCAATGTGAATGCTGCTGCACTAAAGAAGCAGAAAAGGAATAGCACGTGGCAGGCGCAGTTGATAAATTAGCATCTTCAAGTGAATTGCGTGTAAAAATTGCATGGACATTCTTTTTATTGGTTTGTTACCGTGTAGGTGCGCATATTCCTGTACCCGGTGTTGATACTGCTGCTCTTGCTGACTTCTTCGCTCGTTTGCAAGGTTCCGTTTTTGCCTTGTTAGATATGTTTTCCGGGGGCGGCCTGTCCAATGTGTCAGTTTTCGCCCTTGGGATTATGCCGTACATCTCAGCTTCCATTATCATGCAGTTATTGCAGGTAATCAGCCCTGATATCAAACGTATGGCTAAAGAAGAAGGACAGGCAGGACGTCGCAAAATTACACAATATACACGTTACTTGACAGTCTTTATTACCATTATTCAAGGCTTCGGCATTGCTGCCATGCTTGAAGGTATGACAAGTCCGGGAAGTAACTTACCTGTTGTTTTAAATCCAGGATTAGAGTTTAAATTTGTTACCGTTATTACCTTGACTACTGGTACAGTGCTTATCATGTGGTTAGGGGAACAAATCACTTCCCGTGGTATTGGAAACGGTATCTCATTAATCATCTTTTCCGGTATCGTTGTCGGTATTCCAAGTGCAATTGGTCGTGTCTATCAACTTGTCAGCGCAGGGGATATGAATATTCTCTTCCTTATCTTACTTGTTGTTGTCATGGCAGCTGTTCTTTTCGGCATTGTGTTTGTGGAACGAGCCCAGCGCAGAATTCCTATTCATTATGCCAAAAGACAATTGGGAAGAAAGGTGTATGGCGGTCAAACAACCCACTTGCCTTTAAGAATAAACACTGCCGGTGTTATTCCACCCATCTTTGCACAAAGTTTACTTTTATTCCCTGCAACTATTGGCTCTTTTTCAACAGCGCTGTGGCTGCAGGAAATAGTACGGTGGTTCCAACCATCCAGTATTATTTATAATATTTTCTTTATAGCACTTATTTTCTTCTTCTGCTATTTTTATACTGCTGTTATTTTTGATCCGAAAGATATTGCAGAAAATTTGAAAAAAGCAGGTGGTTTTGTTCCGGGTATTCGCCCCGGTGATAAGACCAGAGAATATATAGATTCAGTACTCAGTCGTCTTACATTGTGGGGCGGTGTGTACATTTCTGCTATTTCTATTCTTCCTATGTTCCTTATTTCCAAGTTCAACGTGCCGTTTTATTTCGGCGGTACAAGCTTGCTGATTTTGGTAGGCGTTGCTATGGACTTTATGGGACAAGTTGAATCTCATATGATTTCAAAACAATATGACAGCTTAATGGAAAAGAATAGAATTAAAGGACGCTAGGAATGAAAAAGTTTCGCGGTGTATTTTTAAAAAACGAACATGAAATTGCCAAAATGCGCATTGCAAACGGTATGGTTTCATGTGTTTTAGATGCACTTGGCGAAGCTGTCAGACCCGGCATTTCAACTATGTTCCTTGAAGAAATTGCTCAGGATATTTGTCGAAAGATGAATGTTAGACCAGCCTTTCAAGGATATTGCGGATTTCCGTTTGCACTTTGCTGCTCTGTAAACGAAACAATTGTACACGGCTTTCCTTCAAAGGAGAGAATTCTTCAGGAAGGTGATATTGTCAGCTGTGATATGGGGGTTTGTTATGAGGGCTTTTACGGAGATAGTGCCCGGACTTTTTTTGTCGGGGAAGTATCTCAGGAAGCAAAAGACCTTTGCAGAGTGACAGAAGAAAGTTTGCATTGCGGAATTGCGGCTGCTAAAATCGGCAATACCTTGTTTGATATTTCTGCGGCGGTGCAGCGACATGCAGAAAAAAATGGTTTGAAAGTAATCCGTAACTATGTCGGTCATGGAATTGGAGCAAATCTTCACGAAAAACCGGAAGTTCCCAACTTTGTGCCAAAGGGAGGGTTTGATATTCCCCTGCATGAAGGAATGGTGCTTGCTATTGAGCCCATGCTTGCTGTTGGGACCTATGAGGTCACAATACTTCCCGACAAATGGACAGCCAATACCAAAGACGGTAGTTTGGCTGCACATTTTGAACATAGTGTTGCGATTACATCAGACGGACCTGAAATTTTAAGTTTATCTTCAAATTATACAGGTACTTACTGATAAAATATGGAAATGGCGAGGATAGCCTCTTGACAAGGATAAAAAAATCCTCTAATAAACACAATTCCAACGCTAATGTTGAGTTTTGAATATAACGGAGAGAGCGATGAAAGTTAGGCCGTCCGTAAAAAAAATATGCCCTAAGTGTAAAGTAATTAGACGTAAGGGTGTTCTTAGAGTTATCTGCGAAAACCCCAGACATAAACAACGTCAGGGCTAGGTTGCAGGAGTAGTACTGTGGCAAGAATTGCAGGTGTTGATTTGCCTCGTGGCAAAAGAGCGGATATTGCGCTCACCTATATCTATGGCATTGGTCCAAAGACCTCTTTACAAATTTTTGAAGCTACCAAGATTGAATGGAATCGTAGCATAGATGATTTGAGTGCAGATGAGGTGAACGAACTCCGTAAGGAAATTGAAACAAATTATAAGGTTGAAGGCGATCTTCGTCGTGAAGTAAGTTCTAACATCAAACGTTTAATGGATGTTGGTTGCTATCGCGGACTTCGTCACCGTCGTGGTTTGCCTGTTCATGGTCAACGCACAAAAACCAATGCACGTACCCGTAAGGGTCCGCGTCGTGGTGCTGTGGGTAAAAAGAAGTAAGGGTATTGCCCTCTCATATTTTCTGGATACAGTAAATCCAAGGGAAGTGTACAATGGCAAGAGCCAAACGCGCAGTTAAAAAAAGAGAAAAGAAGAACGTTCCATTGGGTGTGGCCCATATTCAAGCGTCCTTCAATAATACCATTATTACCTTTACCGATACTCGTGGCAATGCTATCAGTTGGGCATCTGCCGGACAAAGCGGTTTTAAAGGTTCACGTAAATCCACTCCTTTTGCTGCTCAGGTAGCTGCAGAAACCGCAGCTAAAAAAGCACAGGATAACGGAATGCGTACAGTTGGTGTTTATGTTAAGGGTCCCGGTGCCGGTCGTGAATCTGCATTGCGTGCAATTAACGCAGCAGGTTTCAAAGTTGCGTTCATTCGTGACGTAACACCTATTCCTCATAACGGATGTCGTCCTCCAAAACGACGCCGCGTATAATTAGGAGATAGAACCGTGGCTAAATATAATGATGCAAAATGCCGTATATGCCGCCGTGAAGGTGCAAAATTATTTTTGAAAGGTGATCGCTGCTTTACTGATAAATGTTCACAAGATCGCCGTCCTTATGCACCCGGTCAACATGGTCGTGCAAGAAAGAAGCTCAGTGAATATGCACTCATGCTTCGTGAAAAGCAAAAAGTACGTCGTATGTACGGTGTATTAGAAAAACAATTCAGAGGATATTTTTATTCTTCTGATATGGCGAAAGGTGTTACCGGGGAAAACCTTCTCAAAACATTGGAACGCCGCTTAGATAACGTTGTTTACCGTATGGGATTTGCAAATTCTCGTGCACAGGCACGTCAGCTTGTTCGTCATGGTATTTTTACCTTGAACGGACACAAAGTTGATATTCCTTCTTTACAGGTTAAAGTTGGAGATGTGATTGTTGTGAACGAAAAGAACAGAACAATTCCTGTTATTGCTGATGCTCAAGGCGCAATTGCCCGTCGTGGCTGCCCGGTATGGCTTGAAGTTGACGGAGCAGCGTTCAAAGGTACTGTGAAAGCATTGCCTCAACGTGACGATATTCAAACTCCTATCAGTGAGTCCCTTATCGTCGAACTTTACTCCAAATAACAGACAGGAGTTCGCATGTCCACAAATCAAGCCAATAGGCTCATCAATGCTCGTAATTGGGCAGTGCTTGTTAAACCTGATCAAATTGTTCGCAATAATGAAGTTTCCGGTCCAATGTATGGAAAATTCACCTGCGAACCGCTTGAAAGAGGATATGGCACAACCATTGGCAATGCCTTGCGCCGAGTATTGTTAGCTTCATTACAAGGTTCTGCTTTTGTGTCTGTGAAAATTGCAGGTGTGCAACATGAGTTCACCACAATTCCCGGAGTTCTTGAAGACGTTACCGATATTATTCTGAATATCAAACAAGTTCGTCTTGCAATGGATACCGATGTTCCTCAAAAATTAACCTTGAAAGTTAATAAAAAAGGTGTGGTAACTGCTGCTGATATTCAAGAAAATCAACACGTTGCTGTGTTGAACCCGGAATTGCATATTGCAACGCTCACAGAAGACATTGAATTTGACCTTGAATTAGAAGCACGTATGGGTAAGGGTTATGTACCTGCTGATATGCATGTTGGTTTAAACGAGGAAATCGGGCTTATTAAGCTTGATTCCAGTTTTTCTCCTGTACGTAAAGTTTCCTATACTATTGAACAGGCACGTGTTGGTCAAATGACTAACTATGACAAGCTGATTTTAGAAGTTTGGACAGATGGTTCTCTTACTCCTGAAGATGCAATTGCATATAGTGCTAAAATTATAAAAGAACAGATTTCTGTGTTTATCAATTTTGATGAACAAATATCTGATGAAAGTTGTCTTGGTTCATCTGAAGCGGGAGATATTAACGAAAATCTCTTTATGAGTATTGATGATCTCGAACTTTCCGTACGTGCTACAAATTGCCTGCGCGGTGCTCAAATTGCGACCGTTGGCGAACTTGTGCAGCGTTCTGAAAATGATATGCTCAAAACAAAGAATTTTGGGAAAAAATCTCTTGATGAAATTAAAGCCCTGCTTATCCGCATGGGACTTGATTTCGGTATGAAGATTGACGGTTTTGACAAAAAATACCAAGAATGGAAAAGGAAGCAACACCATGAGGCATAACAATTCAGGTAGAAAGCTGGGAAGAAATCCTTCTCACCGCAAAGCTTTGTTTAATAACATGGCTAAAAACCTTTTGATTCATGGTCGTATTCGCACTACTGTTGCTAAAGCAAAAGATTTGCGCAGTGTAGTTGAACCATTAATTACTTTGGCTCAACGCAATGATGTTCATTCACGCCGTCTTGCTTTTCGTGTACTTGGCGATCACCAATTAGTAAAAACACTTTTTGATGAAATTGCTCCACAATATGCAGGTATTCCTGGTGGTTACACAAGAATTATGAAACTTGCAATGCCAAGAAAAGGTGACAGTGCTCCAATGGCTATTATCGAATTGACAAAGAATGCAAGCGATAATCAAGCTGAAAAAAGTGCTGAATAAGACTTAAGTATAAACTTGCAAAAAAGCCCTTGAATTGTTCGAGGGCTTTTTTTTGTTAAAAAATTTGCTTTTATTGTGGAAATTTCCAGTTTAATTTTTCATGGAACTTTTCTGAAAATGGAGAGAATTGATTTTTTTAATGGAATTACTCTCCCAAACCTTTACACGCAAAATAGTTCCGGACAGTCTTAGAGCAATTCCTGTTAACATCAAGAAATATTAATTCCCTGTTATGGACAACGTCCATAACAGGGCTTAGAGGGGGATTGGGGGAAATCATTTCCCCCAAAGAAAATAAAAATTATGAATATTATGCGGAAACGCTCTAGTTACGGTTTTGTTATAGAATACTTGAGAATTTTTAGATTTAAGATTTTTCTTTACACGTACCGAAAATGTTTTCAAGTAGTTATTGATAACAAGAGTAAAAAAGATGTCTCTCCTGTTATAACCGGTATTGACTGATATAAAATCAACCTATATCATGCCTATGTTGAAAAATTTTGTGACTAAGTCATAGTTATAATAAAAAAATTGAGATATTAAATTGTAATGTTTTTAAAAACAAATCTTTTAGCCATTAGATAAAAATGTATTATTGCTCATTAGACAAAACAGAAAAGGTAAAACTATATGCTGTCAAAAAGAGTTGCAAAATTCAATCCTTCGGTCTGCGTTGCGTGCGGAGCTTGTGTTAAAGAATGTCCTCGCTCTGCAATTTTCATTTATAAAGGCTGTTATGCGGAAGGGAAAGCTGAATTATGTGTAGGCTGCGGAAAATGTGCGAAAATTTGTCCCTCAGGTTGTATTGAAATAAAAGAAAGGCAGGAAATCAATGAAAAAGCATTGGTATGATTATTTATGGGTATGGGCAATACTCTATTTTACTTTAGGATTATTTAATATCTTGTTTGCTTGGTTTGGCATGATTGATTTTCTTTTGCCTCTCTTTATTGCAATAATAGGCGGCAATAAATGGTTTTGCAATAATCTTTGCGGGCGGGGACAGTTATTTTCTCTTTTAGGAGGAAAATTGGGCTGGTCATCCGGAAAAGCAACACCGAGATGGATGCTTTCAAAATGGTTTCGTTACGGTTTTCTTGCTTTCTTTTTGACAATGTTTGGGAATGTTTTATTGCAGACCTATTTGGTTTTTTCAGGGGCAAGTTCATTAAAACAAGTTGTCAGCCTTGCGTGGGCAATAAAATTACCATGGAATTGGGCATATACAGACGGGCAAGTTCCCTCTTGGGTGGCGCAGTTCAGCTTTGGTTTATACAGTATTATGCTGCTGTCGCTGATAGTGGGTTTAATTGTCATGGCACTTTATAAACCCCGTTCATGGTGTGTGTTTTGTCCCATGGGAACAATGACCCAAGATATTTGTAAATTAAAAAATTTAAGGAATAACAATCAATAAATCAAAGTGTTAGGAAAAAAACAAGAAGTATTTATTGGTTATGCCTTGTCTATTTTGTCATAGGTATTATTATTTAATGAAATGATTTGCTTTTACTTGACGTTATAATAAAGCAATCTGTTCCATACTATAACAGACAAGAGAAAGAGGGTAAAAAATGAAAGTTGCAGTTACCTATCATAACGGTACGATTTTTCAACATTTTGGTCATTCTGAACAATTTAAAGTCTATAATACGGACAATGGCAAAATAGTGGACAGCCAAGTTGTTGATACCAATGGACAAGGTCATGGGGCTTTGTCTGAATTTTTGAGCAAACAAGGCGTACAGGTTTTGATTTGCGGCGGTATTGGGGCCGGAGCGCAAAATGCTTTGGCTCAAGCAGGTATACAGGTATTTGGCGGCGTATCAGGTATGGCGGATGATGCCGTGCATGCCTATTTAGCAGGCAATTTGAAGTTTAATACCGATGTTCACTGCTCACACCATGACCATGAGCACAGCGAAGGGCATTCCTGCGGTGAGCATAAATGCGGCGAAGATAAGCACGGCTGTGCGGGCAATCATTGCCATTAATCCTTTTATGTGCAGTATAAATGTAAACGAAGGAACCCTATTCACTCGAGTTTTTTCGTTCTTATCTTAAGAAAAAGCAGGAGAATTTTCCCCTGCTTTTTTTGAACAGATGTTGATACCGTTTATCATTATGTGCACATCTTACCATATTGCGGTAATCAGCATACGGACTCCGACAAAGAGAAGCAGAAAGGCAAAGCATTTTTTGATTTTGGATACAGGCAGGGTATGGGCAAGGTGTGCGCCGTAGGGAGCGACAAGGCTGCTGCAAATAACAATAGCAACAAGAGCGGGCAGGTAAATAAAGCCATAACAGTATTCAGGCAGATTGCTTGCTGTACTGCCGCTCAAGAAATAACCGATACAGCCGGAAATGGCTATGGGCATGCCAATGGCAGCCGATGTGGCAATGGCATTGCGCATTTCTACGCTATGGTAAAGCATAAACGGCACGGAAATGGTGCCGCCGCCAATGCCAACAAGGCTGGAAATCAGTCCGATCCCGAGTCCGGCGATATTCATGCCCAATGTTTTAGGAAGTGGCTTATTGCCCAGTGTTTTTTTAGAACTCAATATCATTTTGGAAGCCACGTAAAAAATAAAGAAGGAAAAAATAAGCTGTAAAATATAAGTGGGAATTTTTGCCGCAAAGAAAGAGCCTACCCATGTACCCACAATAATGCCCACAGTGACCTTTTTGACAATATCCCATTTAACCGCACCATGTTTATGGTGACTCATGGCACTGGAAAAAGAAGTAAAAATAATGCTGGCTAGGGATGTTCCCAAGGCAATGTGCATAATATGTTCTGCGGGAAAGCCCTGAAGATTAAACATATAGACAAGAATGGGAACAATAATGAGCCCCCCTCCAATGCCGAGCAAACCGGCCAATAAGCCTGCAATAATACCAAACAAACTATACAGAGTTAAATAGGCAAGCATAGTATCCTCTCAAAAATTTTAATAAAATTATTCTTTTTTTTTTGTATATGCAAGATTTATTCTTTAAAAAGAATATGGTATAGGATAAAAAAAGAGGGAATAATGTTTTTTGCATACGGGAAAAGAGAACTGAGCTATTTAAAAAAAAGGGACAAAGCACTGGGCAGGTTTATTGCAGAACGTGGGTTTATTGAGCGGGAAATTGAGCCTCATACCTTTGCGGCGTTAATCCGGCATATTATTTCGCAGCAAATTACCGGAAAGACAGCCGAAAAAATTTTTCTGCGTGTGTGTTCACTTTGCAGCAACGTGATGACAGAGCAGGCAATAGCTTCTCTCGCACAGGAGCAATTGCAAGCGTGCGGTATGAGTGCGAAAAAAGCACGAAATATTCAGGCTGCTGCAGCTTTTTTTGCGGAAAAAAACATTACCGGGCTTTATTTTGCAGAAAAAAGCGATGAGGAAGTTATGAAGGAACTCACGCAATTACCGGGTGTGGGCGTGTGGACAGCGGAAATGCTCCTTTTATTTTCTTTGCAGCGAAAAAATATTTTAAGTTATGGTGATTATGGCATAAAAAAAGGTTTATGTCTTTTGCATGGCTTAGAAAAAATAGATAAACGTACCTTTGCGGCGTTCAAGGAACAATATTCTCCTTATGCCAGTGTTGCGTCGCTGTATTTATGGGAGATTGCAAACACAAAACGCCGGGAGGGCAAATGATTACGGCTCGAAAAAAATTTTTACTGGACGGCGAAGTATACAAGGAACTTTCTGAGCGGGAAATCTGGATAGAAATTGCCTGCCAAAAAGAAATAGTGTATAAGATAGATGTTGTAAAAGCAAAGAAAGAAAGTGCGTCCTTAGACGATTTTGCGCAAAAGGTTTTTCAGGAGCTTGCGGAATATTTTGCAGGTCAGCGGAAGGATTTTACATTTTCGTATGCTTTTAAGGGCGGAACAGAGTTTCAAAACCGTGTTTGGCAGGAAATAGCCAAAATTCCTTACGGAGAAACAATAAGTTATACAGAACTTGCCGAACGTGCGGGAAGACCGAGGGCATGCCGCGGCGCCGCAAGGGCTTGTCATGATAATTGTATACCTTTTTGTGTTCCCTGCCACAGGGTTATTGCTAAAAATGGCTCTTTACAGGGATATGCGTATGGGCTTGCGCTGAAGCAGGCTTTATTAAATTTAGAAAAACAATGAGGATTGGCAATGATTACAGACACACAGCGTGAACTTGCAAAAAAATTTATGGATATGCACCATGCACAAAAAATGTTTATATTGGCAAATGCATGGGATGCAGGTTCTGCGTATATTTTCCAAAAGGAAGGCTTTGCAGCGCTTGGCACAACAAGTCAGGGAACGGCACTGTCCTATGGGTATGCTGACGGGCAAAATATGCCCTTTGACGATCTTGTCTATTGTGTTGAGAGTATGACAAAACGTGTTGCTGTCCCCGTCAGTGCGGATATAGAGCGCGGTTTTGCAGATGATGCTGAAAAAGTTAAAGAAAATGCGCTGCGTTTATTGGAAGTTGGGGCTGTCGGGTTTAATATTGAAGACGGCAGGCAGGATAAAACCCTTGATGAACTGCCGTTTTTTCTGGAAAAAATCAAGGCGCTTGCTTCCCTGAAAAAAGAATGTAATCTTGATTTTGTTATCAATGCCAGAACGTGCACCTATTGGCATAATATTGGTGATGAGGAATATAAGCTGAAGATTGCCCTTGAACGGGGAAAAGCCTTTAAAGAAGCAGGGGCTGATTGTATTTTTTATCCGGGGGCTGTGCCTCTTGAAAGTGTAAAAACGTTGGTAAAAGAAACGGAAGCGCCTGTCAATATTTTATTGACGCCTGCGACCTGTGATTTAAAAGCTCTTGCGGATGCCGGGGTACGGAGGCTGAGCATTGGTTCCGGTCCGGCAAGAAGTACATATAATCACGTCATTGCCATGGCTCAAGAATTGAAAAAAGGTGAAACAGAAAGAATTTTAAAACATTCTTTTGTTTATGCCGAGGCTAATACGTATTTTAATAATTAATCGAATTGGGGTTTTTTATGCAGATAGCTGTTCTTGGAGGGGGAAATTTTGGAACCTGTTTAGCCCATGTTTTGGCAAAATCAGGGCATGATACTTATCTTGTCCTGCGTGATGAAAATGTTGCTCACTCCATCAATACTGTGCATGAAAATTGTAAGTATTTGTCCGGAATACGGCTTTGTGACAAAATTGTGGCAACAACAAAATTTGATATTTTATCGGAATGTGAGTATTGGGTTATTGCCTTGCCGTGCCAAAAGCAGGCAGAATTGCTGCCTCGGTTTGTACCGTATTTTGGAGAAATGACAACCTTAATTAATGTTGCAAAGGGTATTGATTTAAAACGGCTTTTGCCTTTATCCATGGTCGTGCCGCAAATTTTTAGTTTGGAAGATGAATCTGCCCGTTATGCGGTTTTATCCGGACCGTCTTTTGCCAAAGAAGTGGCTCTTGATATGCCAACAGCTTGTACCCTTGCCTGTGCTGATGAAAGTCGGGCTGTGCATTTGCGTGATATTTTTACAACTCCTTATTTTCGCTGCTATTCGTCCACAGATGTTTTAGGGGTGGAACTTGGCGGAGCAATAAAAAATATTTATGCTATTGCGGCAGGGGTCAGTGACGGTCTAAAGTTCGGTGATAATGCAAGAGCGTCGCTGGTAACCAGAGGTTTGGCGGAAATGTGCCGTCTTGGTTTGGCTATGGGGGCAAGTTTCCAGACTTTTATGGGACTTTCCGGGATTGGGGATTTAATGTTAACCTGCAGCGGGGATTTGTCCCGCAACAGGCAGGTTGGTCTGCGTCTTGGAAGGGGAGAAAAACTTGAGGATATCATAGCCAGCATGAACAGTGTTGCTGAAGGGGTTGCCACAACCCATGCCGTGTGTGCTGTTGCCCATAACCTTGGGGTTGAAATGCCTATTGCTTATACTATGAAGAAAATTCTGGACGGTGAATTTACCCCGCAGGACGGTTTAGCCTATCTTATTAATCGGGAACGGAAATCTGAACAAATTTAATTTAACTGTTTAGAATTATACTAAAAATTATAATTTTCAAGGGAGAAAGCTTTTCCAAAAGTTTTCTCCTTTGCTTTTTTTAAAACGTTGTAAGCTTTATAAAACTTACTTGTAATTATTTACGTAACTGTTTAGAGCAATTCCTGTTAACATCAAGAATATTAATTCCCTGTTATGGACAACGTCCATAACAGGGCTTTGAGGGGGATTGGGGGAGCGGCAGCTGTTAGCGAGTGAACGAGCTCTACGGATAGCGACAGCAGCGATAATCATTTCCCCAAAGAAAATAAAAATTACGAATATTATGCGGAAACGCTCTAAAACTGCATAAAAAACAAAATCGTTATGGATATTGTCCATAACGGTTTTACGTTGTGCGGCAGCAAAGATGTAGTTCTCCCAAGAAAATAAAAAAGCAAGCCTTTACTTTTCATAGCACCTTGGGTGGGCATGGGCGTAAATTTCCTGAATTTTGCTTTGGCAAATATGCGTATAGAGTTCTGTCGCCGCAAGATCGCTGTGTCCCAATAAAATTTGTACAGTCCGAAGGTCAGCTCCCCCCTCGAGAAGGTGTGTGGCAAAACTATGCCGGAGGGTATGCGGGGAAATAATGCTCTGTATATCGGCAAGCACGGCATAGCGTTTAATCAGCTTCCAAATTCCCTGACGGGTGAGTTTTTTTCCGGAACGGTTTAAAAATAGTTCATCATCTGCGTTTTTGCCATTGGTAAATTGGTTTCTTGTATTTTGCAAATACGCTGTCAAAACAGAAAGGGCAATTGTGTGAAGAGGAATAAGCCGTTCTTTTTTTCCTTTGCCAAAAACACGGATAATGCCCCGCTCAAAATCAATATCTGTCGCTTTGACATGGACAAGCTCACTGACACGCAGACCGGATGCATAGAGCAAATGCAGCATGGCAAGGTCACGCTGCCCCAGTTTTGTCGATGTATCGGGAGCTGAAAGCAGCCTTTGTATTTCTTCAATGCTCAAAACTTCCGGCAAATACAAGGGGAGCTTAGGGGTATCCAAAAGTTCGGCAGGATTTTGGGTGATGTGTTTTTCCTCATAGAGCCATGCAAAAAATTTTCGCAGACAGGAAAGTCGTCTTGCGATGGTTCGTTTGCTGTCACCTTTTTGGCTTAGAAAAATGGAAAAAAGGAGCAGCCTGTCCTCGTCAATGTCTGCAAGTTTGAGCGTGCTTGTCTGCATAAATGCTTCAAGGGTTTCCAAGTCTTGCGTATATGCCAAAACCGTGTGTTCTGATAATCCCTGCTGGATAAGAAGATGATTTAACCATTCGTCGCTGTGGGCTAGCATGATTTTTCCTTTTTTCTTGTCTTGCTCTTCGCGCTGTTTTATTTTACAGTATTTTAAAATAATTTTGAAGAGATAAATAACTATATGAAATATATATTGATTTTATTTTTATTGTTCAATTTTTCTGTATTTCCCCATTGTTATGCTGCAGAGGAAACAAATAAGCTTAAAATCCATGAAATTACGCGGGATATTGCAGAGGAATTGACCGCAGTTTATAAAGCGAAAATATTGGATTTTTTCCCTGTCAAAGAGAATTTTCCTGATTTTTTTGCAGAAGTCCAAAAACAAATTCCGCAAAGTGCAGAGCTTTTGGAAGTGTACCTGCCCAATTCTTCCAGACAGGAATTAGAACGCGGGCATTATAATGCCATTATCAATATGGTGTATTTTTATCGTATGCCGCAAATTATGCATAAGAATATTCCTTTGCAAAAATTGCAGATATCCTTTGTACGGGAATCGCTGGAAGCAGTATATCAAAGTTTTGAAAAGATTGCTCCTCCCTCTTTTAATGAAAAAAAAGCATGGGAAGAGAAAATGTATGAGTATCTGCTTGCGGGGAAAAATGTTTATATTCAATACAAAAAGGAACGAGGCAGAGTTGATCATAAATACAGTATTATGCTGACCCTTGCCCTGAGTGATAATCACAGTGTTGTTTCGTTTTTATCCCATTATCCTTTTTTGGCAGAGGGGCAAATTTATTTCTTGTCAAGTTCCATGTATTTGCTGGATAATAACTATTATCAGGCACTTGACTGGACAAGATCTGTTTTGAATACATTTATTACGCTTATTCCGCTTGATATCCTGACTGAATATTCCGGCAAAGAATGAACTCAGCTCCCAATCCCCTTAACGCAAACCCGTTATAATTATCCATAACGGATTTGTTTTTGAATCATGATAAGGTGTTAAAAAGGAAGATAAAAATCTTCTTCTGCATGATGAGAGGTTACACCTTGTTATACTTCAAAGAGCATTTCAAGGTCATCGCGGGTGAGGGATTTCCAAGAATCTTGTCCGGGAATAACGGCTTCGGCAACACCACGTTTCATTTCCTGCAGTTTGAGGATTTTTTCTTCAACCGTATTTTGGCAAATCAGTTTATAAGAGAAAACTTGTTTTGCCTGTCCAATGCGGTGGGCACGGTCTGTTGCCTGACTTTCTACAGCGGGGTTCCACCATGGATCATAGTGGATAACATAATCTGCGCTGGTCAGGTTGAGCCCGGTACCGCCGGCTTTTAAAGAAATCAGGAAAATGGGGATATCCGGGTTATTGTTAAATTTATCCACTTGTTCCAAACGGTCCTTACTGGAACCGTCAAGGTAACAGAAAGGAATATCCGTCATTTGCAGCCAAGCACTGATTTGCTGAAGCATTTGTACAAATTGGGAGAATACCAGAATTTTATGTCCTTCTTCCACAAGGTTAATCACCATGTCTTTAAAGGTTTCAAATTTTCCTGACGGAATATTGGCGCTAAAACCGGGCATTTCCATTTTGAGGAGTTTCGGGTGACAGCAGATTTGGCGAAGTTTGAGCAAGGCGTCCAAAATAGACATTTGGCTTTTTGCCATACCTTTTTCATCAACATCGGCAAGTACCTGTTCGCGGAGTTTACGCGCAAGAGAGGCATAGAGTTCTGCCTGTTCTTCTGCCATGGCGCAGTAGGTGACACTTTCCACTTTTGGAGGAAGATCCTTGACAACTTCCGCTTTTGTACGGCGTAAAATAAAGGGTTTTACCCGTGTGCGGAGGTATTCCAATGTTTCCGTATCACCTTCTTTTATGGGTTTAATGATACCCCGTTGGAATGCATGCTGTGAGCCAAGGAAGCCCGGCATAAGAAATTCAAATAAGCTCCATAATTCAAAGAGATTATTTTCAATAGGCGTTCCGGAAAGGCAAAGCCGCATGCGGGCATTAATATTGCGCACACTCTTAGTGGTGATGGTATTGGGATTTTTGATATTTTGTGCTTCGTCAAGGATGATGGCGTTAAATTCATACTGTTCCAATTCTTCAAGATCTCGGCGCAAAAGGGCATAGGTTGTAATCACTATGTCAGCATCAGCGATTTTGCGGAAAATATTTTCACGGCGTGTGCCGTACACGATGACGCGGTTAAGATCCGGAACAAATTTTTCAGCTTCTCTGTCCCAGTTTGGTAAAACAGAGGTAGGCACAACAATAAGATTAGGTCCTGCTGCGCCTTTATTCTTCATATGCTGGATAAAGGCAAGGGTCTGTATTGTTTTGCCAAGCCCCATTTCGTCTGCCAAAATACCGCCAAAGCCGTATTCATCAAGGAAATTGAGATAGGAAATCCCCTGAATTTGGTACGGGCGCAAGGAAGCATTCAGTCCTGCAGGTGTTTCAATTTGCTTAACTTCTTTGAAATGGCGGATATTATCCCGTAATTTGCTCCAGAATGAATCTTCAACGGCATTGGGCAAATCATCTAAAATACTGTCAAGAACAGGAGCTTCAAATTGTTTGAAATGGTGTTTAGGAGGTTTATTGGGGTCAAGTCCCAGAACTTTCAGCTTATGAGCAAGTTTTTCAAGCCAAGATTCCGGAAGGCTGGCATAGGAACCATCTTTTAATTGCACATAGCGCTTACCCTTAAGCCATGCTTTCCAAATTTTTTCAAGGGGCAGGCTTTGTCCTTCATACTCAACATTAACATCAAGAGAGAACCATTTTTCCTGTTCATTGCTTTGAACACTGGCATTAATGGCAGGCGTTGTGGTACGGACTTTATAGCGGGAGAGCGTAGTTTCACCGTATACCCGCCAGTTTTGCACCAGAGTCGGATAGGAATCCAAAAGGAAAGAAATGGCTTCTTCCGGTTCCATAAACCAAAGTTTATTGTTCCGGGGCTGGAAGTGCATTTCGGAAAGTTGGGATAAAAGGGCTGCTTCTTCTTCCTGAGCACGGCGCAGGAGGAAAGTTTGTCCTTCAAAAACATAACTTCCCGTTTGAAAATCAGGATTAGGTCCGGGAAGGGTAAATTCGCCGTGTATGCTCTCGTAGACGTTTTGGATTTCAAGAGTAAGCAGGCTGCCTTCCTCATCGAGGAAAAGTTTGGGATTATAACTGCCCGGTTGGAAAACAGGTTCCATGATTTTGAGGAACTCTTCCTGCTCATACAGTTCGGAGGAAGGCAAGCGCGTCCAAACACGGTCTAAAAATTCAGAAATATCCTCCTGTGGAATAATGGGGCTTGCCTGTACCAATGATTGGATAACATCATGGTTAAGGCAGGTTTGGACAGGATAAAAGCATTGATTCCAACACACCCAAAGAGGAATTTGCCCATGAAATGTAGCAACAGTCTGGTCAGGTCTGTCTTCATCGCGCTGAATGGAAAAAGGCTTTTTCTCTTCTTTTTGCAGCATAATATCAAAACGCAGACCGTCTTCATCAAGGGACGGATGAAGTTTCAAATCCATGGTGGAACTTTCAATGGTGCAGGGTTTTTCAGTATCTTCCCAGAAAATATATTCTTCATTGCGTAATGCCCAAAAAAACCATGATAAAAGCCCGTCAGGGATTTCAACCCGGTGTCCGTAATAGTCAAGATATTGGGCAATTTGTTTTAAAATTTTAGGCAGTTCAGGAGAATATTCACACCAGTCAGGATTTTTTAAAATTTCCTCCAGCGTAACAGCCTGCCGTACTGTAGAAAGTCCTGTTTTATTTTGCCGTGCGCGGTAAAATTCAACAGAAAGGCGTCCCGGTTCCGGGAAAAATCTGAAAAGAAAATAATGCCTGCCTGTTTCCGGTTCGGAATTGGCGGTAAAGAAATTTCTAAAGCTTTGCCGCCATTCAGGGCGGATAGTGGTTGTTTCCGTAGGGGTATTATGAGAAACAGCAAGGGAAGACAGGGATTCAAGAGCAAGAGCAGCCACATGACGGCAGGGACTTCCAAAGGATTCCATGCAGTTACATTCATAATCAACATGCTTGTCATTAAATCGTATGGTCAGCGTAGGACTATAGGCTTGGAAATCTTCACCATGGACAGTACAGCTTGCCTGACTGTAGGTATCTTCCATTCGCCAAAGTAAATTGCTGATGCCATTTTCGGCAATAATCATTTTCCCGGAATCAGTAATATATTCCGGAATAGTTTGTTGGATAAAATGTTCCAGAGCTGTGCATATGGCAGTTTCATTGCGTCTGTTCATATTGCAAACCTTTTTTCCATTTATTTGAATATGTTGAAATAAGCAAAACAGGTTAAAAATGTATTTAAAAATAAAAGTTACACAAAGAAAAAAATAGATGCATAACTAAGCTGATATTTTATTATTACTGTATAATCTTTTTCTTTTCAAGTAGAATTAACTCTGTTATAAGAACTTTTAACAAAAGTATCCGTGTGAATCAAAAAATATGGTATACTATCTTATTGAAATAATTTGTTTTATAAAAATTATTATGGTGTAGAATGCTGAAAAATTTTTTTAAATTTTTTTTAATTCCTTGTTTTTTCCTGCTTATTTGTGCGTGTAATTTGCAGGAAGAAAAGAAGGAACAAGAAACGGTGCAGAGTGTTTTAGGCACAGATAAGCTTATTATTCCTGAAGCTCCGGATTATGGGGGCAAGCTCGTTTTAGCCAGTATTGGCGAGCCTTCCAATTTAATCCCTATTTTAGCAGCAGATTCTGCTTCCCATGAAGTGGCTGATTTTATTTATACATCTCTTTTAAAATACGACAAAGAGTATAATATTATCCCTTTGGCGGCTAAGAAGTTTGAAATTTTGGAGGACGGCAGACTATTCCGCTTTGAACTGCGTGAAGATATTTATTGGCATGACGGCGTGCAGCTTACGGCTGATGATGTGTATTTTACGTATAAATTGACTATTGACCCGCATACGCCAACGCCTTATGCCGCGGATTGCCTGCTGGTTAAGGAATTTAAGCAGACAGGTAAATTTTCTTTTGAGGTGCGTTATGATGAGCCCTATGCCCGCGCCGTCATAACATGGATGATGGCAATTTTGCCCCGGCATATTTTAGAGCATGAGGATATTACTAAAACATCATTTGCCCGCAATCCCGTAGGTGCAGGACCTTTTAAATTAAAAGAATGGCAAACAGGCACGCGTCTTGTGCTGGAAGCGAGCGACACCTATTTTGACGGACGTCCTTATATTGATCAATTTATTTACAGGATTATTCCCGATGTGACGACAATTTTTTTAGAGGCAAAAGCAAAAAAAATTGACTACTTGGGACTGACAACCCAGCAATATCTCCTGCAGACAAAGGAAAAGGAATGGGAAGAGAATTGGCAGAAATATAAATATCTTTCCAATGGCTATACCTATATCGGCTTTAATTTGAACCATCCTTTTTTCAGGGACAAACGTGTTCGGCAAGCCCTATCCTATGCAACCGACAGAGATACCGTCATAAAAGGAGCGCTGCTTGGGCTTGGAGAAAAAACCGTGGGTCCTTTTAAACCCGCCACATGGGTATATAATGATACCTTATCCCCTTATCCCTATGATAAGGAAAAAGCTCTGGAACTTTTTGCGGAGGCAGGCTGGACACAGGATAAAGACGGATATCTGCAAAAGGACGGACAGCGTTTTTCCTTCACGGTTTTGCTCAATCAAGGCAATAAAGAGCGGGAAAACACGCTGCTTATTTTGCAGGACGAATGGAAAAAACTTGGCATAGAAATGAAAATTCGTACCGTGGAATGGGCAACTTTTATCAATGAATTTGTGATGAAAGGGCAGTATGACGCCGTTATTTTAGCGTGGAATATTTTGGAAGATCCCGATATTTCCAGTGTTTGGCACTCTTCTGCAATAAAACAGAATGGCTTGAATTTTGTGGGCTTCAAAAATGAGGAAGCGGATATGCTCCTTGAAAAAGCCCGTTCTACCGCAGCGAGGGAAGAGCGCAAAAGATATTATGACAGGTTTCAGGAAATTTTACATGAAGAGCAGCCCTATTTATTTTTATATGTCCCCTATGCCCTGCCCATGGTGCAAAAGCGTTTTCAGGGTATAGAACCTGCTGTTTCCGGTATTACGCATAATATGGAAAAATGGTGGATACCGAGCTTTTTGCAATAGAGATTATTTTGACAAACAAGGATTTGTGCGGTAAAAATAAGCTATGTAACTTGAGAAGGATAGTATTATGGCAGAACAAAATCTACAGATTGATGAACAAAAGCACGATGTTTCTGTGGCTGTGCCAAAAAAAAGCGAAGATGAAAAGCGTGCAAATGATAAGAGCACAGATACCTCTTCTATTGTGATTATTGGAAAGCCTGCTGCTAATAAAGAACAGGAAGTATCAAATGTTATTGTTCCTGTGGAAGAAATTGTTGCGGCTGCATTAAAATTTAATCCTCAAGTTGATACAAAACTCATTGAAAAAGCGTACGATTTTGCATCAGTAGCCCACGCAGGACAATTGCGTATGTCCGGTGAACCCTATTTTATGCACCCTGCCAGTGTGGCAAAAAATATTGCAGAAATGGGTTTTGATGAACATGCCATTGCCGCAGGGCTTTTGCATGATACAGTTGAAGATACAAGTGCGTCCATTGATGAACTGGAAGACGAATTTGGCGAACAGGTTGCGGATATTGTTGACGGTGTTACCAAAATCAACATGATGACCTTTGATACAAAAGAAGAAGCACAGGCTGAAAATATCCGTAAAATGATTTTGGCAATGAGCCATGATATTCGTGTTCCCATTGTAAAGCTTGCTGACAGAACACATAATATGTGTACCCTGCAGTTCCAAAAGCCCCATAAAAAAATTTCTATTTCGCAGGAAACTATGGATATTTATGCTCCCCTTGCCAACCGTTTGGGCTTGCATAAAATAAAACAGGAACTGGAAGATTTAAGTTTCCGTTATTTGCAGCCTGACCAATATACCCATATTGCCAACTGGCTTGAAACAAATCAAGTCGTTGAACGGCAGATTATTAATAAAGTCATTACAAAACTTGAAGAAATCATGCGGGAAAATAATATTGAAGGGCGTGTTTTCGGGCGTATTAAACAGGTTTACAGCATTTATTTGAAAATGAAGGCGCAGGGTACTCCTCTTGATGAAATGCATGATATTATTGCCTTCCGTGTTATTGTCAAAGAATTGCGTGATTGTTACGCAGTACTTGGTTTGGTACATGCTTTGTGGCGTCCTGTGGCAGGTCGTTTTAAAGATTATATTTCCCTGCCAAAAGCAAACGGTTATCAAAGTTTGCACAGTACGGTGATTGGACCGGAAGGGGAACGTATTGAAATCCAAATCCGTACGGAAGAAATGAACGATTTTGCGGAACACGGGGTTGCTTCCCACTGGCTTTATAAGGAAAATAATAAAAATCATGCCATTAAAGCAGGGGATATGCCACAGCTGCAATGGATACGGGATATTTTAGAGCGTCAGCGTGATGAGGCAGATTCCCGTGAATTTATGAGCACCCTGCGCTTAGACCTCTTCAGCAATGAGATTTACGTTTTTACGCCGAAAGGGCTTGTCAAACAATTGCCTGACGGGGCAACTCCGCTCGATTTTGCGTTTCTCATCCATACGGATGTGGGTTTCCATTGTGTGGGGGCAAAGGTTAATGGAAAGCTCGTTCCTCTCTCTACGCAATTAAAAAGCGGTGATACCATAGAAATTATTACGGATAAAAACCGCTATCCGAGCCGTGACTGGCTCAAGCTTGTCAAAACGTCCAAAGCCCGTTCAAAAATTCAAAATTATTTACGCACGGAAGAGCGGGATAAGGCTATAGCTCTTGGGCGTGATATGCTGGAAAAGGAAGGACGGAAAATGGGAATTAACGTTATGCGTGCTGTCAAGGACGGAACGCTGAGTGATTTAATTTCCGAATTTTCAGCTTCCAGTATTGAGGATTTATTTGCGAACGTTGGCTATGCAAAGTTTACACCGAAAAAAATTCTGACGAAGCTGCAGTCTTTGATTGATCCCAAGACGGTGGAGCCTCTCCCGCATGAAAATACAGCGAAAGCTTCCACTGCCGATAATAAAGATCATACCGGCGGTATTGTTGTCAAAGGCATTGACGATACGCTTGTTCATTTTGCTAAATGCTGTAAGCCTGTTCCCGGGGATCAGGTGATTGGCTTTATCAGCCGTGGACGCGGCGTTATTGTGCATTTGTCCAATTGCCCCCATTTGCTTGACTTGGAATCAGAACGGCTTATTTCTGTGACTTGGCAGAATGAAGAACCAAGACCATTCCCCGCAACGATTAAAGTAACAGCGAAGAATGAAAAAGGCATGCTTGCCGCCATTGCCATGGAAATTGCTAATTTTGATGTCAATATCCAAGGTTTGATTTTAACTACGACTATTGATTCCAAAGCAGAAGTTGATTTTACCGTTGAAGTAACAGACGCTGTTCATTTGTATCAGCTTATGGATAGGATAAGGAAACTGCCCAATATTTATGAAGTTGTCCGCGGTGTGGGTGATTATGCCTGATTGTCCGGAAAAACGGGGACGGACAGCTGGAGGAAAAATGTTTTTTGACAGATTGGAATGTATTGGAAATTATGGCAAAGGGACAAAATGGCATGAAGTCATTTCACGGTTTATCAGTGAATATCCTCAGGCGTATGAAAAAGAGGAGGCTTCCTATCCTCTTTGTCATGGTGCTTTTTATAATATCATGTGCGCAGAATTAAAAACTGATAACGCCTATGAATACCATAAAAAATATATTGATGTGCATTGTACATTGAGCGGTGCCGAAAAAATTGACGGGGCATTTTTTTCTTTGTTTATAGGAACAGGCAATTTTTCAGAAGAAAAAGATGCAGGTTTTTTTCATAATGTTCCCGAAAAAAACTGTACGTTTTATGTTGAAACAGGAAACTGTGCTGTTTTTTTCCCCTATGAAGCCCATAAAACATTATTGGTTGACGACAGAAACAGCGACAGCCCTAAAAAAATAAAAAAAGCTATTATAAAAATTCCTGTTGAACTTTGGGAAAAATAGGGGTATTATGAAATCTTCGGAAGTGTTTTGTCACTGGTGTGGCGCGCAGTCTTCAAAATTGTTGTCAGGCAGAAATGTCTGGGGTAGGTTCGATTCCTATACACTTCCGCCAAATAAAATTTTCGTAGGGTAAACTAACGTGGTTTGCCCCGTCAGCTTACCCCTGCAAATAAGAATGTATGGATTATGGAACATAACTATTAATAGAATTAACTATGGTAAGTTACAAAAAAAGTAACATTTATGATTATGTTCTTGCCTGTTGTTATATAAAAAAAGACTTCCAAATCGGAAGTCTTTTTTTATACTGTATCATTTTTAGGAGTTTTTTTATCTATAGAAATTTTGTCCTCTTGCATTTGCATAACGTTTACTTACAGAACGCTGTGCCCGGGAGTTCAGAAGGTTCTCTCGTATTTGTTCTTTGAGTTTTACGCCTTCTTCATAAATAATTTGGTGAAACCCTTGGAGGGCAAGCAATTTCATTTTGCAGTCTTCGGAATTTATTTCATCTTGATTGATTTGAAGCTGATCAAGCAACGCAACACGTTCTTCAAAGAAAGAGATTGCACCGTCAACATCACCCCTTTGCATTGCCTCAAGTTCATATTGTGCAATGATAAGCATTCTATCAAGTAGCGTTAAACTGCTCATAATACACCTGTCTTTGTTTAATAATGAGGTATATTATTGAGAAATAGCATGTACTTCATTATTAAAGAAGAAGCTCAGTGAAGTAAGATATTCATCCCATTCGGAACAAAGCGGAGCAACTTCAAATTCCAGAAGGTCAGCAACCAAAATCCAGTCTTCATTTTCCATTGCTTCATTTACTTCCATTAAAATTTGGTTGTATTTTTCAGCAAGTGCTACATATTCATTGGTAATAGGAGCATGAAAATCAGATTGGAAACAGAAAACCATATTTAAAAAGTTGCGGATAACATCTGCCATATTATTGATGGTGCTAAAAGCATCCGCATCATCGCCTCGGCGCAGAGATTCTGCTGCCTGTGATGCAGCAAGGCGCATGGAAGCTGTTACTTTAAAAAGTTCTGAAACAATTTGAGAAGCCATTTCCACATATTTTACAGAAGTGATTTCAACTTTTTCAACTTCATTGATATCGATATCTTCTGCCTGATGCGGATAAAGTTCTTGGAAAAGTTCATTGTTTAAATGTACTTCCGTAATAATTTCTTTTGCATCATTGCAATATCTGTTGGTTGCAGTGATAAGTTCTTCAAAGTTGGCAAATTGACTCAGTTCAAATTCGCTTTTTTGACCATTAATGTAAATCATTTTTCCCTCCAAAAGTCATGAATGCGATTTTTGATATGACGGAAAATTTTTCCGTGTTCATATTTTGAAATTATATCAGCAAGAACCGTGCCAATATTTGCATTATGCTTTTAATCGTTGAGAAAACGGGCAAATTGCATTAATTCATTTTTTAAGATGTCAAAAAAGTGAATAATCTCTTCCATGCTTTGAGCATTATCCTGAAGCAGCTGCTCATAAAGCAGGGAAAGAGGAATAAAAAATTGTGACTGCCTAAGGAAAATTTTTACTCTTTGTGTTGAAGCAAGGAATTTTTCCTGATTTTTTTGTTCAGGAAATTTGGAAAAAAGCACAGCCTGTTCCCGAGCCAGCAAAACAAAGGCTTGCAGTTTTTCTATTTCTTGCTTTGCCGGGAGCAGAGCTTCAGTTTTTATGCTAAGCTCGGTATAGGAACTTTGGGTATTTTTTTGCAGAGTATTTAAAAGATTTTTATAAAAAACCCGTTGGCATTGCATCCATACGGAACGAATATTGTCCTCCTGATGAAGAGGCTTATAATTGATAAAACCGTCTTTTTGAAAATAGCCTTCCCAAATCCGTGCTGCTGTTTCCGTTGAAAAGTCCGGGGTATCTTCTCCAAGGCGATAACAAAGAGCTGAAAAAACAGTATCTGCTGAAATTTGTTTTTGGCATCTGTAATTATTTTTACAGGAAGTATTGAAATTGCACGGGTGGCAATCTATGTTTGGTTCAAGGCATACTTGTTTATCGCCATAGGGACCGGTATCCCAAACCTGTGCCGTGGCAAGGTAAATGCCGATAACAGGAACATGAAGTCCGGTGGCTAAATGGAGTGTGCCCGTATCATTGCTGACAAGTGCCCGAACCTGACAAAGCATTGCTCCCAATTCCTCCAAGGTGCTTTTCCCGCAATAATCATAATAGGGCGTATAAGGGGCGATTTTTTGGGAAAATTTTTCCACAAGGGCTTGTTCCTGTTTTGTGCCGAAAAGAATGGCGACATAGTTTTTCTTTTCCCAAATACGTTCGGCAAGTCTTGCAAAATTTTCAATATCCCACTGCCGGACAGCATTGCTTGCACCCAGTTGAAAGCCGATAAAACCGCGGACGGCAGGAAGCGTTGCAGAAAAAATATTAAGGAGCTGTTTTGCATTTGCACAAGCTTTTTTGTTTGGCTTATTTAATTGATATTGTTCAGGTGCAAGCCCCAGCATGGAGCGGAATTCATCAATCAAATTATACGGGCTTCCTCCGCGAAACTGTGTGACAGCCTGAGTATAGCTTGTCCAAACATTGGTGTTGTAAATAAAGCCGTAATCATTGACGCAAAAGCCAATTTCTCGGATAGTATTTTTTTTCTGACTGAGGAGTTTGGTTAAAAGCCGTGTTTTAATCGTAGGGGTAAGGTTAATAATGCAGTCCGGCTGAAATTCCCGATGATAGTTTTTTACCCATTCTTTGACTTCCTGATAACTTTCAACCCAATGGGAAAAATCACCGATATGGAGATTAGTTAAGAGGCTCGCACCGGAAAAATCATAGACATGGTCAAGATACGGTATAAATTTTGCCACTTCTTTAAATTGATGGAGGCAAATAAGCGAGATTTTGTGATTACCGCTTTTTTTTAACGCAGATATGGTGCATGCCGTTTGCAGGAGATCGCCAAAGCGAGTCAAGTTAATAATGGTATAATGCATAGGGTTCTCGTTTAGCCGGAAGACATGACTTTGCGGACAATAACGGTCTGCTCGGGGTAAAGGGGAACATCGGGAGTCAGGGGTATATTGTTCCGTATGACAAGAGCCGTGTACGGGCGCAAGCCCAAAAATTCTATGAGCCGTTTGACATTTTTTGCTTTGTGACGGGGAATAATACGTGTTTCTTCCTCCGGCTGCAAAATAACGGTGAGCGTTGACTCTGTAAATGGTTTCAATTCTTTTTCTTCCATAATGACCTCGAGTACCGTTAGTATACTCATAGAATAAAGAAAGGCAAAGCATTTTTTATCTTATTGAAATTATTTATTTTAAATTTATAAATAATTTAATTGTCAAAGTCTTGACAATGAGCAAAACGACCTTATTTATTTAAACGTAAAAGGATAGGAAAAATTAATATATTAATATAACTATTATAAGTGATTAGAGGAAAATTATGGCTGTTTCATATAAGGATTACTATAAAATTTTGGAAGTGAGCAGAAATGCAACAACAGAAGAAATTGATAAATCATATAAAAAGCTTGCACGTAAATATCACCCGGATTTAAATCAGGGCGACAGCAAAGCGGAAGAAAAGTTCAAAGAGGTCAATGAAGCTCATGAAGTCTTGAAAGATCCGCAAAAACGTAAGCTCTATGACCAGCTTGGACCAAATTGGAAGGACGGACAAAACTTTCAGGGTGCCCCCGGTTTTGAAAACTTCCAGTTTAATTTTCAGGGAGGTCAAGGCGGTTTTGGCGGCGGTGATTTTAGTGATTTCTTTGAAATGCTCTTCGGTCAGCATGGAGGTTTTGGCGGGGGCGGCTTTGGCGGCGGTTTTGGCGGCGGTCAGCGCCAGCGCAGAGGTCAGGATGTTGAAGCCGTTGTGGAGGTAAGCTTGGAAGAAGCACATAAGGGCGGACCAAAAAGCTTTACCCTGAATATGCCTGAAGGACCAAAATCCCTCAAAGTAAATATTCCTGCCGGGGTCAAAAACGGAGCAAAACTTCGTCTGGCAGGACAGGGAAGAGCCGGAACACCGAACGGTGATTTATATTTGTCAGTGCATTATGCGGTTCATCCGAAATTTAAAAGCGATGGATTTGATATCAGCTGTCAAATGTATATTAAACCGGCAGAAGCTGTTTTTGGAACAAAGCTCCGTGTCCCCACCCTTGAGGGAGAAGTGGAGCTCAAAATTCCTGCAGGAATAAAGAGCGGCAAAAAACTCCGCCTGAAGGGCAAAGGCATTGGTGCAAAAGGTGATGAATATGTCGTTATCGACATTGATACACCGGAATTAGCAGCTATGACCGAAAAAGAAAAAGTATTATGGGAAGAGCTTGCACGGTTAAGCGCTCAAAATGGGAAGGAAAGGAATTAATATGGGACAAGCTGATTATACCTTTCTTAGCTTTGTACAATTTGTACAGGAAGCGGAAATTGAAGAAAAAAAATGTCAGGAATATATCGATATTGGCTGGCTGCAGCCGGTAGAAAATGAAAAATTTTTATTTAGCCCGGATGATATTTTTAAAGTCCGTAAAGCAGAACGGCTTTGCCGGGATTTTGAAATACCTTGTCATGCAGGAGCAATGATTGTTGATTTGCTCGAAAAAATTGATGATTTGGAAAATCAATTGGCACAATTAAAAAATCTTGAATAACTTGAGGAAAAATATATGGATATTAATAGATTAACCCAAAAAGCACAAGAAGCGTTCTCTTCTGCCCAAAGCATAGCCTTTGCAAGGGAGCATCAGGAAATTGATGCAGAACATCTGGTCTATGCTTTTTTGGAACAGGAAAATGGACTTATTCCGTCTATTTTGCAAAGAATGAACGTGAATGTCGGACAATTAAAACAGGATGTTGACCAAATTTTGAATAAGCGCCCACGGGTAAGCGGTGCCGGCAGTGACATGCAGAGCATACACGTGACAACCCGTGTGAATAAAGCCCTTGCTCAGGCAGAAATGCTCGCAAGAAAAATGAATGATGAATATATCAGCGTTGAGCATATTTTTCATGAAATTATCGGACCAAATCCCAGTGGTTTGCTTGGGGATGTGTTCAGAAAACACGGTATCGATCAGACGCGCTTTATGAAAGCAACCGAGGAACTTCGCGGACCGCACAGGATTACCGGTCCAAACCCGGAAGAAACTTTTGAAGCACTTTCTAAATATGGACGTGATTTAGTTGAAGCTGCCGGCAAAGGCAAACTTGACCCGGTTATTGGGCGTGATCAGGAAATACGCCGTACTATTCGTATTCTTTCACGGCGCACAAAGAATAATCCGGTTCTTATCGGGGAAGCAGGGGTTGGTAAAACAGCTATTGTGGAAGGTTTAGCTCACCGTATTGTTAAAGGTGATGTGCCTGAAAGTTTGAAAAATAAACGGTTAATTGCTCTTGATATGGGTTCGCTCATTGCCGGGGCAAAATACCGCGGCGAATTTGAAGAACGGTTAAAAGCTGTTTTGTCAGAAGTGGAAAAATCAGAAGGGCAAATTATTCTCTTTATTGATGAACTGCATACCATTGTCGGAGCAGGAAAAACAGAAGGATCCATGGACGCCGGCAATTTGCTCAAGCCCATGCTTGCCCGCGGTGAACTGCACTGCATTGGAGCAACAACCATTGATGAATACCGCAAATACATTGAAAAAGACCCTGCTCTGGAACGCCGTTTCCAACCTGTTATGGTTGACGAACCAAGTCAGGAAGATGCCATTTCTATTCTGCGCGGCTTGAAAGATAAATTTGAACTTCACCATGGCGTACGGATTAGCGACTCTGCCATTGTTGAAGCCGTCATGCTTGGCATTCGGTATATCCCGGATCGTCAATTGCCTGATAAAGCTATTGATATTATTGATGAAGCTGCCGCAATGATACGGACAGAAATTGACAGCCTGCCCACAGAACTTGATGAAGCAAACCGAAAAGTCATGCAGCTGGAAATTGAAAAAGAAGCCTTGCGCCGTGAAACAGATGCAGCGTCCATGCAGCGTTTGCAGCGTCTTGAAGGGGAACTTTCCGAGCTGAAAGCAAAACAAACCATGCTCCGTGAACAATGGGAAAAGGAAAAAGGCTCCATTGATACAGTCCGCAAAATCAAAGAAGATATTGAAAAAACTAATTTTGCCATTGCAGAAGCAGAACGTAATTATGATTTGGAAAAAGCTGCAAAACTCAAATATTCAACCTTGCTTGACTTACAAAAACAACTTGCAAGTTTTGAAAAAAAGGAAGGCATAGACGCAGCTTCTGAATCCAATTTGCTTAAAGAAGAAGTCCGTCCCGATGATGTGGCTAATATTGTGGCAAAATGGACAGGTATTCCTGTTACGCGTCTTTTGCAGTCAGAACGGGAAAAACTGCTTGCCCTTCCTGAAACCCTGCATAAACGTGTCGTTGGACAGGATGAAGCGGTACAGGTTGTGGCTGACGCAGTTCTTCGTGCGAGAGCAGGGCTTTCTGACCCTATGCGTCCCCTTGCTTCTTTTATTTTTTTGGGACCTACCGGCGTTGGAAAAACGGAACTTTGCAAAGCCCTTGCAGAAGCTCTTTTTGATACGGAAGACAATATGGTGCGTCTTGATATGAGCGAATACATGGAAAAACATTCGGTTTCACGCCTTATTGGCGCGCCTCCGGGATATATCGGTTACGATGAAGGCGGACAATTGACAGAGGCTGTTCGCCGTAAGCCCTATTCCGTTGTTTTGCTTGATGAAATTGAAAAAGCTCACCCGGATGTATTCAATACCATGCTCCAGCTTCTTGATGACGGACGGCTCACAGACAGTCAGGGCAGAACTGTCGATTTTCGTAATACCATTATCATTATGACCTCTAATATCGGCTCAGCTATGATTTTGGAAGGCATCAAAGAAGACGGCTCTTTTGCAGACGGTTTGAAAGAAAAAGTCATGGCACAGTTAAAGCAGTTTTTCCGTCCTGAATTTTTAAACCGTGTGGATGAAACTGTCATGTTTTCACCTCTCCTTGAAAATCAAGTGGTTGCTATTGTTGATGTTTTACTTGGTCGTTTGCGCAAACGCCTTGCAGAACATAAAATTGAACTGGAACTTACTGACGAAGCAAAACGCTTTATTGCCCATGAAGCCTATGACCCTGCTTATGGGGCAAGACCTCTGAAGCGATATTTGCAAAATGAATTGGAAACCCGCCTTGCCCGCGGTATTATCAGTGGTCAAATCCCTGATAAATGTAAGGTTGTGATTAAAAAAATCGACGATGAGTTCGAGCCATTGACTTTTGAAGTAATCAGCTAAATAATGAGGAAAAAAGGTGTAAAACCGCCTTTTTTCCTTTGCCTTTATCAAAAAAATAGCTTATACTGACAAAAATATTGCTTGGAGAATGCCCATGCGTATACTATTATTATGCTTGACACTTATGCTTTTTACAGTAGGAAATGCTCAAGCAGGAGGAAAACCTGTGATTAAATTGACAACAACTATGGGTGATATTGTTCTTGAACTGAACCCGGAAAAAGCCCCCATTACTTCTGCCAACTTTGAACAATATGTGAAAGACGGCTTCTATGACGGGCTTATTTTTCACCGTGTAATTGACGGTTTTATGATTCAAGGCGGTGGTTTTGACGCTGATATGAACCAAAAAGAAACTCGCCAGCCTATTCAAAATGAGGCTGATAACGGGCTTCCCAATGATAAATATACTATTGCCATGGCTCGTACCCAAGACCCCCATTCTGCCACAGGACAATTTTTTATCAATGTTAAAGATAATGATTTCTTGAATTTCAGAGCTCCAACTCTTGCCGGCTGGGGCTATGCCGTTTTCGGTAAAGTTGTGGAAGGAAAAGACGTTGTAGACGCGATTGCGAAAGTGAAAACCGGAAGCCGTGGTTTCTTTGATGATGTGCCTAAAGAAACAGTTGTGATTACAAAAGCGGAAATTATTTCCAAATAAAAATTGCCCCTCATCGAGGGGCTTTTTTATGGGGGCTTACTGATAATGCCAATGGTGTTAACGCAGCAGAAAAATAAAATAAAGAAAATATTGAGAGCTCATCATAGAGCTATACGATAATACATAGGAGAAATCCGATACAGTACGTAAAAGTGAAAAAGCAAAACTTTTCGCAGAAATAAGGCAGAATCACGCGAAGAATACCATATAAAACGTATTATTGAATAAACAATACTGTAATGACAATGCTTTTTTTATTGCCAGACATTATTTTTATAATGATTCAACAGCCATGAAAAAAGCGCATTGTATTCTGAAATATAACTCACACCGTCATAAACAATAGGCGCGCCTTCTTTCACCCATTGTTTGACCGTATAGCGGCTGCGCCCAAATATTTTACAAATAATTTCCAGATTGCGTAAATGGATGGGGGTAATGGAATAACACCATGTTAACGGTTTATGATGTTCCTGAAAAGTGTAAATCGGGCTATGGATAAACATATCCTCCGGATTTGATTTTTCATACAAGAACTCTGTTTCATTTTGGGAGTTGGTATACGGATAAGCAAAAAAAGAAGATTGTTGGGGCGTTGTGGCAGAGTTTTTTTTAGAGGATTTGTTTTTGGGGCTGGTTGATACAAAAGCGGATTTTTTCATATGTTTTCCTCACTATTCTTTTAGACATGATAAGTTATAAGATATTATCTTTTTAAATTCGATAATATGTCAAGTTAAAAAATAAAAATTGTTAATAAATTTAAGTAGTTAATTATAAAAATAACCTATAACTCATTAAATTTTAAAGAAA